>Ga0209382_10001076_pt1 | contig 43822 bp, 38 predicted proteins | sample SoiMetdeltSBSDD5_FD_187599 | JGI IMG/M metagenome (GOLD analysis project Ga0209382, IMG submission 187599) | Bulk soil microbial communities from a Populus tree surrounding site in Tennessee, USA - Soil MetaG P. deltoides SBSDD5 (SPAdes) (version 2) | ecosystem: Environmental > Terrestrial >... | reverse complement strand
CCTTGGTCACGTGCGGCGCCCGCTTCAGGGACTTGACGGTGTCCGTGACGACCTTGGAGTTCGCCGCCGACGTGAGCTTGCCGTGAGGCGCCTCCATGACGACGGGATTGGTGCCGTTCGCCTGCTTGGGGAGCTTGGCGTCGAGGAGATCCTGAGCGTTGGTCGACCCGGTCCCCGGGAGCGTGAGATCGTTGCTGGTGTTTCTGCCGAAGTGGTTCGCGAGCAGAACGGTCACGATCAGCACCGCGACCCAGGCCGGGAGCACCAACCATCTGTGGCGCACGCAGGCGCGGCCGATCGCGTAGAGCGCTGCGCTCATCGCCTCCCACTCGCCGGCTGCTGGCCTTCTATCACCCGTGCTCCACTCTTATTCGACGCCTCCGTGCGCAGCGCCGCGGAGCCTACCCCGCCCCGCGGCGGGCCGGCCGGAAATCTCGCGGCCGGCGTCAGGCGAGCCAGTCGGCGATGAGCAGGCCCACCTTTTCGCCGGCGTCCTCCTGCAGGAAGTGGGAGGCGTTCTCGATCTTCGTCGGCGGCTCGACCCCCATCAGGTCCGCGAACGCCTCCCCGACCCGGAACGGCAGCACCGGGTCGGAGTCCGCCCAGAGGACCAGCATGGGCCGCTCGTCGGCCTGAAGCGCCTCCTGAGCCCGCTTTCCCGCGGCCGCACCCGGCATCTCGGGCGAGGTCGCCAGGATCAGTGGGAATGCCTTGGCGCCGGCCTTCGATTCGGGGGTCGGGTACGGAGCCTCGTAGGCCGCGGCCACCCGGTCGTCGATCCCGCGGGCACACGCGTTCCGTACCAACAGGTCGATCGGCAGGTCCTCCGTTCTCTCGACGAAGTCGTGAAACCTCCACCATGCCTCCGACATCGGCTGCTCGCCAGTGAACAGCCCGGTCTCCATCACGACCATCCGCGTGATCCGATCGGGGTGCTCCGCCGCCAGCCGCAGCCCGATCGGCCCTCCCCAGTCGTGGACGACGACCGTCGCCTGCCGGAGGTCGAGCTCCTCGACCAACGACGCCATGAGCTCGGTGTGACGGTCGTAGGAGTACCAGCCGACGTCCGTGGGCTTGTCGGACCGTCCGAAGCCCGCGTAGTCCGGGGCGATGCAGCGGTACCCGGCGTCCCGTACGTGCGGGATGACCTTCCGCCACAGGAACGACCACGTGGGCTCGCCGTGAAAGAACACGACGGGCGGCCCCTCGCCCTCGTCGATGTGGCACATCCGCATGCCGTCGACCTCGCGGTAGCACGGCTCGAACGGGAAGTCCGGAAGCCCCTCGAACCGCTCGTCGGGGGTCCGAGCGAAACTGCTCATGAAGCGGCGATCGCCGCGGCGGTGCGATGCGCGAGGGCCATGATCGTGACCATCGGGTTGACGCCCGAGGCCGTGGGGAAGGCGCTCGCGTCGCCGATCCACACACCCTGGGTGCCGTGGAGCTCGCCCAGAGGATTCGCGACGCTCGTCTCGGGATCGCCCCCCATGCGGCAGCTGCCCATCTGGTGCGCGGTGAAGACGCCGAACTCTCGCGGGGCCAGCGAGTGCGTCGTCACCGCCTCGATGTAAGCCTCGAGGTCGGCGCCGCGCTCCCACGTCGGAGCGGTCCGCCCGATGCTCACGATCCGCTCGGCGCCCGCGGCGGCGTGCAGCCGGATGAGCTCCGCGAGCCCGCGGCGAAAGTTTCGGATGTCGAGCTCGTCCGACAGCTCGTAGGCGACCACCGGGTCACCCTTCCCGTCGATGGTCACGCGACCGTGGCCGCGGTCGCGCGTCAGGTTGATGAAGGGGGCGCAGCGGCTCCAGTCGAGCATCCGCTCCTTGTGGTCGCGGCCGGACCGCCACGGCGTCGCGGCGGCGAAGAGCCCGGTCGTCGCCTGAGCCGACTCGACGAGGAACCCGTAGCCCTCCTCGAGGTTCGCGAACTCGTGCGACATCGCGGCCTGCGGCGGGCCCCACCACCAGCGCTGATCATCCGCGTAGATGCCGGTGACCGCGCTCGTCGGATGCAGGCGAAGGAAGTTCCCGGCTGCGGGCCCGCCGATCCCCGACCGAAGGAGCAGCGCCGGCGACTCGATCGAGCCGCCGGCGACAACCACGATCGGCGCCCGCACCGTCACCGGGAGCGGCGCTCCATCGGCGGCCGGCGCGTCGGGGTCGATCCAGACCGCATCCACGCCCGCGGCGCGCCCGTTCTCGACGATGATCCGCTGCGCGCGGCAGTTGGGAATCAGGTCCGCGTCCCGCCCGGCCGCGTCCGCCAGATAGGTCTTCAGCGTCGAGAGCTTCGCGCCCGACTGGTCGCCGAAACCCATGTAGCCGGCGCTTGCCGGGTCGTAGGTGGACCGATCGGCGTTCCGCACGATCAGCCGGAAGTCGTAGCCGAGCCTCTGGCACGCCTCCCGCAGGCGCTCGTGCGGACCGTTTAGGTCGCTGCACTCGTCGTTGGCCGCGATGCACTCCAGCACGGCGTCGAGGTGGCGATCGAAGTCGGCTCCGTCCAAGCCCTCGAGGCCGAAGTCACGGGCCCACTCTTCCCTCACCCAGGGATGGGTTCGGAGGCTGTTCGTCCAGTTGACGACGCTGCCGCCGCCGAGCGTCCGCCCCGCCTGGATCGTTATCTGCCCCTCGGCACTCGGAAACGGACCGCCGTTGAGGTAGAGCCGCTGGTAGGCGGGCAGCTCGAGCTGGTCGAAGTCCGCCTCGTTGAAGTACCCGCCCATCTCGAGCACGCAGACCTTCCTGCCGGCACCGGCGAGCTCGCCCGCGATCACGGAGCCGCCGGGCCCGGAGCCGACGACGCATACCTCCGCCTCGAGGACCTCGCCCGCGCCGCTCGGCCGGCGCGTGCGAAGCGGCTTCGAGACGGCGGGTGGGGCCGACCGCGGCCCCGGGTATCCGATCGCGTCCCAGTTCGGGTTGCGCCCGGTGGCGAGGTCGGGGAGCGCATAGTGGAGCGTCGTCGCGAGGCCTCGAATGGCGTTGATCCCCGCCAGCGCCGCCGGCCCGGAATCGCTTGTCGCCCGCACGAGCTCCTCGCGATTCGCCAGCGGCACCTCCGGCGCCATCCCGTTCCGGGCGAGCGAGTCGAGCAGCTCGCGCAGCCCCTCGATCTGCTCGCCGGGGGCATTGGCCCGAAGCAGGCTCACCTCGATCGCCTCCGGCACGCCGATGTGAGAGGCGGCCCGGGCCCAGAAGCCCGCCGGATCGGATTCGCCCTCCGGCGGGGAGAGCGACGGGACGAATGTGTCGCAGAGCACGGCGAGAGTCCGGCGCTGCGCGTCGCTGAACAGGTCGCTCGTCGCGAGCGCGCCGAGGGTGTCCGAGATCTGCCGGGTGACCACGGCCGAGTACGGGGGCATGTGCGGCTCTCGCGGCGGCGCGTATCCGGGTGTGACCAGCAGGGATTGCCGTTTCGCGTACTTGCGGATGCCGTCGGGACCGTGGCGCGAGCCGAGGCCCGAGGCCTTCCAGCCGCCCATGGGCAGCTCGAGCGCCACGTAGTTCACCTGCGCATCGTTGACGCAGCAGACCCCGGCCTCGACCCGCCGCGCGACCGACTCCCCTCGATCGGCGTCGCGGGTCCAGACGGATGCCTGAAGCCCGTAGGGGCCGTCGTTGGCGAGGCGGATCGCCTCCTCCGTGTCGGCGACTCGCATCACGGGGAGGGTGGGCCCGAACGTCTCCTCGGACATGCACCGCATCGAGTGGTCGACCTCCGCGAGGACGGTCGGCTCGAAGAAGAGGCCCTCCTCTACCTCCACCCTCTGGCCGCCGGTGACCACCCTCGCGCCCTTGGCGACGGCGTCGTCCACATGGGCCTGGATCAGGTCGATCTGCGGCGGGAAGATGATCGCCCCGACGTCGACCGAGCCGGGCTCGCCCGGCGCTCCCTGCCGCAGCGCGCTCACCTTCTCGGTGACCCGTGCGAGGAAGTCGTCGTAGACCGGCGCCTCCACGTAAACGCGCTCCACGGAGATGCAGACCTGCCCCGAGTTGTTCATGCCGTACGCGACGGCGGCGTTCGCGGCACGCTCCAGGTCGGCGTCCGCCAGGACGATCATCGGGTCCTTGCCGCCGAGCTCGAGGCTCACCGGCGTGAGCGTCGCGGCCGCCCGCGCCATGACCTTCTTCCCCGTTTCGACCGACCCGGTGAACATCACCATGTCCACCTCGTCAACGAGTGCGGCCCCGGTCTCCCCGCGCCCGGTCGCCACCTGGAAGACCCCGGGCGGGAGCTCGCACTCGGCGAGCATCCCGGCCATCAGGAGCGACGTCAGCGGCGTCACCTCCGATGGCTTCAGCACGACCGCGTTGCCTGCCGCCAGCGCCGGGATGCAGTCCCCGAACGAGTTGTTGAGGGGATAGTTCCACGGCCCGATCACGCCGACGACTCCGATCGGGGCGTAGCGGACGATCAGCCTTCGACCCCGCACGAACGGCGACGCCGACTCGAGCTCCTCGTCAGCCAGGTAGGTCCCTGCGGCCTTCGCCCAGAACTCCAGCGAAGAGAGGCCGTACGAGAGCTCGGCGAACTGCGTCTCGTCCACCGGCCGCCCGGTCTCCCCCACGATCGTCGCCACTACCCGCTCGGCGTTTGCGACCATCCAATCGCGCGCGGCCAGGAGGACCTCCGCGCGTCCCTCGAACCCCACCGCCGCCCAGGTGGGTTGCGCGTCGCGCGCCGCCGCGACCATCCCGTGGACCTCCTCGGCCCCCAGCTCCGGGACCGTCGCGATGATCTCCCCAGTCGCCGGGTTCGTCACCGGGACTTCCCGGGCGGGAGCCTCCGTCGATGAGCCCACGGACATCGCACCCGCCAGCCTATAGGGGGGCACCCGTCCGCCCGGACCGCGCGCGAGGATGTGCCGGTGTCCAGAACCGTCGTCCTCTCCGATCTGCACCTCGGCTCGAGCGGCGATATCGACCTGCTGCGGCGGCCGGAGCTGCGCGAGCCCCTGTGGGCGGCGCTGGCGGAAGCGGACGAGGTGGTATTGCTGGGCGACGCCGTGGAGCTTCGCGACCTCCCCCTGGAGGCGGCCATCGAGACGGCCCGCCCATTCTTCGAAGAACTCGGCAGCGTCATCGCGGACGGCCGGGTCACGATCGTCCCGGGAAATCACGACCACCACCTCCTCGCCGGCTGGCTGGAGCGCCGCCGCCTCGACGGGGCCGGGGAGCTCGACCTCGAGCAGCGCATCCCTGTGGAGGGCGGGCCGCTCGCCGAGGTCGTCGAGGGCATGGGGCAAGCCCGCGTCGAGCTCGCGTATCCGGGCGTCTGGCTTCGGCCGGGCACCTACGCGACGCATGGCCATTACCTCGATCGCCATCTCACCGTCCCGAGCTTCGAGCGGCTGGCGGTTGCCGCGGTCGAGCGGGTGCTCGGCGAGGCGCGCGAAGGAGAAGCCGACGAGGCCGGGGAGCGCGAGGCTCCCGGGTCCGCTTCACCGGCCGATTATGAGCGCGTCCAGGCGCCGCTCTACGCGTTTCTGTTCGCGCTCGCGCAGAGCGGCACGCCCGCGGAGCGGTTGGGCGGCGCCAATCCGTCTGCCCGGGTCTGGCAGGCGGTCGGGGGCCGCTACGGGCGCGCGGCGCGGATCCGGGGGCTCCTGCTCGGCTCGGTCGCCCTTCCCGGCGCAGTCGGGGTCGCCAACAGGCTCGGGCTCGGGCCGGTGAAGGCCGACCTCTCGCCCGGCGCGATCACGCGCGCCGGGCTTGCCGCCATGGGGGACGTCGTAAACCGGCTCGGCATCGACGCCGACCACGTCGTCTTCGGGCACACGCACCGGCGCGGTCCGCTGCGGGCCGAGTCCGGTTGGCGCCTCGAGAACGGAACCCGCCTGTGGAACACGGGCAACTGGATCGACGCACCGTGGCTGCTCGGCAAGAAAGCCGCGGACAGCCCCTACTGGCCGGGCACGGTCATCGTCCTCGAGGACGGCCGCGACCCCCGGCCGCGGAACCTCCTCGAGGACCGGACCAGGGAGGAGCTTCGAGGGCTTAGGCGGCGGTCTTGACGTTCACCGCCTTCGGGCCCTTCGGCCCGGACTCCGACTCGAACTCCACCTTGACGCCGTCGGTCAGCCCGCGCGTGCCATCGGCCAGCGCGGTCTGGTGCACGAACAGATCCTGCCCGCCGTCGTCGGGGGTGATGAAGCCGTAGCGCTTCTCATCGTTGAACCACTTCACGGTGCCAGTTGCCATACGCCCTCCGCGTTACTCGTTCCTTGTGCCGCGGAAACTGCCTGACCTGCGAAGCCGTTCAGCTGCCGCTTCAACTCGTGTTCATCGCCCAAAACGGGCGTGTAAGCAAGGTAACACCCAATGACCCGGTCGTGTGCGGATTCTGAGAGCGGATGAGACCTAACGCGTGCCGGTGATCGCGCGGATGACCAGGAGCAGGAGCACTGAGCCCCCGACCGCGATCAGCCAGGTGCCGAGGTCAAAGAAGTCGCCGATGTGGCCGATGTCGAGCGCGCTCGCGATGAAGCCGCCGATCAGCGCACCCAGGATGCCGACGGCGAGGGTCCCGATGCAGCCGCTGGGCTCGGTGCGGCCCGGGACGATGGCCCGCGCGATCGCGCCGACCAGGAGCCCGAGGACGATCCAGCCGAGGATTCCCATCGGCGCTGCACCCTAACTGGCAGACTCACGCGAACGTGCACGCCGACGCCAAAGCCCAGGAGCGTCTGGATGCGGTGCGCGTGCTGGCCATCATTCACCAGCCCGACGCGGGGCCGGGCGTGTTCGCCGATGCGATGCGCTCGCACGGCGTCGAGCTCGACCGGTGGCTGTACCCCGAGGAGCCCGCGCCGGCGGATCCGCACTCCTACGACGCCGTCATGACCTTCGGCGGCGCGATGCACGCCGACCAGGAGCCCGAGCATCCGTGGCTCGCCGACGAGAAGTCGCTGCTCGCCGACCTGATCGAGGACGGCGTCCCGCTCCTCGGCATGTGCCTGGGCTGCCAGCTGGTGGCGGAGGCCGCCGGCGCTCCGGCGCGGCGGGCGGGCACTCCGGAGATCGGATGGCACGAGGTCGCGCTGACGGCGGAGGCCGAGGGCGACCCGGTACTGGGCGGCCTCCCGCGCAGGTTCGACGCCTTTCAGTGGCACAGCTACGAGGCGCCGCTTCCACCCGGCGCCACGGCGCTTGCGACAAGCCCGACCTGCCTACAGGCCTACCGGCTCGAGGGTCCCGCCTGGGGGATCCAGTTTCACGCCGAGGTGAGCCGCGCCGACGTCGAGTGCTGGATCGACGAGTACTGGACCGACTCCGATGCGGTACGCATCGGCCTCGATGCGGACCAGTTGCGCGAGCGAACGCGCACCTCGATCGACGAGTGGAACGAGCTGGGTCGGGCGCTCTGCGGCCGCTTCCTCGACGCTATTCGGGCGTGAGATAGGCCGCCGAGAGGCCGCCGTCCACGAGGAACGTCGACCCGGTCACATACGACGAATCGTCGCTCGCCAGGAACAGCGCGGCCCGTGCGATCTCCTCCGGCTCCGCGAACCGGCCCATCGGCAGGTGCACGAGCCTGCGCGCGGCCTGTTCGGGATCCTTCGCGAAGAGGTCGCGAAGGAGCGGGGTGCTGACCGGGCCGGGGCACAGGGCGTTGACGCGCACCCCGCGCCGCGCGAACTCCATCCCCAGCTCACGCGAAAGCGCCAGGACCCCGCCCTTCGATGCCGTGTAGGAGATCTGTGAGACGGCCGATCCCATCGTCGCCACGAACGACGCGGTATTGATCACCGATCCCCCATCCCCGTCGAGGAGATGCGGGATTCCGTGCTTGCAGCACAGGAAGACGCTTCGCAGGTTCACGTCCTGCACGCGCTGCCACGCATCGAGCGAGGTATCGAGGACCGAGGTGTCGTCGGGCGAGCTGATCCCGGCGTTGTTGAACAGCACGTCGATGCGCCCGAGGTCGCGCAGGACGCGTTCGTAGGCTTCCCGAACCTGGTCCTCATCGGTGACGTCCGCCTGGACGGCGAGCTCGCCCTCCGCGCCCTCGGCGAGGTCGACGCCGGCAACCCGCGCCCCCTCGGCGGTGAACAGGCGCGCCGTCGTGGCGCCGATCCCGCTCGCCGCGCCGGTGATCACGCAGACCTTGCCGTCGAGCCGGCCCATTAGTGGTGCCTCCCATGACGTGGTGCCTGAAACGGCGAGGTCCAGGAGGTGCCAGGCAAGGACGCAGGGAGCGTGGCGTGCATGACTGCACGCGAGCGACCGAGGACGCCGCCTGGCGCCGCCTGGCGCCGCCGTTTTGGGTGCCACGTTGTGGGAGGTACCACTAGTCCTAGTCGGTCGCGTAGTAGACGTTCTTGACCTCGGTGTAGTGCTCGAGCGCATCGGGCCCGAGCTCGCGGCCGACGCCCGACTGCTTGAAGCCCCCGAACGGCGTCGAGACCCGCACCGAGGTGTTCGAGTTGATCGAAAGGACGCCCGTCTCGATCGCTCTGGCGGTGCGGAGGGCCTTCCCACCATCGCGCGTCCAGATCGAGCCTGATAGACCGTAGATCGTGTCGTTGGCAATCCGGACCGCGTCGGCCTCGTCGTCGAAGGGGATGACGCATGCGACCGGCCCGAAGATCTCCTCGGCGGCCGCGCGGTCGGAGTTGGACACCGGGGCGAGCACCGTGGGTGGGAACCAGTAGCCGCGCCCGTCCGGCGCGTGCCCCCGGATCGCGACGGGGGCGTCGTCAGGGACGTAAGACGACACGGCCTCGAGCTGGTCCGCGGAGATCAGCGGGCCCATCTGGGTCGAATCGTCGAGGGGGTCGCCCACCCGCAGCGAGGCGACCTCCTCCTCCAGGTGTTCGAGGAACGGGTCGACCGCGGACCGCTCGACGAGGATCCGCGAGCGCGCGCAGCAGTCCTGGCCCGCGTTCCCGAACACCGCCGGCGGCGCGGCCGCCGCTGCCCGCTCCAGGTCGGCATCGGCGAAGATCACGTTCGCCGACTTGCCGCCGAGCTCGAGCGTGACGCGCTTGATGGTCCCCGCCGCTCCCTGAGCGATCCCTCGACCGACCTCGGTCGAGCCCGTGAACGCGATCTTCGCCACGTCGGGATGCTCCACCAGCCGCTTGCCGGCGACGCTCCCCGGCCCGGCGATGACGTTGACCACCCCCTCGGGCAGGCCCGCATCCAGGGCGATTCGCTCGAGCTCGAGCGCGGTGAGCGGGGTCAGCTCGGCGGGCTTCAGCACGACGGTGTTGCCGGCCGCGAGCGCCGGCGCCACCTTCCACGAGGCGATCGTGAGCGGGAAGTTCCACGGGACGATCAGCCCCACCACGCCGAGCGGCTCCCGGAACGTCATGTTGACGCCGCCGGCGACCGGGATCGTCTGTCCGAGCAGCCGCTCCGGCCCGGCGGCGTAATAGCGAAACGTCTGGACCACCATCTGCATCTCGCCGCGCGCGTCGGTGATCGGCTTGCCGGCGTTCCGTGACTCGAGCGTCGCCAGGTCGCCCTGGCGCTCCTCGATGGCGTCGGCCAGGCGATGCAGCATCGCCGAGCGATCTCCCGGCGCCATCGACCGCCACCCGCCGAATGCCCTCCTCGCTCGGTCGATCGCGGCGTCCGTCTCCTCGATCCCGGCTCGCGGGACCGCCGCCATGACCTGCTCGGTCGCCGGCTCGACCACCTTGAGCTCGCTGCTGCGCTCCGCCTCCTGAGTCGTCATGTCGATCCCACCTTCACGCGTGCCGCTTCGACCAGCGAGGCTATTACCCGGCTGGCCTCGTCCTGCTCCGGATGCCAGAGCACGCCGAGCACGTACGGTTCGCCCCGCAGCTCGACCGCCTCGACCAGGTCGTCGTCCGTCGACCAGCCGGTAGCGATCAGCCCGTCTCCGAGGTCCGCGAGGCCCTGGTGGTGGTGGGACTTGACGAGGGTGCGGTCCTCGCCCACCGCCCTGGCCGCCAGCGATCCCGGTTCGAGCCTCACCTCGTGATCGCCGAAGACGCCCGGCGTGTGCCGATGGACGTCCGTTCCGACGATCCCCGGCAGATCCTGGTGGAGCGTGCCGCCGAGCGCAATGTTGAGGATCTGCATACCCCGGCACGCGCCCAGCACCGGAATCCGGCGCTCGATGGCGCGGCGGGTGAGCGCGAGCTCGAAGCGATCCCGCTCGAGCCAGGTGACGCCGGTCTCCGGCTGGCGATCCGCGCCGTAGCTCTCGGGATCGACGTCGGCGCCGCCCGCGAGCAGCAGCCCGTCGATGCGGTCGAGCAGGAGATCGGGGGAATCGACCGCCGCCTCATCCGGCGGCAGGACGAGCGCGAGGGCACCCGCCCGCTGGACGGCGTCGGGATACGTCCGCTGCACCATCGTCACGACCTCGTCCCAGGGGTCCCGCCTCACCCGTTCGACCGCGGCGCAGATCCCGATCGCGCATTCGCTCACGGGAGCCGGGGTCAGCCGCGCTCGAACATGCGCCGCCGCTCGTAGTCGGTGACGACGCGCTCGTAGTCCTTCTGCTCGTACTGCCCGTAGTTCAGGTAGTGCTTGTGAACGGCGTCGCCGAAGGCGCGCTTGGCGAAGTCGCTCGACTCCCAGAGCCCGAGCGCCTCGTTGAGGCTCGACGGAAACGGCTCCGCCTCGGCCGCCTCGTACGCGTTGCCCACGAGCTCCGGGCCGGGATCCAGCTGATTCTCGACGCCGTCGAGGCCCGCGGCGAGAAGCGCCGCGTAGCCGAGATAGGGGTTGACGTCCGCGCCGGGAATGCGGCACTCGACCCGGTGCGACTGGCCGTGGCCGACGATGCGGAAGCCGGCCGTCCGGTTGTCTCGGGCCCACGCGACCGACGTCGGCGCCCAGCTCTCCGCCGCGTAGCGCTTGTACGAGTTGACGGACGGAGCGATGAAGAGCGCCAGCTCCCTGACGTGGGCCCGCAGCCCGCCGAGATAGTGACGGAACGTGTCCGTCTCCTCGTGCCCGTCAACGAAGGCGCTTCCGTCCTCGGTGAACAGGCTCGAGTGGAAGTGGCACGAGCTTCCGATGTCCTTCTCGGACGGCTTGGCCATGAATGACGCCGAGATCCCGTTCAGGAACGCGATCTCCTTGACTCCGTTCTTGTAGATCGTGTGGCGGTCGGCCGAGGTGACCGCGTCCCCATAGCGGGTGTTCACCTCATGCTGGCCGTACCACGCCTCGCCCTTGGAGAACTCGACCGGGATCCCTGCAGCCTGCATCCCGCGCCGGATCGGGCCCAGGTACGCCTCGTCCATCGTCGTGGCGAGGATGTGGTAGTCGAGGATGTACGGGATCGTCGGGGTGAGGTCGTTGTAGCCCTTCTCGTGCGCCTCGGCGTAGGTCTCCTTGTAGAGATAGAACTCGAGCTCGGACGCAAAGAACGCCGTGTAGCCCATCTCCGCGGCGCGCTCGTACTGCGCGATCAGCACCTGCCGGGGCGACGCGACGACGGGGGAGCCGTCATGGTTGACCACGTCGCACAGCACCATCGCCGTGCGATCCAGCCAGGGGATCCGACGCAGCGTCGCCATGTCGGGCGCGATGGCGAAGTCGCCGTAGCCCTTCTCCCAGTTGGCCATCTCGTACCCCGGCACCGGCTCCATCTCCATGTCGAGCGCGAGCAGGTAGTCGCAGCCCTCGATGCCGTGATCGAGCACCTCGTCGAGGAAGTACTCGATCTGGATGCGCTTGCCGAACAGGCGCCCCTGCATGTCGGTGAACGCCGCGACGACGGTGTCGATCGCGCCCGACTCGCCCTCCTTGCGCAGGTCGTCGAGCGAGAGCATGCCGACCGTGCCGCCCGGGCCGCCGGGACGCTCGGCGCTCACGCCGGCATCGCCCCGCTCCGCACGGTCCCACGCATCCCGCTAGTCACGCGTGACGACGTCATCCTCCAGGGTGCTGACGGGCCCCTGGTACTTATTCTTGGCGGAGATCAGGTACCAGATTCCGAAGATCAGCGGGATCGCGACCGCCAGCGGCACGTAGTTCACGAGGCTCGCGTCGAAGTCGCTCTTCCACGGCAGGCCCGCTGGCGTGTATGGCAGGTCGAGAGCGAACACGACCAGGATCACGAAGATGACCGCGATCGTGTTGACCCACTTGTACTTTGCCCCGAGTGTCCACGGGCCGGGCTTGAACGAGTTGCCCGCACGCAGCCGCAGATACACGGGGATCGCGTAGGCGACGTAGAGGCCGACCGTGCAGATCCCGGTCAGCGCGAAGAAGGCGAACGGCACGTTGTTCTTTCCGAACAGGGCCGGGATCGAAATGATCAGTGAGAACACGGTGACTCCGATCACTGCGTTGAACGGAACGCGGTCCCTGTTGACCCGCCCCCAGATGAACCAGCCCGGGATCGCGCGGTCGCGGGAGAACGCGTACCACGTCCGCGAGGCGCTCGTCAGTCCGGCCGCGCCGCAGAACAGCTGCCCGACCGTCGCGATGAGGATCACCAGCTTCGCGGCCCATGGGTCGAGGGCGGACGTGAAGATGGCGGTGGAGTAGCCGGCGGCGTTGTTGATCGCGCCGATGTGCGTTGCTGCGAACAGGAAGCACAGCAGCAGGACCCAGCCGATGATCGCCGAGTAGAAGACGGATCGCCAGACGCCCTGGGCCGCGGCCTTGGCGGCACCTCGGGTCTCCTCGGCCGTGTGGGCGGACGCGTCGTAGCCCGTCTCCGTGTACATGGTGAGGAGAAAGCCGATCGGAAGCACCAGGAACCAGAAGCCCAGGCTGCTGGTGGAGCCGCCGAAGAATCCCGACTCGTTGAACTTCTCGGTGAAGACGAAGCTGGCGCTCTGGTGGTGATCGGGGACGATGATCAGGATCGCGATGATCACCGCCACGCCGGCCAGGTGCCAGCCCACGGAGATGTTGTTCATCAGTGCCAGCAGCCGGTCGGCGAAGATGTTCACCAGCGTGTAGAGCGCCAGGATGATCAGGAAGAGCAGGAAGGTCTCGCTCAGGATGTGCTCGGTGTCACCGAAGTCGATGCCCAGCACGTTCAGCCCGTAGAGGCCGAGCAGGATGTTGAGGAAGATCGCGGCGCCATAGGCCACGGACGCGACGATCCCGAGCAGTCCGACGATGTTGAACCAACCGGTCATCCAGCTCCAGCCCTTGCCCCCCAGGTCGTGCGCCCACCAATAGGGGCCGCCCGCGGTCGGATAGGCCGAGGTCAGCTCGGCCATCGAGAAGGCGACGGTGAAGATGAGCAGGCAGAGCACCGGCCAGCCGATCGAGACCGCGATCGGGCCGCCGTTCAGCCAGGCGAAGGCGAACGAGGTGAAGCACCCCGCGAGGACCGAGATGATCGTGAACGAGATCGCGAAATTGGTGAAGCCGCTCCAGGCACGGGAGAGCTCCTGCTTGTAGCCGAGCTCTTGCAGCCGGCGCTCGTCCTCACTGAGCCCCTCGGTCGATCCACCGGTTCCCGACTCGCGCGTCACATCCGCCACGGGCTACCTCCCTCTGTCGATGTCATCAGCGGGCGCGTCCTGCACCTCGATCGAATTGGTGTGATGATCCGACCTATGGATGGGTTGGACCCTATGCCCGCGGCCGGACCGGTGTCAACCCCTTTTTCCCGCAACAAGCGGATTTGCATGATGATCGCGGGTGCGCCATGAGCCTCCTGCTGGGAATCGACGAGGGCACGTCGGCCGTCAAGGCGGTGCTGTTCGACACCGACCTACGGACGGTGAAGGAGGCACGGCGCGAGAAGCCGCTGGTCCATCCGAAGCCGGGTTGGGTCGAGCAGGACCCCGAGGTGATCGTCGAGGCCGTGGTCGGCGCCGTGGCGGAGCTGCTGGCCGACGAGCCGGACGTCGCCGCGTGCGGGCTCGACCATCAGGGTGAGTCGATCCTCGTGTGGGACGCCGAGACGGGGCGGGCGCTCACCCCGGTCATCACCTGGCAGGACAAGCGCTCCCAGGAGGTCCTCGATCGCCTCGAGGCCGAGGAACGCGCCGACGAGATCCGAGAGCGGAGCGGGATGCCACTCGACCCCTACTTCTCCGCCGGCAAGCTCGCCTGGCTGCTGGAGCATGACCCCGACACGGCAGCCGCCGTCGAGGCCGGGACCGCCCGGATGGGCACGGTCGACTCGTTCCTCTGCGACCGTCTCGGCGCCGGGTTCGCAACCGACTCCTCGACCGCGTCGCGGACACAGCTCGGCGCGCCCGAGTGGGATTCCGGGCTCCTCGCGATCTTCGGCGTCCCGCGCGATCCGCTACCGGAGATCATGGACACGGCGGGCGACCTGGGGACCCTTTCCCATCCCTCCTGGCCGAGCGAGCTGCCGCTTCGCGCTCGGCTCGTCGATCAGCAGGCCGCGCTCGCGGGGGCGGGCTGCGTCGAGCCGGGGCTCGTCAAGGCGACCTACGGCACGGGCGTCTTCGTCCTCGCGCACGCCGGTGACGAGCGACCGGAGCCGGAGGGAGGCCTCCTCCCCACCGTCGCCTGGCGGGTAAACGGTCGCGTCGAATGGGCGATCGACGGCGGCGTGTTCACGGCCGGCGCGCTGCTCGAGTGGCTGAGCCGCGATCTGGGCTTGGCGGACGACCCGGCCGCGCTCGCCGCGGCGGCAGCCGAGGTGCCGGACAGTGGCGGCGTGCGACTGCTCCCGGCGCTAGCCGGCGTCGGCGCGCCATGGTGGGCCTCCGAGGCGCGCGCCGTGATTGCGGGGCTGACGTCGGGCTCGCGCCCCGCACACATCGCACGGGCCGCGCTCGAGGGGATCGCTTGGCGGGTCGCGGACGTGGTGGAAGCGGTCCGCCGCACGGTGCCGGTCGATGTACTGCGGGTCGACGGCGGGCTCACCCGCGACCCCACCCTGCTCCAGCTTCAGGCCGACACGACCGGGGTGTCTGTTCAGCGCGGCGCGGTGGACGCAACCGTCGCCGGCGCCGCCGCGCTCGCGGCGGTCGGGGCCGGCATCTGGGACTCGACCAGGGAGATCGCGGAGCGCGTGCCCACGGGCGAACGGACCGAGCCCGACCGCGACGCCGAATGGCGCGAGCGGGCCCACGCGGAGTGGCGCGAGTTCGTTGAGCGCGCGATCGCCCTCTGAGGCCGGCTACGACGTTGCCATCATCGGCGCCGGGGACGTCGGCACGGCGATCGCGCGCGAGCTCGCCCGCTTCGATCTGAGCATCGCTCTGATCGAGGCGGGGCCGGACGTCGGCGCCGGGACGAGCAAGGCGAACACCGCGATTCTCCATACGGGGTTCGACGCGAAGCCCGGCACGCTCGAGTCGCGGTTGGTCGCGCGAGGCCACGACCTGCTGATCTCCTACGCGGCGGAGGCCGGGATCCCGATCGAGCCGACAGGCGCCCTGCTCATCGCCTGGAACCGTGAGGAGCTCGAGCGCTTCGGCGCGATTCGCGAGAACGCGCAGAGCTGCGGGTACGAGCGGGTGTCCGAGGTCTCACCCGAGGAGCTCTACCGGCGCGAGCCGAATATCGGTCCAGGCGCGCTCGGGGCGCTCGAGGTGCCTGATGAGCACATCGTCTGTCCGTTCACCCCGCCGCTCGCCTTCGCGACGCAGGCTGTGCTCGCCGGCGCGGAGCTCAGGCGATCCGAGACGGTCAGCCGCCTCGAGCGGCGCGACGGCGGCTGGGTCGTGCAAACCAGCACCGGTGTCCTCGGGGCCGCCTGGGTCGTCAACGCCGCCGGCCTTCGCTCTGACGAGGTGCACGCGATGGCAGGCCATGAGGGCTTCACGGTGACGCCGCGGCGCGGCGAGCTGATCGTCTACGACAAGCTCGCGCGTTCCCTGATCGGCCACATCCTGCTGCCGGTGCCAACCGCCACCACCAAAGGCGTTCTGGTCGCCCCCACCGTCTTCGGCAACGTGATGCTCGGGCCGACGGCCGTCGACATGGATCGCAAGGACGACACCAGCTCCACCCCGGAGGGGATCGCGTATCTGCGCTCACTAGCGGATCGCCTGGTGCCGGATCTCGCTCGGCAGGAGGTCACTGCGGTCTACGTCGGATTGCGCGCCGCGACCGAGCACGGCGACTACCAGATCGGCGTCGATGGGCGAGACGGATACGCCTGGGCGGGCGGAATCCGGTCGACCGGCCTGACCGCGTCGATGGCGATCGCGGAGTACGTCCGTGACGAGCTCGATCGCGCCGGTTTGGAGCTCCGCGAGCGCCCGGACGGCCTGCCGACCGTCCGGATGCCCAATATCGGCGAGGCGGCGGCGCGGCCCCATGCACGGGCAGATGCGATCGCGGCCGATCCGGAGTACGGGCGGATCGTGTGCTTCTGCGAGCGCGTCACGCGCGGCGAGATCCGCGACACCGCAAGGAGCCCGGTGCCGCCGGCCGATCTCGACGGACTGCGCCGGCGAACGCGGGCGCTGATGGGCCGCTGCCAGGGGTTCTTCTGCGCCGCCCGCCTCACCGCTCTCCTCGCGGAGCACGCGGGGCGCAGCCCCGCCGAGATCATGGAGCTGCATGAATGACGCCGGGGGAGGTGCGCCGGGAGAGCTGCGAGGTCGCGATCGTCGGCGGCGGACCGGCCGGGCTCGCCGCGGCCGCCCATCTGCGGCGAGCCGGCGCCGGTCGGGTTCTCGTGCTCGATCGCGAGCCAGAGCCCGGCGGAATCCCGCGTCACGCCAAGCACCAGGGCTTCGGCCTCCGCGATCTGCACCGGGCCATGGCGGGGCCGGACTACGCGTCGCGGCTCGCCGAGCGCGCGACTTCCGCGGGCGCGGAGATCCGCGCCGAGGCGCAGGTCACCGGCTGGGGCTCGGGGGGCGTGCTGGCCGTCACCGCCCCAGTCGGCCGCTACGAGCTCGAGGCGCCGGCGGTGGTCCTCGCGACCGGCTGCCGCGAGCGGCCCCGCTCCGCTCGGCTCGTGCCCGGGTCCCGGCCCCAGGGCGTGATGACCACGAGCACGTTGCAGCAGCTCGTCTACCTGCACGGCGCGCGGCCGGGCCGCCGCGCCGTGATCGTCGGGGCCGAGCATGTGAGCTTCTCGGCGCTGCTCACGCTGTCACACGGAGGCGCGCGGGCCGTCGCGATGGTCACCGAGCACCCGCAGCACGAGACGTTCGCCCCCTTCCGGCTCGGGGCCGCCCTCCGGTACCGATGTCCGCTGTTCGTCCGCACGCGGGTCCGCGCGATTCGCGGGCGCCGGCGAGTCGATGCGGTGGAGCTGGCGAACCTGGATGGCGGCCAGAACCGCGAGATCGCGTGCGACCTCGTCGTCTTCACCGCGGACTGGATTCCCGATCACGAGCTCGCTGCGTTGGCGGAGGTCGAACTCGATCCCCTGACTCGCGGCCCCGCCGTCGACGCGAGCCTGCGCACCAGTCGGCCCGGGGTCTTCGCCGCGGGCAACGTCCTCCACGGGGCCGAGACTGCGGACATCGCGTCGCTTTCGGGCCGGCACGCCGCGACTGCCGTGGCCCGCTACCTCGACGGCGAGCCGTGGCCCGAGTCGCGCATCCCGATCCGGTGCGAGCCGCCGCTCGGCTGGATCGTCCCGAACGCGCTCACCGCCCGGTCCGGTGCCCAGCCCCCGCCGCGGGGCCGGTTCCTGCTCCGATCGGGGAACGCGTCGAGACGCCCGCGCGTGGAGCTGACGCAGGACGGGCGACGGTTGTGGACGGGGCGGCCGCGGCGGCTGGGACCCGGGCGCTCCGGCCGGCTGCCCGCGGACTGGACCGCCGCCGTCGATCCCGACGGCGGGCTCGTGACGGCGCGGCTGACCGCCACCCCGTGAGAGGTCTTTGGGGGATTCAGGCACGTCATGACGTCCCCAGGACCCGAAAACCAGCGGATCCGAGCCGATCAGATGAGGCCGGCCAGGATGTGCTCGGTGCCGCGGATGTGCTCGCGAACGAGCTTCACGGCTGACCCGGCAGCCCCACGGCGGAGCAGCTTCACGAGCCGCTCGTGCTGTGCGTTCGAGTGGGTGAGCACCTGCTCGGGATGCGGGATGAGCGCGATGAGGTCGCTCATCTGTCCCTGTACCTCGGTCATCGCGCGCACCAGGCGCGGCGATCGAGCTGCCTCCGCGATGCCGATGTGGAGCCGGATGTCGGCGCGGCGATACTCGTCGAAGCGGTCCGCCTCGGCCATCGAGCCCACGAGCGCGACGAGTTGCTCGATGTCGCCGGATTCGGCGCGTTCGGCGGCCAGGACGGTGGCGCCGGTCTCGATCGCGACCCGGTAGTCCAAGACCGCCCACGCCTCTTCCGACAGCGGCTTTTCGTCCCCCTCCGCGAGCGGCGGGCGCTCGGCGACGAACGTTCCCCCGCTGCGCCCGCGCACCGACACGAGGTGTCCGGTCTGCGTGAGGGTGGTCAGCGCCTGGCGAAGCGTGGAGCGCGAGATCCCGAGCTGGTCTGCCAACTCGCGCTCAGCCGGGAGCCTGCTGCCCGGCCCCAGGAGCCCGATCCTGATCGCGGTGCCGAGCCGCTCGACCGTCTCCTCGAACGTCGTCGCGGGGCGAACCGGCTGGAACACGCCCGCGAGAGCGGCGTCTCGGTCCACGCTTCAAAGGTACCGCGATCAGTCCAAAAAACCACCCCAAACCGCCGGTCGGTGCAAAATCCGCGCTGGGCGCGGAAAACGCGCCGTTCGAGGCCGGCCGCGCCGCCGGCACACGCTCGCTGTAAGTTGCGCGCCATGGCCAGCGCCTTCGACGCCTGGCAGGTCGAGCTCCACGGCCACCGGGTCATCTACCGCGTCGCCGGCAGCGGGCCACCGGTCGTGCTCATCCACGGCATGGTCAATTCGTCCCGCCACTGGGAGGAGGTCGCGCTGCGGCTCGCGGATCGCTACACGCTGATCGCCCCGGACCTCATCGGGCACGGCGGCTCGGCGACTCCACGCGGCGACTACTCGTTGGGGGCCCACGCGGCGAGCATCCGCGACCTGCTCGCCGTGCTCGGGGTCAACCACGCGACCGTCGTGGGGCACTCCCTCGGCGGAGGGGTGGCGATGCAGTTCTTCTACCAGTTCCCCCAGCGGACGGATCGGTTGGTGCTCGTGTCGAGCGGCGGGCTCGGCCACGAGGTGAGCCCCCTGCTGCGGGGCGCGGCGCTTCCCGGCGCAGCATCGATCCTGCGCGCGGCAGCCCATCCGCGCGTGCTCAACGGCCTGTGGCGGAGCGGCGATCGCCTGCGCGAGCGAGGCATCGGGACCGGTGTCTATCTCCAGGCCATCGCCCGAGCCCTACGTCCGCTCGAGCGGGCAGGGGCACGTACGGCGTTCGTCCAGACGCTGCGCTCGGTGATCGACGTCCACGGTCAGCGGGTGAGCGCGCGCGATCGCCTCTACCTGCTGCGGGAATTTCCGACCCTCATCGTGTGGGGCGAGCGCGACAACACGATCCCGCTCGCGCACGGCGAGGCCGCACACCACGCCATCCCAGGCAGCCAGTTCCGCACCCTGCCGCGCGCCGCTCACTTCCCGCACCTGGAGGATCCGGCGGGCCTGGCCGCGGCGCTCGATGACTTCATCGCGGCCACGGAACCGACCCGGCTGGACGACGCCGACTGGGGCGGGCTGATCAGCCCGCGCGCTCGCCGCCGTCGGCACGAAGGCCACCGCGCCGCGGCGTGACCGGCCCGGAGCGCGTAGCGTCGATCTACCTTCGCGGGGTCAGCGGTCGTCGTCCGAGCGTCCCGATAGAGACCGCGGCGCTCGAGGAGGCGGCCGAGCGGACGATGTCGCCGCAGGCCTTTGCATACGTCGCCGCGGGCGCCGGCAACGAGTCGACCAAACGGGCGAACGAGGAGTCGTTCGAGCGCTGGCGGATCGTGCCGCGCATGTTGCGCGACGTGTCCCGCCGAGACCTGAGCGTGGATCTCTTCGGCCGCCGGATCCCCGCTCCGCTGCTCCTATCGCCGGTCGGCGTGCTGGAGATGGCGCACCGCGACGCCGACACCGCGGTCGCCCGGGCCGCCGCGATGGAGGGCGTACCCATGATCTTCTCCAATCAGGGATCGGTCCCCATGGAAGCCTGCGCCGAGGCGATGGGCGACGCGCCACGGTGGTTTCAGCTGTACTGGAGCACCTCGAACGACCTCGTCGAGAGCCTCGTCGGCCGAGCGGAGGCGTGCGGTTGCGAAGCGATCGTGGTCACGCTCGACACAACGATGCTCGGCTGGCGCTCGCGCGATCTGGCGCTCGGCTACCTGCCGTTCCTGCGGGGCAAGGGGATCGCCCAGTACACGAGCGACCCGGTCTTCCAGCGCCTGATCGCCGGGGCGTCCGGCCAGCCTGCGGGCCCTACGCCGCGTCCGAACCTGGCGGCCCTCGGGACCCTGATTCAGCTCGTGCGCCGGTATCCCGATCGCTTTTGGCCCGCCCTCCGGTCGGGCAGGGCGCGGCGGGCCGTCGAGCGCTTCGTGGAGATCTATTCGCGGCCGTCGCTCACGTGGGACGACCTGCCCTTCCTTCGGGAGCGCACCCGGCTGCCGATCGTGCTCAAGGGCATCCTCCACCCCGACGACGCGCGCCGGGCGATCGATGCGGGGATGGACGGGATCCTCGTCTCGAACCACGGCGGACGGCAGGTCGACGGGGCGATCGCGACGATTGACGCGCTGCCGCCCGTCGTCGCGGCGGCCGACGACCGGGTCCCGGTGCTCCTCGATGGCGGCGTTCGCGGCGGGGCGGACATCTTCAAGGCCCTCGCGCTCGGCGCCACGGCGGTCTGCGTCGGCCGTCCCTATCTGTGGGGCCTGGCGGTGGGCGGCGAACCCGGCGTGCGTGAGGTGATCCGCAACTTCCTCGCCGACTTCGACCTGACGACCGCGCTGGCGGGATGCCGGTCCCTCGAGGAGATCGGGCCCGACGCGCTCGTCCGGGTGCCCGCTTGACGACGGGGCCGTAGGTATTCGAGGCGGCGACACCTCGCCGCGGATGCAGGTGAAGTCAGGCGGCGAAGCCGCAGCAATAGTGTGAGACTTGGAGGAGATATGCGGCAGCTCACGAGCCTCGATGCCCAGTTCCTCGCGCTCGAGACGCCGCGCCAGAGCGGTCACGTGGGCGCGCTGGCGGTCCTGGACGACTCCGAGCGTCCCGGCGGCAAGCTCGAGATCGAGGACATCTGCAGTCTCATGGACGAGCGGCTGCCGTTGCTCCCACCGCTGCATTGGCGGCTGGCTGAGGTCCCGTTTGGGCTCGACTACCCCTACTGGATCGAGGACCCCGACTTCGACATGGACTTCCACGTCCGCGAGCTCGCGCTTCCCGCGCCGGGCAGCGACACGCAGCTCGCTGAGCAGGTCGCGCGCATCATCGCGCGTCCCCTCGACCGGTCACGACCCCTGTGGGAGCTCTACCTGATCCACGGCCTCGAGGGCGGCGGCGTCGGGATGCTCACCAAGGTCCACCATGCCCTCATCGACGGCCTGTCGGGGGCGGAGATCATGGCGGTCCTGTTCGACCTCGCGCCCGAGGGGCGGGAGCTCGCCGACCGCCGACCGCCGCGGACGGAGCGCGAGCCGAGCGAGCTCGAGATGCTGGCTCGGGGGCTCGCCGGCATCCCGCGGTATCCGGTTCGCATGTTGCGCTCGATGCCCCGTGCCCTTCCCAATCTCACGGAGACCCCGTTCAGCACGCTCCCCGGCACCGGCATCGTGTCGCGGGTCGCGCGGCGCGTGCAGCGGGCCGTGGGCGGGGACGGAGCCGGCGCCGAGAGCCAGACGCTGCGCGCGCCGAAGACGTCGTTCAACCGGCGAATCTCCGCGCACCGACGGTTCGCATTCGGGCAGCTCCGACTGGACGAGGTCAAGGCCATCAAGAACGAGTACGGATTCACGGTCAACGACGTCGTCGTGACGATCGCGACCGGCGCGGTGCGTCGCTGGCTGATCGAGCATGGGGAGCTGCCGTCGGATCCGCTCGTCGCTCAGATTCCGGTCTCGGTCAGGACCAGCGAGCACGCCGGCACCTTCGGCAACCGGATCATGCTCATGAGCGCACCGATCTACACCAACCTCCCGGACCCGATCGTTCGCCTGCGGCGAACGCACGAGGCCCTCGCGGTCATGAAGGAGCGGCACCGCGCGCTGCCCGCCGAGCTGCTTCAGGACGCCAACCACTTCATCCCACCGGCCGTGTTCGCCCGCGCCGCGCGCACCACCTTCGCGCTCGCGACCAGTTCGCCCGGGCGTCCGACCTGGAACCTCGTGATCTCGAACGTCCCGGGACCCCAGATCCCGCTCTACTGTGCGGGCGCCCGCCTGGACGCGAACTATCCGGTCTCGGTGATCACCGACGGGATGGGCCTCAACATCACCGTCATGAGCTACTGCGGCCACCTGGACTTCGGCCTCGTCGCCGACCGCGACCAGATGCCCGATCTCCGGAAGATGATCGACTGGCTCGCCGAGTCGCTGGAGGAGCTGCGGCCGAAGCGTCGCGCACAGGGGCAGGCCAAGGCTGAGGATCCGAGCGCAGTCACGGGCACGGATGGCCGCACCGCCACGGGGACGAGGTCGCGCGCCAGCCGCTCCAGCGCGAAACCCTGATCGCGATCGCCGGCCCTCGAGGCGGCCGCTCGCGGTATTGCTCGTAGCGCCGCGCGAGGCGCGCCACCGCGTCCGCGTGCTCCGGCGCTCCTGGCTCGAGCACCCGCGCGATTCCGTGAGCCCTCGCCCACCACAGCCTCGACCAGTCGTCCTCGTAGTGGTCGGCGAGCACGCCGACGCGCGGATTCGCCTCGATGTTCCGGAGCCGCCGCAGGCGGATCGTGCGCTTGGGCTTGTCGTCGACCGCCGTCAGGATGAGGTCCTCGGCAACGGCGAAGGTGATCGGAACCAGATGCGGCTGACGCTCGGCGTCGCAGGTGGCGAGCCGGGCCACTCGCGCCGATGCGAGCAGCGTTCGGGCCTCCTCGGAGTCCACTAGGAGCCCGCCGCCCGGTACTCCTCGATCACGCTTCTCAGATGGTCCAGACGTGCCTCGGCCTCCGGACGAGGGACCGGCGGGACGAAGAGCACGTAGCGAGCGACGCCCGTGGCTTCGTAGGTCTCCATCTCCCTGGCCCTCGCGGGAGCCGCGTACAGCCCGACCTTCGGCTCCCTCCGGCCGGCGTCCGTCGCCATGCGCCTGAGGCGGTCGATCAGCGCCTCCAGCTCGGCGGCGGCTTCGATCCGGTTGGGCATCCACTCGTCGCCGTAGGCGATCACGCGATCGATCACGCGCCTGCCGTTGCCGCCCACGATGATCGGCGGATGCGGGCGTTGGGCCGGCTTCGGCCACGACCAGATGCGGTCGAAGTCGACGTGGCGGCCGTGGTAGGAAGCCTCGTCCCGCGTCCAGATGGCCTTCATCGCCTCGATTCGCTCGCGCATCACGCCGAACCGTTTTCGCGGGTCCGTCCCATGGTTCTCCATCTCGTCGACGTTCCAGCCGGCGCCCACGCCGAACAGGACCCGCCCCCCGGAGAGCTGGTCGAGCGACGCCACCTCCTTGGCCGTAATGATCGGGTCGCGCTGGATGACCAGGCAGATTCCGGTGCCGACGAGCAGGCGCTCGGTGGCACTCGCCGCGGCCGCAAGGGCCACGAACGGGTCGTGCGTGTGCGAATACTCTCGTGGGAGCTCGCCGCCACCGGGGTAGTCCGTCTCGCGAGCCGCCGGGATGTGCGTGTGCTCGGGAAAGAAGAGCGACTCGAAGCCACGCTCCTCCGCCATCCGGGCGATCTCGTCCGGGGCGACGGCGTAGTCCGTCGGGAACATCATGACGCCGAAGTCCATGAGCCCCATCGAGCGTAACGATGGCCGCATGCGAGACTCCCCCAGATGCTCGACGAGCGCCTGGTCAAGGCCCTTCACGTTCAGTCACTGCGCGAGGACGAGCTCCACGCCGAGCGCGAGCCGCACGTGCTGTTTCAGGCGTCGACCATCGGCGCGCTCCTCGATGGCGCGTACGAGGGCGACGTGACCTTCACCGAGCTGTCCCAGCACGGAGACCACGGGCTCGGGACCCTGAACGGCCTCGACGGCGAGATGATCGCCGTCGACGGGGGCTTCTACCGCGCGGACGCGAGCGGCTCCATCGAGGAGGTCAACCCCGCCGAGCGCACACCCTTCGCCGTGCTCACCTGGTTCGAGCCGACGGTCGAGCTGCGCATCGACGAGCCGCTCGCACATGACGAGCTCATCGCGTTGATGGAGGAGCATCTTCCCGCGGGGACCGTCGCCTGCGCCGTGCGGGTCGACGGCGCGTTCGGACTGGTTCACGCGCGATCGGTGCCGCGACAGGAGCCGCCCTACCGGCCGCTATCGGAGGTCGTCGGCACGCAGACGGTGTTCGACCTACGCGACGTCGAGGGGACCATCGTCGGCTTCCGCTTCCCGGACTACAGCGAGGGACTCGAGGTGAGCGGCTATCACCTCCACTTCGTGACGGCCGACGGGGCCCGAGGCGGCCACGTGCTCGAGGCGCGCCTGCTGCGCGCCACGATTCGGATCGACGTCTCGACCGACCTGCATGTCGAGCTGCCGCCGGGCGTCGAGCTGTCGAGCGCGGACGCGAGCCGGCAGCTCCACCAAGCTCTCGAGCGGGCCGAGCACTCCGGCTGATCCTCGGCGGACAGCCAGTGAGTTCAATGGTGTCGGCATGAGCGACGGCGAGCTGATCCTCGTTGCCGGGGCACTGATGGCCGCGGGCTTGGCGGCGTCTCTGGCGGCGGACCGGCTGCGGCTGCCCGGGCTCGTCCTGTTCCTCGGGTTGGGCATGGCGATCGGCTCCGACGGTGCCGGGTGGATCGACTTCAACGACTATGAGCTTGCGCGCACGATCGGCATCGTCGCCCTCGCCCTCATCCTGTTCGAGGGCGGGCTGACCACGAGCTTCAACGAGATTCGCTCCGTCGCCGCGCCGGCGCTCTCGCTCGCCTTCGCGGGGACGCTCCTGACCGCCCTGATCGCCGGCATGGCGGCGACGTGGCTGTTCGACCTAACGCTGCTCCAGGGCCTTCTGCTCGGCTCGATCGTGGCCTCAACCGACGGGGCGGCGATCTTTGCGCTTCTCCGCAACTCAAACCTGGATCGCCGGGTTGGGCTGACCCTCGAGGGCGAGTCGGGCTTCAACGACCCGCTTGCCGTGCTGCTCGTGATCGGGCTGATCGACTGGATCCAGAAGCCGGATTTCGGCGCTCCGGACATGTTGATCCTGTTTCTCCGGGAGCTCGGAATCGGCCTGGTCGTCGGCCTGGCGGTGGGTTTGCTCGCGGTCCAGGGACTGCGGCGCGCACGCCTCCCAACCGAGGCCGCGTACCCGATCGCGACCCTCGGCGTCGCGGCGCTCGCGTATGGAGGCGCTGCATCCCTGGATGGGTCGGGATTCCTGAGCGTCTATCTGGCAGGACTCGCCCTGGGCAGCGCGCCCATCCCCGGGGAGCGCTCGGTGAAGGTCTTTCATCAGGGATTGGCCGGGCTGGCCCAGGTGACGATGTTCCTGGTCCTCGGCCTGCTCGTGTTTCCGTCGCAGCTGTGGGACGTTGCGGTCGAAGGAACCGTTCTCGCCCTGGTCCTGATGTTCGTCGCGCGTCCCGTGGCGACATTCGCGGCGACCGCCGTTGCCGGATTGGGCGTACGGGAGAGGGTGGTTCTGGCCTGGGCCGGCCTGCGCGGGGCGGTCCCGGTCGTCCTGGCGACGTTCCCGGTGATCGCCGCGGTGTCGCACAATTTCGAGTTCTTCAACATCGTCTTCTTCGCGGTCCTGTTCTCGACCCTGCTGCAGGGGACGACGTTCGAGCCGCTTGCCAACCGCCTTGGCGTAACCGCCCGGCCCGGTGATTCCCCCGCGGGTTCGGGCCTTGGGCGCCTGCGGAGCATCGCACGGATCTCGACCTCCAGGCCGTGGGACCCGGCCGATGGGCACCCGGGCTATCCGCGGCAGGTGAATGGCGTTCGAGTGATCGATCAACTGCTCACGCGCATCGACGAGGACGGGGCGCTCGTCCGGCTGGACGACGGTCGTTATGCGTTCACCGGTCCCACGGTGTCGGTCGGCTCGCCGACGGACCTCCAGCGAGCCGCCCGGCGTCGCCTCGCCGCGGCCGGGTCCGAAGCCGACCGCGCCTGGTGGCGGGAGATCATCGGCGCCCTCGCCCGAGGCTCGAATTGACCGCCACGGAAGGGTCGGGAATGAGGCGCCGGGCGACGCCCCCGCGGACCAAGCTCCTGATCGGCGTGCTCGCGGTGGGGGTGGCGGCGATCGCCCTGTGCCTGAATCGCGACCTGAACGGCGACCTCTACCTGCTCCTGTTCAGCGGGCGCTATGTCGCGCACCACGGGCCGGTGGGCTACGACCCGTTTCCGACCATCGAGCACGGGCGGGAATGGCTCAACCAGCAATGGCTCTCCGAGGTCGGCTTCTACGGCGCGGACCGGGTCGTCGGCACGACGGGAATCACCGTTCTCTACGCCCTGCTGCTGGGGGTGCCGCTGGCGCTGCTGCTCGCGGCGATCCGCGGCAAGGGAACCATCGCGATGGTCGCCGTCGCGGCCCTGTACGTGCCGGGGATCCTGGCGATCATTCACCCACGGGCGGCCGGCCTGACGCTGCTTCTCTTCTCCATCCTCGTCGTCGTGATCCTGGCCGGATGGGGCCCCGGAAGGGTGTCCGGGGGGCGATCCGCCTCGCTCTTGGCGCTCCTCGCCCTGCCGGCCCTCTTCGCGCTGTGGGCGAACCTCCACGGCGGGTTCATCGCGGGGCTCCTGCTCGTGGGCCTGGTCGCGGCCGGGCTCGCGATCGACCGCCGGCGCGGGCTCTCGGTCGCGCCCCCCGAAGCCATCGTGCTGCTCGGCATCGGCGGGCTGCTCGGAGCGGTGGCCGTCACCTTCGCGACGCCGCTCGGCCCGGACATCTGGAGCTACATCGCGAGCTTCCGCAACTCGGCGCTGAAGCTGGCGTCGACCGAGTGGGAGCCCGCCACGCACTCGCTACCCGCGGTCGGGTACCTCGTCGCGGCGGCCGCCGTGGCCGGGTGGACGTGGTGGAGCGCACCCAGGCCAAGAGGCGTGATGCCGGCCCTCGTCGCGCTCGGGTTCCTGGCCTTCGCGGCGGCATCGATGCGCAACCTGATCTTCGTCGCGCCGGCCGTCGCCCTCTGCATCGCATGTGCGGCTCCCGATCGGCTCGCCGCCCCCAGCCGCCTCGTGGTCGGGGTCGCCGCGGCGGGGGTCGCGACCGCGTTCATCATCTACGGCCTGCTCGGCGTCCCCAATGCCCACCGGGTCGGCAACCCCGCGATCCAGTTCGCGATCGACCATCCGCCCGAGCGGGGCCGCATCGTCGCCTACGCCGGCCCCAGCTCCTACATGTTGTGGCGGGCGCCGGATACGCCCGTCGTGATCGACGGCTGGCTCGAGCACTTCACGGAGGAGGAGCTGCGCGCCAACTTCGGCCTCTTGCACGGCTCGCGGCGCGACCCGACTCCATACGTGAACCGCCTCGACGCGGGCGCCGTCGTCGCCTACATCCCCAAGGCGATCGAGCGCCTCGAGCGGCACGGGTTCGTCGCCAAGGTCCGGGGGCCCTACGGCACCTATCTCGTCCGGAAGCGCGACGCCCGAGGCTAACTAGACGGCGAGCTTCGGCTGGGGTGGCGGCCGGCCCTCGAGAGCGGCGATGATCGGCTCCGTGTCGTAGATGGCGCGGAGCTGCGACGCCACGCCGTCGGTGAGCGTCCAGACGTGTGCGAACTCGACCTCGAACTCGTGACCGGTCCCCTTTGCCCGGCCCCGGAGGCGGCCGAGGACGACGACGCGGTCCTGGGTCATGAGGTAGTCGTCGGGATCGGCCCAGTTGCCGTCCACGTGGTCGCGGAACGTCTCGGTGAACGCGCGCATGCCGTCCGGGCCGTGCCGGGTACCGCCCCACGGCACCCGGTCGGGAATGGTCCACTCGATGTCGTGCGCAACGTCGGATGCGAGCTCCTCGACGTCGCCCCGGTTGACCGCGGAGTAGATGCGTCGAAGCGCCTCGAGGTCGTGCTCGGACATGCGGGCAACATAGCGTGCACGAGCTTCCCCGAACCGCTGGATTTCCGCGCTAGGGTTGCTTCAGATGGGCACGCTGGAGGCGAGCTGGAGCGTCGAGATCGGGGCGCCGAGGCAGCGCTGCTACGACATCGCCGCGGACATCGAGGGCGCGCCGAAGTGGCAGGGGACGCTCGAGCGGGTCGAGGTGATGAAGCGGGACCGCGAGGGACGGCCGCTCGTCGTCGACACCATCTCCGATGCCAGCATCAAGAAGGTCAAGTCTCGGCTTCGGTTCTCGTACGACCCGCCTGACGGGATCGCCTGGGAGCAGGAGGAGGGCGAGGCGAAGTGGCTCACCGGCTCGTGGGAGTTTCAGGACGCCGGCGACGGACGGACCCGGGCCACCTATCAGCTTCGCTCGGACCCCGGGCGCATCCTCAGCATGCTCCTGCGCGGGCCGGTGGAGGGCAAGGTGAAGGAGCTCCTCACGAAGGGCGCCGCCGAGGGGCTGAAGCGCGAGACGGAGGGGCGCGCGTGAAGGCCACGGAGGCGGTGAGGAACTGGCGGCGGCCGGCGCGGAACGTCGAGATCGGCACGCTTCAGGACGCGTTCCTGGTGTCGGCGGTGGTGATGATCCTGATCATCCGCCCGGCGCTCGACGCTACGGCGGACGAGGGCGAGCGGGCGCGCGCCGCCGCGGAGAGACTGGCGCCCGCCTAGCTCGCTGCCTCACGGCCTCGGGGTCCGGACCCGCTCACAATGTGGGCAATGCCGTCGTTCGCCGTGTCCATCTGCTTCCTCACCCTGGCGCAGGCCGCCGTCATCGCCCTGCCCGGCGACCCGCGGCGGCTGCGCCTCGGTCGGCTCAGCAGCAGCTGGTGGGCGCTCGTCCCCTCGGCCTCCATCGTCGTCGTGATCGGGTTGATCGCGCTGTACGAGAGCTCCGCCGACGCGCTCTCGGCCCTGGCGCTCGTCGCGGTGCCGCCGCTCGCGGCGATCGCGCTCGCCGCGCTGGTCCGGCGCGCCCGCCCCGCGTTGGCTCTCGCCGCCGTGCCGCTGTTCGCGCTCGCCTGGGGATCGTCGGGCTCGCTGCTCGGCGATGCGGCGGCGCTCGGGCTCACGGGGCTCGCGTGCGTGACGCTCGGCGTCGTGCTCGCCGCCGTCGTCGCCCCTCGCTGGCTCCGGCTCGGCGTCTACGCGATGGCGGCGGTGGACACGTTCCTCGTAGCCGCAGATCTCCTCCAGGGACCGAACGCGACGCTCGTGGCGGCCGGACCCCCCGCGGGCCTGCCGCGTCTGCAGGCCGTCTACTTCGGCTCGGCGACGATGGGCTTCGGCGACCTGTTCATCGCCGCCGTCGTGGGGGCGCTGCTGGCGCGCCAGCGTCGCGCCCAGGTCGAGGCGGTCGCGCTCGCGGCGACCCTCGGCCTCGGCTTCGACCTCCTGTTCTTCGCCGTGAGTCTGCTCCCGACGACGGTGCCGATCGCGGCGACGCTCGCGCTGCTCGAGGCGCGCGAGCGCCGGCGTTCCCACCAGGCCCATGCGGCCATCACCCCGCCGGCATACAGCCAGCCGAGCGCCACATCGAAGAAGTAGTGCTCACCGGTCGCGATCAGGGCCAGCCCCATCGCCACCGGATAAAGGAGCAGAAGCGGCCGCAGCCCCCGGCGGACGCGGCCCCAGAGGAATAGGGCCACGAGGGCGGAGAAGGCGGAGTGGAGCGAGGGAACGGCGGCGACCATGTTGACGCTCGCCTGACCCTCGGAGAAGAGCCCGGCGGTGCCCGTTCCCAGGACGTCCCAGCCATTGGCCGTGGTGCGGTGGACCACTCCGAGCGCTCCCGTCTCGCCCGCCATCCAAGGCGGTGCCGCCGGGAACGCGACGTATGTGGCGAGGCCGGCCACGGCGAGCGACACCACGCGATTGGTGAGGCGCTGGAAAGCCGGCCGGTCGCGGACCCAGAGGACGCCGGCGACTGCAAAGGGAACGATGAAATACGAGGTGTAGGTGAGGGTGAAGGCGACGTCCCACCAGTGCACCACCCCGGGTTCGTACAGCCGTGCCTGAAGCCATTCGGTCGGCGTCTCGCCGAAGAAGACGAATCGATCGAAGTCGATCATCGGGTGGACGTGGACGCCGACCCCGAGCGAGTCCGCGGCACCGCGCGTGAAGTCGTAGGCGCTGAGCACAGCCACGAGCGGGAGCCAATCGAGGACGAGCTGCAGGATCTCCCTGGGCGGTCGGCCGAGCGAGGCGCAGGCGAGTGCGCCGCAGATCCACAGGACGACGAGCTCCCGCTGGGCCGGAATCCCGTAGTGGGCGCTCCACGCGACCAGCGAGGCGAGGTAGAGGCCGAGGGCGCAGCGCCGCACCGCCGCCCAGTGGGGAAAGCGCAACCCGGTCGCCCGTTCGGCCCGGGTGTGTGCGAGGCGAGTCGCGGTCACCGTCGCCTGGTCCAGCGCCGCCCGCGCTCCCTCCCCGGTGAGCAGCGTCACCGCCGGTTCCCGTGTGACGTCTGAGCTCGATCCGGTTGCCATGGTGCCCGCCTCCGCTTCCGCGGCACGTTACCGCGGCCGGGCAAAACGGGTCGCAATCCAGCGCGACAGTCCCCTCGATGTCCATCCGGTGGGCTAGGGTGGCGACGAGGGGAATCGAAGTGGGGATTGGAAACCAGTGCGCCCGCCACGTGAGGTGGCCGTGGGGGCTCGGGGCGATCGTCGCCGCCTCGGCCATGCTATGGCTGACGGCTCCGGGAGCGCTGGCGGCGAAGAGCGCGGCGCAGCGGCTGGTCGACACCTATTCGCCCATCGTCATGCTGAGGGCACAGTCGGATCCCTGCGACTCGACCCAGGAGCAGTACCAGCCGACCACCGTGGACACGTTCCTGGGAAACCCGCGCGTGGAGCTCGACCCACCTGGGAAGAACGAGAAGGCCACGAGGGCGCCGACGGCCGCCGACATCGCCGGCCTGGGCGAGGGGTACCACCTGAATCTTCCCGGCGATCCTCTCGAACCGGGCTGCACCTACGCGAAGGACTTCGCGCAGCTCAAGGACTCGGGCCAGGCTCCGGAGGTCACCTACGCCCGGATCGCGACCGAGAGAGGGACACCCGGGCTCGCCGTCCAGTACTGGTTCTTCTACTACTTCAACGACTTCAACGATCTCCACGAAGGCGACTGGGAGGGCATGCAGATCGCCTTCGACGCGAACACGCCGCGTGCCGCGTTGGCCGCCGGCCCGTCCGAGATCGCGCTCTTCCAACACGAGGGCGGCGAGAAGGGCAGCTGGACGGACTCCAAGGTCGAGAAGGAGGGGACCCACCCCGTCGTGTACCCGGCGGCGGGCTCCCACGCCACGTTCTACGGCCCGGCGGTCTACGTCGAGAACGGGCAGGGCGGGTCCGGCCTCGGTTGCGACAACACCACCGAACCGCTCCGGCGCGTCGAGCCCCGACCGGTGCTCATCCCCACCCGCCCGCGCGAGAACGGGCCCTTCGAGTGGCTGACGTTCACGGGCCACTGGGGTGAGAAGGAGAAGGGCTACAACAACGGCCCGCAGGGGCCGATCGAGAAGCTGCAGTGGAACGAGCCGTTCACCTGGATGGCCGGCGTGCGCACGAGGAGTCCGGAGCTTCCGAGTGGCTTCTTCCTCGGGCCGCAGGTCACGGGTGCCTTCTGCGGCACCGTCAAGGCAGCGTCGGGCCTGGTGAACCTCGATGCGAAGTCGCGCCCTGCCGCGATCGCCGTCATCGTCGGGGTGATCCTCCTCCTGGTGATCCTCACACGGCTGACGCGGTGGCGCCCAGTGGAGTTGACGCCGCTGCGACGGGAGCGCGCCTTCGGCCAGCTCCTTCGGGCTGCGCGACAGCTATACGGCCGTCACTGGCGGGTCTTCGTCCTCGTGGGCCTGACGACGATTCCGATTATCGGGGCGATCTACGGCGTCCAGCTCCTGTTCGAGGCGGTGACGGGTAACGACGCGGTCGGGCTCTGGATTCGCGACGCCGCCAACCCGATCGGCTACGCGGTCGTCGCGGCGATCGCGATCTCATTCCTGCGGGATCTCGAGCATGGCCGGCCCACTGGTTATGCCATCGGTTGTCGCGACATGCTCCAGCGCTTCTGGCACGTGGTCGGCGGCCAGATCCTGGCGTCGCTGCTGGTGCTCCTGATCGCGCTGACGATCATCGGAATCCCGTTCGCAATCTGGAAGTACGTCGAGTGGCAGTTCGTTCAGCAGGAGATCATCTTCAACGACCGGCGCCTACGGGACGCGTTCCGGGCCAGCACCCGACTCGTCCGGGGGAACTGGTGGCGGACGGTCAGGGTCGCGGGCTTCCTGTGGCTGATCAGCGTCGTCACCGGTCCGATACTGGGCTTCGCGCTGATCTTCACCCCGCTGTCGCTCACGTGGGCCAACGTCGTCGGGACGGTCGTCTACGCGCTGCTGGTCCCGTATGTCGCGATCGGCCGAACGCTTCTGTACTGGGACCTCGCGGTCCGTCACGAGAAGGCCGTAACCGAGCCGAAGCGGCGCCGATGGTGGTCACGCTGGCGTGCGAGCCCCCAGCCCGGATGACGCGGCTCAAGCCACGCCGCTGACCTCCCGGTTGCGCAGCTCGATCCGGCGGATCTTGCCGGTCAGGGTCTTGGGAAGGTCGTCCACGAACTCGACCTTGCGTGGATACGCGTATCCGGACAGGTGCTCGCGGACGAATCCCTGAACGTCCTTCGCCAGCTCGGGCGACGGCTCGTAGCCCTCGCCGAGGACCAGGAACGCCTTCACGACATGGCCCCGCCGCGGATCGGGCGACGCCACCGCAGCGGCCTCCCGGACCGCCGGATGCTCGATGCACGCTGACTCGACCTCGAACGGCCCGATGCGGTAGCCCGCCGAGATGATCACGTCGTCGGCGCGGCCCTCGTACCAGAAATAGCCGTCCTCGTCCTGGCGGGCGGCGTCCTTGGTGTGGAACCACTCACCCCCGAAGGCCCCTTCGCTCGCGTCGGGGTCGTTCCAGTAGCCGAGCGGGTAGTGCGGGTTCGATCGCGCCCGCAGGCAGATCTCGCCCCGTTCGCCTGACGGGAGCCGTTCCTCGTCCTCGTCGAGGATCGCAACGTCCCAGCCAGGCATGGCCTTGCCCATCGACCCCTCCCGCACCTCCATGAAGGGGTAGTTGGCACACAGCGGATAGGACTCGGTGAGCCCGTAATAGTCCAGCACCGTGACCCCGTACTGGTCCCGGAACCAGCGAATCGCCTCAGGGTTCAGGGGCTCGCCGGCCGAGCAGACGACCCGGAACCGCTGCGGGAAGCGCTCGCCCGCATCCTCGACCGCCATCATCGCCCGCATCGCCGTGGGGGTCGTGAATACGTTCGTCACTCCGTGCTTCGATAGCACCTGGAGCTGTTTCTCCGGGTCGAAGCCACCCTCGCGTGCGTAGACGAACTGCGTGGCGCCGAGCCGCCACGGGCCGAGCAGCGGGGCGATGCCGGCCGCCCACGCCCACTCCCCCATCCCATGGAACAGCTCCCCGTCGCGGACGTCGTGGCAGTAGATGAACTCTTCGTGGGCGAGGATGTAGCGGTGGGCATGCAGAATTCCCTTTGCCAGCCCCGTGGTGCCGGAGGAGTAGTAGAGCTGCGCGGGGTCATCGGCCGCGGTGTCCACCGGGTCGAAGTGATCATCCGCTCCCTCGAGAAGCTCACCGTCGAGTATCAGTAGCTCCTCGACGCGGTCGCCCGGCATCCGGTCCACCTGGTCGGACGAGCAGACGATCAGCCCCGGCTGGGAGTCCTCGACCCGGTGCCGGATCCCCTCGTCACCGTAGAGCACCGACATCGCGAGGAGGATCGCGCCCAGCTTCCAGGTTCCAAGGAAGATCGCGGCGGTCTCAGGCGCGGCCGGAGCGACGACGGCGACCCGATCGCCGCGCTCCACCCCGTGCGCGCGCAGGACGTTCGCGGCCTGATTGGCGAGCGATTGCATCTGTCCCCAGGTCAGGCGCCGCTCGGTGCCGCGGAAGTCCTCGAAGACCATCGCCGGCTTGTCGCGCGGATGCTTGTCGCACACGTCGGCCGCGATGTTGTAGCGGTCAGGAACCCGCCACTCATGAGCAGCTCGGAGCTCCTCATACTCCGCCGAAGAGTCGAGCATGGGCTCTCCACAATACCCCCGACTCCCCGCTTCAACCGGCCTCCTCACCTGCTCGCCCGGCCGCGTGGTCGTGGCGGCCTATCGGTTCACGAACCGCTCGACCTGCCCGAACACCTCGCTGTCGGTGACGAACGCCAGGTGGCTGACGCAAGCCGGCTCATTGTTGACGGCTCCCGCGACGGCGACGCTCGACTCCGGATCGATGATGTGGTCGCACGGCGAGCGCCAGGTCGCATAGGCCACCCGTCCCGGCGTCTCATCGCCCGCATTCAGCTTGCCGAGAAATCGGGAGCCGGGGAGCATCTGGCGGCACGGCTGAAGCGCTGCGCAGAGCTGCGCCGTGCTGGTGCCGTGATTCGGCCCGGCGAGCGAGACCCAGGTGGCGACGTGATGGCGGCAGGCGCCGTAGAACTTCAGGCACCAGCGTGTCGGCAGGCCGCCCATCGAGTGCGTGATGACGCTGATCCTCCGTTCCCCGCTCTCCCGCGAGACGGCCAGGACCCGGCGGCGAACGTCCCTGGCGATGTCGATGTTGGAGCGGGTCGAGTTGTAATCCATCCCGAAAAGCTCGGCGTCCGTCCACCCCGCCTGCTCGAAGCGGTGATGCATGAGCCCGAACTCGACCGAGCTGAATGGTGCCCCGAGCGAGAAGCCGTGGACGAACAGGATCGGGCGCTCGGCTGCTGCGGCCATCGTCGGCCAGGCGAGCGCGACCGCCGCCACGAGAATGATCACGCGGCGCCGGCGGGTCTGTCCACGGCCTGGGATCAGGGGCCCAGGGCGGTCAGCAGCTCGTTCCCCTTCGGGCTGCCCCACCCCGTGCAGGCGTCCCACCCCGCCTTTGCGTGGTAGGCACCGTTCCCGCCCGCGGTGATGTCGCGGAATCCGTGCGAGGCCACCCGGTGCCGGTAGAGCGCGGGCTGCAGAAGGCCGGCGGGATGCCCGCGCGTTTCATTGATCAGCGCGATCAGCGCCGAGTACAACGGCGCGACTGCGCTGGTGCCGCCGAAGACGAGGTTTTGCCCGTCCACGCGAACCTTGTAGCCGGTGGCCGGATCGGCATCGCCCGCCACATCGGGCACCCCGCGACCCGCGTTGTGCCCGGGGTTTACCGACTTCGGGACCTGCGCCCGCTGCTGATAGGCGGGCAGGTCGAACCTCTCGCTGATTCCACCCCCGGTAGCTCCACCGCTCTGTTCGTGCCAGACCACCTCGCTCGTGATGTTGCCACCGGAGGACTCGAGCCGAGTGCCGCCGCAGGCGAGCACGTTGGGGCTGGCCGCCGGGAAGTCCACGTGGGCATGGCCATCCGCCACGCCATCTCGCGACCCATCGTCACCGGACGCAGCACACACGCTGACGCCGAGGACGCCGGCCTCGCGACACGCTCGATTGAAGGCGCGCCGAGCCTGACTGGTCCACCGGTCCTCGGCCGCGCCCCAGCTGATCGACACCACGGAGGGGTTGTTGGTCGTGTCGTGGACGGCGGTCGTGAGCGCGTTCAGAAAGCCGGCCGTCGTGTTGGGCGCGAAGTAGACGACGATCTTCGCGCCCGGCGCAACGGCTCCGACCACCTCGATGTCGAGCATGACCTCGCCATCGGCACTGTTCGGGTTGCCCACAGGATTGTTCCCCGCACCGTTCACGCCCACCGCCGTGACCTGCGGCGTCGGTTGGATGCCGAGCCCGTTGAAATACGTGGTCAGGTCCTGGTTCTTGTAGCCGCCGCCGAGCTCGATGATCGCCACCGCCTGCCCGGAGCCGTTCCCGCCGCCGGGAAACTCGTAGAGCTCCGCGACCTCGTTCGGGGCGTAGGCCTGGGCGGCGGCGCGAGGCTCGACCTCTCCCTCGGCCCCCTCCAGCCGGCGCAGGCGGGGCATAGCCGTGGGTCGGTCGTCCAGTCCGAAGACTCCCTCGACGACGTCGGCGAGCTCGGGAGGAACGTGAACCGGCCCGGTCCTGCCCCGATAGGTCCCGAGCTCGGGATGCTCGTAGAGCTCCAGGTCGACCCCGAAGGCGTTGCTCATGTCCGCGATCCGCCCTCGCAGGATCACGGTGCGGCGCGCTTCGTTTGCCTCCGCAACCGTCAGGCCGTGCTGTTCGGCGAATTGGCGGACGCGCTCGATGTCTCCTTCGTCCGCACCATGGCGCTTCGCGAAGTCCTCGCGACTCATCTGCGGGGCGGCATCGCCGTCGCCGGCTTCCTGCTCGAGGTCGGGAAGCTCGTCGCCGCCCCGCGGCCGCACGACGACGGTGACATCGATCTCTCGATCGGGATCGACGTCGCCCACCTGTCGGGCATCGGGCACGGCTTCACGCTCGCTGCCCTCGACTGCCACCCAATCGTTCGGAACTGACGCCATCGTGCCTCCTCGGTTCGGTCCGCTTGGCCTTTGCGGTGCATGGCGGACGCTAGACCACTCCACCTTGGCGCGCAAGCGTTCGAACTGTCAGCTAGCTGACGATCTAGACTGCGCAGCAGGTGTCGCTGTTTCGCCGTCGATCGAAGGACGCTCCGTCCGCTGGGCCCCCTCCGGCCGAGATGCGTGGGCGGGCGGCTGAGATCGCCGACGCGGGGATCTTCGGGTGGGAGGTCGTCTGGGAGGCGCTCAAGACCGAGCCGCCTGACGAGCGGTCCTCGACCATCACCCAGCAACTCGGACTCGACGCGGAGCACGACATATCCCAGGGCACCGACGTACCCGCCACCGAGTTCAGCGGAACCCGGAACGGACGACGCGTGGAGCTGCGGCTGGGCGTCGTTCCGTTCGGTCTGGGCAAGCGAGCCGTCAACGAAGTGCACATCGATGCGACGGTCGTGCCGTTCAGCGCCGGCGCCGACGGCGATCGCCTGGCCGCCGAGCCGGGCGCGCCACCGGAGGTCGACGAGTTTCTCGCCGGGTTGGCACCCGGTGGCGCATGGCGGAAGGCGTCGGTCGATGGCGGCCCGGAAGGCATCCTCGCCCGGCGCCCAGTCACCGCACACCCGCAGGGCTACGTCTACGACCTCTGGCTGGTGGAGCGCCTCGCCGACCGGCTCGGCGCTTAGTTAAATAGCCGCGATGTCGAGTGAGCGCGCGGCGCTGGTGATCGGTGCGGGAGATGGTGAGACGACGAGCAGCCCGCTCGGCGGCGACGTTCGCTTCGTGGTCCGGGGTTCCGACTCAGGCGGGGCGCTGACCGCGCTCGAGGTCGCCAATCCGCCCGGTCAGGGGCCGCCACTTCACGTCCACACCGGCCAGGATGAGACGATCCACGTCCTCGACGGCGAGCTTCGCTGGCGCCTCGGCGACGAGCTGCGGTCGACGGGTCCCGGCGCCTACGTCTTCATCCCCCGCGGGCTCCCGCACTGCTTCCAGGTGATGGGCGAGCGTCCAGGGCGGATGTTGATCACCTTTGCGCCGGCGGGCATGGAGGCGTTCTTCGAGCGCCTCTCGGCGATGACCGAGTTCGACGCCGCCGAGTTCCGGGCGGCCGCCGAGGAGAATGGCATGGGAATCGTCGGCCCGCCGCTGGCCGAGTCACATCCGGTCGCGTGACCCGCTGATCCTGCATTTGCGGCCTCCACACTCCGGTTAGAGTGTGGCGCTGTGACGGGTCTATCCGGCCTCTCGATTCGTGGGCGTGTTGCGACCGCCGACGATGCGGACTGGGATGAGGCGCGGCGGGCTTGGAACCTGGCCGCCGATCAGCGCCCCTCCGCGGTCGCCCTCGTGGAGGGCTCGGACGACGTCTCGAGGGTGGTCGGATTCGCCCGCGACAACGGGCTGAGGGTGACGGCGCAGGGCACCGGACACGGCGCCGTGGCCCTCCGATCGCTCGAGGACGTGATCCTGATCAAGACCGAGCGAATGCGCGGCGTCGAGCTCGAGGATGGCGGCGCCCGCGTCGAGGCCGGGGCCTGGGCCGCCGATCTCGGGGAGGCGGCGGCCAAGACAGGTCAGTCCTTCCTGCCCGGTACCTCGCCCAACGTCGGCGTGACCGGCTACACGCTCGGCGGTGGGCTCAGCTGGTTCGGCCGCAAGTACGGATGGGCGTGCAACCGGGTGCGGGCGATCGAGCTGGTCACCGCGGATGGGGAGGCTCGCACCGTCGACGCCACGACCGACGCCGACCTCTTCTGGGCGCTGCGCGGCGGTGGCGGCGGCTACGCGGTGGTCACAGCGCTACACGTGGAGCTGGTGCCGGTCTCGGAGGCGTACGCCGGTGCGCTCCTCTTCCCGCCCGAGCTGGCGGCGGACGCGACCCGGGCCTATCGGAACTGGACGGCGGGCGCGCCGGAGGAGGCGGGAAGCATGGTCCGGATGCTGAACCTGCCGCCGCTCCCTGACATCCCGGAGCCCCTGCGAGGCAAGAGGTGGCTCGCGATCATGGCCGCCGTCATCGGTAGCAGGGAGGAAGGGGAGAACACGATCGCGCCGCTGCGAGAGATCGGCGCGCCGACCGTGGACAGCTTCGATCAGATCCCGGCCCCGGGCCTGAGCCGGATAGCCATGGACCCGGAGCCGCCCGTGCCGGGTCTCGGTCACCACCGTGTGCTGGCAGAGCTGCCGGACGACGCGATCGACGCGGTCGTCGACGTTGCTGGACCAGAGTCGGGCTCGCCCCTGCTGCTCGCCGAGTTTCGCCACCTCGGCGGAGCCCTGCGCCGCCCGGCGGAGAACGGCGGGGCGCTCGACAGGCTGGACGCCGAGTTCGTGATGCTGGGCATCGGCATGCTGATGGATCCCTCGCTGCGGGAGCCGATGACGAGCGCCCTCGACGAACTCGCCGGTGCGGTGCATCCCTGGGCCGGGGAGGGCGGCTACTTCAACTACGCGGAGCGGTCCTGCGACGTCGACGCGATCCTGCCCGCGGAGACCTGCGAGCGCCTCGTTCAGGTCAAGCGCAGCTGGGACCCGGACGACCTCATCCTGGCGAACCACTCGGTGGCCCTGGCCACCGCGTAGCGTCGACGGACGGCGGAGCGATGGGACGCATCGAGGGCAAGGCGTGCATCGTGACCGGCGCCGCGTCCGGGATCGGCCGGGCGACGGCCGAGCGGTTCGCCGAGGAGGGCGGGCGGGTGCTTTGCGTCGACCTCGATGGCGATGGCGCCCGCGACGCGGCCGACCGGATCAGCGCGAACGGCGGCACGGCCGACGCGCAGGAGGCGGACGTCGCCGTTCGAGAGCAGGCCGAGGACTTCGTCGCGCGCTGCGTCGAGCTATGGGGCGGTGTCGAGGTCCTCATGAACAACGCCGGGGTGAACCTGCCAGGCGTCTTCCACGAGGCACCCGACGAGACGATCGAGCGCACGCTGGGAGTGAACGTGAAAGGGCCCATCTACGCCTGCCAGGCCGCAATCCCCCACATGCTCGAGCGCGGGGTCGGGTCGATCGTCAACGTCTCGAGCGTCAACGGCGTCGTCGCCGAGCCGTACCTGACGGTGTATGCGGCTTCCAAGGGAGCCGTCGTGATGCTGTCGCGCGGCATCGCGCTGGACTACGCGAAGCAGGGGATCCGGTGCAACGCGATCTGCCCGGGCTGGGTCGATACGCCGATCAACTACGCCCACGCCGAGATGCTCGGGGGGCTGGACAAGGTCTATGAGTCGATCGACTCCTTTCAGCCGATCGGGCGTCCCGGCGAGCCCCGCGAGATCGCGAACCTGGCCCTCTTCCTCGCCTCGGACGAGGCGAGCTTCCTGACCGGGTCGGTCATCCTCGCCGACGGCGGGATGACGGCCCAGTAGGAAGAGGACAAGCGCGCCGCTTGTGTGTGCGGGCGGTGGGCTTTAGGTTCTCGATGATGGCCCCGAGCGTGAGGTAAGGCCGCATGCACGACATCGCGGAGTTCCTGAGGACGCACGACCCGTTCAGCGGACTCGACGAAGACGGCTTGGAGCGGCTTGTCGGGCGGGTGGACGTGGAGGACTTCGACGCGGGGGCTACCATCTTCAGGCAGGGCGAGCAGTCTCAGGGCAGGGTCCTGGTGGTGCGGCGAGGGGCGATCGAGTTGGTCGATGGCAGCCGGGTCCTCGACGTGCTTGGAGAGGGGGAGCTGTTCGGACACCCCTCGATGCTGTCGGGTCTGCCGTTCGGTTACGAGGCTCGCGCCCAGGAGGACAGCTGCTGCTATTCGCTGCCGGCGTCCGATGTGATTCCGCTCCTGGCGCGGCGATCGAGCCTGTCCTATCTCACGCGGTCGTTGCTGCTGCGTCACGAGCCGGAGGGCGCGGTCGCTGAGGCCGACGTCGCCAGCGCCGAAATGACACAACAGCCGGCCAGGGCCCTGGTACGTCGCAAGCCGGTGGCCTGCGCGGCGGATCGCCCCCTTCGCGAGGTGGCCCGGCTGATGTCGGACGAGAAGGTCAACTCGATGATCGTCCGGACGGAGGACGGAGGGCTTGGAATCGTCACGGACGGCGACCTGCGCTCAAGGGTCGTCGCCGAGGGGATGTCGCTCGACACGCCAGTGGGCCAGGTCGTGTCCCGCGCCCTGACCACCGTCGATGCGGACGCTTGCGGCGCCGACGTGATGCTGGCGATGCTCGACAACGACGTCCGCCACGTTGGCGTCCTAACTCCCACGGGCGATTTGCTCGGACTGGTCGGCGGCATCGACCTGGTGGCCGCCGAGGCACGCACGCCCTTTGCGCTTCGGCGCGAGATCGCGCGGGCGCGGGACAAGGAGGAGCTGAGCGAGGCAGCGCAGCGGCTGCGCTCGACGGTGCTCGCGCTCCATGCCACGAAGCTCCCTCCCCAGCAGATCGGCCGCGTGATCTCGGTCGTCGCCGACGCGCTGATCCGGCGCATGATTGAGCTGGCGATCGAGTCCAAGGGCACGACGCCGACGGAGTTCGCGTGGCTTGCGCTGGGCAGCCACGGCAGGCGCGAGACCGTGCCCTCGTCCGACGTCGACTCGGGGATGGCCTGGGAGGACAACTCCGAGCAGGAATCCGGCGGACCAGACCCGCGGAGCGAGATCGCTTCCGACGGTGTCGTGGGCTACATGCGGACGATCGCCGCCGATGTCGAGGACTGCATCAGGGTCGTTGGCTGGCGTCTCGATCCCCACGGCGTGACGGCGTCCGGTGAGTTCTCCGCCAGCTCGATGGACACATGGCGCCGGTCGATCGGGCATTGGGTGCAGAACCCCGGCGACGAAAAGGTCCTGATTGCGACCTCGATCCTGCTCGACGGCCGCACGGTTTACGGGCCGGCGGAGCTCGACCCGCGGGCGATCCTGCTCGAGCCCGAAAACCGCGCCACGCTGCTCCCGTCGATGCTCCGCCTTGCGCTGGAGTTGAAGCTGCCGACCGGATTCAGAGGCAACATCGTGGTCGAGGGCTCCGGCGAGCACCGCGGGACCTTCGACATCAAGCACGCCGGACTGCTTCCCGTCGTCGATATCGCCCGATTCGCGGCACTGAAGGCCGGCGCCGAGGTCACTGCGACGATCGACCGACTGCGTGCGGCGTCGGAGCTCGGAGCGATCGAGCCCGCACATGCCCGGACGCTCGAGGAGGCCTTCGACCTGTTCACCGCGCTTCGGCTCGAGCACCAGATTCGACAGCTCGAGCGTGGAAACGAGCCAGATGACCATGTCGACCCGAAGGAGCTTTCAGAGCTCACGCGGCGGTACCTGCGCGATGCTTTCCGCGAGGTCGCCGCCGTCCAGAAGTCGCTGTCTAGCGCGCTCGTCTAGGCGACCTGCGCAACGACGCATGGTTTCTGGTCCTACAGCCCGTGCTCGCGCGCATGCTTCCCCAGCGTTCGTGCCGTCTCGGCGGGCTGAATCCTCCTGTTTATCTCCTCGAGGTCGCGCGCGCGACGGGTCGCCTCGCGGTGGACCGAGTCCTGTAGTCCCTCGATCAGGGCCTCGAGGGAGTCGATGCGCTCCTCCAGCGCCCTGATTCGTTGGTCGTGATCCGTCTGCTCGCCTTCGGGCTCAGTATCGGGCGCGGAGGCGCGGCGCTGCTGAACCACACGCTCAAGCAGGCGCGACAGGCGCGTGGTATCGGCTGGGTGACCCTTCGGCATGGGATAGTCGGGCCTCGGCGGCTTCGGGGGAGGTGTCTGCTAGAAGCGGGTCCGAGGCTGGTCGAGGATGAACGTCTGCGTGGACGTCTGCGTTGTCTTGTCGCGCTTGCGGATAAAGGCGATCACGCGGCGGCCCGTGACGCGCGTGACTGCGGCTGTCGCGTTGTAATCGAACCGCCGGGAGTCAGGCGACAGGTGAGCGTCTGCCGGCGATTCGCCGCTCTCCTCGGCGCGGGCCTCCGGGGCCTTCTCCTCGATCACGCACCTGATGACGTCCTTGTCGATCTCGACCGTGGTCGAGCTCGGCCGTTGCCCCGAGAAGCGCTGCCAGACCGATCCGAGGGATTGGGCGATCTCCTCGGAGCTGGTATTTGCGTCGGCTCCCGCCGAGCCGAACGAATCCGCCTGCGTTCCAGGCATTCTTACCCCTCTCCTTCTCCTCGCGTTCGGCCGGGATCAACAGAGGGCGGAGGAGGAGGGAGAGCCCCAACCGGCGTGTGCCAACGAGTCTAGCGCCGCCCACCGCTAGGGCGACGGCTTCGGGCTCACACGGGCTTCAGGCGAAAGACCTCGACTGCGAACCGCGGCTCGCTGACCTGCTGCTGACTCGCGAAGCCGACGACGCGACGTCCGGTCACGCGCTCGATGACGGCACTGAAGTTCGGCCGTAGGAGTCGAGTTGGATCGCCAGAATCTCGCGCGAGATTTCCGCCTCCATCGCCTCGACGCTGGGTACGGGAGGAGGGCGGGGTTCGCGCTCAGCGCGCTCAGGACCTTCCATCGGACAGCTCCTTCGGTTGGGTACGGGGACATCGCCAACCGCTCGTCCCAATCGAGAAGCTGTCGTCCCTTGTGATTCGGGACTGGTCTCGGGCTTCGCATACTCGCTGCCCGGGGCTAATCGAGTACGAGTCTACTTCCTGGCAGGCGCCAGGCTGTTCCCCAGGGGCGGCGCTGATCCCGGCACCCCTTCGCGCCGGCGCGCGCTCGAGGAGGCGGGCCGTGGAGCCCGTGCTTGCCTCCCGGACCAAGAGCGCCCGCCAGTATTGACGCTCGACGGCTCGAAGCCTTCTCAGCCTGAGATCTCGCTGGGCCTCACAGCGGTGACGTGTGTCGGGTTAATGCCGATTGGGTGCCCCTTGTCGCATTCCGTCAGCCACGCGAGACGGGATTGTCCGGATCGAGCGGCGTCAGAGAGCGCCCGTTCGACCTTATCCGTGTTCCCCTCTACGGTGAAGACGTCACCGCTCAGGAGCTTGATCTCCGTGCAAGGCACCTTCACGCAGAAGGCACCACGGCCAGGTGCGGCGCGAAGCCTCTGGACAGCCTGGTGACCGGACCACTTCTGCGGCCGGCGGAACCCCGAGAGTTTGCACGCCGCCGATGGGAGCCGAGCCGAGGCGGGTCCAGGATCGCGGGACACATGCAGGGATCGGTAAGCGGCAATAACGGCCCGACTTTTGTGATCTTCATGATGCGGCCACCTGGCCACTGCCTCGAGTGACCTCGAGACGGTTGCCGTTGCGGGCCGAGCGTCGAGCCGCCGCAACGAGAGTGTGCAGTCCCCTCGCATCGATGAACTCGAGCTTCTCGAGATCGAGGATGAGGCGTTCGGCCTTCGTCAGCTCGGCGCTTCTGAGCGCCCGCTCGAGGCTCGGACAGCCGGCGATATCGAGCTCGCCACGGACT
>Ga0209382_10001074_pt1 | contig 43880 bp, 47 predicted proteins | sample SoiMetdeltSBSDD5_FD_187599 | JGI IMG/M metagenome (GOLD analysis project Ga0209382, IMG submission 187599) | Bulk soil microbial communities from a Populus tree surrounding site in Tennessee, USA - Soil MetaG P. deltoides SBSDD5 (SPAdes) (version 2) | ecosystem: Environmental > Terrestrial >... | reverse complement strand
CGGGCGCCGAAGATATCGCGTCGGCTGGAGAGAAGACCGGCGAAACTTACGCCGGAACGGCCACCGACCGGTCACGGCTCTAGGCGAGCCAAATCACGTCTCGGTGCAGGCACCACATCACGCCTGCACCGCAAGACGTGCTCGGTAAGTGTCGACATACCAAGAGGAGATGATCATGGCCGAGGCCGGAACACTACACGACGCATTTCTCGATGAACTTCGCGATGCATACGATGCCGAGAAGCAGCTGACCAGGGCGCTTCCACGCATGGCGAAGGCGGCGAGCTCGCCGGATCTGCGGAAGGCCTTTTATGTACACCTCGAGGAGACGCGCGGACAGATCGAACGCCTCGAGCGCGTGTTCGAGGGCCTGGACGAGAAGGTACGCGGCAAGCACTGCAACGGCATCGCGGGCATCATCGACGAAGGCAAGTCGGCGATGGAAGAAAGCTTCGACGACGCCACGATGGACGCATGCCTGATCGCCGGCGGCCAGCGCGCCGAGCACTACGAGATGGCGGCCTACGGCACCCTGGTCGCCTGGGCGAGAGCGATAGGCCACACCGACGCGGCCGACCTGCTGCAGGAAACGCTGGACGAAGAGAAAGCCGCGGACGCGAAGCTGTCGTCTCTGGCCGAACAAGGCATCAACCAGGAAGCCGCCAACACTGCGCACCGAGAGAAGGACCGAGACGAAGCCATCACGACCCCTGTGTCCGCGCGCATCAAGTCGTCCAGGGCGGCTGCGGCCGTGAAGGCCTCTCGCCGCTGAACACGCCGGCGACCTCGATCTTCCTTTGCATCCTCACATGCGTGGTGGATCGGTTTCTCTCCCGAAGTGCCGATGTTTGGCGATGGCGGCGACGAAGTCGTCCGCTCCCGCACGCGTCTCGGATGCGATGATGAGTCCGGAGTCCGGCTGACCGTCCGGCAATAGCGGGTCGATCCCACAGGCATCAAGCAGTTGCTTCCCTGGGCCCAATGCAAGGATCGGCTTGCAGTGACGGTACTGGTCTCGGATGAATTCGAGCGTCCGGCCATCGGCGCGAAGTGCGCTAATGGCTTCGTCGCCATCGAGGAGAACCAACGCGTCGTAGAGCACGGACGGTGCCGCCTCCAGGCTGATGTCCACCTCGATGGCGTCGCCCGCGGCCGCCTGTACCGAGCCCAGCGTCGTCGACACGACACGCGGAACAGCGCCTTCGCTCGTTAGCCGATCGGCGAGTGCTGCGAGTGCGGCGCCGTCACACCCATCCGCGACGAGAATGGCAACTCGCCGAGCTCGGATGCTGCCGTCACCGGGTCGCGCACACAACGACAGCGACGGTGACACCGAGACTTCCGGTGTGACGTCACGCGCGAGGACTTTCGGCATCGGCGCCGGCATTTCGCGGATCCCGAGACCTGCGGCGATGCCTTTGGCGAGTTCCTCAGCGACATTCATCAAGCCCGACACCATCCGCTCCCGCACCGCCGGCGTTTGCACGCGCGACAGCTCGAAGCGGAATGCGTTGATGATGTGCTGCTTCTCGACGTCGGTCTGGCTCTTCCAGAACAACGTCGCCTGCGTGTAGTGATCGGCGAACCGCTCGGCCTTTCCCCGAACTTTGTGATCGCCGTCCTGGCGCGGTTCCGCGAACGACACAAAGCCGGCCTTGCCGGCCTGGAACGGGCACCCGCCGCCCAACGAATTGGGCTCGTACGAGACGCGTCCGCGATGGATCGCCTGACGATGCATCCCGTCGCGCTGGTTGTTGTGCACCGGCGCGATCGGCGCATTGATCGGAATTTCGTGGAAATTGGGCCCGCCCAGGCGCGAGATCTGCGTATCGACGTAGGAATGAATACGGCCCGCCAGAAGTGGATCGTTCGAAAAGTCGATGCCCGGCACCACGTGCGCCACGCAGAAGGCCACTTGCTCCGTTTCCGCGAAGAAGTTGTCGGGATTCCGATTCAGCACGAGCCGGCCGACCGGAACGATCGGGACCAGTTCCTCAGGAACGATTTTCGTGGCGTCGAGTACGTCGAATGTGAAGGCCTCGGCCTGTTCTTCCGTGAAGATCTGCAGTCCGAGTTCGTACTCCGGATAGGCACCCGCCTCGATCGCTTCCCAGAGATCACGACGATGGAAGTCCGAGTCGGCGCCAGAGATCTTGACGGCTTCATCCCACACGAGCGAGTGTGTGCCAGCCTTGGGGTTCCAGTGGAACTTGACGAAATGCGACTCTCCCTCGGCGTTGACCAGGCGGTACGTATGCACGCCGAACCCTTGCATCGTCCGATAGCTGCGCGGGATCGCGCGATCAGACATCGCCCACATCAGCATGTGGGTGATCTCGGGCATCAGCGATGCAAAGTCCCAGAAGGTGTCGTGTGCCGATCCCGCCTGCGGCATGGCGAAGTGCGGTTCGGGCTTGGCGGCGTGCACCAGATCCGGAAACTTCATCGCGTCCTGGATGAAAAAGACCGGAATGTTGTTGCCAACGAGATCCCAGTTCCCCTCGTCCGTGTAGAACTTCACGGCGAAGCCACGGACGTCCCTGGCCGTGTCGGTCGAGCCGCGCTCGCCGAGCACGGTCGAGAAGCGGACGAAGACCGGTGTCTGTTTCCCAACTTCGCCAAAGAGCGACGCGCGCGTGAACTCGGGGATAGTCTTAGTACATTCGAAGAAGCCATGCGCCGCTGATCCCCGCGCGTGCACTATGCGTTCGGGGATGCGCTCGTGATCGAAGTGCGTAATCTTCTCGCGGAGGATGAAGTCCTCGAGGAGTGTCGGGCCACGCAGCCCCGCTTTCAGTGAGTTCTGGTTGTCCGCGATAGCGACGCCCTGATTCGTCGTCAGTGCGCGATTGGTCGAATCCACGCGCACGCGATCGAGCGGCCCGACCGTGGGATTCTGACCGATGTTCGGACCACCGCTGCCGACCTTGTCGGACTCGTTCACTTCTGTGACCGTACTGGCCCCAATAATCGGATCAGCAGGCCTGACCGCTGCTCCCTGAGGAGGCGCAAGCGCCGCGCCTGGATCGTATTCGGCGGCCTTAATCGGGTTGAAAGGAAACGCGGACGCGGCCTCCTGCGTTCCCGCCGCCTTTTCGGCAACCACGTCGCCGGTCCCTGAAGCGTCTGGTTCAGCGGGGCCGCTTACGGTCGTACGGCTATTCCGTACAGTGCTCTGGTTCTTCGCGGTCTTCGTTCGTCGGGATGATTTGGCCATTTGTGGACACTATTGCTGAGAGGAGGAGGGTGGCCGCTGGGGCGCCCGCGCGCCGTGCGCGTGAACGCGGCCCACCTGTATCTATTTATGCGAGGCTCGTCGCCACTGTCGCCAGCATGGCTGTCCGAGTAGCGGACGAGCACCCATGAATGTCGCTGCTACCGGCGACGAGCGCCAGTCTTGCCATTGGTCGCGGTCTTCTTCCTCGGGGCAGCGCCGACGGCTGTGGCTTCCTCATCCTCGTCGGAGCGGGTGGCGTCGGCCGCGCCTTGGTTGATGCCGCCTTCCGCGAGACTGGATAGCTTTTCGTCCGCAGCTTTCTCCTCGTCAAGCGTTTCCTGCAGGAGGTCGGCGGCCTCGTTGTGCCCCATGGCCCGAGCCCACGCCACGAGCGTGCCGTAAGCCGCCATCTCATAGTGCTCGGCTCGCTGACCCGCCGCAATCAGGCAGGCGTCCATCGTGTCGTCGTCGAAGTCCTCTTCCATGATCGACTTGCCTTCTTCGATGATCCCGGCGATCCCGTCACAATGCTTGCCGCGGACCTTCTCATCGAGACTCTCGAAGACTCTTTCCAGCCGTTCGATTTGACCGTGCGTCTCCGTGAGGTGCGATTCGAAGGCATCGCGAAGCGGGGGAGACGACGCCGCTTTGGCCAGCTTCGCGAGCGCCTTCGTCAGTTGCCGTTCGGCGTCGTAGGTGTCACGCAGTTCGTCGATGAACGCGTCGTGGAGTGTGCCTGCTTCAGCCATGGTGAGTCTCCTTCGGGTGAAATCGATGCGCCGGTGTGATCATGTGCGCGTCACGTCATGAGTCTGTGCGGAGCGCTGATAGTGTTCGTCGAATCCAGGTATCAACGCCGAGATGTACTCAGTGACCCGCATGGCGGCCACTCCGATCAGCGCACCCTTGATGTTGTTCCAGAGTTCGAGCGCCTGCTCCTGCGCGTTGACACCGTTGCGCGAGAAGGATGCGAGATGGGATTCGTTGGAAGAGTCGAAGACGCGCGAGGAAGACTTCGGGCGGAGGACCGCCGCCAGCAGCGCACCGCCGGCAATCGCCCCTCCCAGGAAGAGGTGAGGTCGCGCGCGGAACTGCTCGCGCCAATCGGTGGCGGCATCGACCTTGTTCTCCAGTTCCCTGAGATTTGAGCCGAGTCGCTCTCGGGTCCGGTCGATATGCGCCTCTATTTTGTCGGCTGGTTCATCCATTCGAAATTCTCCTTGAGCGACGCTATCGTCCGCTCCGGCATTGGCGTGATTCGCGTGAACTTGCGTAGACCGGCAGCGATCAACACACCCCCGGCACCTGCCATCGCAACGGCGATCAGGAGTGTGGCGGCCCACATCGGCAGGATGGCGGTAAGGGCGAAGGCGGCGGTCCACAACAAGAACATCCACGCGCTCAGTGCGCCCACGACTCCGAACGTGACCCATAGTGCCGACGAGGCCGCTTGCATTGCCGTGGCGAATCTCCGCTTTCGCGAGGCGTACCTCGGATCGGAGGATGTCCTGCACATTCCGGAGGACGTCTTGTAATACTTCTGAAACGGATCGGTCCCCTGCCACCACCTACCTCCTTTCGCGTCGATGTCAGTCTCGGGTGAGCGCCCGGCCGAGCACGAACCCGAACACTGCGGCGACGAGCAGTGCCGGCCCGGGATTGTTTTTCACCACGGTCTCCATGTCTGCCATCATGCGTTTGGCGTCGTGGGTGCGCACGTAGTCGGCTGTTGTACTCAAACCGTCTGCTGCCGCAGATGCCAATTCCTTCACTCGTTGCCCGCCTGGGAGCTCGCCCACTCGTTCCTGGACCGCGGATGCGACACCTTCCAGCCGTTCCGCAGCCATCGATCGGCCTTCGTCGACCTTCTTTGTTGCCGTCCGTGCCATGTCGGAGATCGAATCTCTGGTTTCGCTCGCTCGGTCAGCGAGCTCCTTGCCAAACGACGAAGTCTTGTCTGCCACCGGGTTATCTACTGGTGTGTTTCTGGTCGCCATCGTGTGCCCCTCTTCTTGGTTCCGTCTCTACTGCTGACTGAGCGTCGCCTCGCCCGTTGGTTTCTCACACGCGCGGCGAATCCCGAATGGAGTGCGGATGCTCGTCGATTCGTTTCGCCTTGGATTGGTCATTAATGGTTGGCCGGCGAGTGGCAGAGGAGTCCGAGGCGTCCGGACCTGCCGACTTAGCCGAGAACCCGCTGTGCTGAGTGCCCTGCGATTTCTTGAGAACCCGACTGACGGTTGTGATGCATCACTCTGGCTTTCGCGTGCGCTACATCGTCGGCGCGTCCTCGATGTGACGCGATGAGTGACGACGTCGGGATTCCGAAACCTGAGGGTCAACGAAAAGCACCCCCGCGTACTCCGCCTGCCGCTCTATCGAGCGGCTCGGCGCGCTTAGTAGCGATCGGTATGACGAGCATTTTGCGTACCAAGTGTCGGCACGACTCCGGATCCGCTGAGGCCCGTCGATGCTACGTCACTCGCCGCCCTGCGCTCGCGTGTCCGAGACATCCATCGGTGACGTTTTCAAAATGGGCATCACGCGGAAGGATGTTTGTAGATTGCACAACTCGTGGTCGGGCGTCTTCACAGGCCAGGGGCTCACAAAGCATCGAGCTCGCAGACCAGGTGGTGATGCGGCGTGAGGCGTCAGCAGGACGCGCTGAGGCGTCAGGCCACCTCAGGCACCACAGCGAGAATCATCGATGGCGGTTCCAGAGACGCAAGGCGAGTAACGGCAGTCCTACAGCGATTCCCAGCATGCGGTCGGAGGACGACGGTGAGGCTTGGAAAGCCGCCGCTGGCTGTGGGAGCGCCGCGAGCGTCGGGGCCGTCCTGTTACGCGATTCGAGGCGCTCCTTGTACGCGCGAGCGGCAGCGGCGCCGATCTTCCTCTTCTGCCCGGGTACCTTCTCGCCCGGCTCCTTGCCGTGCGGCGATGCATGCTCGATCTCGGCGTTCAGTTCCGCGCCGACCAGGATGGCGAGCCCCGAAATGTAGAACCACAACAACAGAACGATGACGCCGCCCACTGCGCCGTAAGTGGCGTTGTAGTCCGCGAAGTTCGCGAGGTAGAACTTGAAGACGAGCGAGACGACGAACCAGAGCAGCGTGCCGATCACGGCGCCCGGCGTGATCCACGCCCAGTCTTGTTCGGCATCGGGTGCAAAGTAATAGACCAGACCGACCGCCGTCGCTACGAGCAGGAAGGCCAGCGGCCATTGCAGAATTTTCCAAGTCCATTCGAATGCCGGCCCCAATCCAAATGAGGACGCGACCTGGCTGGCCATCGATGGACCCGCAACGATCAACGTGAACGAGGCTAGTACCAACACCGCCAGCCCGAGCGTTAGGCCGATTGCTGTCAAGCGCACCTTCCACCAGGGACGCCCTTCTTCGATGTCGTACGCCCGATTGAGGCTGCCGACGATCGCGACGACCGCTGCAGAGCTGCTCCAGATCGCTCCGAGCATTCCAATCGTGAGTATCCCGGCGCTGTCTGCGTTCGAGATGCGCCTGATCTGATCCTCCAGAAATCCGAGCACATCTGCGGGAGCAATCGGTCGCAACGCTCCGACGATGTCGTCGATAAAGTTCGTGAGAGGAAAGAAGCTGGCGAGCGCGAGAATGAACAGCAGCGCTGGAAACAGAGCCAGAAAGAAGTAATAGGCGAGCTGTGCCGCTAAGCCGAGGACGTCGTCTTCGCTCGATTCTTTTGCGGTGCGCTTGAGCAGTTCGCTCCAGCTGAGGGGGATATGGAAGGCCGCGAACATGAACCTATCGCACTGCAAGCCGTTTGCCGTGGCGGCGTTCTTGCTTTGATCGGATAAGGAGGGTGTTATCCCATGCGTTACTTGGTCGCTTGGCTTCTCGGCGTTCCGCTCGGCGTGATAGCGCTTTGGTACGTTGTGGGCCATGCCGCGTGCGGCTAGGACGGCCGAGCGCTGGTGACGGCCTCCTAAGCAACGCCCATTTCGCCACGACGCAGTGGGCAACGACCGATGCGCTTATCTGAGAGCCCAGAGCTGGTCTCTACGTCGAAGGAAGGCATCGGTCCACCGCCGACGTCGCCGATGCATGTCCGCAACGTCGCCTTCACGCTGCTGTCGATCGCCATCGTCATTTTGCTTCTCCAGTACATGCAGCCCGTGCTGCTTCCGCTGATCTTGGCGCATTGCTGTTCTACGCCCTCGATCCGGCCGTCGATCGCTTACAGAGGCTACACGTGCCCCGCGCTATCGGCGCCGCGTTGGTGCTGGTCATCGTTGTCACGAGCGGCGGAGTCCTCGTCTACACGCTCCAGGGCCAGGCATTGACAGTCATCGACCCATTGGCACCGCCAGCAGCAACCCCCAGATCCCCCAGGCCCAGCTCCAGAACAGCGCAGACCGGCAAACACTGCCACCTGGTTCATGATGGTGATCAAGGTCATCTGCGATCATGTGGAGCCGCTTCAGCCCGTCGGACATCTGCTGGGCGAATAAGTGTGCGTGAGGCCCGTCGAAAAACTGCAGGGCTGTGACTAAGGAGTTGCAGCTCGTGGTCTGCCGCCGGCGATCCCTGCGACCCGGGCCTGATCCAACCCGAGCATGATCCTAACGGCTATCGGTTCAGGCGCGACCGCTGCGAAGGCATCTATCTCCAGCCGCTCGCGGGTAGCGCTGCTCTGTTGTTTGCCTCGTTCACCGAGGCTTTTCAGGCCTTCGACCCACGTGCAGACGGGAATCTACAGCTCGAATGGACACCGGTCGAGGGTGCCGGGCCACGCGATTACGCGCACACGGCCTCAGGAGCCGCCAGTACTACCGCATGGACGCGGATAGACCTGCTGGCATGCGCTCGGACTCGTTGCCAACCACAGTCCTCAGCAATCTCGGCCTATCACGGCAGTTGCTCGGCGTGGTCGCGTGGAACGAGGTGAACGTGGGTTCGCAATCGAGGCGAGTCCACCTGCCGCTGCGGATCGGCGCGGAGACAGCGCGAGTAGATCCGAGGGTTTCTTCATCAGCTATCGTCGAGAAGACTCGGACGCGGAGGCCGATCGCTTGTACGACCTCTTGTCCAAGCAATTCGGTCGCGACGTAGCGTTCATGGATGTCAACACCGTTCAACCGGGCGTTGACTTCACGCGCATTATCGAACGTCATTTGCGCGAATGCCAGGTCCTGCTGGCCATCATCGCCGCGGTCGCGATCGGTGCCTTCGTCGAGGGACTTGACGCGGCACCTGCAGGAGTTCGTCAGACTACGTCGGGGCTGCGAATGTACGTGTTCAACTGCGGAACGCTCAAAGACCGCAGTCCGCAAACGTACAACCTGACACGCGACCAGGTCGAATCGGTCGACATGGCCGATCCATGTTTTCTCATCGTGCACCCGCGCGGTTCACTGCTCTGGGAAACGGGCTTGAACGATGCGCAATACAACACGCCGGGAGGCTTCGGCCCGCGCCACGACATCGTCGAGAAGTCTCTGAAGAGTCAACTTGCCGCCGTCGGATACACGGCAGACAAGATCACTTATCTCGCGATGTCACATTGGCACGGCGACCATGCCGGCAACGCGAACGACTACGCCGCATCGACGTGGATCGTACAGAGGGCCGAGCAAGAGGCTATGTTCCAAGCGCCGGCGGCGCAAACGCCAGCCGGCAATTCGGCCACCTTCAGTGCGCTCAAGAGCAGCAAGGCGATCGTTGTGGACGGTGATCATGACGTCTTCGGCGATGGCGCTGTCATTGTGAAACCAACACCTGGTCATACGCCCGGTCACCAGTCTCTCTTCGTCAAGTTGCCGCGGACAGGTCCTCTCGTGCTGAGCGGGGATCTCTACCACTTTCCCGCTGAGCGTACGTTCGGGAAGATGCCGAGCGGTGAGGCGGAGCGGGGACAGACGGCCGTCTCACGTCAGCGTCTGGAAGAATTCATCAAGATGAACAAGGCACAGCTCTGGATTCAGCACGACATGATTGGCTATCGAAAGATCAAGCTCGCGCCTCAGTACTATGAGTAATATCGCAGGCGGTGGCTGCCGTGATCATGAGGAAGAAGCGATGACCGCGAATCTGTCCTCCAGGTGTTGTACCGCGGCCACACCCGTCGCAAGATCAGCCACAGTAGACAGTCAGACGGTCGGAAGCGCCGATTCAGACGTGCGCGGACGGCCAATTGGTGTAGCAGAGCAAGGATTTCGAGCAGGAGGTCTCGACGCGTCGACAACCGAATCGGATCGCAGCGAGGGTCCGAATGACGTGCTGCATCGCGCTTGGCGCAGCCATCTATTCTGCCAACGTCATTGGTCTACTCGGATGCAATATTGGCGACGGACAGCCGGTTGGTTCAGTCTCGTGAACACAGTGACCGTGCGCACTCGTCGCCCTTACACTTAGGCCGTGGGTGAAACTCCGTCCTTCGCGGGAAGACTCTGCGCTGATGCTGCCACTGTTGTGGCAACGCGCAGGACGACGGCGAGCATCAGCGGAAAGGCGTAAAACGGGCCGGCAAAATACCACAAACTTCCGGCTGCGACCGGCCAAATGACCTTCCACAGCAACGAACGGATGCCCGCAACGACCGCAACCAGAAAGATCGCGGTCAGGAAGAGCTCGCCAACGAGAACCACGTAAGATAGGCCGATCACATCAAGGTCCCGTTTTCTTGCGGAGTGGGAGCAACGACTGGAGGCGCTCCTCTCGCAAGTAGAGTCCCGCCCAGAGGAGCAGGCACGTCGACAGCGGCACCATCATCGGGGTGGGCTCTCCGAGCCGGACCCACGAGGAGATAGCGCCGCCGAGATAACCGGTCATCACCACTGTGCCCAGTACCGATGTCGACGGAATCAGATACAAGACGATGCCGCTGAGCTGAACCAGACCGACCCCCGTCAGGATGCTCTCCGAGTAGCCCAGTCTTTCCCATTGCCTGACGTAGCTGCCATCATGGGTGAGCTTCGCAAAGATACTGGACAAACAGATGAGGACACCAAAGGCGGAAAGGATGCGGCCACTCCACAGCATCCACGTTTTCACCCGCGCCGCATCGTATTCGTGAAGTGCAACCCCACCTGCAAATTTCATCGCGTCCCTTGCTGGATTCGTCGGTCCTTCAGAACGCCTTCGCTGCACCGCCTGCTAGCAGGGGGTCGATTATCGTCCCCGCGCGTGTGGAGTCAAGGACTTTCTGGCAGGCAACGCGGCTTCTCGCACCGTGAGCAGTCGGGCCTGCTCGTCGATGTCCTTCCAACCGAGCGCGAACAAGTCGCCGCGTCGATGGCCCGAGAGCACCAATCCCACCGTCGTTTGTGGAAGCATCGGCAGCGACGCTGCGGCAGTGCTGCCTGGCTCATTGTCAACGCCCACTCCCGTCGCACGCGCACTTCACCTTGGGTAGGTCGACGCCGCGAGTGGGTTCTCGCGCAGATGGCCTGGGCGCCGAGGCTGTTACTCCACCTCTCGAGGAAGGATGTTGCGGTCACTTGCGTAATGTGAAATGGAGTAAGGTGGTCCCACTTGGAGGACGCCGATGACCATCCGCACGCGGGGAACGTTGCCGGTCTGCGCGGCCATCGTTGTTGTGACCCTGGCTGGGGCTTTTCTCTCGATACAGCACTCATATGGCGCGCAGGCAGTCACCGTAGATCGAGGCAGCAGGGACTACACGCTGCCTGACCAGATGCAGTGGAGAGACACCGAGGACGGCACGACCTCGAGTCTGTACGGCGATCCCTCCAAGCCGGGGCTGTACGCCTACATCGTGAAGCGCGGCCCCAACGTGTGGAGCAAGCCGCACTTTCACGACAATGACCGGTTCGTGACGGTGCTCGAGGGCACGTTGTGGGTTGGCACCGGAAAATTCGATCCGCAACGCACGGTGCCGTTGAAGGCCGGCTCGTTCGTCAGAGATGTCGCGGGCGGCATTCACTTCGAGGGAACGAAAGACGACGGCGCGACGCTGTATTTCATCGGAATAGGGCCGTCGCCAAGCCATCCGGCGGAGGGCAGTACGACCACCACCGGATCGGGAGCCGACGTGATCGATCCAGCGGTCAGGCAGGTTCAGCGGGTGGAGGATATGCCGAAGGAATCGTTCGTCCTCTATGGCGACTCGAGCAAACCCGGCCTCTATGTTCAGTACCAGAGACGCGCCCCGAACAACTGGAGCCGCCCGCACTATCACTCGATCGACCGTGTCGTCATGGTGCTGGGCGGCACCATGTGGATCGGCACGGAACCGAGCGGCGACAGGGCCAGAACGGTCGCGGTGCCGAAAGGCGGATTCATCCGCGATATCGCGCGGGGTATTCACTACGATGGATCAGGGAACGATCCCATGTGGATTCAGATTGCCGGCGTCGGGCCGACGGCGACGACCAATGTCGACCCACCGAAGTAGCTTCGGCTCAATGCCGGTGCCATGGCTGAACGCTACGCCAGAGGGATGGCGCTTCAAGCCACGCACGTACACACGGCGCCGAACACAGGACACGGCGCCGTCGCCGCAACAGTCACGAATCGCATGTGAGGCCGCCCAGGCCTGTGGTTCGCCAATGTTCCGACCACCGTACGAAGCGATCACATGGACGGTAACGGACTGACCTCGGGGGACGTCAGGCCCGCGGGCTTTTTTAGTGGTGGAGAGGGCGCCGATCTGCGCGTCGCCACAGCGCAAGCAAACGCAAGAGGTCAGCGACGAGAGCGAGCGACGTTCGAAGCGCGTGTGGCGATGATACCGTGTGCGACCAGTTGCTCGCGCGGTGTCCGGCAGTTGAGAGGCGGCAGTACTTTTTGCGGAGGACAGGCTCCGCTGTGTCGCCCACGCCGACCACCCCGCTAATCGTTGCTATCGTCTCCCGTGCTTCGCGTACGCTCCGACGATTACGTCGGCTCCACGTCGTCCCGGGGGACGCGGCTGCCAGGAAATGCGCGCCGGCGCGCTCATCGAGGTTGAGCGCCACCGCGTCTCTGGAGTTCAGGAGGCGTGCGACGGTCCGCGTCGAGATGTCGGCGACGTTCATCCAGGTCCAGCTCCAACGCCCGTCTGAGGAGGCCCCGCTCCAGCGTTGAGATGCAGATGCGGTTCATTGGCCCGGCCAGCAGGACTGCGCCCGCGGCGCAGAGCACCGCCGACAACAGCAGTCCGGGATAGACGCGCGCGGGCGCAAGCAGCGTAAGGAGCGCGATCAGCCCGGCTCCGCCTGCCGCGCCCAGGCGGTTGAAGAAGCTGTCGGCGATCGGCTTGAAGGTACGCTGCTCGCTGGAAGGCACTGATGTGAAGAACTGCTCGTACGCCTGCCTGAAGAGCGACTGGTGGACGACCGAGTTGAGGCCGTACCGATGACCGAGAGGCTCACGACCGCGTGGTAGGTAGAGAAGAACGCTGGCAGGGCCGCCGGTTCCAGTGCCGCCTGCGCCTGCGCGTTCACGCGCCGATGGCTCCGGCTCCCAGGATTCGGCCGAGACCGGCTCTCGCCGAGTGCGGATCCGACTCACGGTTGGTGACGAGCGAGCACAGCGATCCGAGGAAGGGTCCGAGCGCGCTCGTCTGAAGGAACACCGTCCATGCCGCGACCACTGGCTGCGACGCGAGGCCGTTGCAGACCATCACGGCGATCGGGGTCGATCGAGCGGACGGGCGGGTGCGAGTCATCGGGAGCCGCGTCGGCCTGCCACGCGTCGCGGACGCGGAACGAGGCGGGCTCGCGCGGGCGCCCATCGTACACCCGGTCGATCGAGGCCGCGCGGGCCCGGCCGTAGTAGGATCCGCGATCCAGGAGACGCACGTGCCGCAGAAAGCGCTGGATATCTTCGTCGCCGGTGGCTTCGACGAGGCCGACCCGAATGCCCTCGGCGTGGACCGGGAGAAGATCGTCAGCTTCGCCGGGCATCTGGGCGCCGAGATCATTCGCCAGGGCCACAACCTGATCACCGGCTGCCAGACGGAGGTCGACAAGCTGCTGGTCGAATCGGCGGCCGCCGCGATCGGGCCGGCGGCGCCCGCGTCCTCGCCGCTGTCGCCGCGGATCGTGAGCTACGTCCGTCGCGGCATCACGCCGGTCACCGAGCCCGGCGTGCGAATCGAGTCGGACGTGCCCGAATGGAACTTCGGCGGCCGCGAGCCGACGCCGCCCGAAGTCGTCGCCAACGCCGACGTCGTCGTCCTGCTCGGCGGGTTCTTCGGCACGTTCCAGGCGGCCAACTGGGCGAGGTTCGCGGGAAAGCCCATCGTGCCCTTCGCGATGTTCGGCGGCGCGGCGCGCGAGGTCTACGGCGTCGAGTCACGGCGGTTCGACGAGGTGTACGGAGCGTCGATTGAGCGGCTCGACTACGACGCCGTCGTCAAGTCGATGTCCACCGACTGACCGGGGCTGTCAAAGGCGGCGATCTCGCTCGCCGAACGGATCGTCACCACGCCAAGTGTGTTCGTGATCATGTCCTTCTCCGAGAAGGGCCAGTATCGGGATCTGTACAAGGCCATAAAGCGCGTGTGCGACAAGTACGAATACATCGCGCGGCGCGTGGACGAGTCGAACCTGTTCAAGCGCATCGTGCCCGAGATCATGCGGCAGATCCGGCAGTCGGCCTACCTGATCGTCGACGTCACCGAACCGAAGCCGAACGTATTCTACGAGCTCGGCATCGCCGAGGGTCTGCGCAAGGAGATCATCCTGGTGGCCAAGGCGGGAACCGTGCTGCCGTTCGACATCAACGACTTCCCGGTGATTTTCTGGGACTCGTTCAGCGACTTCGAAGAAGAGCTGGAGAGACGGGTGAGCCAGATCGGGTCCTGGCAGGGACGGGTCTGAGGCGCTCGTCCGCAAGGACGGCGACCGCGCCCGCAGTGTCTGAAGTCTGGCGAGGCTACGTTCGCATAGACTCACAACGAGTTCCCGTTACAGATGCTCCTCGCCGCGTTACTCGGATGGCTCGAGCGCGAGCGTGTAAGTTCTCAGGACGCCGGTGACCTTCCGGCTCTAGAATTAGCGAGGCACAGCCGGAATTCGCAGCTGAACAGCGACCTTTCGAGCGGGATGGGCGGTCGGCCTATCATGCTTGGGCTTCGTACGCCGCCCGAAGCGGCACGCATTCACATTCTCGATGCCGAACGACGACTCGTGCGCGCTGCAGGCGCGTTCGGTTTGGTTCGCACCTGCGTTGTAGACGAGATAAGGAGCGGAGGGTTGAAATGATCAGACTGTGGTTTGCGAGCATCGCGACCGCATCGCTGCTTGGTGCCTCTCTGTTCGCACAGCAGACGACAGGCACCATCACCGGTCGCGTCATCGACCAGCAGGACGCCGCCGTCCCCGGCGTCACCATCACCGCAACGAACCCTGCCACCGGGTTCGCGAGAACGGAAGTGACTGACGCGGAGGGTGTGTACCGCCTGGCAGCTTTGCCCGTCGGACTCTACGACGTCACCGCGGAACTCCAGGGATTCACGAACGTCTCGAAGAAGGCGGTTGAAATCAACGTGGCGCAGACGGTCCCCATCGACTTCACGCTGACGGTTGCGCAGTTGGCCGAAACCGTCAACGTGACTGCGGGCGCCCCGTTGATCAACACGACCAATGCTTCCGTGGGACAGGTCGTCGACGTACGGCGCGTCGAGAACCTGCCACTGAACGGTCGTCAGTTTGCGAACCTGGCGGCAACTGTCCCCGGTGTCGGTCTCGGCTTCCACACTGACCCGACGAAGACGACCCAGTACGCACCACAGATCAACGGTGGCAACGGCCGGAATGTCAATTACCTGATTGACGGCGGCGACAACAACGACGATACGGTTGGCGGTCTGCTGCAGCAATTCCCTCTCGAGGCCATTCAGGAATTCAACTTTCAGACGCAGCGGTTCAAGGCGGAGTACGGTCGCAGCAATGGCGGCGTGATGAACGTCGTGACCAAGAGCGGCACCAACGCCTACCAGGGCAGCTTCTTCGAGCTGTTCCGTGACGCCGCGATGAATGTGCGGACGCAGACCCAGAAGCTCGCCAACGTGCCCAAGCAGGATTATCGACGCAATCAGTTTGGCGGCAGTGTTGGCGGGCCAATCGCCAAGGACCGCATCCATTTCTTCGCCGCCGTGGAACGTACCCAGCAGGACACGAAGCAGGCGGTGAACACGCAGGGTCTCTTCCCGAGTCAGGATGGAATCTACCCCATTGCGTACCGCGAGAACATCGGCACCGCAAAGATAACGACCGTTCTGAACCCTGCGCAATATCTAACCGTCCGCTATGGACGCAACACCAACAGCCAGCCTTATGGGGCGTCGCCGGTGACCACACCCGACAACTGGGGCGACAGCTCGAATACGTTGAATTCGGTGAACGCGAACTACAACTGGGTGCTGGGAGGCTCGAAGCTCAACGAGGTCATCATCCAGTTTGCCGACTTCGAGAACGCGATTTTAGCTCGTTCCTCGGCGCCGAACCTGACCTTCCCCAACGGCGTGATCACTGGCGGCAATATCAATACGCCGCAGCAGACCAAACAACGCAAGTACCAGTTCCGTGACGACTTTTCCTGGCACATGGCCGGGCTCGGTGGTCTCGGCCACGACTTCAAGACCGGTATCAGCTTCGTCAACGAGCCGGAGTTGTTTGCCCGTCTCGACACCGCCGCGGACGTCATCGTCAACACGATGCTGTTGAACGATCCGAACGGTCCGGTGCGGCTCGTCACACTGAGTCAGGGAAACTCCTACTCAGACATTCCCAACAAGCAGTATGGGGTTTACATCCAGGACGATTGGCGGGCGTCGAGCCGTCTGACCCTCAATCTCGGGCTGCGCTACGACATCGTCACGGGGCTTGCGATCGACCAGTCGCTCAACCCGAATTTCGTCAAGATCCAGTCGGCCGCACGGGCAGGCCTGCTCGACGGCATCATCGGTCTGGAAAACTTCGACCTCGATACACAAACGGACCGAAACAACATCCAACCGAGAATCGGTGCCGTATACGACCTCAAAGGCAACGGCCGCGACATCATTCGCGCCGGCTGGGGGATCTACACCGACTTCGGTTACATCAACTCGAACTGGCTCCTCGCGGCGGCCGATGCCAATGGCAGCCGATTCGGTCAAGTGTTCAACGTCGAGACCCCGGCCGGCATCCGGAACCCGGACGGCACGTTCTATCGCGCCGGTCAGCCGCTCTCGAATATCGCGAGTCAGAACCAGGCCTCGCCAATCCCCCTGAACGGGATGTGGGTGGATCCCCGTCTGCAGCAGCCACGCCAGCTGCAGACGAACGCAGGCTGGTCTCACGAGCTGACGTCCGATACGTACATCAATGTCGATTACGTCAACTCGCTCGGACGGGATCTGAACTTCCGACCGCAGCTGAACACCCGGATTACCGGCACGACGGTCCGCAGGATCTCTGCCCGATTGCCCGTTGCGCTCAGCCCCGACACTGCAGGTAATCGGCCCGCGGTCAGTCGGGGGCACAGCAGGTACAACGCCCTGATCGTCAGTGCTCGTCGACGGATGTCGAAGGGCGTCGACTACACAGCGTCGTACACACTCTCCAGCGGCATGAGCAACATCGGCAACTCGGCCGACGAGCTGAATGTCTCGAATATCGTCGACGCGAACGATCCGTTCGACGCGCCGGTGCAGTTCGGCCCGAACCTGACGACGGACGCCCGCCACCGCGTCAGCGTGAGTGCGGTCGTGGAGCTGCCGTTCGCATTCCGGGTGGCGCCTATCTTCCTCTATCGATCGGCGCTCCCGATGGCGCTGATCGATGGTCGCGATCTCAATCTTGACGGCCAGGTGACGGACCTTCCAACGAAGGCGTACAAGGCGGGTAAGTACAACGCCGACACTGGTATCGGCGAAGTCGAGGAGATTGGCGACTGCACCGTGATCAACTGCGGCCGGGCGTGGCCGCAGTCACAGCTGAACCTCCGCGTGTCGAGAGTCTTTGGCCTCCCCGGCACCGCGAGGGTCGAGCTGATTGCGGAAGTGTTCAACGTGTTCAACGCGGTGAATCCGAGTCAAATCATTGCCGGTGGCTCCGCGGGAGCGCTCAACAACCGGCGTGTGACGCTGCCGTCCGGGGCGACGGCGGGACAGCGCGATCCGACGCTACTCCAACCGGTCGCTTTCGCGGGAGACTTCCAACGACCGGAGCAGCGGTCGGGGCAGATTGGGTTCCGGTTTACCTTCTGATTGCCAGCCGGCGACGAGGCTGTCGCCGGTTGACTCAGCACAGCGCGTCGCGCCACCGTGGCCACACCCGTCGCAAGATCAGCCACGGCCGACGGTCAGACGGTCGAAAGCGGCGATTCGGACGTGTGTGCGGACGGCCAAGGTGGCGCAGGGCAAGGGTCTCGAGCAGGAGGTCTCGACGTGCGTATTGTCCCGAAAAGTCGATCGGCGAACTATTCCGAAGGATCTCTGCGCCACCTTCAGGCGTCTGGCAGGGTTTGCGAATGACCAGCCCGAAGCGGTGCCTTGCGTCATCCATCAACTCTGGGTGAATTCAACGAGAGAGGTTCGCGAGCAGGAGCCGAGAAGCGCCGCATCTGCGCTAGCGATGTGGATCGTGTTGTGGGACAGTTCGCGGTCTTCGTGATTGAGCCGCGACTGATCGGTCTCGACTGAATGTGGTCTCAGTCGGCTGCGTCCAGCGTCCTTACGGCCTCTTGAATCATGTATCAGCGCACACGAGGAACGAGTACTGCTTATGCCACCGCACTCATGATCTACGACCTTTACGCTGGCTTCGGTCCGTTTCATGTGGCTTCCATTGTCAGCCTGGCCACGGTAGGTGGTGGCTTCGTGCCTGTGTATCTCCGGCGGCCACGAGGGGCATGGATACACCTACATGCGAGGTTCATGTGTTGGTCGTACGTCGGCCTGGTGGCGGCATTCGTATCGGAAGTTGCAGTTCGGGTCCCCGGGGTCGGTTTCGGTTACGAGGTAATCGTCGCGACCGCAGTCGTCGTGGCTGGTGGGGCGGTTCTTATTTACAGGCGAGTGCCACGAATGCTGGTGACGGTCGTCACGGGCGGTCTAACAGGCGCTGCACCTGTCGGCGCCGCTGGAAAAGAAAGCTGATTCGTCACAACATTGTGCGGCGCCGCAGCTGAGCGCCAATCCGTTCGGCCGAACCTCTCCAAGTAGCGACAACGCTAAACTCACATCGTGCAGTTCGAATGGGATCCCGCGAAGGCCACTGAAAACGCGACCAGGCACGGCGTCGAATTCAGCGAGGCGATGAGCGTTTTCGGTGATCCGTTGGAGCTGACGATCGGCGATCCCGGCCATTCGGTCGACGAGCGACGGTTTCTGAGCATTGGCCTGTCTGGTAGTGGTCGGTTGCTCGTCGTGGCTTACACTGAGCGCGAGGGTCGCGTTCGCCTTATCAGCGCACGTGAAGCGACGGCCCGAGAGCGTAAGACGTATGAATCCACCAACCCGGCAAGTGACGACTGACGACATGCGACCTGAGTACGATTTCTCGGCAGGGGTGCGAGGGAAGCATCACGAGGCTTATCGTGCAGGGACCAACGTGGTGTTCCTCGACGCGGATCTTGTCGAGGCATTTCCGGATTCGGCGTCCGTGAATCAGGCACTACGCCTTCTAGTTAGGCTCTCTCGGAGCAAGGCACTGACCAGCAGTCGGCCTAACAAGGCGCTGCAGCCGTCGAGCCGCGCTCGAAAGAAAACTAAATCGAAACGGCGTAGCCGCGCGGCTCGCGGCTGAGCGCCGATCGTTAGGCAGCTTTCGCTGTAGGGGCATTTATGAGCGACAGCATTCCGGTTACCCGCCGCACCGCCCTGCTGACCCTCGCAACCTTCTCGGCTGTAACCACTGGGTGCCGCCCACAGCCACGCCATCGTGCGCCGCTCACATTCGTGTTGGTTCATGGTGCCTGGCATGGCGGGTGGTGCTGGAAGAAGGTGGTTCCTCTCCTACGAGCAGATGGTCATCAGGTGCACACCCCAACCCTGACAGGCCTTGGAGAAAGGCGACATCTCGCCAGTCCCCAAGTAAACCTGTCCACGCACATCCAGGACGTGACTGCAGTCTTAGATTTCGAGGATCTTCACGACGTCGTGTTGGTCGGGCACAGCTACGCGGGATTCGTCATCGCCGGCGTGGCGGCACAGGCTAAAGCCAGGGTCGGGCACGTCATCTTTCTTGATGCATTCATGCCAGAAGATGGGAAGAGTCTGCTGGACTACAGCCCCCTCCCTCCTGGGTTTAACGACGTCGTCCAGCGCCAAGGCGATGGCTGGCGCCTCCCTGTGCCGTTTACTGTGGCTGATTTCGGGGTCAGGGATCCTATCGACGTGGCGTGGGTAACTCCGAAGATTACTGACCAACCCATTGCGACGTTTATGGAAGCGTTGAAACTTCCAGCCGACTCGTTCGCCGGTTTGCGAACCAGCTACATCCGAACGACAGACGGGGAACCTTTCGAGCCGGCCGCCACGCGTGCGGCCGCGGCCGGTTTCAATGTCAGCGAAATGACTGACGCAGGACACGACGTGATGATCACCAAGCCACGGGAATTGGTAACACGGCTCGTCGAGCTGTCGTCATGAAGGCTGCCTAACAGCGGCTGCACCCGACAGCAGCCGCACCGCTCCGCTGATTCGAGCTCGATGAGCGGCTGCCGCGGGTGAGCCGCAGGGCGTTAGACGGACCATGGCTTATGACTGAACTTCAGACCAGTAATTCCGTTCAATCAAGAAGAATTGTCCTTCGCGCAGCGGGATTCGGCGTCGGAATGGCAGTCGTACTCGTCGCGGGCGCGATCACAATATTCTGGTGAGCGACGCGGCCGGCACGGAGTACTTGCGGATGTCTTGGCAGGAACACATCACCGTGAATCCGTCGGTCATGCACGGGAAGGCGTGTGTTCGTGGTACCCGAATTCCTGTGGCCGTGGTGTTGGCGAACCTTGCCGATGGGCTGTCCCCCGAGGAAATCATTCGCAGCTATCCTTCGCTGACCCGCGACGCGATCCAGGCCGCGTTGGCGTACGCTGCCGAACTGGCGCAAGAACGGGTGTTGCCGCTCCCAGCCTAGAGTCGCTGAATGCGCGGCAAAGTCGACGAGAACATACCGATTGAGTCGGCGGATGTTCTTCGAACCGCCGGCTGGGAGTGCGACACTGTATTCGAGGAAGCGCTCAGTGGTGCCGAGGATCCCGATGTCGCTGCGCGATGCCGACATTCGCGCATATCCTCCGCGCGCGTATGTCGGCATCGTGGTCTTCCGCCCGGTGAAGCCGAGTCGCGATAGCGTGCTGGCCTTGCTGAAACAGTTGATTCCGGTATTAAGTGCAGAGTGGGCCGAACGTCGACTCTGGATCGTTGAGCCCGGGCGAGTCCGTATTCGTGAGGGCGGGTCGCCGGCTGTCTAACAGCGGCTGCACCTGTCGGCGGCCTCGCGGCGGACCTGGCTATCCGAAACAATCGTAGGCGGCCGCCGCAGGTGAGCCGCAATGCGTTAGCCAGACCGATGTCGCGATCGATTTCTGTAGCAAGGCAAAGGCTATGCGACACAATTCAGTGACCATCGCGTGCCTACTCGTACTCCTGCCGGCGGTTCCGTCGCCAGCGCAGGAGCCGCGCGCGCGTGGGAACCCAGACGCCGTAAACGAGAGCGCCGCACGAAGCCTCGGAGCGCCGGCGCCTCCAAATGGACCCGCACCGAGGCTTGCCGACGGGAGACCAGACTATCCGGGGTGTGGTTCGGCGGTGGCCCTGCCGGCAGCATCGAGGACGGACTCGCGCCGGACGAAACCGTCCCGCTCTTGCCGGAAGCGCGCAAGTTGAAAGCATCCCGGTTGGCGAAGGACGATCCGATCGTGAATTGCCTTCCCTCCGGCGTGCCGCGGATTGCTCTGCTCCCATGGAGAATCGTTCAAGCGCCGACGCACATCTTTTTTCTCTTCGAGAGCGACAACAAGTTTCGACAGATCTTCATCGACGGCCGGGCACATCCGGTTGGCGACGCCCTGAATCCAACGTGGTACGGTCATTCCACAGGTCAATGGGACGGCGACACGCTAGTCGTCGATACGGTCGGCTTCAATGATCGCTCCTGGTTCGACTATCAGGCGCATCCGCACACCGACAGGCTGCACGTGGTCGAACGATTCACGCGGCGGGATTTCGGAACGCTCGAGAATCAGATCACGATCGATGATCCAGGTGCGTATGCACGTCCGTTCACCCTCACGTTCAGAGCACGGCTGCTGCCTGGCCTTGACCTGCTGGAATACGTCTGTAATGAGAACAATAAGGACCCTGCTCGAATGCAGGGCCCGGCCGAAGCACTACGTGCAACTCCTCAATGATTGCTACTGGCTAACACGCAAATGGAGCCGACGTCTTCGGCCGACTCTCGCCGGCCAGCCGACGCGGCTCATTTGCAACGTTAGGCCGACGAAGTCATGGATTTGTGAGGGATTCGGTTGTACTTAGGCACCTGCCGTGGTTCCTACGGAGTTGACATGTTCAACCGACGCACATTCCTGCAAGCCACCGTCCTGCATGTGACCGCAAGCGCCGCTTTGTTACGCGCGCAATCTGAGTCGGTATGGGGCACGCCGGTCATCGACATTCACCACCACTGGCGGCCAGAGCCGGACGCCAACCTGCGGCACATGAACGGAGCGGGCATCGCCCGCGCCGTATTACTGACATTCGGCGCAGAGGACTCTGGGGCCTCGGCCATGCCCACGTCCCGGTTCCTTCGCTTCACCAGCGTAGCCGCCGCGGCGACGGATGCAGTCGAACAGTTGCGCAAGAGCGCCGCCGCTGGCACGCGGGGATTTGGCGAACTGAGGTCCCAGGTCGCCGTGGATAGTTCGGAAATGCGGCGCATCTACGACTTGGCGGCGGAATTAGGTTTGCCCGTCTTGCTGCACTTTCAGGACTACCCAGACGCGTCAGGCGGTCCATTCAATACTGGGATCGAGCGCTTCCCGGTCGTTCTGAAGGCTTACCCGCGCACCGTCTTCATCGGACACGCGCAGTCGTTCTGGGCCAACATCAGCGCGGACGTCCCGCGCGACGTTAGTTATCCGCCGGGTCGCATCAGACCTGGGGGCCTCACTGACCGCATGCTTGGTGAGTTTCCTAACTTGTACGGCGACCTGTCCGGCACGTCAGGACTGAACGCGCTAAACCGCGACCCCGATTTCACCGCCAGTTTTCTGGCGCGCCACCAAGACAAACTGATGTTCGGTAGCGACTGCTTTTGCCGCGACGGTCACGGGGAGGGCCAGCCTGTCCCTTCGCCGTTAGTGGCCGGGCGCTGCATCGCACGCGCGACGCTGACCACGCTCCAGCGTGTGGCCACACCCGAGGTGTTTCGCAAGGTCGTCTGGGGTAACGCCACGCGGTTGCTGAAGCTGGCGTAGCCGGTTCACAGCCTTCGGTGACTCAGCGCAGCCTAACAAGGCGCTGGAGCCGGCCGCGTTCAACATGATTGCTGCTTATCGCTACAATGTGCCGCTGCGGCTCAGCGCTCAGCCGTTAGACCGACAACGTGAGAAGGAGAATTCGTGCGCATTGCGCAATGCAAACAACGCTTCATCACGGTGTGCCTCGCTCTTATCGCGATTGCGTGGCTCGGCTTCGGCGCGTTAGCCCAGAGCCCTGACACCTTCTCCCTCGGGCTCACACACGTCACCGTGATCGACGGAACCGGGGCAGCCGCTCGTGCGGATCAGACAGTACTGCTTTCTGCCGATCGCATCATGGCGGTGGGTCCGTCCGCAACGGTACGAATTCCGAACGGGACGCGAACGATCGATGGCGCGGGTCGGTTTCTGATTCCGGGACTGTGGGATGTGCACGTTCACACGCGGTATGCCGGGATCGATCATTTGCGCCTGTTCGTCGCGAATGGCATTACCAGCATCCGCAACATGAGCGGGCCATGGGAGCACCTCGCCGAAATGCGTGAATGGCGTCGGGACATTGGCGTTGGCCGACGCATCGGGCCTCGCTTGCTAACGGCTGGTCCGGTATTCGACGGACCGGGGACAGGGCGTCAGACGAACTTCACGATCAACAACGCGGAAGAAGCACGGGACGCCGTACGGCGCGCCAATCGCGAGGGCGCGGATTTCATCAAGGTCTACAATTTGCTCAGTCCTCAGTCGTTTACCGCCATTGCAGCGGAGTCGAAGGCTCAGGGGCTCCCGTTTGTCGGGCATGTCCCTCTGGTGATCAACACATCCGACGCCGTCGCCGCCGGACAACGCACGCTTGAACACGTCGACGTGGTCACGCTTGGCGCTTCCGACCGGGAAACCGAGCTGCGCACAAAGGCCGCAGGATGGCGGCCGTCGCCCGGCGTCCGCGCTGGCCCATTCGACGTCAAGGAAGTGGTCGATTCGTTCAGTCCGGAACGACTCCGATCACTGGCCGCTTTACTTCGGCAGAAGGGTGCAGCGTTCGTTCCCACTATGATTGCGGCTCGGAATCGTTTTGAGGCACCGATTCCTCCAGCGGGCACGCAATACCTTCCTGCAGCTTATCTCGCGGTGTGGAAGCAGGTTGCCCCGGTTGGCTCTGCCGCCAACGACCGGCTGGTATACGAGCACGTCGCGAAACTGCTCCGTGGCCTTGACGCCGAGGGCGTCGCCATTCTCGCGGGAACGGACATGGGCACTCCGTTTCAGGTCTCTGGGTTCAGCCTGCATGAGGAGTTGTCGCTCCTGGTGAGAGCGGGTTTGTCGGAAATGAAGGCGCTGCAGGCGGCGACCCGTGATCCGGCGCGAGTGTTCAATCTGCCCGATCAGGGGACCATCGAGCAGGGAAAGCGCGCGGATCTCGTCTTGCTCGATGCCAACCCGCTCGAGAATATCGAAAACACGAAGAAGATCCGCCTCGTCGTTGCCGCTGGGCGCGCGTTCGACCGAAACGACCTTGATGCGATGTTGGCTGACGTCCAGAGGAGCGCGCGTGAATGGGCAGGAACTCCTACTCGGTAACTTCAACGCGCGGTGAACTTTCAGGACGCTTTCGGGCTGTCTAACACGCGTTGCACCAGACGGCCGCCGGAGCAACCAAGAGCGGCCGCTGGTGAACGCTGGCCGTTAGGCGTACGCGGTAACGCGGATCGGCCGCTCTCGCTCCGAGGAACCCATGGATAAGCACCGGGTGTTCAAGATGTCATTTGCAAGCGTCTATCCACTTTATGTCCAGAAGGCGGAGAAAAAGGGGCGCACGAAGAAAGACGTGGACGAGGTCATCTGCTGGCTGACGGGCTACAGCCCGCAAGCGCTGGCGACGCAGATCAAGCAGAGGAAGGATTTCGAGACGTTCTTCAGCGAGGCACCATCGCTGCATCCTAATCGCCTGATCGTTGCGAGCCCATGTCGTTCACCCCTGCGGGTCAATCGTCTTCAATGCACTGCTTGTACTAGGCGCCGTTCACCTCTCTCGCAGGACATGAACGTGGATCAAAGAAGCGACGCCTACAGGCCGCTGCATCTGACGGGCCGCGCTTGCGCGCGCCTTTCGCGCGCGGTGCTATCGTTTGACGCGCGCGTGCCGCAGGTGAGCGGCAAGCGTTAGACCGACGAACGATAGCGCGTATACCTTCAAAAGCGGATGTTTGGGATTCGCGGACTGGACCCGTTCGGGCTCGTGCATGCCCTGCTGGGTGTCGCGGCGTTAATCCTCGGCCTGGCTGTGTTGTTGCGGCAGAAGGGGACACGCGTCCACCGACGGCTCGGCCAGGGGTACGTCCTGACCATGGTACTGCTTAATGCCACCGCACTCATGATCTACGACCTTTACGCTGGCTTCGGTCCGTTTCATGTGGCTTCCATTATCAGCCTGGCCACGGTAGGTGGTGGCTTCGTGCCTGTATATCTCCGGCGGCCACGAGGGGCCTGGATACACCTACATGCGAGGTTCATGTGTTGGTCGTACGTCGGCCTGGTGGCGGCATTCATGTCAGAGGTGGCCGTTCGGGTCCCCGGGGTTGGTTTCGGGTACGCCGTAATCGTCGCGACCGCTGTCGTCGTGGCTGGCGGGGCGGTTCTTATTTACAGGCGAGTGCCACGAATATTGGTGACGCTCGTCACGGGCGGTCTAACAGGCGCCGCACCTGTCGGCGCCGCTGGAAAAGAACGCTGATTCGTCACAACATTGTGCGGCGCCGCAGGTGAGCGCCAATCCGTTAGACGGACGGAACTGATCAAACCGGGGCGATGAACAAGGAACTCCTCGACGGCGATCGGATCTTCGTCATCCACGGCTTTCTGATGGCTGACGAGTGCGATTCGTTCGTCGAGAGGAGTGAACGAGCAGGCTACGACGAAGCACCAATCACTACAGCCGATGGCTTCGTCATGGTGAAGGATATTCGAGACAACGCAAGACTGATTGTGGACGATGCGTCGCTCGCCCACGAATGGTGGCAGCGTTCGAGATCGTTGCTGCCCCAGAGCATCGAGGAATGGCGCGCCGTGGGCTTCAACGAGCGCTTTCGTTTCTACCGGTACGATTCCGGGCAGAAGTTCGCGCCACACTTCGATGGGTATTTCCAGCGCGACCTTCGCGAACGAAGTCAGTTCACGTTCATGGTCTATCTGAACGCGGATTATAGCGGCGGGGAGACGAAGTTCTACGGCGAGGACGGCAGTCTCCGACTGACGGTCCGTCCCGAGCGAGGGATGGCTCTGAGCTTCGTGCACTTGCAGTTACACGAAGGCGCGCCCGTGGTCAGGGGTGGAAGTACGTGTTGCGAACAGATGTGATGTACGCGCGGGGGACTGAGGACGCTCTGCCCGAAAAGGCTGGTGTTTGATGATGCGCTGTCGGTTGCGTTTCCGGATCCGGATCATTCGGTTGGTGAGTCACGCTTTTTGATCATCGGTTTGTCGGCACTCAGTCGGGTTCTCGTGGTGTCGTACACCGAGGTCGCCATCGACGTCATTCGAATCATCAGCGCCAGAGCGGCAAGGGCGCATGAGCAAACGTTCTATGAAGAAGACCCAGACCATCGTCCGTAACGACGACATGCCCCGAGTACGACTTCAGGTCGATGAAGGGCGGCGTTCGTGGAAAGTACGTTGAGCTCGAGCGGCTCGCGGGTGAGCGCCGAGCGTTAGGCGGTTTGGCGCGGCGACTTCGCGGATGACTTGAGGATGATTGCCAGAATCAGCGTACGGACGGTACTGCTGATCGCCGTCGTGGCGACGATCGGATGTGATCGAGTGACCAAGCACGTCGCGAGGGCGGCGTTAGCTGGCGAACCGGGTCGATCGTATTTGGCCGACACGGTTCGGCTGGAGTACGTCGAAAACGCCGGTGGGTTCTTGAGTCTGGGTGCCAGCTTGCCGTCCTCAGCGCGCACAGCTCTGTTCACGCTAGGGACTGGTGTCATGCTCTTAACATTGGTGGGAGCCGCTGTTCGCTTCCGGTGGCGTGGGTGGCTTTTGATTGGAACGAGCCTCGTTCTCGCAGGCGGCGCGTCGAACTGGGTGGACCGCCTGGTTCGAGGCAGTGTGGTTGATTTTCTAAATATCGGCGTGGGCCCACTACGAACAGGCATTTTCAATGTGGCAGACATGGCGATCATGCTTGGCGTCGCCGTTTTGCTGCTCGCTCAAAGACGCCGGAGCGACGATGTGCGAGCCACCGGTGACAGCTCGGGGCAAACCGCCTAACAGGTGCTGCACCCGACGCCGGGCGTCGCTCGCGCGTCGCCCGGTGCCCTCACTCGCTGCGCTCGTTCGGCGCGGGTGAGCACCAATGCGTTAGGCAGACAAGAACAACGAGATGGGACGAGCACGCGGAAGGCCTCACGGAACACCGTCGCCTTGTCCCGTGTCGTTCGCAAACAAGTCAACAAGGGGCCGGCGAGTCACGCCGACATTCGTGACGGGCAAGAAGTCTTCAGGCGACCGGCCACACTTTCTGGGGAGGTTTTATGCGGCATGAACAATTCACGAAGCGATACCTGTCCACGATCTTGTTGACGGCCATGATGACCGGCATGTTTGCCGCAGGCGCGTTGGCCTGGGAAGACCCGCTAAAGGGCCGGTATCTGAGTGGAGCACCTCTGAGCATCTGCGATCAGGGTTCTTTCTTCGTCGGTGGTGTGCCGAAGGTCACGCGATATGCCAGCTCCGCGGCCGTTCGGGAAGGTGGCCCGCCGCAGCAGATAACGATCGGCCAGATGTACGTCCAGTTCCAGATCCCAGAACAGCGAAGGAAGTGGCCGCTCATCATGATCCACGGGTCGACGCATACGGGTGCGGCGCTGGATTCGACACCTGGTGGTGGCGAAGGCTGGCTCTCCTACGCAGTCCGAAACAAGCTCGCCACTTTCGTGGTCGATCAGCCAGGGAGGGGCCGGTCCGGCTTCGACCAGTCAGTCATCCTCGAGGCCAAGGCGACGGGCAACTGGAATCTGGTCCCGTCAAGCTTCGGCAGGATCACCGACGACGGCGCGTGGACGACCTGGTTCGGCCACATCGTGCCGGCCGGTACTGACCTCATTACTGGAAAGATGATCCGCCACGGCGACCCCGGCGATCTCGATCCTGCTGAAAACTCCGCAGAGCCGTCGCAAGCCCACGGCGTCTATCCGCCGGCGTTCCCGATTCCGCCTGGGCCCAATTCCGCTAATCCGCGTCTCGTTGCGCGTGCGGGCGCCATAGGGGAAGCACCCAATCCGTCCAACAACACGTATCTGGGCCTCGAATACTACAAGCAGCTCGTGCCCAATGGCGAAGTCACGTTGCCGGGCTCTGTTTGTCCGAGTTGTACTCCGAACAACCTCAATGCCATCGACACCTGGCTTCCGCTCGGCCTTGCCGAGCTGCTTGAAGGCATCGGGGGCGGCATCCTCTCACCCCATTCGCAATCGACGTCCTCGGTGTTCCATACGGTCCGCATTCTGAAGGAGCGCGGGGAATTGAATCTGGTGAAGGGGATCATCATCCCCGAGGGGGCAGGGACCGATCTCGCAGCCGCGGGGCTCGTTGGGTCGGACTTCGACTCGATTCCCTTCCTGATGGTGAACGGTGACTATCGTCCACTGGCCACGCGGAAGGGGAACGACGCCGCCGTTGCTGCGATGAATGCGAGCCGCACACGCAAAGTTGGACCTGCACTCTCGCTCAATGTGGAAGACCCGATCTTCAAGGGCAAGCTCAACGGCCACACACACATGGGCATGCTGGGCTCGACCGCCCTGGTTGAATTCGACTTCTTCCTGGACTGGGCCGGCAAGAATATCGACAATCCGCTCCTGAAGAGCGGATGTGCAGCCAGAACGAACAAGAAGTAAGACAGTTCGTAACACCGAGACAACCATTGGGGGGCGAGACCTGGGCCCTCCCCCTCCGATCATTTGGCCGTTGCTGCTCTCCGTGAACGAGATCCCGTTTTGAGCGGCGGGCTGCAGGCTGCTTAACCTCGCGCTGGAGCCGACAGCGCTTTCTGTTTGAGATCATGTCAGCTGCGGCTCAGCGCGCATCGTTATGCCGATTGGGCAAAGTGTTTTGGTTCTGGTGGGCCGTTGAGCCGAAAAACGCTCGGACTCAACTGCGAGGCACGCCACGCCAGTGTCAACGATTCAGCAACGCACGCCAATTGACGACGATATTGATCGGCGGCGCGTTGGGATCTGGCGCTCTCACGGCCACCAGGAAGCGCTGGCCATTCGCGAGTTGGAGCGCAGATGGCCATTCGATCGTCAGCGTCCGGATCGATCCGGCCAATCGGAACGATCTCTGGGTCCGAACCGGGAGGCCGGGCTCGCGTCCGTGATGTTTCTGATGAACAGCTTGGGCGGCGGCCTCTCACCCGGTTCCGAAAAAACGATCGAAATGCACACCGTCGGTGGAGAGGAGAGGCGCACGACACCGGGAGGAGCAAACACTGAAGTGAGCTCGACTTGCGCGTGAAGGTGATGTGCAATGGGTAGGACGACATGCACCTGGCTACGACTGGAGACTATCGACGAACGTCTGTAACTCAATCGATGGAAGACGTACACAGTTTTCGGTGCACACAGGTCTGCGTAGTTCAACCGACTTCGCCGGCATTGTCGGACACTACGGCCGCACTCTGCCCGCAGGTAAAAAGGATCGCGGCGGCCGCCGCAGTCACTGACTATCGCACGGTGTGTCGACTCAAAACAATTTGTCGGTCCATTCCGAATCGCCGCCGAGGTCGTTGACGGCAGCTCAAGTTTATTAGGAGCATATCGCGACTGCGGGCCGCGGCAGAGTGCGGTATCAGCGCGACGCTTGACTATCGCGCGCCCGCATTGTTGAGACGAAAGCGTGCGAGTCTGCTGCTCGCTGCACGTAGCGGTAGGACCACAGCAGCAGCTCTACAGCCGACGAACTTCTCTAAGCGTGACCGCGTCGTGATCTGCGTGGTGTCCGTCGACTTCGGGCGCGAATGTCTTTGTCGACGTGCTCACAACACATCACCGCCTCACGATTACCGCACATGCCCCGCTCTCTCGTTTCCCCGTACTTATTCCGATTTCTTATCGGCAGGCGCAGAAAGTCAGCTTGGACGCGCCATTCCTCTCTCGCATCTATGACTCCAAGTGACAATTCGGCACATAGATTCCCACCCCAGCGCACACTGGTAACAATTTTGCAATCGGGCGTCGCCTCTCGTAGCTCGCTCTATAAGAATCCTTGCGCCTTCAATCGTTCGGGAATACGGCGGAGTGACTCGTGCCATCAGTCCTGTTGCGAGTCGGTTCACGACATAGGGATCCGGAGATCGTCAGCTCCAGCCTAGTGATGAGGCAGCTCTGCGCCTCGGCGGCACGCGTGGCCATCGGTGATGCAAAGGTCTTCATCTCTGGAGAAAGTGGCGTCGGTAAGGATCTGATTGCCCAGTACATCCATGCGCGCTCCGCGCGCGCGGAGCGACCGTTCGTGGCCGTGAACTGCGCGGCATTCCCAGACAGCCTCCTCGAAACCGAGCTCTTCGGGCACGCGCGAGGAAGTTTCACCGGTGCCTATCGCGACAAACCTGGACGCCTCCAGCAGGCAAACCGAGGCACTGTCTTCCTCGACGAAGTCGGCGAGATGAGCCTCAAGATGCAAGCCGAGCTGCTGCGATTTCTCGAAAACGGCGAGATCCAGCGAGTAGGTGATACTGGACCACGCGTGCATCTCGACGTGCGAGTCATCTCGGCGACGAATCGCGATCTCGCCGAACGAGTTACGAGCGGGCATTTTCGAAAAGACCTTCTCTATCGCATCAAGGTTGTTCACCTTCATATCCCACCGTTGCGCGAGCACCGAGAGGACATCCGTGCGCTGATTGAGCGGGCCATCAGTCGAACTGGTCAGAGAAAGCGTTTCACTCGCGACGCTCTCGCGGCGCTCGAACGATACAGCTGGCCTGGCAACGTCCGCGAGCTTCAGAACGTCGTCGAGCAGGCCACGTGGATGACAGACGCCGACGAGATGACGTTGGCCGATTTGCCAGATCACATTCGAGCCCTGCCGCGTTCGGGGGTCCTCCCTAAACCCGAGCGGAGGAAGCAGCTTGCGGACGATCTTTACACTGCGCTCGTGGGCCGCCACTACACATTTTGGGAGCACATCCACGAACTGTTCCTCAGTCGCGACATGACCCGTCATGATCTGCGCCAGCTCATGGTGCGCGGACTTTCGGTCACGCGTGGTAACTATCGCTCTCTCCTCAAACTGTTCGGGATACCGGAAACTGACTACAAGCGACTCATGAACTTTCTGGCGGCGCATGACTGTGTCGTCGACTTCCGGCCATTCCGCGCCGAGCCGGCAGGTGGCCGGCAAGCGCTGCCGGCAGTGCCGCGGTCCTTTCCGTTGGAGAACGTCGAAGGCGCCTGATCAACGTGGAGTCCTTCCTCTCGCCGATGCTCACGGCGCGTGGGCGTCCGTTCGTCTTGCGCGATCTCGATAGCGACACGATTCTCGCCACCGCGATTGAAGCGGCATTCGACTCGTCAAGCCGTCGGCGCGGCCTGCTTGGGCGGACAGAATTCCTCAACGGAGCCGCGCTGATCATCGCGCCCTGCTCGGCGATTCATACCTGCTTCATGCGAATGGCCATCGATGTTGTCTTCGTCTCCCGCGGTGGCCGAACCCTGAAAACCTATTCGAGTCTTCGCCCATGGCGTGCCGGCTTCGCGATCGGCGCCTTTGCCACAATCGAACTGCCCGCTGGTACTCTCATGCGCTCGCACACGAAACGTGGTCACCAAGTTGCGCTGACTGCAAGCTGAAACATGAAGCGAGCGACCTTTATCTGGTCCTTACCAGATAAGGCAATGTCGTCTGATCTCGCTCAAACGACGGCACGAGATACGTGCGAATGAACTTACGCGCGAAAAGACGCGAGGCATGTCGATTGCTCCTTCCCGAGTGTTCTCACTGTTTGTTTGCAGTATGCGTGGCACGCGTCGCGACCCTCGGTTCGCACTTTCAGTTCCTTGGGAAGCTTCATTGAAGGTCCCGGGAGATGTGACGGTCGAGCGCTACTCGGGAGACGAAGTGTGGGTCGTGAGTGGGAGCCCGGCCCGAGTAGATGAGGTGCTCACGCTGGATCTGAGCGGTTCAGAGCCTGCAATCACAGTCAATGTTCGCGTCGTCGAGAGCACTCCCGTGCTGGTCGACGGCGCGATTCGACACGGGTTGAGGCTGGTAGTGGTTCCGTCGAATTGAGGGAGCTCAGACGTGAATCGATCGACACGCCCGATTGATGTATTCGGCGGTGAAGTGTATGGCGTTCTGGCGCGGAGCATTCCATCGCGCCTGATTGAAATCAGTCGCTCGGGCTGCCTGCTCGAAAGCACGCATCGTGTCGAGGACGGCACGGTGGGGGAGCTTCAACTCGAAATCGACGGTGAGTCGCTGTTTGACGACGTGCGAGTGACTCGATGTGTTCGGGTGGAAGGTGCGGGATCGAGCTATCTCGTCGGCGCTGAGTTCGTACAGACTCGGCGACCTACCGATCGGTCGATTCGGCGCGCCATTACGACCATCTTACGAGGTCTTACCTTTGCCCAAAGGAATGCGGTGAAGCCTCCCGCCGTAGCCAAGGGGTGAAGCCAATGGCAGCCCTCTCGTGAACTCGGAGCGAACAGGAGAAGTGCTATGAAGGATTTCCTCACGCGTCTTGTTCGGGACGACGACGGACAGGATCTGATCGAGTACGGATTACTGGCGGGCATCATCACCGCACTCACGGTGACCGCGATTCAGGCCATTGGCCCAAAGGTCCAGGACTACATCGAGGATCTGGATGCCATGCTGCCAGCGGCCGACTGATCGAGTTCAACCAATTCCGCGACCAAGAGGGGACTTCCGGTAACGCTCGTGAACTCAGAATAAACAGGAGAAGCGCAATGAAAGAGTTCCTCGCACGCTTTGTTCGGGATGACGACGGACAGGATTTGATCGAGTACGGATTGCTGGCGGGCATCATCACCGCGCTCACAGTGACGGCGATTCAGGCCATCGGTCCCAAAGTCCAGGACTACATCCAGGATCTGAACGCCATGCTGCCAGCGGCTGACTGACAAAACCTTGCTCTTTCATGGAGGGCATATATGGGGAGTTGGTTCAGAGAGTTCGTGTGCAACGAAGACGGCCAGGACTTGATCGAATACGGGCTGCTCGTTGGCATCATCACGGCGGTGGCGGTGACTGCAGTGTCGGCAATCGGCCCGAAGATTCAGGACTACATCCAGGATCTGAATGCCCTGCTGCCTGCAGCTGATTGATCGAGAGAACCAATTCCGCTGACATGAGGACACTGTTGAAACGCACACTGACTGCTTTCCTTGTCGACGAACGCGGGGACGACCTGATTGAGTACGCACTACTGTGCGGCCTCATGGGTGCGATCGGTGTGCTGGTGTTTCCGGATATCGCGGACAAGATGAGCGCGGCGTATTCGGAGTGGGTGTCGTCTGGCAAGGACGCATGGGAGCCGTGTCCGCCGGCGCCCGCGTCGTGCCCGTGAGGAAGACATGGCGATCAACCACGTAGCGGTGCTTCTCGTAGCTGCGATTGCGTGCGTTTGGGACGTTCGCACCCGGCGAATACCGAACATCCTGACGTTCGGTGCGGCGGGGGCAGCGCTGCTCTTCCAGATCGCCACCGGTGGCACCGACGGAGCCATGTCGAGTGCGGGTGGTTGGCTGGTCGGCGCCGGCGCTCTGTTTGTTGCATACGCGCTCGGCGGCATGGGGGCTGGCGACGTCAAGCTGCTTGCCGCACTGGGGGCGTGGTTGGGCCCGCGCGAAGCCCTCTGGCTGGCTCTCTACACCGGCGTGGCGGGAGGATTGATCGCACTGCTCTGGGCCACGGTGCATGGATATCTGATTCAAGCGGTGCGTAATTTGTGGGTGCTTCTCGGGTACTGGCGACTCGCAGGCATCAGGCCGATGGCGGAATTGACGCTCGCAACGGGCAAAGGACCGCGACTGGCGTACGCGACGTCGATTCTCGCGGGAACGGTGGCAACCGTATGGCTTCGCTGAGAACGTGGCGGCGCCGTTGGTCGGCACAGGACGGAGCCGAGCTCATCGAGTTTGCACTCGTATTGCCACTGATGCTGATGCTGCTGCTGGGCATCCTGGATTTCGGCTTGCTGTTCCAGCGGTATCACGTGGTGACGAATGCAGCTCGCGAGGGGGCGCGCATCTCGGTGCTGCCTGGATACGCTGACGAGGACGTTGAAGCTCGCGTCGCGCAATTTCTGACCGCCGGTGGATTGACCGACACTCCGACAACCACAGTTGGAGCGCCCAACTACATCGACGTCGGCGGGCAATGCATCGTCACCCGACCAGTCACCGTCGAGTATCCCTTCACTTACTCGGCAATCGGCGCTCTCGCCGCGTATTTCGGCGGCGGCGGCTTTACCCGTTCGGGACTCCAAGCCACGGCGTCGATGCGAAGCGAATTATCTGCAGGCGCGTGCTCGTGAGGCAGCCGATCGCCGTCTGATCACAGGGCGTAAGTAGCGGAGGAATGTATGAACCGCGGGACTCGTCACCTCATGGTCGTCGTCATCGCTGTGGCGACGGCAGGTCTTGCCAGCTTCGGCGTATACCGCGCAGTCACACGTATTCCGGTGCGTGAAGTCGAGGTCGCGCACACGTTCGTCGTCGTGGCGACCCGGTCGTTGCCGCCGGGTGTTCGACTGTCGGCGGCAGACGTGCGGCTTGCGGCATGGCCTCAAAGCAGTCCTGTACCCGGCAGCTTCTCCAAAGTCGATGCGGTCGTTCATCACGCGCTGCTTGCGTCAGTGGTTGAAAACGAGCCAATCGTGCAGGGAAAACTTGCGAGTCTGGAGGAGGGCGCGGGCCTGCCGCCCGTAATACCGGCCGGGATGCGTGCCATGTCCGTCAAAGTCAACGACGTCATCGGTGTTGCGGGCTTCCTCGATTCAGGGACACGAGTCGACCTCGTCGTCACAATTAAAAAACGAGAAGAGAGCACGTCCAAAACCGTCGTCAGCAACGTCGAGGTCATCAGTGCTGGGACGCGCTACGAGCAGGAGAAGAGCCGGCACATCGAGACGGCCCAAAAACCTTCATCGAATAGCGCTCCCGCGGCACCACCAGCCGTCGTCACACTGCTGGTCACGCCTGCGGACGCCGAGCGCATCGCATTAGCCCAGGCTGAAGGCCAAATCATGCTGGTCTTGCGCAACCCGCTCGACACGGCACCCACTCAGACGCCGGGGATACGTTCGGCCGCGCTGCTCGAGTCCGATCTGACACCGCCTCCGGCGCCAGTCGTGCGACGGGTGATTGAGCCGAGGCCAGTGGCACCACCCGAACCGGTTGTCGCAGCGAAACCTTACATGGTCGAAACGATTCGAGACATGAAACGCACCGAGGAAGAGGTGGTGCAGTGAGCATGGCTCCGCCCACGCGGCAAGCGCTCCTCACGGCGCCGATTCTCGTGATCTGCCTATATGCGGATTCGACGAAGCTCGCCGCCGGCGGGCAGGTACAGGCGCCGCAGGCGGCAATCACGCGCATCACGTTGACCGCCGGCCGCTCGACGGTAATCGAGACCGATTTCGACGTGACCCGGATCGCCGTCACGAATACGGCGATCGCCGACGCCGTGGTAGTGCAGCCACGTGAGATTCTCATCGACGGAAAAGGAGCCGGCACGGTCAGTCTGATTGCCTGGGGCAGTGATCGGCGAGAGCAGTACGACATCGTCGTCTCTCAGGAAGTGTCCAACCTTCAGCAGCAGCTCCAGGCGCTGTTCCCGGGCGAGGACATCCGTGTCAACGCCAGCGACGAAGCCATCATCCTGTCGGGCCAGGTATCCACCAATCCAGTGATGCTGCGGGCGGGAGAGATCGCGCAGGCCACCTCGGCCAAGGCGCGCGTGATCAACATGCTGCAACTCCCTGGTGGCGCGGAGAGCCAACAGGTGATCCTGCAGGTCCGTTTTGCCGAGGTCAATCGCCGCGTCATGACCGAGCTCGGTGTGTCGCTGTTCACGGGCGCCACTGGGAACAACAACAACATCGGCCGGCTGACGACGGGACAATTCTCGGCACCAACCTTCGACAAACTCGAACGCACGGTCACAGAGGGGCAGACTGTCACGTCTGGCGAGATCACGTTCGGCGATTTCCTGAACTTGTTTATCTTCAACACGAAATACAACGTCGGCGTCCTTATCAAAGCGCTGCAGTCAAGCGGGTTTTTTCAGAGCCTCGCCGAGCCGAACCTGATCGCCTACAACGGACAGGAGGCGAGCTTCCTGGCGGGAGGCGAGATTCCGGTGCCTGTTGTCCAGGGCGCCACTGGCACGGTGACCGTCGAGTACAAGGAGTTCGGCATTCGCCTGAACTTCCGACCGACGATTGCCGGTGACGTCATTCGGCTGAAGGTTCGGCCCGAGGTCAGCACCCTCGATTTCGGGAATGGCATCACGCTCTCGGGGTTTCGCATCCCTGCGTTGTCGACGCGTCGGGCTGAGACGGACGTCGAGCTTCGCGACGGGCAATCCTTCGTCATTGCTGGCCTATTGGACAACGTGACGCAAGACAACGCCGCTGCGATACCGCTGCTGAGCAAGATTCCGATCATCGGCTACTTGTTCAAGAGCAAGGCTGAACGCTCCGAGCGGACCGAGCTCATGGTGCTCATCACACCGCGGCTTGTCCGCGCGCTCGATCCAGACGAGGTCCCGCCGCTGCCGACGCAGCCGCGTGAATTCCTGCCGGCACCACAGGGAGATCTGGGACCGCAACTCGAAGGCGGTGGCGGCACGATCGATGCGCCTCCGCCACCCGCGGAGAGGTCACAACGGCCGTGAAGACTCACATGTGGCGGGAGGCGCAAGGCGAGCGAGGCGCGATCATCGTTCAAGCAGCGATCGCGATGGTGGTGCTGGTCGGGTTCAGCGCTTTCGTCGTGGACTACGGCGTGCTCTGGCTCAGTCGTGAGCAGGCGCAGGATGCGGCGGACGCGGCGGCGATGGCCGGAGCAATAGCGCGAGCGTACGACGAAGACCCACCTTCCCCCGGTGGCGTCGTCGAACAGAGTGCGGCTGGAATGGCCTCTACCAATCCGGTCTGGTTCGAGGCGCCCGGTTCGTTCGTGGACCCCGATGCCTGCCCGTCGCCAGACCGATGCGTCAGAGTCGACGTCCATCGGGATGGGACCTTTGGCAGCACTCCGCTGCCAGTGATCTTCGGTAGCGTGCTCGGGTTGACGTCGCAGGAAGTCCGCGCCACAGCCACTGCACAAGTGGCTGTTGGCAACAGCACGACATGCTTGAAGCCGTGGGCGATTCCTGACAAGTGGGTTGAGCTCAACCCCGTTCCTGGCCCTTGGTTGCCGACGTCTGTGTTCGAAGCGTACGACGAGAGTGGCCCGGGCGCGGGCTCCCTGTTGGTGCCCGCCGACAGTTACATTCCACCAGACCCCTCAGATGTTGGAACGGGATTGGTTTCTCGCGGGGCAATGAACCAGTTGGGGCTGGGGCTAACGCTCTCGTTCGAGAATCCGGCCGGATCATCTCCCATCTCGCCTGGATTCCTGCTCCCGCTTGATCTGGCCGGTGGCAACTTGTACGCGGAAAACATCTCGGGATGCAATGGGAGGCTGACGGCAATTGGCCAGTACATCGGCACAGACAACAACGGACTCCTGAGTGACACAACCGACGGGTTCTCAGCTTTGATTGCTGCGGATCCCGCGGCCACGTGGAACCCGGCAACCAAGAACGTGGACAACAGCTGCGCACCCACCTGCGCACCAATCAGTCCGCGCCTGGTCGCGATAGCCGTGTTCGATGTCGAACGCTACCAGTTCTGGCGGGCGAATAACGCCTGGCCACCGGAATGTCCCAGTGGCGGTAGTGGCCGCTGCGTGCAGGTGGTGAACATCATCGGGTTCTTCCTGGACGGTACCGGGGGGCCCGGTGAAGCGACCGGGTTTGTCGCGAGGTACCCGGGGTTGGTCTCACCAGACAGTCCCTCGCTGTCAGCGGCTTCATCGTTCGTTCCAGCGATCACTTTGGTGCGGTGACGAGTCAGAGACTATGAAAGCGTATCTCTTCGGGTTAATCGATCGCCGCGTAGACGAGGTGTTCGCGGCCTGCGCCGTGCACACGATTCGTTGCTCCACTGAGGATCTCCTCGCCCTTGCGAATGCGTCGTCGTCGCTGCCGGATGTCGTCGTACTCGACCTTCGGGATGGCTCGGGAATCCCGCCGAGTGTGGCGGCACTCAAGCGGCAGCACCCGACGACCGGTGTGCTGATTCTTGCGTCGCGTCTCGATCCGGCAGTCATGCTGGAGGCGATGCGGGCGGGTGTCAACGAGTTCGTCACCGAACCGCTCTCCGCCAACGATGTGCGAGCAGCAATTGATCGCGTCACTGCCGCCCGTCCGTTGCCGGAAGCAGGTAAGGTGTTCGCCTTCGTTGGCGGCAAGGGCGGCGTCGGGACGACGACGCTTGCCGTCAATGTCGCGGCCGTTCTGGCAACCGCACGCGCTTCCGTCCTCTTGCTCGACCTGCACATCGTGTACGGAGACGCCGCGTTGTTCCTGGGTGTAGAACCGAGATTTTCGGTGGCGGACGCACTCGAGAACATCGATCGGATTGACGAAGCATTCCTCAGAGGCATCGTCGCCCGCAGCAAGATGGGACTGGACGTGCTGGCGTCGTCCGACCGGGCCATGATTGGCCGCGTGGACGCTCGAGCGTTGCGGCGACTGCTCGACTGTGCCGCCCGTCAATATCAGTTCGTGATCCTGGACGTTGCTCAATCGGATCCGACGATCCTCGACAGCCTGGACAACGCGGACAAGATTGTGGTTGTCGCCAATCAGGAACTGGCCACTGTGCGCAGCGCCGGGCGTCTGGTCACGGCTTTGCGGCAGCGCTACGGGAAGTCGACCGTGAATGTTGTCGTGAGTCGATACGACCAGCACGCCGAGATTGGCCGCGCCGATGTGGAGCGTGTCATGGGCAGTCCGGTTTCGGATGTATTTCCGAGCAACTATCGGCTCGCTCTCGACGCGCTCAACCGAGGCCGACCCTTCGTCCTCGACAACCACAGCAAGCTGGCGAACTCGTATACGACTTTCGCCCGGCGACTGGTGGGTGCCGGCGTCAACGAACCGATCCAGGCCGACCGCGCGACGCCCGGCTTGCTGAGCCGCCTCAGCCTTCGACTGTAGCAACGCTTCGAGGAACTGGCGCTATGACTTCGATTCTTGCGGTCCCAGCAATCTCGTCGGGCGCCCAGCGCCAACGCGACTATCAGAACCTGAAGGCGCGCGTGCATCAGGAGCTCCTGAAGCGACTGAACCTCGAACGTCTGACGCGCGTCGGTCGGGAGGAGGCCGAACCCGAAGTTCGCACGCTGATCCAGGAGCTGATCGACGGCGAAACCAAGACGGTCCCACTCAGCCTCGGCGAGCGGGACACACTCGTGGTCGATGTACTCAACGAGCTGTTCGGCCTCGGGCCGCTCGAGGTTCTGCTGCGCGACCCGGACATTTCCGACATTCTCGTCAATCGATTCGATCGCGTGTACATCGAGCGCAACGGCAAGCTGGAAGAAACCGAGATCGTCTTTAGAGACGACCAACACCTGTTGCTGATCATCGAGCGTATTGTGAGCTCAGTCGGGCGTCGCATCGACGAGTCCAGCCCGATGGTCGATGCCCGGCTGCGCGACGGATCGCGCGTGAACGCGATCATTCCACCGCTGGCGCTCGATGGACCCGCACTGTCGATTCGACGATTCCGAACTACACGCCTCGGGGCGCCGGACCTGGTTGAGCGCGAGACGCTGACCCAGCCAATGCTCGACTTTCTCCAGGCGGCAGTCATGTGTCGACTCAACATCATCGTGTCTGGCGGAACGGGAGCGGGCAAGACGACGATGCTCAACGTTCTTTCGAGTTTCGTGTCGGACGCGGAGCGGGTCGTGACGGTCGAAGACGCCGCGGAGCTGATGTTGCGCCAGCACCATGTGGTACGGCTCGAAACACGTCCACCGAACATCGAAGGAAAGGGCGCCGTGCGGCAGCGCGATCTCGTCGTCAACGCGTTGCGCATGAGGCCCGACCGGATCATCGTCGGCGAGGTCAGAGGCGCCGAAGCACTCGACATGCTTCAGGCGATGAACACCGGTCACGACGGCGGATTGACGACGATCCACGCCAACACTGCGCGTGACGCACTGTACCGGCTGGACACGATGGTGGCGATGTCCAACGTGAATATCCCTGAGCGGGCGGTGCGTCAGCAGACCGCATCGGCAATCAACCTGGTTATCCAGCTCACTCGCCTTTCGGACGGGACGCGCAAGATCACGGGCATTACCGAAGTCACCGGCATGGAAGGTGACATCGTGTCGATGCAGGACATCTTCGTGTTCGACCGCACTGGCCTGCGGCGTGACGGGAAGGTGTGCGGACGATTCAGAGCGACCGGCATCCGGCCGAAATGCAGCGAGCGTCTGGCGTCGTTCGGCATTCAGCTGCCGGGTGACATGTTCCAGCACATCAAAGCAGTTGCTTGAGGGATCTTATGACAGCAGCTGTCTTCACATTTGCGCTGTGTGCGGGCATCATCATCGGTGGATACTGGGTCCTTGTCGTCCGGCCGGAGACCCGTGCGGCGCAGTCGTTGCGCAAGCGCCTCACCACCACGCGTGAGCGACCCCGCAAGACCGAGATTACCAAGACGGCGGCGCCGCTGAGTGCTGTCAGGATCATCGATTCGTTGCTTCTGCGCTCGGGCGTGCTGATTCGCCCGCTCCAACTCCTGATTACGCTGTCTGGGCTGAGTGTGACGGTGGGCACCATTCTGCTCGCCTCGACGCTCATCGCGGTTGTGACGTTTCTGGTGGTCGAGGCCCTGGTCTCAGCCGCCTGGCTGGCGGCAGTGTTGGCCATCATCGCCGCTCCGTCTCCAGTGTGGTTCGTGCGCCTGATCGCGCGGCGACGACTGCAGCAGGTCGAGGAGCAATTTCCGGAGGCGATCGATCTCATCGCGGTGTCATTGCGAGCCGGTCATGCATTGGCCACGGCTCTCCTCATCGTTGCCGAAGAGATGGCGCCGCCTCTGTCCAAAGAGTTCCGGCAGGTTTACGAAGAACAGAGCTACGGCAAGCCGTTACCCGACGTGCTGAAGGGATTCACCGAGCGTGTACCACTGCTCGACGTTCGAATCTTCGTGACCGCAGTCCTGACCCAGCGCGAAGTTGGAGGCAACCTCGCGGAAGTGCTCGACAAACTCTCGGGCGTCATTCGCGAGCGTTTCAAGGTCAAACGTCAAGTCCGGGTTGTCAGCGCGCACGGCCGCATCACCGGCTGGGTGCTCGCCGCCCTACCGCCGGGAGTCGCGCTGTTCTTGTATTCCATTGCACCTGACCATGTGATGACGCTGGTCCGCGATCCGATCGGGCTGCAGATTACCGCGGGTGCTATCACCCTCCAGATCATCGGAACCCTCGCGATCAGGCGCATCGTGAGGGTCGAGTTCTAGACAGGGGAGAGAGGCGATGTCTCCAGAGTTGACCGTCACTCTTGTTTCAGTGTTCTTGAGCACGGCGTTGCTGGTCGGATTATTTGCGTCGACCGTCCTCGGGCGAACCGCGCCCGAGCTGAAGCGTCTGCGCGACGTCACGCGATCGAGCGTCGAGAGGGAGGGGGCGCGGCGATGGCTTCCAGACGTCATCCGGAGGACCCGACACGCTGCCTTATCACTTCGGAAATCGACCGGAAACAATACGCGCCTGGCACGCCGCCTGGAAGAAGTGGGTTGGGATGACCCGATATCACTGTGGATCTACTCAACCAGCCAGATCGTGCTGGCGATTCTTACCGCCTCCGCGGTGTTGGTCGTGTTGGGAATCCCGAAGGGATTGCTGTTGGCCCTCATGATGGGACTCGTCGGCTACATGATCCCTGATGTCGTCGTCTCTCGACGCATCGCTCAAAGACGTCGGGCCATTCGCAACGGACTGCCGGACGCACTCGATCTCATCGTGGTCTGTGTCGAGGCTGGCTCGAGCCTCGACCAAGCCATTCTGAGAGCGAGCGAGGAGTTGGTTATCGCACTCCCCGCCATCGCTCATGAACTGAGGATCGTGGCGACTGAGATTCGCGCCGGCAAAGCGCGATTGCAAGCATTCCACGACCTTGCGAAACGCACCGGTCTCGACGAGGTGCGAGCGTTCGTCACTGTCCTGATTCAGACCGACAGGTTCGGGACGAGCATCGCACAAGCCCTCAGGACACATGCGGATACATTGCGGACCAAACGACGGCAGCAGGCGGAAGAGCGCGCGGGCAAGGTCGGGGTCAAACTCGTGTTTCCGCTGGTGTTGTGCCTGCTGCCGTCGCTCTACGCCGTGTGTCTCGGCCCGGCAGTGGTCAGGATCATTCGTGCCTTCGGCGGTTAACAAACAGAAAGCATGCCTTTTTGCAAAGGAGAATCGCGTGGATACCACAACACTCGTCCTGTTGGCAGTAACCGGAGTCTTGGTTGTGTTGTACGTGCTGCGCAGGCGGAGCCGCCTCAATCGTTTGGAATAACCGAAGACGAAGAACAGTAACGGAAGGGGCCCGTGTCGTTGCACGGTGGCGATTCGGTGCAAGAGCCGCTGAAGGCCGTAGTGCGCCTGAGCGCATTGCTCCTGGTGCTGGTGATGCTCCAGGGGTGTGCGACCAAGGGGCATGGTGTGCGTGCCGAGGGGTCGTTCGAGAACTATGTCACCAAGTTGCGCGAACTGGGAGTCGGCGCACGCCCGGTGCAATCCTTCAGCGGCAGCATCGAGAACACCGACCAGATCCTGTCGGCTGCATTGCTCGAGTTGCGGTTACGTCCCGGCGCTGTCCAGCATCGGCGTGTCGCCGAACGATATCGCACGCTGAAGATCCTCGACGCCGCGTTCGACCATTACTCCCGCGCTCGACAACTCGATCGCACGGATGCGGCGTCGTACGACGGTCTTGCACGCATCTGGCGCGACTGGGGATTCCCGCATCTGGGATTGGCGGACGCCGCCCGCGCTGTTCACTACGCACCGTCCTGGCCGGCGGCGCACAACACCCTCGGGACCATTCTCGCGGCCATGGACCGGGTAGCGGAAGCGCGCAGCTCATACCAGCAGGCGCTCTCGCTCGACCGCCGCGCGGCGTATGTGCTCAACAATCTCTGTTATCTCTCGTTTCGCACGGGACAACTGACAGAGGCTATAGAGCATTGCCGTTCGGCGCTCAAGATCGACCCTTCGCTCGCTGCGGCGCGTAACAACCTGGCGCTCGCTTACTCGGCTGACAAGCGTGACGATCTCGCGTTGCGCGAGTTTCGTGGCTCGGGTGACACGGCGGTAGCCGCCTACAACCTTGGCATCGCTCTGCTGGCCAAGGGGAAATATGCCGATGCCTCTCAGGCGTTTGATGCGGCGTCTCGCCAGCGCCCCGCGTGGAGCGTTGCCCGCGCCCGCGCCAGGAGCACCCGCGCGTTGGCAGCACAGGTCGCTGATGTGTCGCAATGAATTGAGGCTTCATGCGGGCCGGCCCTCGTGACATCTGCGTGTTCGTCGTAGCGTGTGTGACGCTGCTCTGCACCGCCGCTCCGCGCGGCGATGATACCCGTCCGTTCGCCGTTCACATCACGTCCCCGCTCGGTCGTATCGGCACGTTCACCAACTTGCGCATCGTCGCCCAGGTTCAGTCGAACGCGACGTTGAGGCCCATCAGGTTCTACGTCGACGGCCAGCTCTACAAGACCGACGAAGACGGGCCACCGTACGCGGTCGAGTGGATCGATGAGAACCCGTTCGAGCGTCGAGAACTGTCCGTCGAAGTTGAAGACGATAACGGCCGAACCGCGCGCGACTCAGTGGTGCTCCCACCATTCGATGTCGTCGAGACCGCCGATGTATCGAGCGTGCTCCTGGAGGCGGGCGTCTACGACTCGCGCGGCCGATTTGTCAACAACCTGGCCGCGTCGAGTTTTGCCGTTGAAGAGAATGGTGTTCCTCAGACGATTGACGTCGTACGCCACGAAGAACTTCCCGCGGTGTTCGTGATCCTCGTCGACAGCAGCCACAGCATGCACCGGCGGATCGGGTTCGTCAGGGACGGCGTCAAGCGGCTGATCGATTTCCTGCGACCAGGCGACCGCGTGA
>Ga0209382_10001072_pt1 | contig 43934 bp, 41 predicted proteins | sample SoiMetdeltSBSDD5_FD_187599 | JGI IMG/M metagenome (GOLD analysis project Ga0209382, IMG submission 187599) | Bulk soil microbial communities from a Populus tree surrounding site in Tennessee, USA - Soil MetaG P. deltoides SBSDD5 (SPAdes) (version 2) | ecosystem: Environmental > Terrestrial >... | reverse complement strand
GCCGTTGCCACCACGGTCGCCTGGTTCCAGCAGCGAGCAGGCCACACCCGCCGCTGACCGCTCGGGCATGCGGCGACGAACTGGTCGGCTGCGCGGCCACCCCGTGCCGGCGTTGGCGCGGGAGCGGATGGTACAGCGGTTCAGCGGACCCGCAGCGACCCGGACGGAGCGATCCACCGCCCGTTCCGCTCTGCCCTACCAGCGACGTCCGGGCGCGAAGGCGAAGCTCAATTTTGAACGGCTGGACGCCTTCTTTGTTCCGGTCTCCTCATGTCCGACACACCAACTATTACGGACATTCTTACTTGCGTGGTCGGTAACGACTGGACTTGCGCACTGCAGGCCCCAGCGGCGGCCCAGGCTGCCTGTACCTCCAGGATTTCCGCGATGGTGGGGACAGAGAGCGGGTGCCGAACACCGCCGGCCACGGGCAGGCAAGCAGGCGACCGCGGCCAGGCCGCCTTGGCCGTAGCGGTCACCCGGAGCAGCGCGAACGGGAAGCGGTCGAGCAGGCAGGTGATCGAGCGGGGTAGGCGCACTAGAGCATCGGCGGTGACCCGTCAGTCCGCCCCGAAGCGGCGGGCAGAGGCGTCGACCTGGGCCAGGCGCCGCAGGGCCAGCAGCAGCGGCTCCACCAGGATGGTTGCCGAGCTGCCACGGACCGCCCCCTGGGCGGCCGGCGGGCTCACCGCCCTGCTGGTCGGGCTGTTCCCGGCCAATGTCTACGCGGCGCTCAACGGCATCACCACCAGCCCCGAGGACGCGCTGGTTCCCCGCACCCTGATGCAGGTCGTCTTCTTGGCCGCGACCGTCGCGGTCCTTGCATCCTCCGTACGGGGTCGCCGGCTCCGTTGGCGGTCAACCGTCGCACCGGCCAGCGCGCAGGGCTGACGGATCTATCCGGGGTCCGACGAGCAGGCCAAGACGGGAGCGTTCAATCCCGCTCGCCAGCTCGTCGGACCCCAACGCCATAACCAGCAAAACTGCGAAGGCAATGTCCTTGGCAGCTGTTCATCGTCCGGGAGCCGAGTGCTGTTCGCGCCGTCGTCAGGGGCGTGGCAGGTTGCGCAGGTTGCTGCGGGCCATATTCACGACCTCGTCGGCGTCGCCGGACAGCACCAGCCGGCTCATGGCCAGCGCGAACCCCTTGACCTGCTCGCCGGTGATCTTCGGCGGCATCGACAGGGCGTTGGGGTCGGTGAGCACGTCGACCAGTACCGGTCCATCGGTCTCAAGGGCTTCGCGCAGCCCGTCGCGGACATCGCCCGGGTCCTGGATGCGGATCCCGGTCGCGCCGGTGGCGCGGGCGACGGCCGCGAAGTCCGGGTTCTTGAGGGCGGTCTGGTAGGGCGGGTAGCCGGCCACCAGCATCTCCAAGGCCACCATGCCAAGCGAACCGTTGTCGAAGATGACCACTTTCACCGGCAGGTCGTACTGGAGCAGGGTCAGGAAGTCGCCCATGAGCATGGCGAAGCCACCGTCGCCGCACATGGCGATCACCTGCCGCCCACGGTCGGGCAGTTGCGCGCCGATCGCCTGCGGCAACGCGTTGGCCATCGACCCGTGAACGAAGGAGCCAAGGATGCGCCGCCGAGCGGTGGCGCTGATGAACCGGGCCGCCCACACGGTCGGCATGCCCGTGTCGACGGTGAAGATGGCGTCGTCGGCGGCCAGCTCGTCCAGGGTCGCGGCGACGTGCTCGGGGTGGATCGGCCGGTGGCCGCGGACCTCGTCGGCGTAGGCCCGCATCCGCCCCAGCAGCTCCTGGTGGCTACCCAGCATCTGGTCCAGGAAGGTCCGGTCCGGCTTCTCGGCCACCCGGGGCACCAGCGCCCGCACCGTCTCCTTGACGTCGCCCCAGACGCCCAGGTCAAGCCGGGACCGGCTCCCGAGACGCTCGCGACGGATGTCGACCTGCACGATCTTCGGCTTGGTCGGCATGAACTGCACGTACGGGAAGTCGGTGCCTAGCAGCACCAGCAGGTCGCAGGAGTGCATCGCCTCGTAGCAGGCCCCGTAGCCGAGCAGTCCGGTCATGCCGACGTCATAGGGGTTGTCGTACTGGATCCATTCCTTGCCCCGCAGCGCGTGCCCCACCGGGGCCTTGAGCCGCTCGGCCAGGGCCAAGACCTCGTCATGCGCCCCGGCGACGCCACGGCCGCAGAACAGCGTGACCCGCCGCGCCCCGTTGACCAGGCCGACGAGCTCATCGAGCACCTCATCGGATGGCCGGGCGCTGGGCCGCTGGTCCAGCCGATAGCTGTGCTCCAGATGGGCGTCGCTGGCCTCATCGTCGGCCACGTCCCCGGGGAGGGCGACGACTCCCACCCCGCTGCGGCCAATCGCCTGCTGGACCGCGATCTGGGTGACCCGCGGCAGCTGCTCGGGGCGGGTGACCAGCTCGCAGTAGTGGCTGCACTCCTGGAACGACAGGGTGGGGTGGGTCTCCTGGAAGTAGCCGGTGCCGATCTCGGTGCTCGGGATCTGGGCGGCCAGCGCCAGCACTGGGGCCATGCTCCGATGCGCGTCATAGAGGCCGTTGATCAGGTGCAGGTTGCCCGGCCCACAGCTGCCCGCACACGCCACCAGCCGACCCGTCAGCTGGGCTTCCGCGCCAGCGGCGAACGCGCCGGCCTCCTCGTGGCGCACATGAATCCAGTCGAGGCCGTCATGGTGACGGACGGCGTCCACGACGGGGTTGAGGCTGTCGCCGACCACCCCATACATCCGCTGCACCCCGGCGGCGAGGAGGATCTCGACGAACTGGTCGGCTGCGGTCCGCTTTGCCATGACGACCCCCACGGTCGAGCACGATCAGGTCAGGAGGCGACAATCGCGTGGTCGGGCGGGACAAGCACTGCCGCCGCTGCTCGGGCAGCGTTTCTCCCGGCAATCTCGCACCTGGCGCCACGTTCGTCCACGCGGTCCAGCCACGCAACCGCTGATGCGCGGCTGAGCATCGACATCAAGACCGCAGTCGAGATGGGGTGATGTGGCTGCTGCAGCACCAGCTATACCCCGCGGCCGCCCAGTTCGGCAGGTCAGGGCCCGGCCAGACCATGCCCTCAAGGTGGAGACACGGGTTCAAGGGAAACTGCAGGGGACGGCGGTCGCCTATTTCCCGACAGTCCGGGTCGCAGCGACCGCATCGCTCCGGGAGAGCTGGTGGCCGAGGGTCGCCATGTTCGACCCGGATCGCGTCAGTGGTAGCGGCGGCGGAACAGGAGGTAGGCGACGCCGCCGGCGGGGATCGGCAGCCAGTACGCGGCCAGGCGGTACAGCAGCGTCGCCGTCAGCGCCTGCGGGCCGCCGACACCGGCGAGGGCCAGCGTGCCGACCAGGCCGGCCTCGACAAAGCCAAGGCCGCCAGGCGTGAACGGTAGCAGCGCTAGCAGCCCCGCGGCGGTGTAGGCAAGCACGACCAGCGACGGTCGGGGCGCGGCCCCGACCGCCCTGAGCGCACACAGCAACGCGAGGTAGTCGAAGCCCGTGTTCGCCACCGCCGCCACCACGGCGGGCTTCCAGCGCCCGCCAAGGGCGGTGCGGATGAAGTCCCGGTCGGCCAGCAGCTGTCGCGGGAGGTCGACTACGGGCCGGCGCCGCCGAACCGTGGCATTCAGCAGCCACTGGATGGCGCGGCCGGCGAGCTCAAGTGGCCTGTCGGTCGCAAAGACCAGCGCACCGGCCGCCACCAGCAGCAACAGCACGGCAATGCCGAGATAGGCCGCGTTGGCGAGGCCATGGTTGACCGGCGCGCCGCCGATGATCGCCGGCAGCGCCAGCAGCGGCAGGGCCGCCGTGGTGGCGAGCTGCAGTGCGGTCGAGGTCGTGAACGCCGCTGCCGCCTGGCCGGGGTCGACCCCGGCCCTGTGCAGCATCTCGACGGTGAACGGTGTGGGCGCCCCGGGCACGAATCGACCGACGGCGTTCCCGCTCAGCTGCGCGGTGGCGATCGGGAACCAGGCCCGCGTGCCCAGCGCGATCCGGTCCAGCTCCCACAGGCACACGTAGCTGGCGCCCTCACAGAGGAACACCAGGGCCGCGAACTCCCACTCCAGGTGCTCCAGCGACCGCCACGACCCGAAGACCGAGACCAGCGTCGGCAGCAGCAGGTAGAGCGAGACCGCGGCCACCAGCAGCAGCAGGCCAGATTTGACGTACCGCCGCCATGTGCCGCGGCCCGAGGAGGTCGCACCCGACGGGCGGCCAGACGACCGGGGATGACCGTCACCCATGCGGTGAGTGTCGCGGCGCCGGGGACGACGGCGCAATCGCCTGTCGTCCTCACCCAAGAACGCGCGCGCCTCGACCAGCCCGGGGCTCGCTACCAGACCGTCGGCCACCTGTACCGCGGCATCGAGCACGGCCTCGAGCGGCTGGTGGAGCGCCACGGCGAGGCCGGGGTGTTCATCGGGCCGCCCCAGGCCCAGGCGACCACCGCGGTGTTCGAGTGGTCGGAGCTGACCGCGGTCGGTCAGGCTACCTGCTTGAGGACCTCCTGGCCGGTGGTCTCGAACTCGTCGGGGGTCAGGTAGCCGAGGGCGCTGTGCAACCAGGTGCCGTTGTACCAGGCGATGTACGGCCACCAGGACCAGGTCTGGGTCCATGCCCTGGCTGGGAACCTCCCGAGTGTTTGACGGGTGGCTGCAGCACGGGCGCCGGTCCTGCTGCCATGGCGGGGCGTCGGCTCCTGCCAGAAGCCGATCCTGTTCATCGCTGGCTGTCGATCCCGGCGCTTGCCGATCGTCGGACTGGTTGAGGACGGCGGCAGTCGCCGTCACCAGGGAAGGGGAGCGCGATGCGCTATGTGTTGTTGATCTACACCAACGAGGCCGACCGGCCGGCCTGGGGCACCTCCGAGGGGGATGCCGAGGCCAAGGCGTACGAGCAGTTCCATGGCGAGATCACCCGGCGTGGCCTGCAGAGCGGGGAGCCGCTGCTGCGCGTCGCCGAGGCCAAGAGCGTGCGGGTCCGAGACGGCAAGGCGCAGGTCACCGACGGCCCTGCCGTGCAGACGCCCGAGCAGCTCGGTGGCTACTACCTGGTCGACGGCAAGGACCTGGACGAGGCGTTGGAGCTGGCGGCCAAGGTCCCGGGGGCCAGGTACGGAACGATCGAGGTGCGTCCAGTGCTCGAGTTCGCGTAGCGAGCACCGAAACGTCGTCGTCCCCGGCCCCGGTTCCGGCCGGGGACGATCAGGTCACCGTAGCCCTACAGTCGTCCCGCGCTAACCGGTGGGACGGATGCATCACGCTCCAGGCCCGTCGCAGCGTCCACGGACACGACACACACCAGCCGCACGCCATGGCGCCGGGGCTCCTGGGCCAATTCATCGAACGGCCGGAGGCTACCGGTTGCGGCCGCTGCGGTCAGGAGACATGGCCCAAGTGGTGCGACGCTTGGCGTGGCTGAGCAGCGAGGTCGAGCAGGCCGAGAAGCCGGACCGGTACGGCAGCCAGGCTGGGTGAGTTCCAGGAGCGCACCGGTGGGTCGTTTGGGCGGGTCGAGCCGCGCTACCGGCGACCCGGATACCCCCGTCTCGGCCCGCCGTCATCGGCTGCTGCGGCGCCCGGCACGTCGGTGCGGTTCACTTGGGTGGCCGGCCAGGTCGGGGGCGGATGGGCGCGATGGCGGGATCGCCGTGGCGGCGCGGACCCGACCACAGCGCCGGGACGGCGTCGACGGCGGCGGCTACGGCGTAGGCGGCCTGCTCGTAGTTGATCCGCCAGCCGACGAAATCCGCCCAGGCGTCGGCCGGCTCACGCTCGATCGGGAAGTCGACCTCGCGCATCCGGGCGACCGCGTCGAGGAACTCCTGGTAGTTCAGGCTGGTCTGGCCATTGGGGTCGGCTTCCTCGGGCACCGCAACGCCCATCGCCCGGGCGATCTGGGTGAAGCAGGTGAATCCGCTCCGCAGACACAGGCGGGCCGGGACAACCGGGGCGGCCTTGGGGGACAGCGCCAGGAACAGGGCGGCGGAGTCCAGCACCGCCAGCAGCGCCGTCACCCAGGAGGACAGCGGCCGGGGCGAGCGGAACCGGACCAGCGGCAGGTAGGTGGTGTGGCTTTCGGCGACATCGGCCGCCCAGCGTTCCCACTGGGCATACAGCTCGGGCAGCGTATCTATGGTCGACATGCCCGATCCCAGCGCGTAGTGGGTGCGTGCCAGCAGCTCCGGGCCCCAGGACGGCACCCCGGCGCGCGCGTTCAGCAGCGTCACCTCGGTCTCCCTGCGGTTGAAGGCCGCATACAGCGTCGGCAGGTAGGCGATCTGCAGCGTCACAATGATCAGACCGGTCGCCGCGGCGGCGAACACGACCGCCGAGGGCGCCCCGGCCGGCTCCCTGAACCCAAGGGTGAACAGCGAGGACCCGGCGACGATGAACGCCGACCCCAGGCCGCCAGGGACCAACGGCCACAGCAGCAACCCGTACCCAACGAACGCCACCCCCAGCCAGGCCGCCAGCTGCACCAGCAAGATGGCCGCCGCCTGGCTGACCAGCACCCGGTCACGCCGCCGGTACTCGGCGGTTGCCGTGGTCACCAGACTGAATGCACCGTTCACCAGCCGGTCGACCCACCGGGTCAGCCGGCTGCCCACCGGGCGGGGCACGATCAGCGTTCCGATCACACTGCCCCACACCACCAGGACGAGCAGACCGCCGACGACCGCGGCCAGCCACCCGGCGATCACCATGAGCCCTCCCAGGAACTGGCTTACTGGGTCAGCCGGAACGGTGGGTAGCGGTCGGTGACCAGCACCAGCGCATAGGCGAGGACGCGGTTGTGCCAGCGGATGACGCCCTCCACGAAGTCGAACATCCCCCGCGGGTAGCGGCCGGTGAACAGGATCGCGAACCAGGCCACGATCACCACCACCAGCGCCGCGATCTCAAGGAAGAACAGCACGAAGTAGTGCGGGAAGGCCAGCAGCCACTTGACCAGGGGCAGCCACCGGTTCAGGTCGCGCTCGGCGTCCGGGTAGGGGTAGTCGAGGTGGACCGACTGGTGGTCGTCGGTGGACGGGTAGCGGTCGTCCAGCAGGGCCAGGTAGGCGCCCACCCGGTTGCCGAACCGTTGCAGCTCCAGGTTCCAGTCGAACCACCACCGGGGGTACTTGTGGCGGAACAGGATCATCAGCAGCGGCCCGAAGAACAGCAGCCCGCCGGCGCCGACGGCGGCGGTCCGGGTGCTGCCGTTGCTGCTCCAGTCCCAGCCGTTCCCCCCGGACACGGTGCCGAGCAGGATCACGATCGGGATGGCCATGAAGATCCGGAAGCCGGTGGACAGCCGGTCCAGCGGTCGGTCGGGGTAGTCCACCGAGAACCGGACCGGGTACTCCATCTGCTGCATCGCCGTCTCCTTTCCTCGCGGGTCTGCAAGGAATTCGATGCCATCTGACGACGGGTGGCAAACGTTGACCGCGGGCTGCGGCCCGCCCGCAGGGGGCTGTCGATGGCGTCGGTCAGCAACCCACGGTCGAGCGACCGGCCTGAAGGCGCACGCAAACATGACCATCTGCTCGGTGCCGTGGTGCGTGATCCCCGGGTTCGGCTGCGATATCCGGGTAGCCGGCACGGCGGACGAGGCGGAAGCCCGGCAGAGTCGAGATTTGTCCGGTTCGTACCACGGCTGCGTTGGGCCGGTCCCAGAAGGAATTCGGACACGTACACTACGCGTCGGGTGGGGGCCGCCCCGCGCGCATTCCAGGCTGGGAGGTGAGGTGTCGAGCGTTCTGACCGCTGACAGGCTGCGGAGGATGTATCTCTCGTACTTCACAGAGCGAGCGCACGCCGCCATCCCGAGCGCCTCCCTGGTGCCCAGCGACGACCCTTCCGTGTTGTTCACCACGGCCGGGATGCATCCGCTCGTGCCGTATCTGCTCGGACGACCGCATCCGAGCGGGGACAGGCTCGTCAACTACCAGAAATGCGTCCGTACCAGCGACATCGAAGAGGTCGGGGATGCGACCCACCTGACCTTCTTCGAGATGCTCGGCAACTGGTCGCTCGGCGCCTATTTCAAGCAGGAGTCCATCACCTGGAGCTACGAGTTCCTCACCGGCGCGGATTACCTGGACATCCCCGCCGATCAGCTCTGGGTGACGGTGTTCGAGGGCAATCAGGACGCGCCGCGCGACGAGGAGGCCGCCGCGATCTGGCGCTCGCTCGGGATCGACCGGCGCCGCATCGTCTATCTCGGCGCCGAGCACAACTGGTGGTCGCTTGGCCCAGAGGGCCTGTGCGGGCCGGACACCGAGATCTTCGTCGATACCCGTGGGAAGCCCTGCCCGGACGAGGACCCAGAGCGCGAGTGCCTGCCCGGGCTGTGCCGGCATGAGCGCTTCTTCGAGATCTGGAACAACGTCTTCATGACCTTCGAGCGCCGCGGCGGTGAGCTGCACGAGCTCCCCAAGCGCAACGTCGACACCGGGATGGGTCTCGAGCGCACCCTGGCCGTGCTCAACGGCGTCGACAGCGTGTACGAGACGCACCCGTTGGTCGAGATCAAGCAGGGGCTCGACGACCTCCTCACCGCCTCCGGGAGCACCCTGCCGCCGGAGCGCGCCGAGCGGGCCATCCGTATCCTCACCGACCACCTGCGCACCTGTGTGTTCATGCTCGGCGACCAGAACCCGGTGGAGCCGTCCAATCAGGGTCGCGGGTACGTGCTGCGCCGCCTGATCCGCCGGGCCGCGCGCGTGTGCCACCAGGCCGGATTCGCGGCGTCGGCCTGGGCGGATGCGTCCAAGGAGGTCGTGCGCCTGTACGGCTCGGCCTACCCTGAGCTCGAGCAACGCTCGGCCGAGATCACCGAGCAGCTGGTCGCCGAGCTCCACCGATTCCAGAAGACGCTCGCGCGTGGCACCGCCCGCATCGAGAAGGAGCTGACCCGCCTGCGCGAGAGCAACCGGCGCGTGATGCCGGGAGACGTCGCCTTCCAGCTCTACGAGACCTACGGTTTCCCGGTTGAGCTGACCCAGGAGCTGGCCGGCGAGGAAGGCGTGCAGGTCGATCTCGACGGCTATCGCCGCAGCGAGGAGCAGCACCGGGAGGCGTCCAGGAGCGTCCTGCAGGCTGCCGGCGGACTGATGGACGACAGCGACCAGAGCGTCCGCTACCACACCGCGACCCATCTGCTCCACGCCGCGCTCCGCAAGGTGCTCGGTGAGCACGTCCTCCAGCGGGGCTCCAACATCACCAAGGACCGCCTGCGCTTCGACTTCTCCCACCCGGCGCCCATGACGAAGGACGAGATCGCGGCCGTGGAGGCACTCGTGCAGGACTGGATCGACGCCGGCGTGCCCGTGGAGCACGAGGTCCTGCCCCAACAGGACGCGCGGCGGCAAGGCGCGATCGGGCTGTTCGACGAGCACTACTCCGGCCTGGTCTCCGTCTATCGCATCGGGGACAAGTCCCTGGAGTTCTGCGGCGGCCCGCACGTGCTCAACACCAGCGAGCTGGGCCGCTTCCGGATCGTGAAGGAGCAGTCGGTCGGTGCCGGTCTCCGCCGCATCCGCGCCGTCCTCACCCCGTCCACGGGGTTCCAGCGTGCGGCCACTTGGCGAGGCCACTAGACGGTCCGTAGGGCGTCGGTCGGGGTCAGGCGGGCCGCCCGCAGGGCTGGGTAGAGGCCGGCGACGGCGCCGACGGCCAGGGCGGCCAGGATGCCGCCGGCCATGGCGGGGACGGGGACGACCAGCGACCAGCCGCGGCCGGTGGCGTAGACGGCGGTGACCGCGGCCCCCAGGGCCACCCCGGCGAGCCCGCCGGCCAGGGCCAGCAGCAGCGACTCGGCCAGGAACTGGAGGCCGACGTGGCCCCTGGTCGCGCCCAGGGCCCGGCGTAGGCCGATCTCGGAGCGCCGCTCCAGCACCGAGATCACCATCACGTTGGCGATCCCGACCCCGCCGACCAGCAGGGCGACCGCCCCGAGCCCGAGCAGCAGGGAGGTGAAGGCGCTGTTGGCGGCGGCCCGGGCGGCCAGGGCGTCCGACGGCCGGCTGACCCGGACCTCGTTGGGGTTGGCCGGGTTGGCGGTGGCCGGGAGCACGCTGCGGACCGCCTCCACCTGGTCCGGGTCGGCCCGGACGTAGACCGTGCCCGGCGAGCCGTCGGAGCCGAGCAGGGCCTCGGCGGCCGGGAAGCCGACCAGGGCGGCCCGGTCGATCTCGGAGGCCAGGGCGACCGGCCGCAGGATGCCGACCACCGTGAACCAGCGGCCGCCGAGCCAGACCTGGCGGCCGGTGGCGGTGACGCCGAGCCGCTCGGCCGCCTTGGCGCCGAGCACGACCACCTGGTAGCGGGCGGTGGCCCGGTTCAGGAACCGCCCGGCGGCCAGCTCCCCGCGGAGGGTGCCCAACAGCTCCGGGTCGGCCGCGAGCACGCTGATGCCACCCGTCTCGGCCTCGGGGATCAGGTCGGTGCGGCGCACGCTGGCGTCGGTGCCGCCGGTGGCCGCGACCCACTCCACCGGCCCGATGCGGCGCAGCATGCTGGGCGCCTCGGTGGGCAGCTTGGCGTCGGCCCCGAGGAAGGTCTCCCCCGGGGTGACCCGGAGCAGGTTGGTGCCGAGGCTGTCGAGCTGGGCCAGGAGATCGGCCCGGCTGGAGCTGGAGATGCCGAGCACGGCCACCATGGCCGCGATGCCGATGGCGATCCCCAGGGCCGACAGGGCGGCCCGCAGCCGCCTGGTGCGCAGCCCGGCCCCGGCCACGGCGACCAGGTCGCGGGCGCTGAGCCGGGCGCTCACGTCCCGACCTCCGCGTCGCGCTCGATGCGGCCGTCGCGCAGCTCGATGCGCCGGGGCAGGCGACCGGCGATGGCCGGGTCGTGGGTGATGACCGCGATCGTCGCTCCCTCGGCGTGCAGCTCCTCGAGCAGGGCGAGCACGCCGGCCCCGGTGGCCGAGTCGAGGTTCCCGGTGGGCTCGTCGGCGAGCACGATGGCCGGCCTGGCCACCACCGCCCGGGCGATCGCCACCCGCTGGCGCTCGCCCCCCGACAGCTGGGTCGGGCGGTGCCCGATGCGATGGCCGAGCCCGACCCGCTCCAACGCTTCGACGGCCTGGCGGCGCCGCTCGGAGGCCGCCACCCCGCCGTACAGCAGCCCGGTGGCCACGTTGTCCAGGGCGCTCAATCCCTCCATGAGGAAGAACTGCTGGAACACGAAGCCGACGGCCCGGGCCCGGAAGGCCGACAGGGCCCGGTCGGACAGCTCGCCGACCTCTTGGCCGGCGACCAGGACGGTCCCGGCGGTCGGCCGGTCCAAGGTGCCCATGACGTGCAGCAGGGTCGACTTGCCGGATCCGCTGGGCCCGGCGATGGCCAGCAGGTCCCCCTCCTCCACGGTCAGGCTCACGCCGCGCAGGACTTCCGCTTCGGGCGGCCCGGCGTAGCGCTTGACCACCCCACGCAACTCCAGGGCGGGTGTCATAGCGGCACCACCACCTGGTCGCCAGCGCGCAGCCCCTCGCCATCGACCTCGACCTGGCCGTCGGCGAACAGGCCGGTCTCGATCCCGACCAGCTGGCGGCGGCCGTCGCGCTCGACCTCGACCGCGTAGCCGCCCTCGGCCAGGGCGAGCAGGGCATTGACGGGGACCGCGAGCACGCCCTTGCGGACCTCGGTGGTGATCGAGGCCTCCACCGGGGCCTGGTCGAGCCGGCCGGTGGCCTCGGGGTCGTCCAGGGACACGACCAGCTCGACGGTCGGGGTGGCGTCGCCGCCGTCGCCGGCGGGGACGGAGGCCACCTTGCCCACCGAGGTGACCCGGCCGGTGGTGGTCCGGCCACCGGGCAGCTCCAGGTCGACCCGGTCGCCGGCGCGCACGTAGGGCTGGCGGCTGGCATCCAGGTCGATGGTGACCTGCCGCCCGGTGCCGGTCGCCTCCAGCAGGGGCGACCCGGGACGGGCGCTGTCGCCGACGGAAGCCTTGCGGGTGGCGACCCGGACCGGGCCGGGCTGCCAGACGGCGTCGGAGGGCCGGACGGTCCCGGTCGCCTTCAGGCCCAGCACCTCCTGCCAGCGCTCCACCGCGGCCCTGGTCGCCCGGGTGAAGTGGTCGTCGACGGTGATGGCCCGGTCGGGGTCGTAGCCGAGGGCGACCAGGTTCTGCTCCAGCTGGCGGACGTCGGGGCCGTCGTCGACCCCGACCGACAGCTCGCGCCAGGCCGGCAGCCGCCCGTAGAGCAGCGGCACCGGCTTGCCGTCGACCCGGTACAGCGCCCTGCCCCGGCTCACCACCGCCCCCTCCGCGGGCAGGGCGGTGACGGTGCCCTGGCGCTGGTTGGCCACGAGCCTGGCCTCCCCGTAGCCGAGGGTGCCGTCGACCTCCTCGGTGGCGCGCAGGTCGCGCCGGGTCACGGGGGCGGTGGTGGTGGCCACCTCGGCCCCGGCGTCCCGGTCGCCGTCCTGCCCGCCGGCCTCGGCAGAGGTCCACCAGGCCGCCCCGGCCAGCACCACCCCGGCGGCGGCGGCCACGGCCAGCCGCCGGGTCAGGGTGGCGCTCACGACCTGCCCTCCGAGCTGGCCTTCCCCAGGCCGAGGGTGGCGAGGTGGTGGTCGCAGGCCTTCTCGGCCTCCTGGAACTTCTCCGAGGACGGGTCGGGGCCGCCGCCTCGGCCGCTGTCGTCCTTGCGCATCACCAGGCCGTCGCCGGTCGGGTCGGGCATGTCGATCCCGTGCTCGCGCATGCAGCGGGCGAAGGCGACCATGGCGTCGCGTTCCTCGGGGTCGATCTGGCCGGGCCCGTCGCCGCCGCCCATGAGGCCACCGCAGGCCTTCTGGGCCTCGTCCAGCTTCTCGGGGTCGGGGCGGGCGCCGCCGCCGGGTCCGCCGACCCGGAACCGGACCCGGCCCTGGTCGTCGACCTGCGGGTCGGGCATGTCGATGCCGTGCTCGCGCATGCACTTGGCGAAGTCGAGGGCCGCCTGCTGGGGGTCCTTGTCGGCGGCCTTGGCGGCGCCGTCGGTCGTCCCGGTGGCGCCGCCGCCCGACCGGGTGGCCACCCGGTCGCCATCCGGCGACCCGCCGCAGGCGACGAGGGCGAGGGCCAGCCCGAGCAGAGCCAGGGCCAATCCTGGATTGCGTCGCATCGGTGGATCCGCTCCTTCCCGGGAGCGCCCGTCGCTCCCGTCGGCCCCAGGTTCCTCGGCCGGCCGTAACGCCTCCGTCTCGCGGTTGCCTTACGAAGGCGTTACACGGGCCTGGGCAGGCTGGCGGGGCCCGGCCGGGCGCAAACGCGGACCAGGAGGAGCGGCGTGCGGGTGCTGGTGGTCGAGGACGAGGTGGTCCTGGCGGCCGCCGTCGCCCGCGGCCTGCGGCACGAGGGCATGGCCGTCGACGTCAGCCACGACGGCGCCGACGCCCTGGCCAAGCTGGACGTCAACCGCTACGAGGTGGTCGTGCTGGACCGCGACCTGCCCGGCGTCCACGGCGACCAGGTCTGCCGGACCCTGGCCGGCCAGGCCGCCCCGACCCGGATCCTGATGCTGACCGCCTCGGGCACGGTCGACGACCGGGTCGACGGGCTGACCCTTGGCGCCGACGACTACCTGGGCAAGCCGTTCGCGTTCAGCGAGCTGGTGGCCAGGCTGCGGGCGCTGGCCCGGCGGAGCCGCGAACCCCTGCCGCCTGTGCTGGAACGCTGCGACCTGCGCCTGGACTCGGCCCGCCGCGAGGCAACCAGGGGCGGCCACTTCCTGCGGCTGACCCGCAAGGAGTTCGGGGTGCTGGAGGTCCTGCTGGCCGCCGACGGGGCGGTGGTCTCGGCCGAGGACCTGCTGGAGCGGGTCTGGGACGAGCACACCGACCCGTTCACCAACACCGTCCGGGTCACGATCATGAACCTGCGGCGCAAGCTCGGCCGCCCGCCCCTGATCGACACCGTCACCGGCGTCGGGTACCGGCTGTGAGGACCCTGCTGCCCCGGGCCAGCGTGCGCCTGCGGCTGACCCTGCTCTACGGGGGGTTGTTCCTGCTCGCCGGAGGCGGGCTGCTGGCGGTGAACTATGCGCTGGTCCGCTCCCAGCTCACCCTGCCCTTCGGGGTCAGGATCGAGAGCCGGGCGGCCGGGCCGTCCGACGCGCTCGGCAACGCCCAAGGGCTGGTGCTCATGCGGGCCGGGGCGGCCGACGGCGGCGACCAGTTCGTGGCCGCCGCCCCCTCCCCGGAGGCGGTCGCGGCGGTCCGGCGTGAGGCCGAGGCGGTCCGTCGCGAGCTCCAGGCGGCCACCCTCCAGCAGCTCCTGACCCAGTCCGGCATCGCCCTGGCCCTCATGTCGGTGGCCTCGATCGGGCTCGGCTGGCTGGTCGCCGGGCGGGTCCTTGGCCCGCTCAGCGCCATCACGGCCACGGCCCGACGGCTGGAGGGCAGCACCCTGCACGAGCGCATCAACCTCCAGGGGCCCCGGGACGAGCTCAAGGAGCTGGCCGACACCTTCGACCAGATGCTCGGCCGCCTGGACGCCGCCTTCGAGACCCAGCGCCGGTTCGTGGCCAACGCCTCCCACGAGCTGCGCACCCCCCTGGCCATCGCCCGCACCGAGGTCGACGTCGCCCTCGCCGACCCTGAGACCGACCGGGCCGAGCTGCGGGCCATGGCCGGGCGGGTACTGGAGGCCAACCAGCGCAGCGAGCGCCTGATCGAGGGCCTGCTCACCCTGGCCCGCAGCGAGCGCCAGCTCCGGGCCGCCGAGCCGCTGGAGCTGGCCATGGCCGCCGCCGACGCCCTGGAGGTGGCCGCCCCCGACGTCGGGCGGCTCGGCCTGAGGGTCAGCCAGGTGCTGGGCGCCGCCCCGGTGGCTGGCGACCGCGCCCTGCTGGAGCGGCTGGTCGCCAACCTGGTCGAGAACGCCGTCCGCCACAACCAGCCCGGCGGCTGGGTCGAGGTCGACACCGGCCACGCCGGCCCCGTGTCTGTGGTCCGGGTCGCCAACGGCGGCCCCCTCATTCCCCCCGACCAGGTCACGACCCTGTTCGAGCCTTTCCACCGACTGGAGGCCGACCGCACCGGCTCCGACCGCGGCGCCGGCCTCGGCCTCTCCATCGTCCGCTCGGTGGTGATCTGGACGCCTGATCGGCGGTTGCGGGTGTTTGTGAGTTCGACGGTGGGTGAGGTGGGTGAGTTGGCCGCCGAGCGGCAGGCGGCGGTGACCTTCCTGTTCAGCGACATCGAGGGCTCCACGCGGCTGGTCCAGCGCCTGGGCGACGGCTATGGGGCGGTCCGGGAGGCCTATGCGGCGATCGTGCGCCGGGCGATCGGCGAGGCTAGTGGGGTGGAGGTCAGCACCGAGGGCGATTCGTTCTTGTGGTGTTCGCCAGCCCGGCCGGCCTCACCCTCGGCTCCGTGGAGACGACCGTGGGCCGCTACGACGACGCGCTGCGCCACCTGACCGAGGCGCGCGACCTGGCGGTGCGGCTCGACAACGCCTGGCTCACCGCCACCTCCCAGGTGCTGCTGGGCGCCCTGGCCCTGGTACAGGGCCGACTGGAGGACGCCCAGGCCCTGCTGGAGGAGGCGCTGGAGCTGAGCCTGGCGGCCCACAGCACCCGCAGCGTGACCCTGTGCCTGACCGGGTTCGCCCAGCTCGCGCTGGTGCAGGGCGACGCCGAGCGGGCGGCGCTGCTGGCGCCCAGCTCAACCAGCGGGAGGCAGTCGACGCCGTCCGCGGTCGGCCCGGCGCCGGCACCCGGGCATCCTGAGCGGTGGCCCAGGTGCCACACCAACCAGGCGTTCGAGTTGGTTTCGGAGTCGACGCGGACTTCTTGAAGATCGAAGATCCAAGCCCGCGAACTCGCGTTGAGAGAAGGAGCACCGATGGAGCATCGCCCGCTCGGACGGACCGGGGTGTCGGTCAGCAAGCTGTGCCTGGGCACCATGATGTTCGGCGACTGGGGCACCAGGGACCACGGCGAGAGCATCCGGATCATCCACCGGGCGCTGGACGCCGGGATCAACTTCATCGACACCGCCGACGCCTACTCGGCCGGGGAGTCGGAGGAGATCGTCGGCAAGGCGCTGGCCGGCGGCCGCCGCGATGACGTCGTGCTCGCCACCAAGGTCTGGTTCCCGATGGGTGAGGACGCCAACCGCCGCGGCGCCTCCCGGCGCTGGATCATCCGCGAGGTCGAGGAGTCGCTGCGGCGGCTCGGCACCGACTGGATCGACCTGTACCAGATCCACCGCTACGACCCCGACATCGACATCGAGGAGACCCTCGGCGCGCTGACCGACCTGGTCCACCAGGGCAAGGTCCGCTACATCGGTCAGTCGACCTGGCCGCCCTCGGCGATCGTGGAGGCCCAGTGGGCGGCGCGCGACCGGCACCTGCAGCGCTTTGTCTGCGAGCAGCCGCCGTACTCGATCCTGGTCCGCGGCATCGAGGCCGAGGTGCTGCCCACCTGCGCGCGCTATGGGATGGGGGTGATCTCCTGGAGCCCGCTGGCCGGCGGCTGGCTGTCGGGCCGCTACCGCCAGGACGCCGACCAGCAGGCGCCGTTCTCGGCGGCCCGCCGGCGGCTGGCCGAGCGCTTCGACCTGTCGCTGCCCGCCAACCAGCGCAAGCTCGGGGCGGCCGAGGCGCTCGCCGAGCTGGCCGAGGAGGCCGGGACGTCGCTGATCGAGCTGGCCATCGCGTTCGTGCTCAACCACCCGGCGGTCACCGCGGCGATCATCGGGCCCCGCACCATGGAGCAGCTGGAAAGCCAGCTCCCGGCCGCCGACGTCGTGCTGGACGCGGTGCTGCTGGACCGCGTCGACGAGATCGTCCCGCCCGGCATCAACCTCAACCCCGCCGACGGCGGATGGGCCAACCCGGCCCTGCAGCCAGCCGCACGACGGCGCTAGGGGTACCGGCGCCGCGGAGGCTGGCCCGCTACTGACCTGCTGGATGAAGGAGGCGCCGCCATGACCGGCTGGACCAGCGACGAGCTCGCCAGGATTGGGACCGCGGACGAGCTGGAGATCGCATCGGCGCGACACGACGGCACCCTGCGCAACCCGCGGACCATCTGGGTCGTCCGCGTGGGTGACGACCTCTATGTCCGCTCAATGTACGGGCGGGCCGGCGGATGGTTCCCCGGCACCCAGGTCCGCCACGAGGGCCATATCCGGGCCGGCGGCGTCGACAAGGACGTCACCTTCGCCGACGCCGACCCCGACCTCAACGACCAGATCGACGCCGCCTACCGCGACAAGTACCGCCGCTATGGCCCGGGCATCGTCGGCGGCGTCGTGAACCCCGGGGCGCGAGCGGCGACGATCAAACTCGTGCCCCGCTCAACAGCGTCGTAGCCCTACGTCTGGTCCGCCAGCGCGGCCACCGCAGCGGCATGGGCGGCCTCAGCCGCCTCCACTGCCTGCTGGGCGACCTGGACCCGGTCGGCGACCTCGTCCGCGTCGCGGTCGGCACCCTCGGCCGCCTTGCGGGCCTCCTCGGCGGCGGTGGCGGCCGCCGAGGCCTGCTCGGCGAGGTCCTGGGCGACAGCAGTCAACTGCTCGGCGCGCTGCTGGGCCTGTTGGGCGACCTGCTGGCGGCTGGCGGCCAGCACCTGGGCCTGATCCAGGACGGCCCGGGCCTGCTCGGCGGCCTGCCGGGTCTGCTCCAGCACCCGCCGAGCCGACGCCCGGGCCCGCTCGCGCCGCGGATCCGCCTGGTCGACCGGCGCCGCCGGCGCGGCCGGGACCACATCGGCAGAGGCGGCTGGCTCTGCTGGGGCCGGCACCACCTCCAGGCCGAAGCCTGCCGGATCCAGGTCCCCGGGGAGGCGCCCCTGGGCCAGGGCTGCCCGGGTCGCCTCATCCCCGGTGGCGGCCGCCCGCAGGGTGGCGGCCAGCCGGGCCAAGGTGGCGTCGCTGGCCGCATGCCCGGCCCGGACCAGCAACGTCTCGGCCCGCGAGCTGAGGCGGGTGATCGCCGCCCGCAGGTGCGCGGTCGCCGTCCGCAGCCGACGGGCGGCCCCCGGCTGGCCGGCCAGTGCGTCCTGCTGGGCCTGGCGTAAGGCGGCGCCGGCCTCCAGCAGCTCGGCCACGGCGTTCGGGGCGGCATGGGCGAGCTGGTTGGCCGCCCAGGCGCTCACCGGCGGACGCCGGAGGCCGGCGACCTGACGGGCGGTGGCGCGGTCGCCGGCGGCTCGGAGGCGGCGGGCGAGCTGGTCGCGGGTGGCGACGAACTGTTCCAGCGGCAGCTGGTACAGGGCGGCCAGGGCGGCGTCCAGGTCGCCGACCTCGGTCGACATCTTCGCGGTGGCCCCCTCGGGGTCGGCCCGACCCCCCATGCCTGCTTGGACGGCTGACCGCTCACCGTAGCCGACCATTGCCTGGTTCCGCATGCCGGGCGGTCGGCGCCTGGCACTGGATGGGGCGGGCCGCACGCCACCGGCGGCTCGGGGAGTGCCCGGCTGCTGGACCGGACCAGGACGGGGGCCGGCAGCTGGTCGAGCGGCAAGGTCGTGGTGGCGGACCCGAGCCAGCAGCCCGGTGGCCCGGCCGCGGACGACCAGGTCAACCTCGGTGTGCCCCAGGCAGACCTCGCCAGCCTGGTCCAGGGCGGCCTGGTCATCCTGGGCCAGCCAGGCCAGGCGGGCGACCGCCAGCTCGTCGTCGTGCCCGTCGATCGCCAAGGCTACGGCCCGCTCGACCAGCCGCCCGACCCTGGACGCGACGGCCGGCTGCTGGGAAGGTCCGCTGGTCATAGGATGACCCTAGCCCACCCCCCCGACGGCCCGGCGCCCCTTCTGCCGGCGGGATCCTTCTCTGCGGGTCCTCGATGACTGCTTCACTCCGCCCGGGCGGCATGTGGGGGCGTCAGAGAGCGCTTCCCTGGGCTCATGAACGGGGCGGCGGAGGCGCCGGCTGGCGGCTGGTGAGCTTGTCGAACAGCGAGCCGGCGTTCAGCGTCTCGACGTACTCGAGCATGTACTCCTGGCCGACGTCGACCGGGCCCAGATCCGGGAACTTGACACGAGCCTGGGCTTCCTCCTTGGTCCAGCCGGCCGCCACCGCGTCTGCGACAGCGGCCTTCCAGCCAAGGAGGACCGACCGCTGCTTGTCCACATACGACAGATCGGTAACGGGACCGTGGCCGGGGACGAGGGTATCGACGTCGAGCGCGCGGATGATCTCCAGTGAGTCCAGCCACTGGTCGACGTCGGAGGTCATGAGCCAGGTCTGGCAGCCAGAGAAGATGCTGTCGCCGGTGAGGACCATGCGCTCCTGGGGCACGTAGACGGCGAGCTGGCCGGGGGTGTGGCCCGGGGTGTGGAGCAGGTGGAAGTCGTGGTCGCCGACGCGGAGCGACAGGTCGCCGGTGAACACGATGGTTCCTCTGTTGAGGTCGGCGTAGTACTCGTCACGGTCGGGGAAGAGGGCGGCACCGTCCGGGTCGTCGGTGGGGATCGCCTCGCGGGCGTACTCGAAGGGATCGAGCTCGGGGTAGACGACCATGAAGTTGTCGTACAGGCCCTTGTGGTTCACGACGGCGCCGGCGCCGCGGAACCAGTGGTTGCCGAAGATGTGGTCGACGTGGTGCTCGGTGTTGATCAGGTAGCGGATCGGGCCGTGCGACTCGACCTCCTCGCGCATGGCGACCGCACGGGTGGGCAGCTGGGGGGTGTCGATCACGACCGTCCCGGCCGAGGTGATGACGAAGCTGGGGTTGCAGCCGCGGACGGTCGTCTCGGTGTAGACGCGGTCGTTCAGCTGCTGCATCGGTGCGGCCTCCGTTGCTCGGGTGCGTCAGTCGTGGTCGTCCGGCCGGCGGGTCACCAAGGACCCGAAGAACTCGATGTGGGCGCGCATCTCCTTGCCGGCGAGCTCCGGGTCGCGGGACTGGAGGGCCTGGAGCACGGGCCGGTGCATCTCGGCGATCATGCGCAGATCGGAGTCGGCGCGGATGACGCTGATCAGGGTGCGGGCCTCGACCCGGAGCGACCGCCACACCTCGGCCAGGACCTGGTTGCCGGATGCCTCGACGATGATCTCGTGGAAGCGGACGTCGTGGAGCAGCTGGGCGTGGAGATCCTGGGCCTCGGCGGCCCGCCGCATGCCGGCGAGCTCATCGGCGAGCGCGGACAGCTGCTCCCCCGACACCCGGACCGCGGCCTCTCGCCCCGCGACCTCCTCCAGGGCCGCGCGTACCGGGTAGATCTGGCCGAGCTCCTGGGTCGTGACCTCACGGACCCGGGCGCCGCGGTGGGGCCTGGTCTCCACGAAGCGCAGCGCCTCCAGCTCGAGCAGCGCCTCGCGGACGGGAGCCTGGCTGGTCCCGAACTCGGTGGCGACCTGGCTCTCGACGATGCGGTCGCCGGGGCCGTAGGTGCCGTCAAGGATGCGCTGGACGAGGCGATCCTTGATCTGGTCACGCAGCGTCGTCCGGCGGAGGGGCCGATCCACCTGCTCTCCCTGGGCTTCGGTTCCTCTCCCTACCCCTTTGTCAGATAATCGGTTATCGATGATCTCTGAAATGCTGGCCGCCTACAAGGGAGCGAGGGCGAGGCATGGGCGACGACCAGGTGCTGGCGACCTTCTTCGGCGACGACGAGTTCCCCATCGAGTGGGAGGACGGCCAGCGCGAGCTGTTCTGGGTCCACGACGACCTGCATATCCCGAACCCGGTGTCGCCGATGTATGCCGACATCGGCGGCTGGTGGCTCAAGTGCGACTACATGTTCCGCCGCTTCGGCACGCCCTTCGCCTCGGACTGGATCGTCAAGATCGTCAACGGCTACGTCTACACCGCCGCCATCCCGGCCCAGCCCGGGCTGTCCGCCGAGGCCAGCGAGTACGGCAGCCGCTACACCCCGCGGGTCCCGCTCGACCCCAAGGACCCGGACGAGCTGGGCCACTACATGGGCTGGACGCTCCCCTACTACGCCGAGCACTTCCTGGAGTGGTGGCGCGGCCGGCTCCGGCCGGAGATGGAGCGCAACTTCGTCCGCTTCGACGAGTTCGACGACGACCAGGCGAGCCTGGTCGAGCTCGCGATCCTGCTCGAGGACGCGATCGACATGCACGACCGGCACTGGCAGATCCACTGGGTGCTGAACTTCGCCCAGTTCTCCTCCACCCTGGCGCTCAACGCGGCCGTCACCGCCGCCAAGGGTGAGGGCGACCACGGCGCGCTCATGGGGCGGCTCCAGAGCTCGACCGAGAACCGCAACTGGGACTCGATCGAGGAGCTGTGGAAGATCAAGGAGTGGGTCAAGTCCGAGCAGGGCGAGGTCGCCAAGGCCTTCCAGCGCCCGACCGCGGCCGACATCCTGCGCGCGCTGGAGGCGACCGACGCCGGCCGGGCGTTCGTGGCCGACAAGGTCGTGCCCTACCAGGAGGTGTTCGGGTTCAAGTCGATGTGGGCGCATGAGTTCTCGTTCCGGACCTGGCGGGAGAACCCGGCCCCGATCGTCGAGGCGATCCGTGGGTACCTGGAGACCGACTACGACTACCCGGCCGAGCTCAGGGCCGTCGCCGACGACCTGGAGGCGGCCAAGGCGGAGGCCCTCCAGGGCGTCGCCCCCGGCCCGGCTCGCGACGAGTTGCAGCGGGCCCTCGACCTGAGCCTCCGGATGAATCCCCTGACCCCCGACCATCACTTCTACATCGACCAGGGCACCAACGCCCGCGTGCGCCTGGTCCTGGTCGCGATCGGCAGGGCGCTGGTCAACCAGGGCAAGCTCGACGACCCCGAGGACGTCATGTACCTCCGCTACAACGAGCTGCGCCGCCTCATGGCCGGCAGCAACTCCTTCGACGCCAGGGAGCTGGTCTCCGACCGGCGCGACGCCCGCGAGCAGGCCTTCGAGCTGCGGCCCCGGGACTGGGTCGGCACGGCGACCAGGGACGCGGTCGCCTTCCCCTACCTGTCGCTGTGGGCGTTCCCGGAGAAGCTGGAACGCAAGCCACCCGAGACCACCCAGCAGGTGCCCGGCCTGGCGGCGTCGTCGGGCGTGGTGGAAGGCACGGCCCGCGTGGTGCTGTCGCCGGAGGAGTTCGATGCGGTCCAGCGCGACGAGATCGTGGTCTGCCGCATGACCAGCCCGGCCTGGGTGGTGCTGTTCACCAGGATCTCCGGCCTGGTGACCGACGCCGGCGGCATGGCATCCCACCCCGCCGTGGTCTCGCGCGAGTTCGGCATCCCGGCGGTGGTCGGCACCTCCGACGCGACCCGCCGCATCAGGACGGGCGATCGGGTCCGGGTCAACGGGTCCCTTGGCCGGGTCGAGATCCTGGCCTGAGGAGGCGGCATGCCCGACGCACCGCCGGTCCTCGGGTTCGGCGACCCCCGCTGCCGGCAGGTCGCCCTGGTCGGTGGCAAGGGCGCCAGCCTGGCCACCATGACCGCCGAGGACCTGCCGGTCCCGCCCGGGTTCGTCATCGCCTCCACGGCGTTCGAGGCCGCGGTCGACACCGACGCCCTGCGCGAGCTGATGCGCGGCGGGGACCTGGACGCCGCCCGAGCGATGGTCGCGGCCGCGGAGCCGCCCAAGGAGCCGATCGAGCGGCACTACGCCGAGCTGACCGGGCTGGTCGCGGTGCGCTCCTCGGCCTGCGCCGAGGACTCCGAATCGGCGAGCTACGCCGGCCAGCAGGAGACCTACCTGAACACCGACGGTCTGGCCGAGGTCCTGGCCAACGTCGTCCGCTGCTGGCTGTCGTTCTTCACCGAGCGGGCGGTGTTCTACCGGCGGGAGAAGGGCTCCTTGGACGACGTGGCCATGGCGGTGGTCGTCCAGCAGATGGTGGACAGTCAGAAGTCGGGGGTGCTGTTCACCGTCGACCCGGTCCACGGCCGCAGGGACCGCATGGTCGTCGAGGCCGCCCGCGGACTGGGCGAGGCGGTCGTGTCCGGCGAGGTCACCCCGGACAACTACACGCTCGGCCGCGACGGGGTGGTGAAGAAGAGCAGGGTCGTCGGGGCGGAGCGGGTCCTGTCGGACGCCGACTGCGCCGCCCTGGCCGGGCTGGGACGGCGGCTGGCCGACCTGCACGGAGGCCCCCAGGACATCGAGTGGGCGTTCGACGCCGACGGACGGCTGTTCCTGCTGCAGTCGCGTCCCGTCACCACGATCTGAGGAGCGGCCGGTGACCTGGATGGCGCCCCGCACGGTGGCGGAGGCGGTGCGGCTCAAGGCGGAGTGGCCCGAGGCGACCCTGGTCGCCGGCGGCACCTTCGTCGGCATCCTGACGCGGCAGGGGCTGCTGGCCAGCGACGACTGGATCTCGCTGCAGGACGTGCGCGAGCTCCGAGAGCTGTCCACCGGCTCCGAGCTGGCCCTGGGGGCGATGGTGACCCACCGGCGGATCGAGCTGGACCCGGGCGTCGCCGCCGGCTGGCCCGGCGTGCGGCAGGTGTTCGCGGCCGTGGCCAGCCCCCGGGTCCGCAACGCCGCCACCATCGGGGGCGTGCTGGGCGACGCCGACTACGCCTCGGACCCGCCGGCCATGCTCATCGCGCTCGATGCCTGGGTCGAGGCGCTGAGCGTGCGCGGCCTGCGCCGCGTTCCCGTCGCCGACCTCATCGTCGGCCACTACCGGACCAGCCTGGAGGAGGACGAGCTCATCACGCGGGTCCTGGTGCCGCGGGGTCGCCACCACGTCACCTTTCGCAAGCTGCGTACCCGCAGCCGGGAGGACCGGCCCTGTGTCGCGGTCGCCGCCTCCCTCCACGAGGGCCGGGTCTCGGTGGTCGTGGGCGCGGTCGCCGAGCGTCCCCAGCGCTTCCCCGACCTCTGCGCGACGTGGGATCCCGCAGATGGCGCCAGCGCCGGCGAGATCGCGGCCGGCTACGCCGACCGCATCGATCCCATCGGCGACAACCGCGGCTCGGCGGCCTACCGGACCGGGATGATCGCCGTCGAGGTCCGCCGCGCCCTCGACACGCTCGCCCCCGCCGCGCTCACGGCGCAGGCGGCCGGCCGATGACCGATCCCCGCATCCGCGCGTCCATGCGCTACCCGAACGACCTCACCGTCCCCGGGATGTGGCATGCCCGGCTGGTGCGATCCCCATACGCCGCCGCCCGCGTGGTCGGCATCGACACCTCCCTCGTCCCCCAGGATGTGGTCGTCCTCACGCCCTCGGAGGTCGAGCCGCTGGGCGGCTACGGCTGCCAGATCTCGGACCAGCACGTGCTGGCCGGGGTCGCCCGGCACGTCGGCGACCCGGTCGTCGCCGTGGCCGCCGCCGACGAGGCCACCGCCCGCGAGGCCGCCGGCCTGGTCGAGGTCGGCTACGAGGAGCTGTCGGCGGTCTTCGACGAGCGTGACGCCCTCCGCGCCGGCGCCCCGCTGGTGCACGATACCCACGCCGTCTCCGACGGCGACGCCGCCTACTTCGGCCTGCGGCCCCTCGAGGGGACCAACGTGTGCCACCGCTTCCGGATCCGCACGGCGGGCCTGCCGCAGGGGGAGCCGTACACCGCCGACCCGGAGCCCGACGACCACGCCGACGGATTCGAGGCCGCCCAGGTGATCGTCGACGAGACCTTCCGCATGCCGGCCGCGCAGCACGTCGCCATGGAACCCCACGCCTGCGTCGCCGGCTGGCGCGACGGGCGGCTCGAGGTCACCACCGGGACCCAGACGCCGTTCAACCTGCGCCAGGACCTGGCCCGGCTGTTCGGCCTGCCCGACACCGACGTGCGCGTCGTCTGCCCGCCCATGGGCGGGTCGTTCGGCGCCAAGACCTTCGTGCGCACCGAGGCCATCGCCGCCGCGGTCGCGCGGCGGCTCGACCGACCGGTGCGGCTGGCCCTCGATCGCGAGGAGGAGTTCGTCACCCTGACCCGCCACGCCGCCACCGTCCGGGTCCGGCTGGGCGCCACCCGCGACGGCCGGTTCGTGGCCAAGCGCGTCTGGTGCTGGGTCAACACCGGCGCCTACGCCGACTGCGGCCCAGGGGTGGCGATGAAGATGGGCTACGCCGGCGTCGGCCCCTACCGGTTCGACCACGTCGCCGTCGACTCCTTCTGCGTCTACACCAACCTTCCGCCGGCCGGCGCGTTCCGCGGCTACGGCGCCGCCCAGTCGGTGTGGGCATCCGAACGCGTCACCGACCTGATGGCCGCCGAGCTCGGCATCGACCCGGTCGAGCTGCGCCGCCGGAACCTGCTCGTCGACGGCGACCGCTTCTGCACGGGCGAGACCATGCACGACGTCCATTTCCAGGAGCTCCTCGACGACGCCGCCCGGGCCGTCGACTGGCGGCCAGGGGGCGACAACCGCGGCAAGGGGGTCGCGGTGATGCTCAAGGGGATGCAGACGCCCAGCAGGGCCGAGGTCGACCTCCGCCGGGTCGGCGACGGCCGCTTCGAGGTGCTCAGCGGCACCGCCGAGATGGGTCAGGGTGCGGCCCAGGCGATCGCGCGGCTGGCCGCGGACCTGCTCGGTGTCGACGCCGACCAGGTCGAGGTCCCGCCACCCGACACCGACCGGGTGCCGTACGACACCCGCACCACCTCCAGCCGGTCGACCCACATGATGGGCCGCGCCCTGGAGGCGGCGGTCGAGGACCTCAAGAACGGCGGCGGCGACTACGGGCACGGCCGCGTCGTCAACGAGGGCGGCCTGGACGTGGACACCGGCCAGGGGATCGCCTCGTCCCACTGGCACCAGGGCGCCGCGGCGGCCGCGGTCGAGGTCGACGACGAGACCGGGCTCCTGACCCTGCGCTCGGTGCATGCCGCCTCCTACGCCGGCCGGGTCGTCGACCGGGCCGCGGCCGAGCTCCAGCAGGAGGGCTCAATGACCATGGCGATCGGGACCACCCTGTTCGAGGAGCTCACCTTCGACCAGGGACACGTCGTCGGGCCGAACCTCTCCGACTACAACATCCCGTCCGCCCTGGACTGCGCCGCCGTCAGCCAGACGCTCCTGGAGGTCGAGGGCGCCGAGGTCCACGGCCTGGGTGAGACGGCGCTGCCACCGGTCCCGCCGGCGATCGGGAACGCGCTGGCCACGCTCGGCTACCGGCCCACCGAGCTGCCACTGACCCCCGAACGGGTCCTGGGCTGTGCGGAGGATGCCTCGTGAACCTGCTCCTCCAGGTCAACGGCGCCCCCGTCCAGGTCGACGTCGAGCCGGGCGTCATGCTGCTCGAGGTGCTGCGCGACCGGCTCGGCCTGCTCGGGGCGCGAGGCGCCTGCGGAGTCGGGCTGTGCGGGACCTGCACCGTGCTGCTCGACGGCGAGCCGATCTCGTCGTGCATCCTGCTCGCCCCCCTCGCCCAGAGCCATACGATCACCACCATCGAGGGCGTGCCCGACGACGACCCGGTGGTGCGGGCCTTCGACCGCCACCACGCCTTCCAGTGCGGCTACTGCATCCCCGGCATGGTCCTCACGGCCAGGTCCCTCCTGGCCGAGTGCGCGCGGGCCAGGCGGTCCCCGTCCCGGGAGCAGATCGCCGAGTCCCTCGGCGGCAACCTGTGCCGCTGCGGCTGCTACGTGAAGATCATCGACGCGGTGCAGGAGGTGGGCTCGTGAAGTATGTGACCTACCAGGCCGGCGGCGGGGCGCGGGTCGGGCGGCTCGACGGCGCCACCGTGGTCGACCTCGGCTTCGAGGGCGACATGACCGCGTTCATCGAGGCCGGCGCGCCAACGGGCCCGGAGCGGCCCGTCCCGGACGCCAGGCTGCTCGCCCCCATCAGGCCGCGCTCGCTGCGGGACTTCCTGGCCTTCGAGGGACACCTGAAGAACGCCTTCAGGAACCTCGGCCGCGAGATCCCCGCCGAATGGTACGAGGTGCCCGCCTTCTATCGCAGTGTGGGCGACACCGTCATCGGCCCGGACGTCGAGCTGCCCTGGCCGTCCTACACCCGCCAGCTCGACCACGAGCTCGAGCTGGCCGCCGTCATCGGCCGGCCCTGCCGCGACGTCGGCGCGGCCGAGGCCCTGGACTACGTGTTCGGCTTCACCATCTGGAACGACATGTCCGCCCGCGACGTCCAGCGCCGCGAGCTGCCGGTCGGCATGGGCCCGGCCAAGGCGAAGGAGTGGGACGGGTCCAACGTCCTGGGCCCCTGCATCGTCACCACCGACGAGATCGACCTGGCCACCCTCCAGCTGGAGGTGCGCGTCAACGGCGAACGCTGGGGCGGCGACACGACCGCCAACATGCACCACAGCTTCGGTGACCTCATCGCCTACGCGGCCCAGGACCAGACCCTGCGTCCCGGCGACGTGCTGGGCTCGGGCACCGCCACCGGCGGCTCCGGGCTGGAGCTGGACCGTTGGCTCCGCCCCGGCGACGTCATCGAGATGGAGGCCGGCCCGATCGGCATCCTGCGCAACACCGTCGGCACCCCCACCACCCGGAAGGACAGCTGAGATGGCATACGTCGTCGCCGCAACCTGGAAGGCCAGGCCCGGAGAGGCCGACCGCATCACCGAGGTCATCAGGATCATGACCCCGCTCTCCCGCCAGGAGCCGGGCAACCTCTTCTACCAGGCGCAGGTCTCACCCGACGAGCCGGAGACGTTCTTCCTCTATGAGCAGTACACCGACGCCCGGGCCTACGAGGACCACAAGAACAGCGAGCACTTCCAGAGGCACGTGTTCGGGTACGCGATCGACCACCTCGCCGAGCGCAGCGTCAAGACCTACCAGACGATCGATGTCTGACCGTCCCCTGATGGCGCCGTGACGCACCGGCTGCTGCTGTTGCGCCACGGCGAGGTCCCCTCCCACCGCGGCGATGTGGCCGTCACCGACCGCGGGCTGGACAGCGCCGAGCAGGTCGGTCGGCGCCTGGCCACCACCGGCTGCATCCGCGTGCTCACCGGCGAGACGCTCCGGACCCGCCAGACCGGCGCCGCCATCGCCCGCGGGGCCAGCGCGGCCGGCGCCGCCGTCGACGAGCCGCGGGTCGCGTTCGCGTTGCGCAACCCGGACATCTATGTCGCCGGCGAGCGGGTCGACATGGTCAGCAGCGCGGCCGCCCTCGCCGAGCAGGTGCCCGGCATGACCCTCGACGAGGCGGCTGCCGTGCCCTTCTTCGTGGAGTTCTTCGATCACCCGGATCGCATCGGCTGGTGGCTGCGGCTCGGCGACGTCCCAGGCGACGACGCCGAGGCCGTGGCCCGCCGGATCGGCCACTTCGCCGCCAGTCTCCCCGACCGGACCACCCAACCGGCCGAGCTCACCGTCGCTGTCACGCACTCGCCCGTGCTGCGCGCCTGCGCGCTGGCGCACCTCGGCCACGACCCCGGCGAACCGGAATGGCTCACCGGTCTTGAACTGTCCGTCTCCTCCGACCGCTCCGTCGCCGTTTGCCGCTACCCCGCCACCGATTGAGGGACGCCCTGGAGCTGCAGCAGCCCCTACGGCCGGCGCGACGGCGTTGTGGCGTTGACCGACGGTCGGGGCCGTACGTAGCCTGCGTCGGCAGCGGTTCGAGCAGGGGAGGCCATGAGCAGGTTCGACGATCGGGTAGCCATCGTGACGGGTGCCGGTTCGGGCACGGGCGCCGCCATCGCCACGCGGCTGGCGGAGGAGGGCGCCAGCATCGTCTGTACCGACCTTGACGGCGCCGAGCAGACCGCTGCGCTGCTCGGAGAGCGCGGCCGGGCCGTCCGGCTCGACGTGGCCGATGCCGGCAGTGTCGCCCGCCTGATGGCTGAGGTGCGCGAGACCCACGGCCGCCTGGACGCCTTGTTCAACTGCGCCGGGGTCGATGGCATGGTGCGGCCGCTGACGGAGCTTTCTGAGGAGAACCTCGAGCTCGTCATGCGGGTCAACCTCAAGGGCCCGTTCCTGATGATGAAGCATGCGATCCCGCTCATGGTCGAGGGCGGCGGCGGCGCCATCGTGAACGTCTCCGCCACGTTGGCACTCGCCGCTGCGCCCGGCTTCGCGCACTACGCGGCGGCCAAGGCCGGGCTGCTACAGCTCACCAAGACGGCGGCGCTGGAGTACGGCCAGAGCGGTGTGCGCGTGAACGCGATCTGCCCAAGCGTCATCGACACCCCGACGTTCCGGGCGACCACCGCCGGCATGCCCAAGGAAGTCCTCGACGGCCTGCTCAGCCGGCAGGGGATCCGCCGCCTCGCCCGCGCCGAAGAGGTGGCCGCCGCGGCCGTCTTCCTGGCAAGCGACGACGCCTCCTATCTGACCGGCGCCGTACTGCCGGCCGACGGCGGCTACCTGGCCGGCTGAGCGGGACTGCGGAGCCCGCCCCCGTCACCTGCCCGGCGTAGGCGGGTGCGGGCCCGGGGCAGCGGAACCCAGCTCGCCGAGCAGGGCGCGGGCCAGCGACGCTGACGCCAGGTCGCCCTTGCGCTCGGCCACGGCCAGGGCGTCTTGGGCGGCCTGCCGAGCCTCGGCGGGCCGACCCCCGAGCAGCAGCACGCGCGCGAGCGTGAGCATCGACGAGGTCTGGGCGAGGGGACATTGGGTTGCCGCCGCCCGCACGGCCGCCTCCCTGGCCAGCCGCTCGGCGTCGGCGGTCGATCCGTAGCGGGCGAGCGCCGTGGCCCGGGCCATGCGCCATTCGCCCTGCGCGGCCGCGTCCTCGCTGTCGGCGGCGGCCGCCTCGGCGATCTGGCTCAGCTGCGCCGCCTGCTCGTCGCGACCCCCGAGGGTAGAGATCGCCTGGGCGAGCAGCGCTGCGTGGATCGCCAGGGCTCCGCCCTTCTCGCCGATCCGGGCGAACGCCTCGTAGGCGGGCCGCAGGACGCGCTCGGCATCGCCCGGGCGGCCGGCCAGCAGGTAGGTCCAGGCGCTGAACTCGACCCGCCCGACCTTCCAGAGCTTGCCGGTGAGCTCGTCGCGGATCGCGTCCGCCCGTGCCAGCAGGCGCTCGGCCTCATCGAAGCGCTCCAGCATCGCGGAACACAGCGCCAGGCTGTCCAGCACCATCATGGTCGGCCGCGGCGCCCCGCCGAGTTCTGCGAGCATCCGCTCGCAGCGCTCCACCGCCTCCCCGGCCGGCGTCGGCCCGAGACACAGGCTCGCCGAGATTCCCCCCAGAATGCGCGTCTCGGTGCGTCGATCCCCCGCCCGGCGGGCGTCGCCGACGATGCGCTCCCCGACCCGCTCCAACTCCGCCCATTGGAGCCGGCGGTTGTAGACATGGGCGATGACCCGCCAGCTGTGGGCGAGGCCAACCCGGTCGCCGGACCGCTCGAACAGCGCAATCGCCCGGCCGGCCTCCCGCTCGGCCTGCTCGGTCCAGCCTCGCGGCGCCGTCACCTCGCCCAGATAGAGCAGGGCGATCGTGCCCCGGGCGGACAGGAGGCGGTCCCCGGCCAGTTGGGCGCCGTCGACCGCCTCGGCGAGGACCTCCTGGGCCCGCCGCCACTCGCCCGCCTCAGCAAGCGCGTCGCCCAGGTCGAGCAGCGGGCCGACCCGGTCCGGGTCGCCGGACGGCAGCAGGTCGAGTGCGCGCGAGAGCAGGTTCACGGCGGCGGGCGGGTCGTCGTGGCTCATGGCCCGCCGCCCGCCGCTCGCGAGTCGCCTGGCGCCCCGCATGGCCAGCTCCACCTCCCGGGGGCCGACCCGTCCGAGCTGCTCGAGATATCGGTAGGCCTGCTCGAAGTGGTGGCCGGCGATCTCTTCGTGCTCGGGCAGCGCCTCTCCGTCCTCACGCCCGAGCCAGTCGGCCAGGCGCTCGTGCAGCTCGGCGCGGCGGCGTTTGGGCAGCGCCTCGTAGGTCACGTCGCGGATCAGGAGATGGCGGAACTGGAACCCCCCGGGTCCGGCCGTGGCGGCGTCACCGTCGGCGCCGTCGTCCGCTCCCTCGGCACGGATCAGTTGTCTGCGGACCAGCATGGCGAGGCGTGGCCCCACCGCTGGCCGCGCGGGCTCTGGCGACAGCGCGACGACCGCCTGCCGGTCGAACACCTGGCCGACGACACTCGCCCGCTCCAGGACCGCCCGATCCTCGACGTCGAGCCGATCCAGGCGGGCCGCCAGCAGCGCGGACACCCCGGCCGGGATGGGGACGTTGGCCAGGTCGGCGGTGGCCTCCCATCGGTCGCCGGAGCGGACGAGCAACCTCCGGTCGATCAGCTCCGCGATGAGCTCTTCGATGAACAGCGGGTTGCCGCCGGCGGCCTTGGCGATGCTGCCCGCCGTCTGGGTCGAGACGCCGCCACCGCCGAGGAGGTTGCGGATCAGCCGGCCACACTCGCCCTCGCCGAGCGGCTCGAGCAGCGTCACTGCGACCTCGGGGCCGCGGACCCCCCAGTCCGGGCGGTCGTCGAGCAGCTCGGGTCGGGCGATGCCGACGATCAGAATGGCGGCATCCCTGGCGAAGCGAGCCACGTGCTCGAGGAGGTCGAGCAGGGCTGGCTCGGCCCAGTGGAGGTCGTCGACGACGACGATCAGCGGCCGGCCACGAGCCAGCGCCTCGAACAGCCGCCGCACCGCCCACGGGACTTCCTCGCGGGACGCGGTCTGTCCAGCCGTCCCCGCCATGCCCGCCAGCCCCTCGGCCACGAAGGCGGCGTGCTCCTCGCCCTTCAACAGGTCGCGCAGCCCCGCCTGTCCGCTCGCCGTCGCGGCCTGACGGATCACCTCGGCGATTGGCCAGTAGGTCAGGCCCTCCCCGTACTCGACGCAGCGGCCGTGCAGGACCGTCCCCTGTCCCTCCACGGTCGCGAGAAACTCCTGGACCAGGCGGGACTTCCCCACGCCCGCCGGGCCAACTACGAGTGCCAGGTGACAGGCGCTCTCGGCCACGGCGGTCCCCAGGGCAGCGTCCAACAGCCCGAGCTCCACGCTGCGGCCCACCATCGGCGCTTCCAGGTGGCGAGCGTGCCCCAACATGTCCGGTCGGACGCCGAGCAGCCGGAAAGCCCCCACCGGATCGCCCTTGCCCTTCACGGCGAGGGGCGTCACCGGTTCGACCGTCGCCGCGTCGCGGACGAGCCGCCAGGTCTGCTCGCCGATGAGGACCTCGCCGGGGCCGGCGGCCTGCTCCAGTCGGGCAGCCACGTTCACCGCGTCGCCGACGACGATCTCCTGCCCATGGACCGCGTCGCCGACCACCACCTCCCCGGTGTTCACCCCGGTCCGCAGGGCAAGGCGCACGCCCCACGCCGCCTCGAGCTCGCCATTCAACTCGGCGAGCGCATCGCCCAGCTCCGCGGCGCCGCGCACCGCCCGCAGCGCGTCGTCCTCGTGCAGCCGGGGAATGCCGTACACCGCCATGACGGCGTCCCCGATGAACTTGGCGACGGTGCCGCCATGACGCGCGAGCACCTCGGCGGAGCGGTCGTAGTAGCGGGTGATCACCTCCCGGAGCGACTCGGGGTCGAGCCGCTCACCGAGCGGAGTGGACCCCACGAGATCGCTGAAGACCACCGTGACCGTCTTGCGGACCTCCCGGCCCGTGCCGGAGGGGGTGAGGGGCGACCCGCAGGCGAGGCAGAACCGGGCCCGCGCCGGACTGTCCTCGCCGCACTGCGCGCAGATCGGCATGCGGAGAGCGTAGGAGGCGAGCCCGGCCACGGCTACCTTCAGCTGCACCTCGTCGGGTGACGCCCCGAGAGGTCAGGCACAGAGCCGCGTGTGAGCGTCGCGGGTGGCCAGGGTCGGGTCGAGCGCGGCGAGGGCCAGCCAGGCGGCACCGCCCACCTCGGTGCGGGCCGGGCGGACCGGCCCGGCGAACCGGCCCGCGAGCAGGGTCCGCAAGGTCGTCCCCACCGGGGAGGTGTCGCTCGTCAGACTGCCGGCGAGCACGATCGGGGTGCTCGCCTCTGGGTCCCGGATCCGGCCGAGGGTCGTGAGCAGCGCGGCCGCGGCGCGTTCGACGATCGATCGTGCCTCCGGGTCGCCGTCCCGGTAGGCGGCGCTGACCAGCGGGGCGAGCGCCGACAGCCGGACACCGGGACGCGAGTGGACCGCCTCGATCACCCGGTCGCGCCGCCATTCGGTCGCGCGCCGGGGCCGCGCCCGGGGGACCTGGTCGGCCGTCCCGGTCGCGCCCAGTTCGCGGAGCACGGCGCCGACGAGCCGGCCGGGGGGCTCCCCGGCGTCGAGGGCGCGCAGGGCGGCCCGGACGGCCTCGCGCCCGAGCCAGAACCCCGAGCCGTCGTCGCCAAGCAGCCAGCCATGGCCGTCCGCGGTCCGCGTCAACCGGCGGTCGGTCACGGCGCCGGCGGTCGCCCCGGTGCCCGCGACCAGGACAGAGCCGTCGGGCTCGGGGGTGCCGGCCGCGAACGCGACCTCGAGGTCCGCCGCGTACCCGGGGTCGCAGCGCAGGCCCGCGGCCGCCCAGACCCGCCCGAACCGCGCGGCCACCGACGCGGTTCGCAGCGCCGACACCCCGGCGACGCCGATCACCGACGCCTCCACCCGGACGGGGTCGACCCCGGCCAGCGCCGCGCGCAGCGCGTCGCCGAACGCGGCCGCCGCCCCGTCGGGGTGGCTGACGGGGTTGCCGGCGGCGGCGGTGCTGCGGCCGCGCTCCCGCCCGTCGGTCCCGACCACGAGGATGCGCGTCGAGGTCCCCCCGAGGTCGCCGCCGAGGACCAACGACTCTGTGCGCATGGGGGCTCCAGTCAGCGGGAATAGACATTGTGGCAGCGGCGGGCAGCCGCTGGACAGGAGGCCAGCTTCGATGGTGGACCCGCGCAGTGCGGCCGGCGGCGGCACCGGGGCCCTCGGGAGCGCCGTCAGCGCCCAGGCCTACCTCGATGCCCTCGCGCCGATCATGGCCAGGGTCAGCCGGCAGGCCGGGGGGCCGGTGCAGCAGGCGGCCGAGCTGGTGGTGGCGTCGCTGCGGGCCGGCGGCGTCGTCCAGGCGTTCGGGACCGGGCACTCCGAGGCCCTGGCGATGGAGTTCGCCGGTCGCGCGGGTGGGCTGGTGCCGACCAACCGGATCTCCCTGCGGGACGTGGTGATCTTCGGTGGCGAGCCGCCCGAGGTGCTCGGCGATGGCCTCCTGGAGCGCGACCCATCGATCGCCCACCGTCTCTACGACCTCGCCGCGGCGGCGGCCGCCGACGTGTTCGTCATCGGTTCGAACTCGGGCGTCAACGGCGCCATCGTCGAGTTCGCGCGGCTGGTCAAGGAGCGCGGGCACCGGCTGATCGCGATCACCTCCTTCACCCAGACGGCGGACGTGGACTCCCGGCACCCGTCCGGCGCCAAGCTGATCGACCACGCCGACGTCGCCCTCGACAACGGCGCGCCCTACGGCGACGCCGTGCTCCCCCTGCCCGGCGGCGGCACCGCCTGCGCGGTGTCATCCATCACGGCGGCACTGCTCGCCCAGCTGGTCGTCGCCGAGGTCGTCCGGCGGCTGCTCGAGGCGGGCGAGGCACCCCCCGTCTATGTGTCTGCCAACGTCCCCGGTGGGTATGAACGCAACAGCATCTTGGAAGCGCGATACGCCGGACGCATCCGACGGACTGCCTGAGTCCTCCGATCTCGCAAAGGAGACAGGTCCATGGGCACCCCCAACCAGTACTCGCGGCGGCTGTTCCTCCAGCGGTCCGTCCTGGTCTCGGTCGCCGCGGCCGGCGGCGGCTCCCTGCTGAGCGGCTGCGCCAGTGGTGGCGGCGGCACCAGCACCGAGAGCGGGGGCGAGAAGAGCGCCGAGAACCCGTTCGGCGTGCAGGCGGACGCCCCCCTCGACGTCGTCATCTTCAAGGGCGGCTACGGCGACGACTACGCCAAGTTCCACGAGGAGCTGTACAAGAAGAAGTTCAGCGGCGCCGAGATCAAGCACGCCGGCATCACCGACATCCGCCAGCAGCTCCAGCCCCGCTTCAACAGCGGCAACCCCCCGGACGTGATCGACAACTCCGGCGCCGAGCAGCTGCCGCTGGCCACGCTCGCCGACACCGGCCAGCTGGCCGACCTGACCCCGCTGTTCGACGCCGAGTCGATCGACGGCGGCAAGATCAGGGACACCCTGAACCCGGTGGCGATCGAGGCCGGCGACTACGGCGGCAAGATCCTGGTCCTGAACTACGCCCTCGAGGTCTACGGCCTCTGGTACGACAAGACGCTGTTCGACAAGAAGGGCTGGCAGCCGGCCAAGACCTGGGACGACTTCCTCGCCCTGGCCGAGGAGATCAAGGGCGCCGGGATCGCGCCCATGGCCCACCAGGGCAAGTACCCGTACTACATCCAGCAGGTGACGATGGACATGGCCGTCAAGCACGGCGGCAAGGAGGTCGTCACCGCGATCGACAGCCTCGAGCCGAACGCCTGGAAGCACCCGTCGGTCAAGATGGCCGCCGAGGCCCTGCTGGAGATCAAGTCCAAGGGCTACATGCTCGAGGGCACCGAGGGCCTGGACCACATCCAGTCCCAGACCCGCTGGAACGAGGGCAAGGCGGCGTTCATCCCCTCCGGCTCGTGGCTGGAGAACGAGCAGAAGAAGGTCGCGCCCAAGGACTTCGCCACCACGGTCGCCCCGACCCCCCTGATGGACGGTTCCAAGCTGCCGTTCGACTCCACCCGGGTCAGCGCGGCCGAGGCGTTCATCGTGCCCGCCAAGGCCAAGAACGCCCCCGGCGGCCAGGAGTACCTCCGGATCATGCTGTCGAAGGAGGGGGCGTCGAAGTTCACCGAGCTCACCGCCGCCCCGACCGTCGTCACCGGCGCCGGCGAGGGTCTCAAGCTCACCCCGGCCGCGGCGTCGGCCAGCGAGCTCGTCAAGGCCGGCGGCGACAACAACTGGAACTACTACTTCTTCGTCTGGTACTCGCCCATGCGGCCCAAGATCGAGACGGCCTTCGGTGAGCTGGCGGCCGGCCGCGTCACCGCCGACGAGTTCTGCGCCGCGTGCCAGAAGGCGGCCGACGAGACCGCCAAGGACCCGCAGACCAAGAAGCGCACGCGCAGCTAGCCGGCGGGGTCTGCCCCCGGCGTGGAGAAGGAGTGCGATGCGACACGGTCAGTACCGGTTCATCGTGGGGTTCCTGGTCCTGCCCCTGGCGCTGTACGCGGTCTTCGTGATCTCGCCGTTCGTCCAGGCCTTCTACTACTCGCTGACGAACTGGACCGGCGTCTCGCCACAGTTCGACTTCATCGGGCTGCAGAACTTCCAGACGCTGACGCAGGACTCGTTGTTCCTGCGCGCGGTGCGGAACAACCTGGTGCTGCTGGCGGGCATGCCGCTGGCGGTGATCCTGCTGGCCCTGTTCTACGCCTTCCTGCTGAACGTGGGCGGGGCGGGCTCCGGCGTCGGCGTCAGGGGCGTGCGCGGGTCCGGGTTCTACAAGCTGACCTTCTTCCTGCCGCAGGTCCTGTCGGTCCCGGTGATCGCGGTGATCTGGGCCGTCATCCTCGACCCGACGCCGACGGGCCTGGTCAACAGCGCCATGCGGCGCGTCGGGTTCGGGGGCTCGGGCTGGCTGGCCGACCCCAACCTGGCGCTGTACTGCGTGCTCTGGGTCCTGGTCTGGGGCAGCGTCGGGTTCTACCTGGTGCTGTTCAACGCCGCCATGTCCTCGATCCCCAGGGACATCTACGAGGCGGCGCTGATCGACGGGGCCGGGCGGGTGGCCACCTTCTTCCGGGTCACGATCCCGCTGCTGTGGGACACGATCCAGACCTCCTGGGTGTACCTGGCGATCCTCGCCCTCGACGTCTACGCCCTGGTCGCGGTGATGACCCCCGGGCCGGGCGGACCGGCCAACGCCACCCAGGTGATCTCCCTCCAGATCGCCCAGAACGGCTTCCAGTTCGGCCGCGCCGGCTATGCGTCGGCGATGGGTGTCGTCCTGTTCTTCTTCACCCTGAGCATCGCCGCCATCATGCTGCGCGCCACCCGACGCCAGCGGATCGAGTACTGAAGGACCCGCCATGGCTGTCACGACACGCACCGGCGACGCGGGCGCCCCGACCACCGCGCCGCGACGGCAGCCCGGCGACGGCCGCAGGGCCGGCCGGGCCGGCGACGTCGGGGGCAACGTCTTCTCCCAAGTCGTCCTGATCGGCTGGTCGGTGATGGTGCTGGTCCCGTTCGTGTGGGCCCTGCTCGCCTCCGTGAAGACCTCGGGCGAGATCTTCGGCTCCCCGTGGTCGCTGCCCGAGACCTTCCAGTGGTCGAACTTCGCGTCGGCCTGGGACAAGGGCGTCGGCGAATACCTGCTCAACAGCATCATCGTCGTCACCGGCGGCGTGGTCCTGACCATGCTGCTCGGGTCGATGGCCGCCTACGTGCTGGCCCGGTACCAGTTCCCCGGCAACCGGTTCATCTTCTACCTGTTCGCCGCCGGGATGATGTTCCCGGTGTTCCTGGCCATCGTGCCGCTGTTCTTCGTCGTGCAGAACCTGGGCATGCTGTCCACCTACCAGGGACTGATCCTGGTCTATACCGCCTACTCCCTGCCGTTCACCGTGTTCTTCATGCACGCGTTCTTCAAGACGCTCCCGACGGCGATCGCCGAGGCGGCGTTTATCGACGGCTGCTCGCATGCCGGTGTCTTCTTCCGGGTGATGCTGCCGATGGCCAAGCCCGGCCTGCTGAGCATCGGCATCTTCAACGTCATTGGCCAGTTCAACCAGTTCGTCCTGCCGTCGTTCCTATCTCCTGAGCGGCCGGTCCTCACCCAGGGCATCGCCACCCTGCTGGCCAGCCAGCGCTACGAGGGCGACTGGGGTGCGCTGTTCGCCGCCCTGACCATCGCCATGGTCCCTATCGTGGTCGTCTACCTGCTCTTCTACCGGCAGGTGCAGGCCGGCCTGACCAGCGGCACGCTCAAATAGCATGGACCGGCGACCGTTCGTCCATGCCGAGCTGATGTCGCAGCCGGCCTGCTGGCGGCGTGCCGTCGAGGTCGCCGCGCGGTCCCAGCGCCTGCTGCCCCGGGATGGTGAACGGGTCGCGGTCGTGGGCTGCGGCACGTCCTGGTTCATGGCCCAGGCCTACGCGTCGCTCCGGGAGTCCGAGGGCCGGGGCGAGACGGACGCCTTCGCCGCCTCCGAGATGCCCCGCGGGCGCGGCTACGACCGGCTGGTCGCCATCACCCGGTCGGGGACGACGACCGAGGTCCTCACCCTGCTCCAGCAGGCTCGGGAACGGCAGCCGACCCTGGCCATCACCGGGGACCCCGCCTCCGCCGTGACCGGCGCCGCCGACCAGACGGTCGTGCTCGACTTCGCCGACGAACGGTCGGTGGTGCAGACCCGCTTCGCCACCACCACGCTCGCCCTGCTCCGGGCGAGCCTGGGTCAGGACCTCGGGCCCGCCATCGCCCAGGCCGACCAGGCCGTGGTGGCCGAGCTGCCGGTCGGCCTGCTGGAGCGGACACAGTTCACGTTCCTGGGCTCCGGGTGGACCGTCGGGCTCGCGAACGAGGCGGCGCTCAAGCTGCGGGAGGCCTGCTCGGCGTGGGCGGAGTCGTATCCGGCCATGGAGTACCGGCACGGCCCCGTCAGCATCACCGACGCCAGGAGCGCGGTGTGGTTCCTCTCCGATCCCCCGGCGTCGCTGCCCGAGGAGGTCGCGGCCACCGGCGCGCTCGTGCTCACCCCCACCGGGGACCCGATGGCGGAGCTGGTGAAGGCGCAGCGGCTGGCCGTCGCCCTCGCCGCGGCCAGGGGGCTCGACCCGGACCGGCCGCGCAACCTCAGCCGATCGGTGATCCTTCCATCTCGGTCAGGCCGGTAGGCGATCCCCCTGTCCCCCACCGACTGCGTCGCGGCCCTCGACGTCGGCGGGACGACGATCAAGGGAGCGGTGGTCGACCGCGACGGTAGGGTCGTGTCCCGGCTGCGCCGGCCGACGCCCCACCGCGACCGCGGGTCCGGCGAGGTCCTGGCTGCGATCCTGGCCACGGTCGACGAGCTCACGGCGGCGGCGCCCGGGAACGCCGGCGTCAACGGCGTCGGGCTGGTGGTCACGGGCATCGTCGACGAACGGCGTGGACTGGCGGTGCACTCGGAGAACGTCGGCTGGCGGGACGTACCCGTCCGAGCCCTGGTCGAGCGGGCGACCGGGTTGCCGGTCGGCTTCGGCCACGACGTCCGGGCCGGGACCTTGGCCGAGTGGCGCCTGGGCGCCGGCCGAGGACTCGAGGACCTGGTCTTCGTCGCCATCGGCACGGGCGTCTCGGCCGGGATCGTCATCCAGGGAAGGCTCGTCAGCGGCGGCGGCGATGCGGGCGAGATCGGTCACGTCGACCTGGGCCACGGGGAACCGTGCACCTGCGGGGGGCATGGATGCGTCGAGGCGGTCGCCTCCGCCGCCGCGATCACCCGCCGCTACGCGGCCGCCTCCGGGCGACCGGTGTCCGATGCCAGGGAGGTCGCGGAACGGATGGCCGCCGGCGACCCGGCCGCCCAGCGGGTCTGGGCCGACGCCACGGCGGCGCTGGCGCTGGCGCTCGCCTGGACCTCCGTCGTGCTCGCGCCGCAGGCGATCCTCCTCGGCGGCGGGCTGGCCCGATCCGGGAGGCTGCTCTTCGAGCCGATCCACCAGGCACTGGGTCGCCACCTCGGCGTGGTCCGGCAGCCGCGGCTGGTGCCCGCCACCCTGCAGGACGAGGCCGGCGTCCTCGGCGCCGCCCTCCTGGCCTGGGAGGCGCTCGGGCGGACGCCATGATCCTCACCGTCACACCCAACATCGCCCTCGACATCACCTACCGGGTCGACCAGCTCACGCCCGGGTCGAGCCACCGCGTGCGAAGGGTCGAGGAACGGGCCGGCGGCAAGGGGGTCAACGTCGCCGGCGTCCTCCGCGCGCTGGGCCACGACACCGTGGTCCTCGGGTTCGTCGGCGGCGCGACGGCCGGCACCGTCACGTCCGACCTCGCTCGCGGCGGGCTCGCCCACGAGCTCATCGCGGTCGAGGGACCGACGAGACGGTCCATCGCCGTGGTGGACTCCAGCAACGGCGAGGCGACCCTCTTCAACGAGGCGGGCCCTCGCGTTCCTGCCACGAGCTGGGACGACCTCGAAACGAGGCTCGCCGCGAGGCTTCCGAGGGCGACGGCGCTGGTCGTCTCCGGAAGCCTGCCACCCGGCAGCGACGACGCCGCCTGCGCCCGGCTCGTGCGCCTGGCCGCCGCGCATCGGGTCACGGTCCTGGTCGACACCGTCGGTCCGGCCCTCCTCCAGGCCGCCGCGGCCGGGGCCGACATCGTGAAGCCGAACGCGGGTGAGCTGCTCGACACCATCGGCGTCTCCGACGTCGCCGCGGCAGCCACCGAGCTCAGGCGGCGGGGCGCGAAGGCCGTCGTGGTCTCGCTCGGGGCGGCCGGGATGGCCGCGTTCACTCCGGAGGGATCCTGGCGGGCGGCGCCTCCGACCCGGCTCGCCGGCAACCCCACCGGATCCGGCGACGCCGCCGCGGCGGCGCTCATCGCCGGAGCAGTCGCCGGCGCACCATGGCCCGATCGGCTGCGCGATGCCGTCGCACTGTCGGCCGCGGCCGTGCTCCAACCAACGGCCGGGATCGTGGACCTGCGCGACTACCATCGGTTCGCCCCCCAGATCCTCGTGGAGGAGCGCCATGCCCTTGGCCTCGACCGCTGACCTCGTGACGTCCGCGGCGCGCGACCGCCGCGGCGTCGGCGCCTTCAACGTGGTCCAGCTCGAGCACGGGCAGGCCATCGTGTCCGGTGCCGCCCAGGCCGGCGCCCCGGTGATCCTCCAGGTCAGCCAGAACACGGTCCGGTACCACGGCGGGCTCGAGCCGGTTGCCCTGGCGACCCTTGCCATCGCCCGGCGCGCGACCGCGCCCGTGGCGGTCCACCTCGACCACGCCGAGTCGCCGGAGCTGGTGCAGGAGGCCGTGGGGCTCGGCTTCACATCGGTGATGTTCGACGGGTCCAGGCTCCCCTACGAGGCGAATGTCGCCGCCACGGCCGAGGTCGTGGCCCAGTGCCATGCCCGTGCGGTCTGGGTCGAAGCGGAGCTGGGCGAGGTCGGCGGCAAGGACGGCGTGCATGCGCCGGGGGCACGCACCGACCCGGAGGAGGCGGCCGGCTTCGTGGCCGCGACCAAGGTCGACGCCCTCGCCGTCGCCGTCGGCACCTCCCACGCCATGCTCACCCAGGACGCCGCGCTGGACTTCGAGCTCATCGGACGGCTCGGCGCCCGCGTGGAGGTCCCCCTCGTCCTGCACGGCTCCTCGGGCGTGCCCGACCCCGACCTGACGCGGGCGGTCGCCGCGGGGATCACCAAGGTGAACATCTCGACGCGCCTCGGCAGGGCGTTCACCGCCGCCGTGCGCACCTGCCTCGAGCGCAACCCGTCGGTGGTCGACACCCGCACCTACCTCGGCCCGGCCCGCGAGGCCGTGGCGGCCGAGGTGCGCCGCGTCCTGGAGGTGCTCGGTCAGGGCCGGGCGGCTCCGCTGTCCAGCCGGAAGTCGTAGATGAAGGGCACGTCCGGCTGGGCGCCCGCCGCCCCTGGAGGTGCCCGGTGGACGGCGAGCCAGAGATCCGAGAGCGAGACCTCGCCTTCCCGCAGGTCGGCGATCTCCAGATCGCCGGCGAGGATGGACTCGGCCCGCCCGACGTCACCATGGAGCACGGCGGCCCGCGCCTCCAGCAGTCGGAACCTCCCGGCGAACGACGACGGCGGCGCCGTCTGCGCCAGCGCGATCGCCTCCGGGAGGCGGTCCGCCGCGATCAGCGCCTCGATCGCCTCGACCCGGAGCTGCGGGAGGTCGGGCATCAGGTCCAGCGCCCGCAGGTACTGCTCGGCCGACCGCCCGGGCGCTCCCGTCAGGCCGCTCACGGCCGCGAGGTTGCGCAACGCGAGCCAGGAGTCGGGCTCCAGCGCGCATGCCGCCTGCCAGGCCTCGACGGCGGCCTCCCGATGGCCGGCGTTCCACCGGACGACCCCCCGGTGCAGCATCGATGTGGCCGAGTCCGCCGCCTCTTCGAGCAGGCCGGACCAGGACCGGCCAACCACATAGGAGCGCGGCGTCCCGGGCGGCGGCGCGCCCGTTTCCAGCAGAGTGGTCCACGGCTCCTGGTCGTCCCCGAGGCTGGATCGGGGGAACAGGCGGTCGATGACGGGCGAGGACGGCTCCCGCGCCACCTCACGCCGAAGCGACTCCAGCGCTCCCCATCCCGAGCCGGCGTGCACCCGCTCACCTTGCCGGACGTCGTCGGCCCGAGCGCCCCCGCCGAGCACGGACTCGGCCTGCGCCTCGGCGACCGCCGGCTCCAGGCACTCGACCGCGTCGGCCCACTCCCCGTGGACCGCGGCCCTGGGGACCGAGACCGGTCCGTAGACCTCGGTCCACGACCAGCTGGCTCCTGGGGCGAGCGGAACGTGCTCGAGCTGGGTCCTGGTCAGGCCGCCCTGGATCTCGAAGTAGGACTCGGTGGAGCCGGTGAGGAACTCCTGCCAGCGACGCCCGCCGGGACTGTTTCCCCAGGTGAACAGCTTCCGCCCGTGGAGCCGTGCGGAGGACACCTGCAGCAGCCCGACGCCGGCCGCGTCGACCGCCGCGATCCAGGGAAGCCTCCCTGGGTCCAGCTCGAAGAAGTGGTCGGCGGTCCGCGTCGCCGCAAGCGGATAGGTGAGGTCGGGCCCCTCGGGCCCCGGCACGGGAACGCGACGGAGCCGTCGCGCGTAGGTGAACTCCAACGCCGAGCGGCTGGGGACCACGACCCGGGTGCCGGGCGAGCTGGCGACCGCCACATTCGACCACCAGTAGACCGGCACGGCGTGGGCATTCGGGTTGGTCACCTTGATGTCGACCGCAAGGCGGCGCGACCTGGCTCCCAGCCTGAAGTCCACCTGGTAGACGAGCTCACGCATACGCTCCCACTCGTAGATGCGAAGGCCGGGAGTGCCATCGGGGAACCCGAGGGAAGCCGCATGGACAGGCGAGCACGTCAATGCCGTATGACCCGTGGTCCCCAGATTCCACTCGACTCCGCCCGGGAACCAGGCATTTCGCAATCCGAGGTTGCCAAGCTGGATCCGGTCGTTGTTGTAGAGCAGCTCTCGACCGCCGACCTTGTCCTCCAGGGACCAGAGCCGGCCACCAAGGTCGAGCAGGACCATCGCACGCAGGTAGCGGTTCTCGAGGATCGCCACGGTGGTCGCTTGCGGCACGAGTTCGCGTGAGTAATCGTCCTGGTGCTGGTAGGGCAGCACGCTGCTCACGTGTCCGTAACCGATGTTGCGGGCCATCTCCTCGTCCAGCCCCGTGCCGTCGACGTCGTCGTGCAGGTCACCGAGAAGGCGCAACGGCGGAAGCGGGTTCTCGGGCCCTCGCTTTGACATGGCGAAGATGGTTGAGTGGATGTCGAGCGTGGTCATCTCTCCGCTGGGACCTAGAAGTCCTGGCCACCGACGTCGACCTGGCCGTTTGCCGCGAGCCAGCGAAGCGACTCGTGCAGGGCGTCCAGCGAGCTGTACCGCGGTGTGTATCCGAGGATGTCGCGGGCCCGGTCGATGCTCGCGGCGATGCTTCGGCCGGCGTGGTCGCGGGTGACGCCGGCGTGCTCGGCGCCGACCCGCCGTTCGAACTCCGACCAGTCGACGAGGTCGAGCAGCGGCTCGCGACCGAACCACCCGGCAACCCCGGCGGCCAGTCCGCGCATCGTCATGGCCTGCTCGGAGACCACGTGGAAGCTCGACCCGATCGCGGCCGGCCGGGTCAGCGCCCGTTCGAAGGCCTGCGCGACGTCGTCGGCGTGGACGTGGTGGAGGACGCCGAGCCCGAGCTGGGGCAGGGCGAGCGGTTCGCCGGTGGCCAGCCGCCGCCAGACATCGGGGTCCAGGTTGCCGGCAGGGGTGATGACCGGCCAGCCCGGACCGCTGATGTGCCCAGGGTGCAGCACCACGCTCGGCACCCCGCCCGCGACCGTCTCCCGGTGCAACAGCGCCTCGATCGCCGCCTTGCCCGTGCCGTACCCGCCATACGCGGTGCGCGGCTCGTCCTCGGTGACCGGCACCCGCGCGGCCGGGCCATGCACCCAGATGGTGCCGCAGTGCACCAGCAGGGGCCGGGTCGGCCGGAGGGCGTCAACCAGTTGCTGCGCCGACGCCGCACTGAAACAGAGCATG
>Ga0209382_10001071_pt1 | contig 43989 bp, 49 predicted proteins | sample SoiMetdeltSBSDD5_FD_187599 | JGI IMG/M metagenome (GOLD analysis project Ga0209382, IMG submission 187599) | Bulk soil microbial communities from a Populus tree surrounding site in Tennessee, USA - Soil MetaG P. deltoides SBSDD5 (SPAdes) (version 2) | ecosystem: Environmental > Terrestrial >... | reverse complement strand
AGCAGGGCAAGGGCCAGCCGATCCGCGCCGACGGACCGCAGAGCCATCTCGCCAAGCGCGGCACGCCGACCATGGGTGGCCTGCTGATCCTGATCTCGGTCGGCATTTCGGTCATCCTGTGGATGGACCTGCTCAATCCGTACGTCTGGGCCTGTTTGCTGGTGACCGCCGGGTTCGGGCTGATCGGGTTCCTCGACGACTATGACAAGGTGAAGAAGGCGCATCACGCCGGACTCAAGGGGAGGACGCGGCTGCTGCTGGAATTCGTCATTGCCGGGGCGGCCACCTGGATCATGGTCCGCAATAGCGGGACGCAGCTCTACCTGCCCTTTGTCCAGGGCGCGGTGATCGACCTTAGCTGGTTCTACATCGCCTTTGGCGCCTTCGTGATCGTCGCCTTCGGCAATGCGGTGAACCTGACCGACGGGCTGGATGGCCTGGCCACCATGCCGGTGATCATCGCCGCGGTGGCTTTCACCTTGATCGCCTATCTGGTCGGCAACGCGGTCTATTCCACCTATCTCGGCATCCCCAATGTGAAGGGGGCCGGCGATTTGACCGTGCTGCTGCTGGCCATCGTCGGCGCGGGTCTCGCCTTCCTCTGGTTCAATGCGCCGCCGGCTGCCGTCTTCATGGGCGACACCGGCAGCCTCGCGCTGGGCGGAGCATTGGGCGCGGTCTCGGTCGCGACCCATCATGAATTCGTGCTGGTGATCGTCGGCGGCCTGTTCGTGCTGGAGGCGGTCAGCGTCATCGTCCAGGTGTTCTGGTTCAAGCGCTACGGCAAGCGCATCTTCCGCATGGCGCCGATCCACCATCATTTCGAGCATTTGGGCTGGAGCGAGCCGACCGTGGTGATCCGCTTCTGGATCATCAGCTTCATCCTGGCGCTGGCCGGTTTGAGCACCCTGAAGCTGAGGTGATCACCGCCAAGGCCTTCGCCGGAAAACATTATGCCGTCCTCGGGCTTGCCCGCAGCGGGCTGGCGACGGTCGAGGCGTTGCTTGCCAGCGGGGCGAGGGTCACGGCGTGGGATGATAAATTGTTTCCCGGCGAAGGCCGGGACCCAGGGCAGCGGGAACCGCTGCTCAGCAGCGGCCTGGGCCCCGGCCTACGCCGGGGAACGGAATTCACGAACCTCAATGAGGCCGACCTCTCCCAGTTCGACTCCATCGTCGTCACCCCCGGCCTGCCGCTCAACCGCCACCCGATCGCCCGGCGCGCCAGGGACGCCGGCGTCGAGATCATCGGCGATATCGAGCTGTTCGCACGGGCGCGCCCTGAGCTTCCGCCGCACAAGGTGGTCGGGATCACCGGCACCAACGGCAAGTCGACCACCACCGCGCTGATCCATCACATATTGAAGACCGCGGGAGTGCCGGCGGAGATGGGCGGCAACATCGGCCTCCCGATCCTGGCGCAGGATCCGCTCCCGGAAGGCGGCGTCTATGTGCTGGAGCTGTCGAGCTATCAGATCGACCTGACCCAGAGCCTCGACTGCGATGTGGCGGTGCTGCTCAACATCACGCCCGACCATCTCGACCGGTATGAGAGCTTTGAGGCCTATGCGGCGTCGAAGGCGCGGCTGTTCGAGATGCAAAAGCGGGAGGATGATCGGACTTTCATCATCGACGAAGACGATCCCACGCGGCAGATCAGGGACGCGCTGCGAAATACTGACCGCTGGTTCAACACAATCCGATCCTATGACATCGATACGCCGGACCTTGGTGTACCGTTGCCGTCGACTCTAGCTGGTCCCCACAACAAGCAAAACGCGTCGGCGGCTCTAGCAGTAGTCATGGCTCTCGGCCTTGAGGACGAAGCGATCGCCCAAGGATTCAGCACCTATCCTGGCCTGCCGCACCGCATGGAGCGCGTCGCCGAAAAGGACGGCGTCCTGTTCGTCAACGACAGCAAGGCGACCAATCCGACCGCGACCTCGCCGGCGCTGGCGGCCTTCGAGAAGATCCGCTGGATCTTGGGCGGGCAGGCCAAGACCGGCAATCTCGACGAGTGCGCCCCTCACTTCGGTCACGTTCGCAAGGCCTATACCATTGGCGAGGCGGGAGAAATGTTCGCCTCCCTCTTGTCCCCGCACATGGCCGTGGCAGAGTGCGTGACGCTGGACGAAGCGGTCAAAATGGCCGCGTCGGAGGCTCAAGCGGGGGACACAGTGCTGCTGTCCCCGGCCTGCGCTTCCTTCGACCAGTTCCGGGATTTCGAGGCGCGGGGCGATGCCTTCCGCGCCCTGGTGGGGGAGTTATGAACCAGACGATCACCGGCAGGATCAAGGCGGGGGCCGCATGGGCCGATCCCAACCGCTACGGCCGGTCCGACCGCTCGACCGTCGGCCGCTGGTTCTGGGAGATCGACCGGGTGCTCCTGTTCATGCTCGCCCTGCTGATCGGTTTCGGACTGATCGCGGTGGCGGCAGCCAGCCCGGCGGTAGCGCAGCGCTATTCGGGTGGTTCGGTCCGCATCGACCCGCTCTATTATTTCTACCGCCAGATCATCTGGATCGGCCTGTCGATGCCGGTGATGATCGCCATTTCGATGCAACCGCGCAGCCGTTTGCGCCGGCTCTCATTGTTCGGGGCGGTGATTTGCGTCGCGGCGCTGGCGCTGGTGCCCTGGTTCGGCACCGAAGTGAACGGCGCCAAGCGCTGGTTCAACCTCGGCATCGGCCTGTTCCAGCCATCGGAGTTTTTGAAGCCCTTCTTCGTCGTTTCGATGGCCTGGCTGCTCTCCTTGCGCGAGACCGACAAGTCGCTGCCGATCTTCACCCTGTCGGCCGGGATCATCGGGGTGGTCGCAGTGATGCTGATGCGCCAGCCGGACTTCGGGTCGACCATCATCTTCGCCGCGGTGTGGGTGGCAATGCTGGCGATCGCCGGCCTCAACATGCGCATCCTGATCGGGCTCGGCATTGCCGGCGTGGTCGGGATCGTACTGGCTTATTTCTTCTATGATGTGGCGACGGCGCGGATCGACGCCTTCATCTTCGGCGAAGGGGACAATTTCCAGACCGAGAATGCGATGCGGACCCTGACCGCCGGCGGGTTGTTCGGCATGGGTCCGGGTGCTGGAACGCGCAAGTTCGGCCTGCCCGAGCCGCATACCGACTATATCTTTTCGGTGATCGGCGAGGAATTCGGCCTGATCGCCTGTCTGATGATCGCGCTCTTGTACCTTGGCATCGTCGCCCGCGTGCTGATCAAGCTGCTGGATGAGGAATCCAGCTTCGCCATCCTCGCCGCCGCGGGCCTCGTCATCCAGTTCGGCTTGCAGGCCCTCATCAACATGGCGGTCAATGTCCAGATCGCACCTTCCAAAGGCATGACCCTGCCGTTCATTAGCTATGGCGGTTCGTCGATGCTGGCGCTGTCGATCGCCATGGGATTGCTGCTCGCCTTCACGCGGCGAAACCCCTATCTCACCCGCTCGCCCTATGTGGTGAAATGGGGCGGGGAGAGCATTAGGGGATGAATATCACTTTAGCCGCCGGGGGCACCGGCGGGCATATGGTCCCGGCTCATGCGCTTGCCGCCGAACTCAAGTCGCGCGGCCATGGCGTGATGCTGGTCACCGACGAGCGCGGGGCGAAGATCCCGGCGCTGTTCGAGGATGTGCCGACCCATATATTGCCCGCCGGCAGGCTGGGCGGCGGGCCGATCGGCTGGCTCAAGGCCGGTATGGCAGTTCTGGCCGGGCGGCGCGAGGCCAAGGCGCTCTATCGGGAGTTCACGCCCGACGCGGTGGTCGGCTTTGGCGGCTATCCGGCCTTCCCCGCGCTGCTGGCGGCCAATTCGCTGGGCATCCCCACCATCCTGCATGAACAAAATGCCGTATTGGGCCGCGTCAACCGGCTGCTGGCCGGGTCGGCCGCGGCCATCGCCACCGCCTATGCCGAGATCGACCGGCTGAAGCCCTCGCACAGCCGCAAGGTTGAGCTGGTCGGCAATCCGGTCAGGGAATCGGTTGCCCGGCTCGGCACCATGCCCTTCCCCGAGTTCGACGAGACCGCGCCGCTCAAGATATTGATCACCGGCGGGAGCCAGGGCGCGACGGTGCTTGGGTCCGTGGTGCCCGACGCGCTCGGCATGCTGTCGCCCAAGCTTCGCCATCGGCTGCAGGTCGTCCAGCAATGCCGGCCGGACGACATCGAGGCGGTCCGCAACCGCTATGCCGCGCTCAACATCCCGGCCGAGCTTTTGACCTATATCGAGGACATGCCCGATCGCATCGCCGAGGCGCATCTGGTGATCGCCCGGGCCGGCGCATCGACCATTGCCGAGCTTACCGCCGCCGGGCGGCCCGCCATCCTCATCCCGCTGCCGATCGCGACCGACGATCACCAGACCGCCAACGCCCGCGAAATGGCCAAGGCGGGCGGGGCGCGGATGGTCCCGCAGACTGAGTTCACGCCTGAAGTGCTGGCGGCGCAGATCGAAGCGATCGCCGGCGACCCGCAGGCGCTGTCCAACGCCGCCGAGCGCGCCCTTTCGGTCGGACGGCCGCGTGCGACCGGCGACCTCGCCGACCTGGTCGAACGGATTGCCGGCGGCGCCTCGCCGCTGCTGGTCGGCAGGGCCCGCCCAGCCGCGCGCGAGGCGCCTGGCATGGGGGTGCCGGCATGAAGGCCATGGGCACCGAAATCGGGACGATCCACTTCGTCGGCATTGGTGGCATCGGCATGTCCGGCATCGCCGAAGTGATGCATCACCTTGGCTACAAAGTGCAGGGCAGCGACAATACCGAAAGCTATGTCACCGAGGGCCTGAGGAAAGTCGGCATCCCGGTGATGATCGGCCAGAGCGCCGACAATCTGGGCGACGCGGCGGTGGTGGTTTGCTCCACCGCGATCCGCGAGGACAATCCCGAGGTGCAGGCCGCTGCGGAGCGGCGATTGCCACGCGTGCGGCGTGCCGAAATGCTCGCCGAGCTGATGCGGATGCAATCGACCATCGCGGTCGCCGGCACGCACGGCAAGACGACGACGACGTCGATGATCGCGGCGATGCTCGATGCCGGCGGGATCGATCCGACGGTGATCAACGGCGGAATCATCAACGCCTATGGCTCCAACGCTCGCCTCGGCAAATCCGATTGGATGGTGGTCGAGGCCGACGAGAGCGACGGCAGCTTCCTAAGGCTCGACGGAACCATCGCGGTCGTCACCAACATCGACCCTGAGCATCTCGAACATTATGGCGACTTCGACACGGTGAAGGACGCCTTCGTCGAGTTCGTCGAGAATGTCCCCTTCTATGGTCTCGCGGTGATGTGCGTCGACGATCCCGACGTGCAGGGCGTCCTCTCGCGCATCCGCGACCGGCGGATCGTGACCTATGGTACCTCGGCGCTGGCCGACCTTCGCGCGGACAATGTCGTGCCGGAAAAAGGTGGCAGCCGGTTCGATGTGTCGGTGCTGGGCAAGGATGGCGAGCGGCGCACAATCGAGGGAATGTTCGTGCCGATGCCCGGCCGGCACAATGTGCTGAATGCGCTGGCAGCGATCGCCGTGGGCATGGAGTTCGGCTTCGCCGATGAGGTGCTGAAGACCGGCTTCAAGAACTTCACCGGGGTCAAGCGGCGCTTCACCAAGGTCGGCGAGGTCGACGGAGCGACCATCATCGACGATTATGCCCATCACCCGGTCGAGATTAGGTCGGTGCTTGCCGCGGCGCGCGAAGCGGCCGAAGAGCGGGTAATCGCGGTGGTCCAGCCGCACCGCTACACCCGGCTTCGCGACCTGATGGAAGATTTCCAGAAGGCCTTCAACGACGCGGACGTGGTGTTCGTCGCGCCGGTCTATCCGGCGGGCGAAGAGCCGATCGAGGGAGTCGACGCAACGGCCCTGGCGGAGGGCCTTCGAGCGCGTGGCCATCGCATGGTGAAGACGGTTGACGGCCTCTCCGACCTCGCCTCCAATTTGCGCGACCTGGCGGCGGAGGGCGACATCGTCATTTGCATGGGCGCCGGCGACATCACCAAATGGGCGGGTGGCCTCGGTCCGGCGATTGCCGCTGCGAGGGCGGCCAAGTGAGCGAGGCGAAGACCCTTCCTGATGTCCGCGGCAAGCTGAAGGCCGGAGCGCCGCTGGCGCCGCTGGTGTGGTTCAAGTCGGGCGGCAATGCGGAAATCTTGTTCGAGCCGGCCGACCGGGACGATCTGGCCGATTATCTGAAGGGACTCGATCCCGATACGCCGGTGATGGCGCTGGGACTGGGATCGAACATGATCGTCCGCGACGGCGGCGTACCCGGCGTGACCGTCCGCCTCGGCAAGGCCTTCTCGAAGATCGAGGGGCTGGACGAGGTAACACTGAAATGCGGCGGCGGGGCGAGCGGAATCCTGGTCTCCTCAACCGCGCGCGACGCGGGCATTGCCGGGCTCGAGTTCCTGCGCGGCATTCCCGGCACGGTCGGCGGCTTCGTCCGCATGAACGGCGGCGCCTATGGGCGTGAAGTGCAGGACATTTTGGTCAGCTGCACCTTGGTGTTGAAGGACGGCACTCAAGAGGAATGGCCGGCCGAGAAGCTCGGTTACAGCTATCGCCACAGCGAGTTGCCTGAAGGCGCCGTGGTGGTCGAGGCGGTATTTCGCGGTATTCCTGGCGACCCGGTGATGATCGGTACGGAGATGGACCGTATCGCCAAGGCGCGCGAGGAATCGCAGCCCTTGAGGAGCCGAACAGGCGGCTCGACCTTCAAGAACCCTCCGGGCCACAAGGCCTGGGCCCTGGTTGATGCAGCCGGGTGTCGCGGTTTGCGGCGAGGCGATGCGCAAGTGTCGGAGAAGCATTGCAATTTCCTCTTGAACCTCGGTAACGCTAGCAGTGCCGACATCGAGGAGCTGGGCGAGGATGTCCGGCGCCGGGTGCAGGATAAGACCAACATCACCCTTGAATGGGAAATCCAGCGGATCGGAGTGGCGTAAGCGTGGCAGGAGGGCTCGATCGGAATCTTAATATTGTTGTGCTGATGGGCGGCTGGTCGTCCGAGCGTGAAGTATCGCTGACGAGCGGCAACGGGATCGTGGCGGCGCTGGAGGAGCGCGGCTTCGCCAATGTCACGCCGGTCGATATGGATCGCAACGTTGCGCAGGTGTTGGCTGGGATCCGCCCCGACGTGGTATTCAATGCCCTGCATGGGACGCCGGGCGAGGACGGGACGATCCAGGGCCTGCTCGATCTGATGCAGATCCCTTACACGCACAGTGGCCTGGAAACGTCAGTCATCGCCATCGATAAGGAACTGACCAAGATGGTGCTGGTCCCGCACGGGATCCGCATGCCGAAGGGGAAAGTGGTCGAGAGCAAATCGCTTTATGAAGGCGACCCGATGGCGCGGCCCTATGTGCTCAAACCCGTCAACGAGGGATCGTCGGTCGGTGTCGCGATCGTCACCGACGAGGGCAATTACGGCCATCCGATCAGCGCCAAGGCCGAAGGGCCGTGGCTCCACTTCGAGCGCTTGCTGGCCGAGCCCTTCATCAAGGGCCGCGAGCTGACCGTGGCGGTGCTGGGTGACGAGGCGATGTGCGTCACCGAGCTGAAGCCGGTCCAGGGCTTTTACGACTATGACGCCAAATATACCGACGGCCTCACCGAGCATGTCTGCCCGGCCGACGTGCCGGCCAACATTGCCGCGGAAATGATGGACATGGCGCTGGCTGCCCATCGGCTGCTGGGCTGCAAGGGCGCGTCGCGCAGCGACTTTCGCTGGGACGACACGCAAGGTGAAGCGGGCGTCTACCTGCTGGAGGTCAACACCCAGCCCGGCATGACGCCGCTGAGCCTGGTGCCCGAGCAGGCGCGGCAGCGCGGCATCAGCTATGGCGAGCTGGTCGAGCGGATCATCGCCGAGGCTTTGGAGGGAGTGAGCGAGGGGTGAGCGCAACGCATGTCCGACGGGGGGCGTCGGGCCGGGCAGGATCCCGCAAGGGAGGTTCGCGTGTTGCCGTTCCCAAGAAACTCGCCGCCAGACTGCCGGTTCGGCAGGCACAGGCTAACAAGCTGGCCGGCTGGGCATTCGGCCTGTTCGTCCTGGCCATCGCCGCCGTCGCGCTGGTTGCGCTCGACGTTCCGGCGAAAGTCGGGATCGCGGCGGGCGAGGCGGTCGGCGATGCGGGCTTTCGCGTGAAGAGCATTGACGTCCGCGGCATCAAGCGGATGGATCCGCGCCCGGTCTATGAGCTGGCAGCCGACCAGAAGACCACCGCCATGCCGCTTGTCGACGTGACCGGCATTCGGGAACGGCTGCTCGAATATGGTTGGGTCAAGGATGCGCGCGTTTCGCGCCGCTTCCCCGACACGCTGGTGATCGACATCGTCGAGCGCGAGCCCGCCGCGCTGTGGCAGGATGAGGATCGGCTGACCCTGATCGATAAGGAAGGAGTCGTGCTCGACCGGGTGCCGGTTGCCCAAATGCCCGACCTGCCGCTGCTGATCGGCAAAGGCGCCAACGACCATGCGGTTGCGCTGGATAACCTGCTGAACAAGGCGCCCGCCCTCAAGGCGCAATTGGTTTCTGCAACCTGGGTCGGTGCGCGTCGTTGGGATCTCAACTTGCAAACCGGCGAAACCATCATGCTGCCCGAAGGTGATGCTGCGGCCGCGACAGCGCTGACGCGCTTCGCCAAGATGGACAAATCATCGGGACTGCTCGGCCGCGGCTATATTCACTTCGATATGCGCAGCCCGGGCAAGACGATGACGGTTCGCCTTCCCCGAAAGCCGGGCGAACCGATCGTTCCCGAACCCGCGACAGAAAGCTAAGTAACCTTCGTAATGTCCTCCGATTCCGACCAGCCGCTCATCGCCGCACTCGACATTGGATCGTCCAAGGTCAGCGCGCTGATCGTTACCCGCGACGCCGACGGGCGCCTGCGCGTGCTCGGCACGGGTCAGCGCGAGAGCCGCGGGGTCAAGCGCGGCTATGTCACCGACATGGAAGCGAGCGAGGTCGCGGTGCGCGAAGCGGTCGAGATCGCCGAGCGCATCTCCGGCGTCACCATCGATGACGTCTGGGCCAGCTTCGCCGCCGGCGGCCTGGTCAGCGACATCGCCAATGTCGAGGTTGAATTGGGCGGCCACCAGGTCGAGCAGTCGGACATCGAGGAGCTGCTTTCAGCCGGGAAGGGCGCGATCGACCGCAATGGCCAGGTCGTGCTGCACGCCCATCCGGCGCTTTACACCATCGACGGGGTCGAAGGCGTGCAGCACCCGATCGGGCTGCACGCCGACCGGCTGGGCGTCGACATCCATGTCGTCGCCGCCGACCCGGCCCCGCTCAGAAACATCGACTATGTCATCCGCTCGGCCCATCTCGGGGTGAAGGCAATCGTTGCCTCGCCGGTGGCCGCGGCGCTGGCCTGCCTCACCCCGGAGGAGCGGGAGCTGGGTGTGGCCCTGGTCGAATTGGGCGCGGAAGTGACCAACGTCTCGCTCCATGCCGGCGGCATGCTGGTCGGGCTGCGCTCGATCCCGCTTGGCGCCAAGGACATCACCGACGACATCGCCTGCGCTTTTGCCGTGCAGCGGCGCGAGGCGGAGCGGATGAAATGCCGGTTCGGTTCGGCGATGACGTCGCCGCGCGACAATCATGAGATGGTCGAGGCAACCCCAATTGGGGGCGATGACGGTGGCGAGCCGCTCCGCATCACCCATGCCCAGTTGATCACCGTCATCCGCCAGCGGACCGAACAGATCACCAACGAGATTGAGCGGGCGCTGAAAGAGCTCGGCTTCTCTGGCCCGGTCGGGCGGCAGGTTGTGCTGACCGGCGGCGGGGCGGAACTTAAAAACATTGCCGACTATATGCAGGGCGTGCTGGGGCGGGCGGTGCGCGTCGGCCGGCCCAAGACCATCACCGGCCTCCCCGAGGCGCATAGCGGCCCAGCCTTTTCGACCCTGGTCGGCCTCGCCCAGCTGGCGGCAAGCGGCAGCGGCGACATCCGCGACCTGGCGCTGGTCGGGGTGCGCGAAAAGAAGCCCGCGACCGGCATGGTCGGCCGGCTGATCGCGGCGATGAGGGGTGGATTCTAGCCCGTTTGTCGAACGCGACTTTGTCCCACGGCAATTGAAGCTAGCTTCCCGGCAAGATGGGGAGGCTGACATGTTGGTAAGACTTTGGCTCGCATTGATGCTCGCTCTGCCCGCGGCGGCGACGGCCCAGGTGCCGACCGCCAAGGGCTATGTCGACACGGCGCCAGGCGTTTCCGTCTATTTTGAGCGCTACGGCACCGGGCCGAACGTCGTCCTGATCCCCGGCCGGCTGTTCATGCCGGAATTCACGGCGCTGGCGCGGCCCGATCGCACCCTGATTCAGTACGATATGCGCAATCGCGGCCTGTCCAAGCGGGTCGAGGATGTGTCCCAGCTTACGATCATGGGCGATGTGGCCGACATCGAGGCGCTGCGCCGCCACTTCGGCGCGGAAAAGGTCTCCCTCATTGGCTATTCCTACCTCGGCCTGATGGTCGCGCTCTATGCGACCGAGCATCCCGATCGGGTCGAGCGGCTGGTGCAAATGGGCGCCGTGCCGCGCAAATTCGGCACCGCCTATCCGGCCGACCAGCAGGCCGGGAGCGACAGCCTTAGCGCCGAGGGCAAAGCCGCCGAAGCGAGATGGAACGAGCTTCGCGCCAAATTGGAAAGCCCTGATTCCAAAGTGGATTCCAGCCAGGGATGCGAAGTGCTCCACCGCTATTCCAGCTATCAGCTGGTCGGCAATCCGGCCAACCACAGCAAGATTCCAAATAATTGCCGCTATGAGAATGAAGCGATCGCCAATTTCGCGCGCCATCTCGGCGCCCATTTCGGCGACTTGCAGAAGCGCGATTTCCCCCGTGAAGCCTTTACCAGGCTGGAACAGCCGGTCCTGACCTTACATGGTACGCTCGACCGCAATGCGCCTTATGGCTCGGGCCTGGAATGGGCGACGACCTTTCGCAACGGCCGGCTGATCACGATCGAGGGCGGCGCACACCAGCTGTGGCTCGACGATCCGTCCGCAATCGCCGACATCGATCGCTTCCTGGCCGGCGAATGGCCGGCGCGGGCGCAGCGATTTGGACGGGAGTGAGGCTTCTGGCCGCCATTCATAGCTGCTAGCGTCCGCCAAAAGGGGGGCGGGCATGGCGACAATTGCCAAGACCAATGGCTTAGTTCGGGCGCTGGTTATCCTGCTCGGTGCGGCCGTGTTCCTGAACTATGTCGACCGCGGATCGATTGCGGTAGCGGCGCCGCTGATGAAGGGCGAGCTCGGCCTCACCGCGACCGAGTTCGGCACCGCGGTGTCGGCCTTCTTCTGGATCTACGCTCCGGTGCAGCTGGTGGTCGGCTGGCTGTGCGACCGCTTCTCGGTCTACCGGCTGATTGCGTGGGGCGTAATTCTGTGGGCGGCGAGCACGCTGTTGATGGGCTTCGTCGGCGGCTTCCTGTCGCTGCTCGTACTGCGAGTCATCCTCGGCGTGGGCGAGAGTGTGGTGTTCCCGGCCAGCGGCAAGATCATCGCGCGCCATGTGCCCGCCGAAAGCCGCGGGCTGGCGAACGCAAGCTGTGCGGCCGGAATCGCGCTGGGGCCGGCGCTCGGCACCTTGTTCGGCGGGATGATTCTCGCCTCGCTGGGTTGGCGGGCGATCTTCTTTGTCTTTGGCCTGGCCACGCTGATCTGGCTGCTACCATGGCAGCGGGTCGTGGGCGGGCTGCCTGTCATCCGTGACGGGGCGCGTGAGCCAATGGTGCCGATCGGCGGGCTGCTAAGGAGCCGGGCGCTGTGGGCGATGGGGATTGGCCATGCCGCCGGCAACTACGGCTTTTATTTCCTGCTGGCGTGGCTGCCGCTGTTCCTAGTTCAGCAGCGCGGCTTCTCGATCCAGGAAATGACCCTGCTTGCCAGCCTCGGTTACGCCGTGCAGGCGGTCGCGGCGCTGGCGCTCGGAGTCCTGTCCGATCGCTGGACTCGCTCCGGGCGGTCGGAGGCCGCAATGCGGCGATGGCTGCTCGCCATCGGCCAGTTCCTCATGGCTGCATGCATCGTAGGTATCGGAATCAGCGAAGACACGATCGCGACCGGCGTGCTGCTGTGCCTGGCCGGAGTGGCATCGGCGTCGCTCTCGACCAACCTCTATTCCGTCGCGCAGATGTTTGCCGGCCCGAGGGCGGCCGGCACGTGGATCGGCATTCAGAATGCAGTCGGCAATATTTCCGGCATCTTGCAGCCGATCATCGCCGGGATCCTTATCGATCGGTCGGGCTACGATGGGGCATTCTACCTTGCCGCCGGCGTCGCTGCCTTTGGCGGATTGTGGTGGATCGTGGGGGTTCCTCGCATCGCCCAAGTAATTCCGAACGATTAACGTTAACGCCCAGCCGGGCTTTACATGCCTGTCCCATATTGAATCATGGTGAGTCTGCGGGGGCACAATCTGCGATTTTTTTCGTTTTGCGTTAACTTTTCCGCTTGTCGTAGGACTCGCAATGATTCATGGATTCTTGTTGACGGTTCAACGCGCTAGGTCGCGAAGGGGAGGGGTTAGTCCATGAGCATTGATTTCATCCGGCCCGAAGTTGACGAGCTTCGCCCGAGGATCAGTGTCATTGGTGTCGGCGGCGCGGGCGGAAACGCCATCGCCAACATGATCCGCTCCGACGTGCAGGGCGTCCAGTTCCTGGTCGCCAATACCGACGCGCAAGCTTTGAACGCTTCGGAAGCCGACCAGCGCATCCAGCTGGGCCTCAAGATCACGCAAGGGTTGGGCGCGGGCTCGCGGCCCGAGATCGGCCGTGCCGCGGCCGAAGAGACGCTGGAGGAAATCGAGCGGGCTCTGGACGGGGCGCACATGTGCTTCATCGCCGCCGGCATGGGCGGCGGCACGGGCACGGGCGCCGCGCCGGTGATCGCCAAGGCCGCCCGCGACCGCGGCATACTGACCGTCGGCGTCGTCACCAAGCCGTTCGCCTTCGAAGGCTCGCGCCGCATGCGCTCGGCCGAAAGCGGCATCGAAGAGCTGCAGAAGCATGTCGACACGCTGATCGTCATCCCCAACCAGAACCTGTTCCGCCTCGCCACCTCGGAGACGACCTTCAAGGAAGCGTTCGAGATGGCCGACGAGGTGCTGCAACAGGGCGTCCGCGGCATCACCGACCTGATGGTCATGCCCGGCCTCATCAATCTCGACTTCGCCGACGTCCGCTCGGTGATGGGCGAGATGGGCAAGGCGATGATGGGCACCGGCGAGGCAGCCGGCGACAATCGCGCCATCGAAGCCGCCGAAAAGGCGATTTCGAACCCGCTGCTCGACGGCGTCAGCATGAAGGGCGCCAAGGGCGTCATCATTTCGATCACCGGCGGCGAGGACATGCGCCTGATGGAGGTCGACGAGGCCGCCAGCCACATCAAGGAGCTGGTCGACCCGGATGCCAACATCATCTGGGGCTCGGCGTTCAATAATGATTTGGGCGGCAAAATCCGCGTATCGGTGGTCGCCACCGGCATCGAGGCGGAGGCGGCGATGCAGCCGACCCAGGGCAAGGTGTTCACCTTCCCGACCACCACTCGTCCTGCACCGGCCCCCGCGTCGATGCCGACGATAACGCCGACGGCCGAGGAAGACCCGCTCGACCTTACCGAGGGCGACGAAACCACTGACGAGCTGTTGCTGGAGAGCGAGGATATCCTTGCCGATCCGGTCATGGGCACGCCGATTGCGCCGCCGGCCGACGAGGAAGAAGCCGAGATAGAGGCGGTCGAGGAGACCAAGCCGGCCGCGGCGGCAGGCACCTTGTTCGAGCGTATGTCGAACATCGCCCGCGGCGCGGCCCAGGCCAAGGTCGAGGACGAGCCCGCGCCGAGTTTCCGGCGCGAGCCGCTCGACATCCCGCGCTTCCTCAATCGCCAGAATAACCAGTAATCCAAATCGACCTCGGCCAGCTGCCGTTCCAACGTGCTGGGGGCATGCCGGCGTCCGGCAGTTCGTCGCCGGGCCGAAACGTTTTGGCGCTGGGCCCTTTTCAGCAAGGCTCCAGAAAGCTTGTTTGGGGCATGGGGAGGGCCATGCACAAACTGAAGTTCCCGCGCGCGGGGCTGGCCGCAATGCTCGCCGCGGCAATGATGGCGACTGCTGCGCCAGCTGCCGACATGTCGGCCGCTCCGGAATCTCCCGGAACCGCCCTGTCACGCCACATCCGCGTGCTGGCCTCCAACCCGCGCGATTTCAATGCGCTGATCGGCGCCGGCCGGGCGGCATTGGAACTGGGCGATGTCCAGGCCGCCGCCGGCTTCTTCGGCCGCGCCGAGGAGGCCAACCCCAATGCGCCCGCCGCAAAGGCGGGGCTGGGCGCCGCTATGGCCCATATGGGCGATGCTGACGGCGCCATTTTCTATTTCGACCAGGCTATTCGCCTTGGTGCATCAGCACTGACGATCGCTCTCGACCGCGGACTGGCACGCGACCTCAATGGCGACCTTGCGGCGGCCCAGGAAGATTATCGGCTGTCCATCCAGACGCTGAACAGCGACGAGGGGCGACGCCGGCTGGCGCTGAGCCTTGCGATCGGGCGGGACCGGGCGGGGGCGCTCACCGCCATCCAGCCCTTGCTTAACCGGCGCGATCCCGGCGCGCAGCGCATTCGGGCCTTCGTCCTGGCCCTGGTCGGCGATCAGGCCGGCGCGGCACAAGCAATCGATTCCATTAAGCCTGGCGACTCTGCGCGGTTCGCGCCGTTCTTCAGCCTGCTCCCGTACCTTTCCGTCCAAGAGAAGGCGGCGGCGGTTCACCTCGGCATGTTCCCGGACAATGCGGCGGCCAAGGTCGCGGCGGCCCAAGCTGCCCAACAGACGCCGCAACTTGCGGCACGCACGCCTCCGCCGGCGCAAGGCGGGCCCGCGAACCCTGACGCTCGCGCAACCGTGACCAAGCCTGCCGTGCAGCAGGCGCCGCCGGTGCGCGTCGCCGCGCGCGAGCCGGCGCCCAAGCCTCCAAAGCCGAACTTCACCCTGCCGTCCCAGGGGGCGTCCGCCTCTCCGTCTTTTAGCCTGCCGTCGGCGAACAGCGCCCCGCCGACGGGGAGCAATGCGGCGCAGGAGCAGCCGCAGCTCGCCGCGGACGATCCAACGCGCGCATTGACCGAGGCCGAGGCGGCCGCTGGGAACCTGTCGGGCATCGACAAATTGTTGGCGACCATCGCCGAGGCTCCGGCGCCGCCTGCGCCCAAGGCGGAGCCGAAGAAACCCGGCCCGGCGGTGGCGAAGGCTACTGCAGACAAGAAGGCCGCAGATAAGAAGGCGGCGGCGAAGGCTGCGGCCGAAAAGAAGGCGCGCGACGAAAAACTGGCCGCGGAAAAGAAGGAGCGGGAGGAAGCTGCAAAGCTGGGGGTCAAGGGCACCTATTGGGTCCAGCTGGCCGGCGGCTCCAACCAGGACCGCATGGCGACCGAATATAAGAAGCTCTCCGCCAAGGCCGGCAAGCTGCTCAGGTCGCGGCCCGGCTATGTCACCGGAGGCAAGGATTATTTCCGGCTGGTGGTCGGCCCGTTCGATACGAAGGCGGAAAGCCAGGCCTTCGTCAACAAACTTGAAAAGGAGGGCGTGGACGGCTTTAGCTGGACCCGCACTCCGCCGAAAATCAAGATCGAGAAACTCTCCTCAAGATGACCCTATCGAAGGCCCTCGCCGCGCAACCCGGTCAATCGCGCGGAAGGGCCTTCGTTGAGGATGACCGCGGTCCGCGCGGTCCGCGCGACGCCTTCCAGCGCGACCGCGACCGTATCGTCCATTCGGTCGCCTTCCGCCGCCTGCGCCACAAGACGCAGGTGTTCATCGCGCCCGACGGCGACCATTTCCGCGTCCGCCTCACACATTCGATCGAAGTGGCGCAAATCGGCCGGACCATGGCCCGGGCGTTGGGGCTGAACGAGGATCTGACGGAGGCTTTGTGCCTCGCCCACGATCTCGGCCATCCGCCGTTCGGCCATGGCGGCGAGGACGCGCTGCAGCGGGCCCTCGTAGATGCCGGCGGCTTCGACCATAACGGCCACACGCTGAGGCTCGTGACCTGCCTCGAGAATCCCTATCCGGCGTTCGACGGCCTGAACCTCACCTGGGAGGCCTTGGAAGGCTTGGCCAAGCACAACGGGCCGGTCGTGCAGCCGACCTGGGCGATGGCAGAGGCCGATGCCGCCTTCGGCCTGGAACTCGGCTCCCATCCCAGCCTGGAGGCGCAAGTCGCGGCGATCGCCGACGACATCGCCTATGACAATCACGACATCGACGATGGCCTGAGGTCGGGCATCCTCGATCTTGATGCGCTGCTTGAAGAGCCGTTCGTCGCGCGGCACTGGGCCGAGATCGAGACGCGGCACCCTGGCCTCGACCGCACCAGGAAATTAAAGGCGCTGGTCCGCGACGGAATCGGTGAGATGGTCGGCGACGTGCTCGACGAGACGCGGCGTCGGATCGCGGAAGCGGGCGTCGAGACGATTGACGAGGTCCGCGGCGCGGGCAGGCTGTTAGTCGGCTTTTCAGGCGAGATGCGGGCCGACGAGCGGAGCCTGAAGCAGCACCTCTACAGGCATCTCTATGACAGCCCGCAGCTGAAGCCGATCAGGATCGAGGCGCAGCGGATCGTCAGCGACCTGGCCCGCTATTATCGCGACAATCCCGACATGCTTCCCGAAGGCTGGCAGCATGGGACAAGCGAAACGGCGCGGCTGCGCGGTATCGGCGACTATATCGCCGGGATGACCGATCGGTTCGCCATCGCGCGTCACGAGGAGCTGATCGGACCGGTCAATTTGCCTGATAGGTTCTGATCGCTTCAGTCGATCATTTCACTCGTCATTCAGCCTGCGACGGTGAGGCGAGCGTCCTGCGCGGCAGGCTTTGGTCCGGCCGCCCTTCCCATTCGTTCTTGTCGGTGAAGGGGCTCAGGTCCCCTGAAAGGAGCAACGAGCCATGACTATCATGATCAAAACCCTTGCGCTTGGCGCAGGCTTTGCGGCACTGGCCGCCGCGACGCCGGCCAGTGCGCAATATTATCCGTCCTACGGAAACGCCTACGGCTACTACAATAACAGTGCTGCCACTGACATGGCGGCCCAGCGCTGCGCCGCTGCGGTCCAAAATAGGCTGAGCGTGCGCGGCAGGACCGGCATTTTGGGTACGATGTTTGGCGTGCGCAGCTATAGCAACGCTCGAGTGCTTAGCGTGACCCAGGTGGTTCCGCGGGCACAGACGGTCCGCGTCCGCGGCGTCGCGACCAGTGGTCGCCTTGCCTACAACCCATATGGCGTCGGCGCCTATGGCATGCTGGGTTCCAACTATTCCCAGGCCGCCGACCTCAATTTCCGGTGCACCGTCGACTATCGCGGTTACGTCCGCGACCTCGACATCAATCGCCGATAAATTGGAGATGCTGTGAAGTTGGAAGCGCCGGGTGATTCCCGGCGCTTCTTCACGTCAGCTTTAGTTGCTGTTGGCCGTGCTATCGGCCGCTTCGTTGGCGGCCGCCTCATCCGTCGCGTTCGCATCCGTGGCGTTCGCGTCCATGTTCACGTCGGCATTCAGGTCCATGTTCATGTCTTCAGTGGCGTTCAAATCTTCAACATTTTCCGTCGCCACATTGTTCTCCGCACCGCCGCCGCAGGCGGTGAGCGCAAGCGCGGCAGCGGTTACTGCGGTAGCCAAAATCCGTTTCGACATGCTTCCTCTCCCACTTGGTACCGCCCTCAAACGAACGCTGAAGAAGGGCGTTCCGCCTCACCGGACTCCCAATCGATGTTAATTTTCGGTTATAGGAGTTTCTGAGCGTAGGGGGTTTTGCAGATGATGCGGGCGGGGATCGCATTAATTATGCTGTCGCTCGGCACGGCTGCGGCTGCTGCCGGCACCGACTGGGGCATCCGTGAGGTTGGGAAATCTCCTCGGATTTCTGAGGCTGAGCCCGAACCCGCCGGCACATGGGCGCTGACGACCGGTCCCTCGGGACAGGCTGTCGACATGGGGAGTGTCAGGCAGATCGGTTCGCGATGGGGCCAGGTGACCAGTACCTACCGCAGCCCGTCCCATAATCGCCGCGTCGGCGGCGTCGCCAACAGCTATCATTTGAGCAATCGCGCGATCGACATCGCCCGCCGCCCGGGGGTCAGCCATTGGCAGATCGCCGCGGCCTATCGCAACGCCGGCTATTCGCTGGCGGAATCCTTGGACGAGGGCGACCACAGCCATTTCGCCTTTGGCTCGCCGAAGCACCACCGGGGTCCGCAGGCCCAGATGGTATCGGTCAAATCGGGCGAGAAGACCGAGTGGCGCATCATCTACGCGCCGCCATCGAGCGGCGGCGGTAACTAGCCCTTACGATTTCCCAAAGTTGGCGAAGCGGAAATGAACCGCTAGAGCGCGCCGGATTCCTTTCATTCGGTGAACCAAATTGTCCCTGTACGCCCACTATTCCGCCCTGCTTGACGGCATTCTCGACGATCTGGTTGCCGAGGGGACGCTGCCTCCCGACATCAACCGCAAGGCAGTCGCGGTCGAGCCGCCGCGCGATGCGTCGCACGGTGATTTGGCGACCAACGCGGCGATGGTGCTGGCGAAGGGTGCGGGCGCCAACCCGCGTGCGCTGGCAGAACTGATCAAGCCCAAGCTGGAGGCCACACCCGGTGTCGTCCAGGTTGAAATCGCCGGGCCGGGGTTCATCAACCTGCGCCTGGCCGAAGATGCCTGGCGCGACGAGTTGGTGACGATCCTGTCAGAGGGCGAGCGCTACGGCCTTTCCACAATCGGCAACAATGAGCGGGTCAATGTCGAGTATGTCTCGGCGAATCCGACCGGGCCGATGCACATGGGCCATTGCCGCGGTGCCGTCGTAGGCGATGCGCTGGCGAGGCTGCTCGAGGCCGCGGGCTTCCGCGTCACCAAGGAATATTATGTCAATGACGCGGGCAGCCAGGTCGATACGCTGGCCCGCTCCGTGCATCTCCGTTACCGCGAGGCGCTGGGCGAAGACGTCGGCGACATCCCGGAGGGGCTGTACCCCGGCGATTATTTGAAGCCGGTCGGCACGCTGCTCGCCGATGAATATGGCGACAAATATGTCGCGGCTCCCGAGAGCGAGTGGCTGCAGCTGTTCAAGCAGAAGACGGTCGCGGCGATGCTCGACCTCATCCGCCACGACCTTGGCCTGCTCGGCATCCACCACGACATTTTCGCGTCCGAAGCCGAGTTGCAGGCGTCGGGCAAGGTCGAGGAGGCGATGGAGAATCTCCGCGCCAAGGGGTTGGTCTATGAGGGCGAGCTGGAGCGGCCGAAGAGCCTCGATCCGCATGACGAGTGGGAACCGGTCGAGCTGACCTTGTTCAAGGCGAGCCAGTTCGGCGACGACCAGGACCGGCCGATGAAGAAGTCCGACGGGTCATGGACCTATTTCGGCGCCGATGCCGCCTATCATTTCCAGAAGGCGGAAGGCGCCGACCATCTGGTCAACATTTGGGGCGCTGACCATGCCGGCACCGTCAAGCGGGTGCAGGCCGCGGTCAACGCGCTGACCGACGGCCGGGTCGACCTGGACGTCAAGCTGGTCCAGATGGTGCGCCTGTTCCGCGCCGGCGAGCCGATCAAGATGAGCAAGCGCGCCGGCAATTTCGTCACATTGGCGGATGTGGTGCGCGAGGTCGGCAAGGACGTCGTCCGGTTCATCATGCTGACCAAGCGGACCGATTCGATGCTGGACTTCGACTTCGCCAGGGTGGTCGAAGCGTCGAAAGACAATCCGGTCTTCTACGTCCAATATGCCCATGCGCGGATCAGCTCGCTGCAGCGGAAAGCAGCCGAGGCCGGCCTGTCGCTCGAGAAGCAGGCGGACCTGTCGCTGCTCGACGGTGAAGAATTGGCACTGGTCAAGCTCGCCGCCCAATATCCGCGCGTCGTCGAGGGCGCCGCCCTGGCCCATGAGCCGCACCGGGTCGCCTTTTATCTCTATGACTTGGCGGCGGCACTTCATGCGCTATGGAATCGCGGCAATGACGATCCGGAGCGCCGCTTTCTCCTTGAAAATAATCCACAACTTTCTCGCGCCCGGCTGGAACTCGCCCGCGGGATTGGGCAGATTATCCGCAACGGCCTTGGGCTGATGGGTGTGGAGGCTGCCGAGGAGATGCGTTGATGGCCGATGCGGGGGTGATGGCACAGGATCCGGGACGTTTGCCCTGGCTCGAGCCTTACCGCGCGCCGGCCCGCAAGCCATCCAACCGCCGCTCGGGCGTCACGGCGGCGATCGGTGCCATCGGGCTCGCCGCCGTGGTGACCTTGCTGACCCGCGACATGATTCCGCCGTCGGCCGAACCGCAACAAGCGCCCGAGGTGAGCGTCATGCTGCCGGCGCCCGAGGACCTCCAGCCGCAGATCGTGCTTCCAGCGCTGGGCGACGGTCAGGTACCGGTCGCAGAGGTCCAGCAGGCGCCTTCGAGGCGGGTTCGGCAGGCTCGGCAAATCAGGCGCCAGATCCGGGCGGTTCCGACCGCTGCCGCCTATCGCGAGGTGGTCAAGACTCAGTCCGAGCTGGCGCCGCTGCCGGAGGTGACCGAAGCCGCCCTGGCGATCGCGGCAATTCCGATGCCGCCCGACCCGCCGCGGCCGGCGGTCAATCCATCGGCGCAACTGGTGCGCGGCAAGACCGTCCAGCTTGGCGTCTATCTCACCGCCGGCCAGGCTGAGGCCGCCTGGCAGCGCGCGGTGCGCGACTACACCTATCTCGTCACCATGCCGAAGAACATCCAGCCGATTTCGATCCGCTCCAAGCGCTTCTACCGCCTGCAGCTCGGCACGCCGTCGAAGAAGCACGCCCAGCAGCTGTGCACCAATCTGAAGTCGATCGGCCGCACCTGCTCGGTTGCGTGACGCGCAAAATTTTTCACTTTCGCCTCTCCCATAGTGCGACCACGGCTCCTAGGATAAGCGCGAACCGAGGGGAGATGGTGAGCAGATGAGCGACGCGCAGGCCTATGACAGCGAGTCATTGCCCTGGCTGGAGGCGGTCGAGAATGAGGACGGTCCTCGTGCGATCTCTGCCCGCAAGATGCTGGTCGGGCTCATCCTGGTGCTGCTCGCCGCGGCGGTTGTCGCCGGCACCATGTTCTGGCTTGGGCGGCAGGATCCGGCGCCCGGGGGCGTACCCCAGCTGATCAGGGCGGAGCCCGGCCCGTACAAGGTCAAGCCCAGCGATCCTGGCGGGCTCGATGTCGCTGGCGATAGCGAGACGGCCTACTCGACCAGCGCGGGCGAGGATCCCGACGCGGCGCTGGACGTCCGCAAGTTGCCGCCGGAAATGACCCCGGCGCCGGTCGAGGCACCACCGGCGGTGACGCCCCCCAAGAAGATCCCACCCAGGGAAGTGAAGGAGCCGGCGCCTGATGCGGCCGCCGCGCCCGCCGCGCCGTCGGGGCCGACCATCCAACTCGGCGCCTATGCCTCGACCATCAAGGCCGACACGGCGTGGAAATTGCTGTCGGGCCGTATCCCGGACGTGGCCGCGCTCAACAAGGTGGTCGTCACGGCGACCGTCGGCGGCAAGGCGGTCTATCGCCTGCGCGCTACGGGATCGTCGGACCAGACCAAAGCGGCCTGCTCTGCGCTAAAGGCGGCGGGGGAAAGCTGCCTTCCGGTGAAGTGATGCAGGCGGCGATTTACGGGCTTTCCGGGACAGAACTTACTGCGGAAGAACGCGATTTTTTCCGCGATGCCCGGCCTGCGGGCTATATCTTGTTCAAGCGAAATATTGAGTCCAAGCAACAGTTGCGAGCGCTAACTGACGCCATCCGCGACCTCGAGGGCCATGACGAAGTCGCAATATTGATCGACCAGGAAGGCGGCCGGGTGGCGCGCATGCGGCCGCCCGAATGGCCTGCCTTTCCAAGCGGTGAGGCCTTCGACGAGCTTTACCGGCTGGCGCCCTCGAGCGCGATCGAAGCGGCCCGGGTCAATGCGCGCGCGCTCGGCCTGATGCTTCATGAGGTCGGGGTCAATGTCGATTGCCTGCCGATGCTCGACGTCCGCCAGCCGGGTGCAACCGATATTGTCGGCGACCGCGCGCTGGGATCCGATCCGATGCAGGTTTCTGCGCTGGGCAGGGCGATTCTCGACGGCCTCAAAAGCGCGGGCACGCTGGGCGTCATCAAGCACATTCCGGGTCATGGCCGGGCGCTGGTCGACAGCCACCATGAACTGCCGGTGGTGGTCGCAAGCGAGGAGGAGTTGGCGATCGACCTCGAGCCGTTCGAGCGGCTGCGCGAGGCGCCGATGGGAATGACCAGCCATCTCCTCTACACCGCCTGGGACCCCGACCGGCCGGCGTCGCAATCGCCATTCGTCATCCACGAGATCATCCGCCAGCGGATCGGGTTCGACGGTTTCCTGATGAGCGACGACATCGGTATGGAAGCGCTCGCCGGCGACCATGGCGAGCGCGCCGCCGCCTGCGTCGCCGCGGGATGCGACGTCGCGCTGCATTGCGACGGAAAGATGGAAAATATGCTGCTGGTCGCCGATGCGGTTGGCGAATTGTCGCCTGAAAGTGCCGCGCGGCTGGCCCGGGCGATGGCGATGCGCTTCACGCCCGATGACGAAATGGATTTCGCGGAGGCCATCGCCAAACGCGACGCCTTGCTGGCGTTGGTGTAGGCTCCTCGAATCATGGGGGATGAGGAGCTGTTCATTGCGCCGGTGCGCGACGATGAGGCGCTGAACCTCACCCTCGACGGCTGGGAAGGGCCGCTCGACCTGCTGCTCAACCTCGCCAGGGCGCAGAAGGTCGATCTCCACCAGATTTCGATCCTCGCGCTGGTCGAGCAATATCTGACCTATATCGAGGGCGCACGGACGCTGCGGTTGGAGATCGCCGCCGACTATCTCGTGATGGCGGCATGGCTGGCTTACCTCAAAAGCTGTCTGCTGCTGCCCAAGGACCCGACGGTCGATCCGTCCCCTGAAGAACTGGCGCTCAGGCTCCAGCTGCGCCTGCAGCGCCTCGATGCCATGCGCGATGCTGGTGCACGGCTGATGGGCCGCGACCGGCTGGGCCGCGACGTGTTCGCCCGCGGTGAGCCTGAGGGGCTGAAGCTGGTCAGGAAGTCCGCCTGGCAGGTGACACCGTTCGAGCTTTATGCCGCCTATGGCCGGGTCAAGGCGCGCACGCAGCCGGCGATGCATGTCGTCGCCCACCGCGCGGTGATGACATTGGAGGACGCAATCCAGCGGGTTGCGGCGCTGATCGGCCAGGCGCTCGACTGGACCACGTTGGAGGCATTCCTGCCGGCGACCGGCGACCCGCAATATCGCAAGTCTGCGCTGGCCAGCAGCTTCGTCGCGGCGCTGGAGCTGGCCCGGCAGGGCAGGCTGCAGATTGAGCAGGAAGCGCCCTTCGCTGAGCTGCTGGTCAAGAAGGCGGCTGCGTAATGGACGAATTTCAGCGCGCCGTCGAAGCGGCGGTTTTTGCCTCTGAAAGCCCGCTCAGCGTCGAGGACATTCAGGGTTATGTCGGCGAGGGCGAGGTCGAAGCGGCACTGGCCGGGCTGGCCGAGCGCTTTGCCGGCCACGGCATCGAGCTGGTCGAGCGCGGCGGACGCTGGCATTTCCAGACTGCGCCGGACCTGGCGCACATCCTCCGCCGGACACGCGAGGACTCGCGCCGCCTGTCCCGTGCAGCGACCGAGACCCTGGCGATCGTCGCCTATCATGAGCCGGTCAGCCGCGCTGAGATCGAGGCGATCCGTGGAGTCCAAATTAGCAAGGGCACGCTGGACGTATTGATGGAGGCGGGCTGGGTACGGACGGCCGGACGGCGGGAAGCGCCGGGCCGCCCGCTGCTCTATGCGACCACGCCCGATTTTCTCACTCATTTCGGCCTGTCGTCGCGCCGCGACCTGCCGGGGATCGACGATTTGAAAGCTGCCGGCCTGCTCGATCCGCTCGACGAGGCTGTTTTCCAGCTTCAGCTAGAAACCGAAGGCGAGGACGACTAAGTAAGCCTCGCATCATTATTGGAGTTGATCATGGGTCTTGGCGGCATCAGCCATTGGATCGTTATCTTGCTCATTGTGCTCGTGCTGTTCGGAGCCGGACGCATTTCGGGTCTGATGGGCGAACTCGGCAAGGGAATTAAGAGCTTCAAGGAGGGCCTTGGCGAGGGCGATAAGCCCGCGGAGCCCAGGCAAATTCCGCCACAGCAGAATCAGCAACCTATCGACATCACGCCCAACCGTCCGGCCGAGCCGACCCAGCCGTCGGCTGACGACCAGTCGCGCAGCTGATCTTCTGCTAGGGTCCGCCGATGTTCGGCGTCGATACCTCTGAACTGTTGGTCGTGGCAGTGGTGGCCTTGCTGTTCATCGGCCCCAAGGAGCTGCCGCGCGTCATGATGACCATCGGCCGCTGGGTCGGCCGCATGCGCGGCTATGCGCGCCATTTCACTGCTGGGATCGAAAATGTCATTCGCGAGGCCGAGCTCGAGGAAATGGAGAAGAGCTGGCGCGAACAGAACCAGCGCATCCTCTCCCAATATCCGCCGGACGCCGAATATCCGGAGCCAGCTCCGGTGATGACTTCGCTGCCGCCTGACGAGCAGCCCAGCCTGCCGCTGGAGGCGCCGGCGGCGCCCGACGAAGATCCGACGCCGCCCAAGGACCGGCCGCTGCCATGATCCGCGACATTGACGAGACCAAGGCGCCGCTGCTCGATCATTTGATCGAGCTTCGCCGCCGCCTGTTGTGGTGCGTGGTCGCGATCGCTGCTGCCTTCTTTATCTGCCTCTATTTCGCCAAGCCGATCTTTGGAGTGCTGGTTCGGCCATTGGTCGCGGCCGGGCAGGGCAAGCTCATCTACACCGACATTTTCGAGGCATTTTTCGTCGAGGTGAAGGTCGCCTTCTTCGCGGCGCTGATGTTCAGCTTTCCGGTAGTGGCGACGCAGATCTGGCGGTTCGTCGCGCCGGGCCTCTATGCCAAGGAAAAGAAGGCATTCCTGCCCTTCCTGATCATGACGCCCTTTTTCTTCGCTGCGGGCGCCAGCTTCGCCTATTTCGTCGCCATGCCCTGGGCACTGAAGTTCCTGCTCGGCTTCGAAGGCGAAGTGGGCGGGATCACGCAGGAGGCATTGCCGGCCATCGGCAATTATTTGAGCTTTTCGACCCGCTTCCTGTTCGGCTTCGGCGTCGCCTTCCTGCTTCCGGTCCTGCTGATGGTGCTGGAGCGGGCGGGCATCGTCACCCGTCAGCAACTCGCCAAGTCACGCCGCTACGCGATCGTCGTCGCGGCGGCAGTTTCAGCGGTGCTCACGCCGCCCGACGTCGTGTCGATGCTGCTGATGTTGGTGCCGCTATATGCGCTGTACGAGTTCGCGATCCTGGCGATCCGCCTGACCCACTGGCGCGCTGCCCGAAAGGCCGCCGCGACCGCAGACAAAAATGTGGGCCCGAAAACGCCACCGGGGGGGGGGAGGGTTGGCGATTCCGGGCCCATTTCGTCGGATAGCGAGAGCGGGGGGGCAAAAGGTCACTATCCTGTCAGCTAAACGCCCCTTTTTCCGACTCGGTTCCCCGTCATTCTAAATTATTTTCAACCGTTCGTCGCATTTTTATCCACAGTCGGCGACGAACTGTGGATCCTAGCGGTCGGGGAAAACCGGAAGGGTCACCGCGTAACGGCCGAGCTTGCGGTCGAGCGGTGAGCGCAACTGGCGCGCTAGGCCTTCGACAATGCGTTCGAACTGGGTCCTTGCGATGTCGGTCTGATCAACATCGGTGACCAGCACGCTGGAAGAAATGGCCAATGTCGCCGTCAGTTCATCCTCTCGCCTGACCGCAATTTCGACATTGTCTTCGGGCCTGCGGAGCATCGCATATTCCACGACCTCAGTAATGAGGAAGGCCGCAGCCACCGCCACGTCCTGGGTGGTCGACGGTGCATCGAGGTCGAGGTCGATCCTCATGCCGCGCGCCTCGACGGGTGCGCTCGACCGAAGGTCGGCGGCCAGTTCCGTCAATAGCGGCCGAAGGGCGATGCCGCGATTCTCTTCCATCTCCGCATAGTGATGGCGATGGACCACCGACAGAGCATCTACCCTGCGGCCAATTGCCGAATAGGCAGCCTTTGCTTCGGGTCGTGCGGCACTGCGGCCATGGATGCTGAGTAGCGACGCGACAACCTGCAGATTGTTTTTCACGCGATGATGAACTTCGCGCACTAGGCGCCGCTGGCCGTCCAGCGCCTCCAGCGCCTCGCGCTCTGCGCCCTCGATGCGGTCGACCGCACGCTCGAACGCCAGTGAGACGTCGCGAATCTCCGACGCCGCCCCGAACTTGGTGGGTAGCTCCAGGCCCTGCTCGCCCGGCTGATATTCGGTGACCGCCGCCTGCAGCTTCGCCAGCGGGGTTAGCAGCGAACGCCGGACAAGGATCCAGCTGAGTAAGGTGGCCGCAACCCACATCAGAAGCGGCATCAGCATCAGGATCCGATCGCGCAATGCCGTTCGTTCAACCAGCGTCACGGTGCGCACACTGAGCTGGCCGCCGCTCACCGCATGAACATGGTTGAGCGTACGTGTTTCGGGACCTGGTGCGGGACGCTGGAAAATAGGCAGCTCATTGGTGCCATCACTGACCGAAAGTCGCTGAATTCCGCCCTCTGCCGCGGTCACCGCTTGCTCGACATCCGCGACCGTGAGGACGCCGGTGGCCATGCCGCCGACGATGCCGACGCGATAGTGGATCAGCTGTTGCGGCGAGACCCATACCCGGACTGCGCCAGGCGCAACCAGCAGTGTTGGACGTTCACCCTGAAACTCGCCGACGGTGCAGATCTCCCGGCCTTGCTCATCACGGATGCGGAACCGCTGCGCCACCGCGGGCGAAACGGACAAGGAGCGCACCGCCGCGGCGCAGGGGTCCGCGCGGCTGGAAGTCATGGCCGCGCTGGCGGCGACGCGCAGTGCCAAGATATTGCGGGCGAGCAGGCCTTCGATCGAATCCGCAGCATCAGCACCTTGCTGGTCGGAGCGTTCGACCAAAGCACCTTCGGTTTCCCGGATATTTTGATTGGTCACCCAGGCGAGCACCAGCCCAAGCGGGAGGAGCGCCGCGGTAAGCAACAGGAGAAGGACAGCTCCGGTGGGCCAGCGCTCCAGAACTGAGGGCCGGCGCTCCATTAGCGGATCATCCGTCGTGCAGCCTCAGTCGAGCTTTCGGAGCAGGTCAAGAAAGTCCTTGGGTACCTCTTCGCGCAGCATGTCGTCATAGACCGTGCGCAACGCACGGCCGACGGTACCCGCACGATCCTTGCGCGGTTTGCGTTCCGGATGTCCGCGGTGGCCATCGGTCTTGCTGGTCCCACTCAACCTCTCATCCCCCTTGAGCGCAAGCATATGCGCCACAACCTTCCTCAACAGTTTATGCGGCGCGTGCCGACGATGAATTCCATGCTAGCAGCCGGAAAAGCCGCCCGCTCTATTGCTCACCAACGCGCCCCATTCAATCAGGAGTTAACGCGTCTTGAGTTGGGAAAGGAAACCAAATCGCCAATCCTTTGTTCCACCCCTCGCAAACTCGGGGCGAAAGGTGTGGCGCTTCTGTTACGGCGCTGATCGGTCTCGCGGCAGGGTTGCACTGTTTCGGACGCCCGCCCAATACGGGTACGAAACGGTCGTTTGGATCTAAGGGGAGGTGAGGAAACGATGTCGCTCGGCCAGGAACTTTCACCCCATCTGCCCTTCTTGCGGCGCTACGCCCGGGCGCTGACTGGTAGCCAAGTGCATGGCGATGCCTTCGTCCGTGCCACCTTGGAGACCATCGTCGCCAAGCCCGACGAATTTCCGCGGGACGTCGATCCGCGGCTCGGTCTCTACCGAACCTTCCATGCCATTTGGTCGAGCGCCAATATCGAGGAAGGCGAGGAGCCGTCGGTGAACATCAGCGGCGCGGAAGGGATTGCCCAGGCGCGATTGGCGCGGATCACCCCTCTGTCGCGTCAGGCGCTGCTGCTGACCAGCCTCGAGGGATTTTCCGGCGAGGACGCCGCCTATCTGATCGATGCCAGCCCGCAGGACGTCGAGGGCCTGGTGGCGGAGGCGATGGCCGAGATCGAGCGGCAGACCCACGCCGACGTGCTGATTATCGAGGATGAGCCGATCATCGCCATGGACATCGAATCGATCGTCCGTGACCTCGGCCACAACGTCACGGGTGTCGCGGTCACGCGCGACGAGGCCGTCACCCAGGCGCGCAAGGAACCGCCGGGCCTGGTGCTGGCCGACATCCAGCTTGCCGACGACAGTTCCGGCATCGATGCCGTCAAGGACATACTTTCCGAATTTTCGGTACCGGTGATCTTCATTACCGCCTTCCCCGAGCGCCTGCTGACCGGCACCCGCCCGGAGCCCACTTATCTGATCACCAAGCCGTTCCAGCGCTCAACGGTGAAAGCGGCCATCAGCCAGGCCTTGTTCTTCGACGCGGCGACCGTTCCGGCGGCCTGAGCGAGATTTCGATACGACAGGTTTGGGAACAGGGCGCCGCCCTGCGTCGTTACGGTTGAAAACCAACCATATCCTTGGGGGATGAATGACGGACGGCACGCCCGAACGATTGACTGCCATCGAAGCCCGGGCAGGAGTGACCCCGCATGTAACCCGCGTCGTGCTCGGCGTCGGCATGCTGCTGGTGATCGGCCTGTTCGCGCTGATATTGTTCATCGCCCGCTAAGCCCTACATCAATGTGTAGCAACCATGCGTATCATGACCTTGCGTCAAACGAGTCCACGGAAGCGGGGCGGGTTCCAGTGAGCGATGACAAACATCATCAGACCGATGCCGAGGCCCGCCCGGAGCCGGTCCCGTTGCCCGACGCCGAGTTCAAAGACGAGCTGGCCCAGGTCATTCCCCACCTTCGCGCGTTCGGCCGCTCGCTGTCCGGCAGCCGCGACATCGCCGATGACCTGGTCCAGGAAACGCTGCTCAAGGCCTGGGCGGCGCGCAAGCGGTTCCAGGCCGGCACCAACATGCGTGCCTGGACCTTCATCATCCTTAGGAACCTGTTCTTAAGCCAGATGCGCCGCGCCCGGTTCAAGGGCGAGTGGGACGAAGTCACCGCTTCCAAGATTCTTGCCGCGCCGGCCAGCCAGGACCGTCACGTCGAGCTGGGCGACATGCAGCGGGCGCTACTGCACCTGCCGCAGCCCCAGCGGGAGGCGTTGATCCTCGTCGGCGCAGGCGGATTTGCCTATGAAGAGGCGGCTGAAATCTGCGGTTGCGCAGTTGGGACGATCAAGAGCCGCGTCGCCCGCGGCCGCGTTGCGCTGGAAGCGCTGCTTACTGGCGGCAAGCTTCCGTCTCGGCGGCAACACAAGACCGACCCCAACAAGTCGGTGCTGCAGGAAATCATGAGTGAGGTGGATGAGCTCAGCCGCGATCGCGGCTAGCTAGCATAGCTCGCGCAGCAACTCGGCGAATTCCCGCTCGGTTTCGTTGGCCGGCAAGTCGTACGCGCGGCGAAGCGCCGCCGCCAGGCCGGCCTGGGCAGGGGGAAGGTCAATCCAGCTCGAAACACGCTTCATCGTACCTTCCGTCCTCGACAAAAAGGACGTTTCGATATCCATCACCCTTACAAATGCTTGAAAAGCTAAGCGGTTTCGCAATTCGTCGATTCCGGCCTAGGACTGTCGCATGGCGTCAACTCTGGTGAAGGATGAGCGGGCGGGTGCTTTGGTGCGCGCGGAGGCTCATGCGCCCTTCCTGCGCGCGGCGACCGAAATCTTTCCGGATATCGCCAGGACCTTCCTGAATGAGGGCAGCGAGGCAGCCGTCGCGCGCGCCCTGGCCATCGGTGGTGAAACGGCCGGTGAGCGCCTTCGCCGGCGGCGCCACGCATTGGCTTTGGCCACCGCTCTTGCGGATTTGAGCGGCGAGCAGCCGCTCGAATGGGTGACGGCGACTCTGTCCGACTTCGCCGACGCGGCGATGGACGAGGCATTGCGAACGGCGATGCTTGAGCGCCTGCCGGACGAGGAGCCGCGCGGGCTCGCCATCCTCGCCCTGGGCAAGCTCGGCAGCCGCGAGCTCAATTACTCGTCCGATGTCGACCTGGTCCTGCTGTTCGACCCCAACACGCTGCCGCGCCGGCCGCGTGACGAACCGGGCGAGGCCGCGGTCCGCTACGGCCGCCGCTTCATCGAGCTGATGCAGCAGCGGACCCACGACGGCTATGTCGCCCGGGTCGATATGCGCCTCAGGCCCTCACCGGAGGTGACTCCGATCGTCCTGCAGGCGGACGCGGCGATCAGCTACTATGAAAGCTCGGCCCTGCCGTGGGAGCGGGCCGCCTTCATCCGCGCCCGCGCGGCGGCGGGCGATATCGGGCTTGGCCGGTCATTCCTGTCCGAAATCCGCCCGTTCATCTGGCGGCGCGCGCTGGATTTCGGCGCAATCCAGGAAATCCGCGACATTTCGCTGCGCATCCGCGACCATTTTGCGCAAGGCCAGGCGTTCGGCCCGGGTTACGACCTGAAACGCGGGCGCGGGGGCATCCGCGAGGCGGAGTTCTTCACGCAGGTCCAGCAGCTGGTCCATGGCGGGCGCGAACCGGAATTGCGCGCGCCGGCGACGCTCGATGCGCTCGATGCCCTGGCAAGGGCAGGGCGGCTGGAGCCGGACGTGGCAAGAGCTATCGGCGATGCTTATCGCGCGCTCCGGACCGCCGAACATCGCATCCAGATGATCGAGGACCGGCAGGAGCATCGCCTGCCGATCGATCCGGTCGCGCTCGAGGCGATCGCTAAGCTCCACGGCAGCGATAGTTCAATCTCATTCATGGCGACCCTTGCTCCGCACGTGGAAGCTGTCGGCCAGCAGTTCGACGGTCTCGTGTCGGAGCGGGAAGAGCGGCTGTCGAACGACCCGGACATCCTTCGCTCGGAGCTGGCAGGGATGGGCTTCGAGGAAGTCGACGAGGCCTTTCGCCGGATCGGCGACTGGCGTTCGGGCCGCGCGCGGTCGCTTCGCTCGCCGCCCGCGCGCGCGGCGTTCGAAGCGATGTTGCCGACCCTGATGAGGGCGGTGGCGGCCGGGCCGGAACCGATCCGCGCCATGAACCGCTTCGGCGACATCATCGATAAGTTGTCGAGCGGGGTGAACCTTTATCGCCTGATCGGCGCGCGGCCAAAGCTGGCCGGCCTCTTGGCGCTCATCCTGGCCCATGCCGAGCCGCTGGCCGAGCAACTCGGGCGGCGGCCGACCTTGCTCGACGGGCTAATCGACGAGTCCAGCTTCGCTCCGCCGCCCGGCGCACCGGCGCTGGCCGAGCGCTTCCTCGCCGTGATCCAGGGCGAGCCGTTCGACATCGCACTCGACCGCCTCAGGCGGATGGTCGGCGAGCGGCGCTTTGCGCTCGGCGTACAGCTGCTCGCCGCCCATCGTGACCCAATCGTCATCGCCGAAGGCTATAGCGACCTGGCCGAAGCCACGATCGTCACGCTGGCGGATCTCGTCGGCCGGGAGTTCGCCCGGACCTACGGTACCATTCCGGGCGGCGAGCTGGTGGTGCTCGGGCTGGGCCGGCTCGGCGGGCGGGCGCTGACCCATGCCAGCGACCTCGACCTCATCTACCTGTTCGATGCGCCGCCGGGCGCCCAGTCGGACGGCGCCAAATCGCTGCCGGCCACCGACTATTACAACCGTCTCGCCAGCCGGATCGGCGCGGCGCTGGGCACGCCGACCGCGGCTGGGCCCCTTTACGATGTCGACACGCGCCTCAGGCCCCAGGGCGCGCAGGGCATGCTGGCGGTCAGCCTTGCGGCATTCGAGGAATATCAGCGGCACGAAGCCTGGACGTGGGAGCATATGGCGCTTTGCCGCGCCCGACCCCTGACCGGCTCGGAGGCAGCGCGAGAGAAGGTATGCGGCCTTATTTGCTCGATCCTCGCAGCGTCGAAGGACCCGGCCGAGATCAAGGTCGATGCTGCGGCCATGCGCGAGGAAATCGCTCGCCACAAGCAACCCGCCGGGCCGCTCGACATCAAGCTGGGGCCGGGAGGCCTCGTCGACCTGGAATTCGCGGTCCACACGCTGCAGCTGACCACCCATGTTGGGCAAGACCCGCGCCTGGAAGTGGCGCTCGAAGCCTTGGTCGAACACGGTCTCATCGACGAGGGCGCGGACCCTGATTTGAGGCTTTTGAGCCGGATGCTGGTGGTGTTGCGGCTGGTCGGCAGCAAGGGAATGGAGCCGGCCGAGGAATCCCGCGCATTGGTCGCGACCTTGTGCGGATATGGCGACTGGCCGTCGCTGCTTGCGGCGGTCGACGAAGCGCGGCAGAGGATCGCGGCCCGCTGGCAAAATGTGAAAGGGAGTGAATGATGCAGGAAGGCGACAAGGTTCCGGCACTGAAGACGAAATTGAGTGACGGGACCGCACTCGACCTGTCATCACCCGGCCAGCCGCTGGTGCTCTATTTCTACCCCAAGGACGACACGTCGGGCTGCACGAAGGAAGCCCAGGATTTCACCGAGCTGGCCGGCGATTTCGCCAAGGCCGGCGTCAAGGTCGTTGGCCTGTCGCGTGACCCGATGAAGCGCCATGACAAGTTCATCGCCAAATATGACCTCAAGGTGCCGCTCGCGTCCGACGAGGATGGCGCGGTCAGCGACGCCTTCGGCACGTGGGTCGAAAAGTCGATGTACGGCCGCAAATATATGGGGATGGAGCGCGCGACTTACCTGATCGGGAAAGACGGGCGCGTCGTTAAGGCCTGGCGCAAGGTCAAAGTGCCCGGTCATGCGGCCGACGTGCTGAAAGCGGCACGGGCCACGGCCTAGCGCCGCCCGGCGACAATTTAGCCGAGGATCTTGAGCGCCGCGGCGTAGGCCAGGGGGTCACGCACAGACGGTGACGCGGTCCTTACGACCGTGATGGCGGGCTGGCCGGCACTTCGGCTACTTTCGGTTTCTGTTTTCTTCTTGATTCTGTTCATATTTCATCATTCGGCGGCCGCAGCCGCCTTCAGTAATAATTGCTTCTGTCGCATCTTTTCTGTCGCAGCGACCCTGTCGGCGAGTTGCGTCCAGGCCGCTGCCGAACGGCGGCAACGGTCCCGAACATGGGACAGCGTTGCCGCCTCGGCTTGCTTCCGCGCCTCGTCGGCGCGGTCCAGGTAGAACTGGAGTGTGTTGCTGTTTGCCGTACGCAAGAGAGGCTTACTGCGCTTCCGGTACAGTCTGCTCTTGCAGCTTCAGGTTCACAGCGCTCATTTTGCCCCGACGATCCTGCTCAAGCTCGTAAGAGAGCCGTTGGTCCTGGCGGAGGGTGTGCATACCTGACTGCTCAACCGCGGTGATGTGAACGAATGCGTCCGTCTCACCAGTGTCGGGCTGGATGAATCCATAACCCTTGGCGTCGTTGAAAAATTTTACGGTGCCGATTGGCATTTCACTTTTCCTTCTGATGCGGAAATCCGATCGTCGGATTCCGGGTGCTAAGAGCTGCGAGATAGAAGGAGAGAGGAGCCGCAAAGCGCCAAAAACCGTCAATTTGCGACTGGTAGCCAGGACCATATAGATGTATTTCTCACAAATTGAAAGGTACCCTTAAAAATAAGGGGTCGATTAGGGCTAATTGAACTACTGTGTTATAGAGAATTTATTGCGCACTTTTTATTCGTAGGCACTGCGCGACGGAGAGACGAATTGGGCTCCCGCTTACCGGTTTGGAGCCACTTCATGGACCTCAACTACCTTTATCAGCGCTACGCCGTATCGCTCCAGATGTCGGTGAATGCCGCCTGCGATTCATCGCGCATCGTCCATCGCAAGCTGGCCGATGCCTATGCGGCACAGATTGCGGACGCAAAGATCCACGGTTCTGCGCAAGCGGCATGATGCCTCGCTTCATATCTCGCGACGAAGCCGCCGAGGAACTGAGGGAGCAGGCCGCTTCGTGCCGCCTGCTGGCAAACCGGGCGAAGACCGTGGCCGGAACGCGCGCCTTGGTCGAGGTCGCAGAATATTTTGACGCCGACGCCCGGCGTATCGACCCACGGAGCGAAAGACGATGATGAGCGGAGTGCCAGGAATCGTCGAGCGCGCCTTCCAACTCGCGCTGGATTCGGCGAACGTCGAAGAAATCAGGTCGCGGCTGCGCAAGGAGGGCTACCCCAACGTCGATGCGCATCTCATGGGCAGGAAATTACGCTCCGACCTCGTCAAGATTCTGAGGCAAGCCGCCTAGGATTTATGGCTTCTGGAGGCGAGATCACGGTCTGCCTGATCGATCGCTCGCAAAAGTTCTTCAAACACAAGCTCGTGATTTATCGGGAGGGCGCGATCGAAGCCTTGGCCCAGCATCTCAAGATCCTGTTGCGTTAAAAGGCCAATGGCAACGATTTGCCGGGACTCGGGCATGGCGTCTCCTCATCCCGCTCTCTGTGGTGTCAACGATCAATGGGAGAGGCTGTGCCATTCGTTTCGCCCCTTGAGGATTATGCCCGGCGGCAAAGTTATCCACAGTTTTCTTGCGGAGATGCCGAGTCGGCCTCGAATTAGGGCTTGCGCAGTTCCGCAAGGCCCCTACGTTGAACTCGTGGTTCAGGTCTTCGGATCTGAAACATGGGAACCCCTGCCGGGTCAAACCGGCGGGGGTTTACCGTTTCTGGGCTCTGCGCACGCTTTCCTGGCTTCGCGCGATCGCCCCTCTCCCTTCCTCCTCGCTTGCCGGAACCGCGCTCGCGGTGCTAGCGGCCCTTCGAACATTCTTTCGATCGGGGACGCGCAAGTGGCCGAATTCACCCTGCCCAAGAACAGCAAGATCAGGAAGGGCCGCGCCTACAAGGCGGAAGAGGGCAAGCGCCTAAAGACGTTCAAAATCTATCGCTATGACCCCGACAGCGGAGCCAACCCGCGATACGACCGCTACACCATCGACCTCGACAAATGCGGGCCGATGGTCCTCGACGCGATCATCAAGATCAAGAATGAGATCGACCCGACCCTGACCTTCCGCCGTTCGTGCCGCGAGGGCATCTGCGGCAGCTGCGCGATGAACATGGACGGCCAGAACGGACTCGCCTGCACGACCGCGATCGAGGACATCAAGGGTGAGGTGCAGATCACGCCGCTGCCGCACATGGAGGTGGTCAAGGACCTGGTCCCCGACATGACCCACTTCTACGCCCAATATGCGTCGATCCAGCCGTGGCTGAAGTCGTCGAGCCCCGAGCCGTCGGGCAAAGAGCGGCTGCAATCGCCCGAGGACCGCGCCAAGCTCGATGGCCTCTATGAGTGCATCCTCTGCGCCTGCTGCTCGACCAGCTGCCCCAGCTATTGGTGGAACGCCGATAAGTTCCTCGGCCCGGCGATCCTGCTCCAGGCCTATCGCTGGCTGGCCGACAGCCGCGACGAGGCGACCGGCGAGCGGCTGGACCAGCTGGAAGACCCGTTTCGCCTGTATCGCTGCCACACCATCATGAACTGCGCCAATGTCTGCCCCAAGGGGCTCAATCCGGCGAAGGCGATCGCCGAAACCAAGAAGATGATTGCGGAGCGGGCGGCTTGACCCTTCCGCAGGGTGCCGTTGAGGATCCCGATAATCCCGGCTGGTACAGTTGGGGCGATTTCCCGCGCGGGTCCTTCGCGGCGCAGACCGGGCGGCTGCTGTTCAAGCCGGATGGCGAAGGCCAGGCCCGGACCCGCATGTTTCCGACCGAAGCACACCTCAACATGGGCGGTTCGATCCATGGCGGCGCGGTGATGAGCTTCATCGACATGACCCTGTTCGCCGGTGGCCGCTGCGCCGGCATGGCCGAGGGCCATTATGTGACGCTCGACTGCGCCACCCACTTCATCGCCCGCGGTCGGATCGACCTGCCGCTCGATGCCGTAGTCCGGCTGGTCGGGCAGACCAAGGGCGGCCATGTGTTCCTTTCCGGCCATTGCGAGCAGGACGGGCAGCCGACGCACAGCTTCACCGGCACGCTGAAGCGCGTGATGCGGCCCAACGCCCCAGCCAAGGATGACGATGGGGCCGGTAAATAGGGCCTATGCCGCGCTGGTCGCGGCAGGGGAGCTCAGGCCCGATTCCGACCAGAAAGCCGCGGTGAAGGCGCTGGACCGGCTGGCGCATGAGCTGACGCACAACAAACCGAGCCTGTTCGAACGTCTGCTGGGCCGCAGGTCCAAAGTCCCTTGCGGCGTTTATCTGTGGGGCGGAGTCGGGCGCGGGAAGTCGATGCTGATGGACCTTGCCTTCGACAATATCGATGTCAGCCCTAAGCGCCGGACCCACTTCCACGCCTTCATGCTGGAGGTGCACGAGCGGCTCCGCGAAGCGCGCAAGAGCGAGGAGGGTGATCCGGTCATCCGGGTCGCCCACGACCTCGCCGACGAGGTCAAATTCCTCGCCTTCGACGAGATGATGGTGACCAACGCCGCCGACGCGATGATCATGTCGCGGCTATTCACGGCGCTGATCGACGAGGGCGTCGCGATTGTGACCACCTCCAACCGCCCGCCACGCGACCTCTACAAAGACGGGCTCAACCGCGAACTGTTCGTCCCATTCATCGAACTGATCGAAGCGCGGATGGAGGTGCTGTCGTTGAACGGGCCGACGGATTACCGGCTCGACCGTATGCAGGGCCTCGACACCTGGCTGGTGCCCAACGGGCCGGAGGCGACCGAGACATTGAGCGCCGCCTTTTTCCGCCTGACCGACCACCCCGTCGAGGATCGCGCCAAAGTGCCGTCGGAGGAGCTGGACGTCGGCGGCGGGCGCTCGCTGCATGTTCCCAAGAGTCTCAAGGGCGTCGCCGTTTTCTCCTTCAAGCGGCTGTGCGGCGAGGCGCGCGGCGCGGCCGACTATCTCGCCATCGCGCGCCGCTTCCACACGGTGATCGTTGTCGGCATCCCCGTTCTGACCCGCGAAATGCGCAATGAGGCGTCGCGCTTCGTGACCTTGATCGACGCGCTCTACGAGCATCGGGTGAAGCTGCTTGCCGCGGCGGACGCGGAGCCGACCGGACTATACCCTGCCGGCGACGGCCGGTTCGAGTTCGACCGCACCGTCAGCCGCCTCGAGGAAATGCAGAGCGCCGATTATCTCGGCGAGGGCCACGGCCTGGTCAACGCTATTTCGACCCCCTAGGACGGCACGGCCAGCGCTGCACGGCCACGGTCGGTAATGATCCATCGCTGACCTCCCGTTCGAGGAGAGCTGGTCGGCAGTGCCAATTTTCTCTCGGCAAGGTCTTCAAGCATCTCAGAGATTTGATTGCGCGAAACACCGCTGTCTTCGACGATGCCACTGCGCGTGCGATATACCTTCCGGGTCATCGCCTCCAATACTCTGCGTTCCTCCGGAGAAAGCGGATTTGCAGCTTCCTTGCCGGTTGCGGCGAGTGCCTTGGCCTTACTTACATCGGCCTTGAGGGGAGCCTTCAGGTTGTCAGCGTTTTCAGCTTCCCCGACCGCTTCGTTCGCGACCTCTTTCGCAGATTCCGCAGTTTCAACGGCCTGGGATGCCTTTGCATCGACCTTGTCCAGCCGCTGGAAGACTTGGGATGAAACGGTGTCGATGAAGCGACGCGCCGAAAAAGCCGCGATCAGGCAAAGCCCGAGGAATATGAGGTAGGGTTCAAATGCAGGCGGGCTGGGCGTGCCGTCGGTCGCCGTTGTCCGGAAAATATCCGTAAGCATCTGGCTCTTGAGCAAGCTGAGGAAGAGCGGAACGCAGGCCGCAGCGATGATGCCCAGCAGGAGAAATTCCCGCATCGCGGCGCGGTCGCGCAGTCCATCGCCCGGGGTCTGGGCCCGTTCCGCAACAACATGAGCGGCAAGACCGCCGACCAGGCCGGCCACCAGGATGATCAGGACAACGGTGGTGATCGGAGGGAACATGGCATCACCCTCTCAAAACTGGTTTGCGGATTTGCGCCGTCGCAGCAGAACAACCCCCGCGGAAGCCAGGCGATTCGGCATGTTAACTGTCAGTTAGATGCGATCGTTTGTCCAGCTACGCGGTGGCGATGGCATCCTGATCAAAACCGCATCGCCACCGTCACGCCGCCGCCATGGGCATCGCCCCAGGGCAGCCACTTCACCCGGTCGCCCTTGCGGCTGGTGAGGATCCAGCCGGCGGTCTCACCGATCATCGCACCGACCAGCACGTCATGGGCGAAATGCTTGTCCGCTTTGACCCTGGCCACCCCAACGAAGGCAGCGACGATATGAGCGGGGACGCCGACCTCCCAGCCGTGGCGTTTGTGCAAGGTCGCCGCTGCGGCAAAGCTGATCGACGTGTGACCGGACGGGAAGCTCTTGTCGTCGCTGCCGTCGGGCCGCTCCTCGGGGATGGTTTCCTTGAGCGCCGTGGTGACGATCGACGTCGCACCGATCGAAAAGGCAGCCTCCTTTGCGCCTTCCCAATCGCCCTCAATCGCCGGCAGGCCGAGCGCGACGATCACCAGCCCGTTGCGGCCGATGTCGCTGGCGGTGGCCCAACCGCTTTCGCTCGCTTGGGCGGGCGCGGCGAACGAAAATGAAGCTACTGCTGCGACGAGGGCCGCGCGGCGATACATTTGCGCCTCCCAATCCAATGACCCGAGCAATTGGACGCTACACGCTATTCTTGCGGAGTGCCAAGCTGCGGCCTAGCGTCGCGCCGATCAAATCCTGAGGGGAATTCCATGCGCCTGCTGTTCGCCGCCTCGCTTCTAGCTCTTTCTGCCTCGGCGATGGCCGAGCCGCCGGCATCAACGTTGCAGAAGGCGCCCAAGCTTCCGTCCTCCTGGGAGGCGACGACGCGCGAAATCTACAAGACCGCGATCGAAATGCCGACTGTCGCCGGCCGCAACCAGCTGCCGGCCTTGGCCAATTACTTGGCCGGCAAGCTCAAGGCGGCGGGATGGGCAGAGGGCGACGTCCATGTCCTGCCCTATACCTCAATCCCGGGGAACGACACCGCGGCGCTGATCGCGCGCTGGCCGGCGGCGGGCAAGCCGACCAAGAAGCCGATCCTGATCCTGGCGCATATGGATGTGGTCGAGGCACTGGCCTCTGATTGGGGCACCGATCCGTTCAAGCTGGTTGAAAAGGAAGGCTATTTCTACGGCCGCGGGACCGGCGACGACAAGCAGGGCGTGGTGGCGACGATGGTCGCGCTGATGAAGCTGCGCGCGGCCGGCTTCAAGCCGAGCCGCGACATTATCGTGCTCTACACCGGCGACGAGGAAACGCAGGGCAAGGGCGCCGAACTGGGCGCCACCGAGTGGCGCAAATGGACCGATGCCGAATTTGCGCTCAATGCTGATGCCGGTGATTGCGGCTTTACCCGCAGCGGGGTGCCGATCGGCTGCGGCCTGCAGACCTCGGAGAAGACCTATCAAACCTACGTCTTCCACGTGACCAACCCGGGCGGCCATTCGAGCCGCCCGCGGCCCGATAATGCGATTTACGAGCTGGCCGACGCGCTCAAGGCGCTCCAGGCTCATCGTTTCACGCCGGCGATCAACGAAACGACCCGTGCCTATTTCACCGAACGCGCCAAGCAAGAGGGCGATAGCGCGCTCGGCAAGGCGATGCGGGCCTGGCTCGCCAACGAGCAGGATGGCGCCGCCGCCGATGTGATCGAAGCCAATGAGCTGGAAGTCGGCATGACCCGCACGCGCTGCGTCGCGACCAGGCTGAAGGGCGGACATGCCGACAATGCCCTGCCGCAGCTAGCCGAGGCGACCGTCAATTGCCGCATTTTGCCGGGTGTCGAGCCCAAGGTGATCCAGGCCGAGCTGCAATCGGTGGTCGGGCCGAAGGTGACGATCGTACCCGACGCCGACGCAGGCCGGCCGACGCCGGTGTCGCCGCTCCGCAAAGACGTGGTCGACGCCTACACCAAGGCCGTCCGCGCCCGCTTCCCGGGCCAGCAGATCATCCCGCAAATGTCGACCGGCGCAACCGATGGCCTCGAGTTCCGGGCGCGCGGAATCCCGGTCTACGGCGTCAACGGCGCCTGGGGCGTCTCGCCCGATGACGAACGCGCCCATGGCAAGGACGAGCGGCTGCCGGTCCAGGCGCTATGGGACAATATCCTCCATTGGGAGAGCATGATCCGCGACCTGGCGGGGAAGTAAGCAAGTTTCTCCTCCCTGCCACTTGACGGCGGGGAAGTAGCCGCACGCCGCCATGCCGGGGGCATGGCGGAACGGCTGCTCAAACTCCTTCCCGACTACCTCAAAATCGCGCTGATGACCTGTGAGATCAGCATGGTCGCGGGATCGACCTGGTAGAGATAACCGTCGCCGTAATAATAGCGGTCGTCCGGGTCGAAATCGTAGCGATTCCGCAGGTCGTACGGGATCTGGTCGTAGTTCCAGCGATAGCCGTAATCGCGCGGCCAGCGCTGGCCGATGTTGTAAAGCTTCTTGGCCTGGCCCGGCGGCAGGCAGCCATTGTGCTTCTTGGCGAGGCCCGGCGGGCAGCCGCCGACGCCGTAGCCGACGGCGCCGTGGGCGGCATGCTTGTTGCCGTGGCCCTTGCCATGATCCGGCTTGGCATAAGCAGGAGCGGTTGAGGCGAGCGCCGCGACGCCCGCGATGATCAGAAGATGTTTCATGCCCGGTACAATGCTTCAGATCGCCTGAACGATCCATGAGCCGCCCGTTAACTGTGCCGAGCGGCAGGAACGGGCCTTGCTGCCCGATCGTTTCATACACTCTCACAAAGGAGGAGAAGGACCATGCTCGGAAAAGCCGACGCCACCCCGATGCTCGCCGTCAAGGATCTCGATCGGGCGAGGAAATTCTATGAAGGCACGCTCGGCCTCAAGGAGGTCGATGCCTTCGGCGAGGGCTTCATGCTGAAAAGCGGCGACACCAAGCTCAGCGTCTATCGGTCCGAATTCGCCGGGACCAATCAGGCGACCGCACTGACCTTCGACGTCGATGACATCGAAAAGGAAGTCCGCGATCTCAAGGACAAGGGCATCTTCTTCGAAAAATATGACCTCGAGGGCCTGACCCCCAAGGGCGACATCTTCGAGGGCGAGGGCGGCTTCAAGACCGCCTGGTTCAAGGACCCGGATGGCAACATCCTGAGCCTGATCGAAGAGCGGTAATTCATCCCTAGCCGCAGGCTGGGGAGGGGACCATTCACCCGAGAGTGAGTGGCGAAGGGGTAAATGGCTCGGCGTCATTTACCCCTTCACCATGCTGCGCATGGTCCCCCTCCCCATGGCTGCGCGATGGGGAGGAACTTTGGGCGGTTGCCCCGCGCCAACTCCCGGTCTAGAGCGCGCGCCAAATCCCGGGCTGCTTGTCGCGGCTCGGGTTTCACACGCTCATCAAGGGGACCGGAACCTCCATGGCTCGCAAGAAGATTGCGCTGATCGGCGCGGGAATGATCGGTGGCACGCTGGCGCATCTCGCGGCGAAAAAGGAAATGGGCGACATCGTCCTGTTCGACATCGCCGAGGGCATTCCGCAGGGTAAGGCGTTGGACCTGTCCCAGTGCGGCCCGATCGAGGGTTTTGACGCCAGCATCAAAGGCACCAACGATTATGCCGATATCGCCGGGGCGGACGTGGTCATCGTCACCGCCGGCGTGCCGCGCAAGCCGGGCATGAGCCGCGATGACCTGCTCGGCATCAACCTCGGCGTGATGAAGGCGGTCGGTGCCGGCATCAAGCAGCACTGCCCCGACGCCTTCGTGATCTGCATCACCAACCCGCTTGACGCGATGGTCTGGGCCCTGCGCGAATTTTCCGGCCTGCCGCACAACAAGGTGGTCGGCATGGCCGGCATCCTGGATTCCGCGCGTTTCGCCACCTTCCTGGCATGGGAATTCGGCGTGTCGGTCAGGGACGTGAACGCCTTCGTGCTCGGCGGCCACGGCGATACGATGGTCCCGGTCACCAGCTACACCACCATCTCGGGCATCCCGGTCGACGATTTGGTCAAGATGGGCCGCTCGTCGAAGGAAAAGATCGACGAGATCGTCAAGCGCACCCGCGGCGGCGGCGGCGAGATCGTCGCGCTGCTGAAGACCGGCAGCGCCTATTACGCCCCAGCCACCTCGGCGATCGCGATGGCCGAAGCCTATCTCGGCGACCAGAAGCGCATCCTGCCCTGCGCCGTCTATGTCGAGGGCAAGTACGGCCTCGACGGCCTCTATGTGGGCGTCCCGACCGTGATCGGCGCGGGCGGCGCCGAGGAAGTGATCGAGATCGCCCTCGACGACGAAGCGAAGCAGAATTTCCAGGTCAGCGTCGATGCGGTCAAGGAACTGCTTGTCGCCTGCAAGCAGATCGATGGGTCGTTGGCATGAGCATCCTCGTCAACAAGAACACCAGGGTCATCACCCAGGGGATGACCGGCGAAACCGGGACGTTCCATACGCAGCAGGCGCTGGCTTATGGCACGCAGATGGTCGGCGGCGTGACGCCGGGGAAGGGCGGGACGACGCATATCGGCCTGCCGGTGTTCGACACGGTGGCGGAGTGCGTTGTCGCCACTGGCGCCACGGCGAGCGCGATCTACGTGCCGCCGCCCTTCGCCGCGGACGCGATCCTGGAGGCGATCGACGCCGAGGTGCCGCTGATCGTCTGCATCACCGAGGGCATCCCGGTGCTCGACATGGTCAAGGTCAAGCGCGCGCTGACCGCCTCGAAGTCGCGGCTGATCGGCCCCAACTGCCCGGGCGTGCTGACGCCGGGCGAGTGCAAGATCGGCATCATGCCGGGCAACATCTTCCAGAACGGCAGCGTCGGCATCGTTTCGCGCTCCGGCACCTTGACCTATGAGGCGGTGTTCCAGACCTCGAACGAGGGCCTTGGACAGACCACGGCGGTCGGCATCGGCGGCGACCCGGTCAAGGGCACCGAGTTCATCGAGATGCTGGAGATGTTCCTGGCCGACGACGAGACCAAGTCGATCATCATGATCGGCGAGATCGGCGGCGATGCTGAGGAGCAAGCGGCGCAGTTCCTTGCCGACGAGGCCAAGCGTGGTCGCAAGAAGCCGACCGTCGGCTTTATTGCGGGCCGTACCGCGCCTCCGGGCCGCCGCATGGGTCATGCCGGCGCGATCGTCTCGGGCGGCAAGGGCGACGCGGAATCGAAGATCGCGGCGATGGAGGCGGCTGGAATCCGCGTCTCCCCAAGCCCATCTGAGCTGGGCAAGACGCTGAAGGAACTTCTCTCTTAGTTCCCCGGCGTAGGCCGGGGTCCAGGAGCCGGAGGCTCCAAAGTGGCGGAGGATGGATGAAAGCCGGGTTCGTCTACATCATGGCGAACCGGAAAAATGGAACGATTTACATTGGCGTGACCAGTGACTTGCCGAGGCATGCATATGAGCACCGGGAGGGACTGATACCTGGCTTCACCAAGCGATACGGATGCAAGCTGCTGGTGTGGTTCGAAGCATATGATGATCTGCAGGATGCGCGGTTGCGTGAATTGCAGATGAAAGAATGGAATCGGAGTTGGAAGGTTCGCCTGATCGAGGAGAACAACCTTGAATGGGACGATCTCTATCCAACGTTAGCTTGACCCGGCTATCGCCGGGCCTGGACCCCGGCCTTCGCCGGGGAACATGAGGCGAGATGACTGACGACGTGACATTGGCGATCGAACGCAATCAGGGACCGACCTGGCAACGGCCAAACTGGCCGCTTACGGAACTCGACTCCGTCAATCTCGGCCTCGACCCGACCGAAGCGACGATCGAGAAAGTCGCGGAGAAGGCAAAGGCTGCGGTCGTGGCTGCCGGCGTCACCGACGAAGGGGCGATCCGCCGTGCCGCCGACGACAGCATCCGGGCGATGATGCTGATCCGCACTTACCGGGTGCGTGGGCATCTTGCCGCCAATCTCGACCCGCTCGGCCTGTCGAAGCGCGAGCTGCCGGCCGATCTCACGCCGGCCTATCATGGCTTCGGCGATGGGGACCTTGACCGGAAAATCTATCTCT
>Ga0209382_10001069_pt1 | contig 44060 bp, 43 predicted proteins | sample SoiMetdeltSBSDD5_FD_187599 | JGI IMG/M metagenome (GOLD analysis project Ga0209382, IMG submission 187599) | Bulk soil microbial communities from a Populus tree surrounding site in Tennessee, USA - Soil MetaG P. deltoides SBSDD5 (SPAdes) (version 2) | ecosystem: Environmental > Terrestrial >... | reverse complement strand
CCGATTCATCGTCGTACGCCACGGCGACGACACCGCGATCGTCGAGGTGCACAAGGAGTCCGACCAGCCGCTGTTCTCGCCGATCTCGCAGCTCCGGCTACTGGCCGGACCGGCCGAGTGTGCGTATGTCGAAGCGCCGGAGGTCGACACCGCCGTGCCGACCGCATTGGCCGACACCGCGCTCTCGCAGGCGCCGGGCAAGCGAGCCGTGGTCGTCCAGGGCCGGTACGGCCACGTCAACTTCATCCTCGATCCGAGTCCGCTCCGCGTGACCGTACGGGAGGCGGCGCCGCCGTACCCCGCCAAGCTCATGGACCAAGCCCGCCGCGTGCTCGAGCTGGCCGAGGACCTGCCGCCGATCGAGCTGGTGCCGGACGTCATGGACCTGACCGAGCAGGCCGAGCTGGCCGGCGGCACCGGCGTCCTCCTCCCGTGTCGAGGTGGCGGCGTGTCCGTCGAGGGCTCGACAGTTGACTACCTCGACGAGCGGCCGGAGCGACGGCCCTGGACCCTGATCGGCTGCGAGCGGTCCCAGCAGATCCACGAGTGGTTCTATGGCGAACGCGCGCCGCAGGTCGACATCTGTCCCCGGAAGCGGCACGGTGGATCCGGAGCGATCCTGGCGAAGTGCTGCCTGCTCGAGACGCACATCGAGACCGACGACAAGCAGGTGGTGGTTCCGTGGGGGGCATCGCTGGCGCAGATCGCTGAAGCCCTCTCCGCGCTGGCCGACGAGTGGGAACCGACATGGGCACCCGTCTGAGTGACTCCGAGCAGTACGCCCACCTGTGGGGCACCGCCGAGCTCGCTGGGCTCTTCGAGGAACGGGCCAGGCTCCAACGGTGGCTGGACATCCTGGCCGCCCTGGCCGCCGCCCAGTCCCGAGTGGGACTAATTCCGGACTCAGCAGCCAAGCAGATCGCCGACCAGGCCCGGGCCGATCGGCTCGACCTGGATCTGGTCGCCCGCGAGACTCGCGACACCTCGCACTCGATGCTCGGACTGATCCGCGGCCTGCAGCAGATCCTGCCCGAGGAGGCGAGGGAGTACGTCTACGTCGGAGCGACCGTCCAGGACGTCACCGACACCTGGTTCGCGCTCGTCATGCGCGACATGGCCGCCGTGGTCTGGCGCGATCTGCGGGCCATCGAGGACAGCCTGCTCGCCCTGGCCGAGGAGCATCGCGACACGGTGATGGCGGGCCGTACGCACGGGCAACCGGGCTCGCCGATCACCTTCGGCTTCAAGGTCGCGTCCTGGGCGGACGAGGTGCGACGACACCTCGAGCGACTCGCGGACGGGCGGCGACGGTGGCTGGTCGGTCAACTCGGCGGGGCCGTCGGGACGCTGGGCTTCTTCGCCCCGGACGGGCTGCGACTGCGCGCGGAGTTCTGCGCCGAGCTCGGTCTGGCCGATCCCGGCATCTCCTGGCTCAGCTCCCGCGACCGGATCGCGGAGTTCGGCGGACTGCTCGCGATGGTCTGCGGCACGCTGGGCCGGATCGGCAACGAGGTCTACGAGCTGCAGCGGCCCGAGATCGGCGAGCTTCGCGAACCCACGACGGCCAAGACAGTCGGCAGCATCACGATGCCGCACAAGCGCAATCCGGAGGGCAGCGAGCACCTCGACACGCTCGCCCGGCTGGCGCGGGCCAACGCCGCAGTGCTCGTCGAGGGCATGACAGCCGGCCACGAGCGCGACGGCCGGGCCTGGAAGGCGGAGTGGATCGCGCTGCCCGAGGTCTGTCTGCTGACCGGCGTGGCTCTGCGGCTGGCCCGACAGCTGACGGCCGGGCTGACCGTCGACGCCGAGGCGATGCGCGCGAATCTCGAGCGGCACGGCGACCAGCTGGCATCGGAGCAGATCCTCGCCGGCCTGTCCGCCAAGCTCGGCAAGCACGCCGCGCAGTCGGCGATGCACGACGTCCTCTCCCCCGGCAGTCGAAGCGTCCACACCGTCCTGGACGCACTGGTGAGCGACGGCCTGGTGACCGAGGACGAGGGGCGGGCCTGGGTGTCGTGGCAGATCGGCGACGCCGGTGCGATGGTCGATGAGGTGGTCGCCCGGGCCCGGCTGGCCCGCGAGACCGAGCCCGAGGAGTGGGCGTGACGCCGCCCCGGGCCGAGCTCGCCGCTCTGCCGACGCCGCTCGAACGCATGCCCCGCCTGGAGCAGGCGCTCGACGCCGGGCCTTTGTACGTCAAGCGGGACGACCTGACCGGGTTCGGGATCGCCGGCAACAAGGCGCGGGCGCTGGAGTTTCTGATCGGCGCCGCCCTGGCGGACGAGGCCGACGTCATCGTCACGGGCGGAAGCCCGGCGTCGAACTTCTGCGCGGCGACCGCACTCGCCGCCAGCCGGTTCGGACTGGACTGTGAGCTGTTGATCGCCGGCCCCGCTCCGTCGACGCCATCGACCAGTCTGGAGCTCGCCAAGGCCGCGGGCGCACGTCTGGTGTTCGACAACGTGGACCGCCGGGAGGACCTCGATGCTGCCGTCGTCGACCATGCCGCCAGCCTGCGAGCGGCCGGACGACATGCCTGGCCGGTGCCCAGGGGCGGGGCCACCCCGATCGGCAGTCTCGGCTACGCGTACGCAGCCCGCGAACTGGCCGAGCAGGCAGATCGCGAAGGCGTCCGGCTCCGCACCGCGGTGGTCGCGACCGGATCCGGAGGCACCCAGGCGGGCTTGGTCGCCGGGCAGGTCGGTTTCGGTCTGCGCTGGCGGGTGATCGGCGCCTCGGTGAGCCGCCCGGCGCCGATGCTGGCGGATCAGATCCTGCGGACGGCTCGAGCCTGCGCCAAGTCGATCGACCTGGAGCCAGCCACGGCCGACGACGTCGACCTGCGCGACCACCGGGGCGAGGGCTTCGGCATCGCCTCCGACGAGGACCGCCGCAGCGCCCGGCTGGCACTGACCACCGAGGGGCTGCTGCTCGACGACTACTACGGCGCCAAGGCCATGACGTTGTTCCGGGCGCTGCTCGCCGACGGTGCGCCGACTCCCGCGGTCTACTGGCACACCGGCGGCATGGCTGCAGCGCTCGCGGCACTCACCCAGGGAGCAAGATGACCACGTCCACGCGACGCAGCGGCCCGCCGGAGGGGGCGGCCGCCCGCGAGCTGATCGACAGTGGGTTCGCGCTGGAGAACGCGGACGCGCCGTTCCTCCACGGCGGGCTGAATCTCGCCGACATCGCCCACGTCCTCGACCTGCTCCGGCGTGGGATCGTCCCGGAGTCGGCGGCCCGCGATCTGCTGCGGCTGCTGCTCGAGGTCGACCAGCTGCCCGCGGAGGACTTCCCGTACGACCCGGAGTTCGGCGAGCCGTACAACTCGCGGGAGCACTTCTTCGTCGACCGGCTCGGCAAGGTGGCCGGCTGGATGCATGCGGGTCGTCCCCGACGCGAGGCGGCCCGGATCGCGCTGCGGATCTACCTGCGCGACCAGTTGCTCGATCTGGTCGGCGAGGTCGAGCAGCTCGCCCGCGAGACGACCGCGCTGGCCGGCCGGCACGTCGACACCCTGATGCCGGACCAGACCTACCTGCAGCAAGCTCAGCCGTCGACCTTCGGCCACTACGTGCTGTCGTTCGTCTACCCGGCGGTCCGCGACGCGCGACGGCTGCTCGCCGAGTTCGACGACATCAACCGGAGTCCGGCCGGCGCGGGCTGCGTCAACGGGACCCGGTTGCTCGACGACCGGTCCTACGTCGCGGCGGCGCTGGGCTTCGAGGAGGTCATCGAGCACACCCGGGACGCCATGTGGCAGATCGACGGGCTGATCCACGTGCTCGCGACGGCCGCCAGCCTGCTGTCCACCCAGAGCAAGCTCGCCGAGGACCTGGAGATCTGGTCGAGCACCGAGTTCGACTTCGTCGACCTGGCCGACGCGTACACCCGCTCGAGCGTCCTGATGCCGCAGAAGCGCAACCCGTACTCGCTGTCGATCGTCCGAGGCGCGTCCGGCGTCCTGATCGGCCGCCTCACCGGGTTCCTCGCGGTGGCCAAGAGCCCGTCGGCGCGCAGCGACAATCTGATCTTCGCGTACGGCGAGGTGCCGAGGGCGCTGGACCTGGCGATCCGGGTGACCCGGCTGATGACCGGCGTGGTCGGGACGCTGCAGGTCAACGTCGAGCGGATGTCGAGCGCGCTGGACGACGGCTACACCCAGGCCACCGACCTCAGCGAGTTCATCGTCCAGACATGCGGCGTCGACTACCGCAGCGCCTACGACGTGGTCGGCCGGACCGTCCGCGACGCCAGCCGCCGAGGCATCGCCGGCCGCGAGATCACCGGCGCGATGCTCGATGAAGCGGCCGTCGAGGTGACCGGGCAGACCCTTGGTCTCGGCGAGACCGCGCTCGACGAGGCGCTCGACCCACGCGTGATCATCGCGACCCGACAGGCGACCGGCGGCGCCGCGCCGGCGGCGATCGAGTCGATGATCGCCCAGTGCGAGGAGGAGACCGCGACACTGGGCAGTGCGCTCCGGCAGCGACGCGAATCGATCGACGCCAGTCGGCGCCGGCTTCTCGAGCAGGCTCGACGCACCATCGACGAGGGGGAGGCGGGATGACCGAACGGCACGAAGCACAGATCCCGCTGCCCGGCGAGGTGGCCGTGGTCAACATCGGGCTGCCCCTGTTCGCCGACGCCGTCCGCGACCAGGCGACTCCGGTGCAGCAGGTGGACTGGCGGATTCCCGCCGACGGCCGGGCCGATCTGGTCGACGACCTCGAAGTGCTGTACGGCCGACGCTCCTCCGACATCGACGCGGCGAACGCCGAGGTCCTGCGCCGGCTCGACGAGAGCGTTCCGCTGCTGGTCGGCGTGGAGGCGGCGAGCGAGGTCGTGCCCGGCCTCGCGGACCGGACGCTCCTGCACTGCGGTCCCGAGATCGACTGGGACGACGTCTGCGATCCGCTGCGTCGCTCGATGCGGGCCGCCGCCGTCGCCGAGGGCTGGGCGCGCAATGTACGGGAGGCGAACCGGCTGCTCTCCGACGGCGCGATCGCACTGGAGCCGGCGTACCGGCACGACACGGTGCTGCCGATGGCGAGTGCCATCGGCGCGTCGGCGCCGGTCTTCGTCGTCGACAACCGCGACGCCGACACCCGGGCGTTCGCGCCGATCAACCAGGGGCCGGGCGAGACGGCCTGGTTCGGCCGCGAGACCAAGGAGGCGATCGCCCGGCTGGAGTTCCTCCGCGACATCGCGGGCCCGATGCTCCGCCACGTCGTCGAGGCGGCCGGTCCGATCGACCTGTTCGCCCTCGCCGCCCAGGGCGTCCAGATCGGCGATGACGTGCACATGCGGACCCAGGGCACCACCAGCCTGTTCATTCGCGATCAGCTCCCGCAGCTCGCCGCCCTGTCCGATGACGGGCGGATCGCGCTGGCCGAGTTCCTTCGGGGGAACCATCTGTTCTTCCTCAACCTGGCGATGGCGGCCGCGAAGGCCACGGCCATGTGGGCCGAGCAGGTCGAGGGCTCCAGCATCGTCACGATGATGTGCCGCAACGGCACCACGTACGGCGTCCGGCTCGCCGGCTCCGACCGGGTCTTCGTCGCGCCGTCGCCGCCGGTCGAGGACGCGATGTACTACCCGGACTACGGGCCCGACACGAGCGCCCCCGACATCGGCGACAGCGCGATCCTGGAGCTGGTCGGTCTCGGTGGCGCAGCTGCTGCCGGCTCCCCCGCGGTGGCCGGCTTCCTGCCCGGCGGTCTGGCCGACGCGACCGCGATGACGGAGCACATGGCGTCGATCTGCGCCTCGGAGAGCACTCGGTTCAAGCTGCCGACCTGGAACTATCGGGGTACGCCGCTCGGCGTCGACGTGCGTCGCGTGGTGGAGCTGCACCGTACGCCGAAGGTGACGACCGGGATCCTGCACATCGATTCCGGCGTCGGCCAGATCGGCGCCGGTGTCGCGACGGCGCCGATCGAGTGCTTCCAGTCCGCACTACACTCACTCGCCGCCCGCGGAGTCTGATTCGACGAAGGAGCCAGCGATGGGCGACCGCACCGTGCACACCACGTGGGACGGCGGGATGCGGGCCGTGACGGATGTCGGGCGCTTCTCGGTGGTCGTCGACGAGCCGGAGAGCGCCGGCGGAACCGACACCGGTCCGCAACCGACCGATCTGCTGCTCGCCTCGATCACGTCGTGCATGGCGCTCTCGATCGCGTGGGTGGCCAAGAAGCGTGGGATCGAGCTCAGCGGGCTCGAGGTGACCGGCGTGGCGACGTACAAGGGGCTGCGGTTCGACCGGGTCGCGATCTCGGTCAAGTCCGGGACACCACGGGAGGTGGTCGAGGAGCTGATCCCCGATGCCGAGCGGCTCTGTTACGTCTCGAACACCCTGCGCCACCAGCCGGAGCTCACCGTCGAGGTCACCTGACCGGCCGCACCAGCCCCGTCTGGACGGTTCCGAGTACGGCGGTGGCGTCATCTTGGATCTTGCCGCGTGGAAACTGTCTGCCGTCCGGATCGGCCTGCTCCTGCTCGCGAACGTCGGCGATCAAGGCCGCCGGGCCGCGGCTGTGGAGGATGCTGACCAGACCCGACCAGTCGACGACGCCGAACGTATCGACCAGCCGGCTGGCCCCGTCGCTCAGCAGGCTCACCGTTCGGACGTCTGCCAAGGGCACCGCGCCGGTGACCGCCTGGTCGGCCGCGTCGGCTCGAGAACTGGCGACCCAGAACCCGCCCGGCTGGTTGCGATGGGCACGCAGCCGCCGGTTGTACATCCGGATCGCCTCGCTGCTCCGGCGATCCGAATGCTGTGGCGTCGACGTCGGGCCGATAGCGGCGCTCGAGCTCGGCGATCCGAGCGTCGGTGATCGCCTCGACGCCGCTGTCACGTTCGAGCACGAGCACCGAGTCGGCCAACGCGAGGTACTCCAACTCAGCATCTCGGACACGAACCATCGTGACGGTCGCCGAGGGCGTACCCGGATGGGCGAGGTCGCAGGTGCCCGCGTGGACGGCGGCGACGTCCGCGATCGCCGTCCGCAGCGACTCGACGAGATTGAGATCAGGCGAGTGCGCCGCGGCGAACACCGCCCCACCGAGTCGGCGAGCGAACCAGGCGACGCCGTGTGTGCAGCCAGTCTCCGACCCTGGTGGCGTACCCGCGCCGTCGATCAGGACGACGACCTCCGAACTGGCGAGGTAGAAGTCCTCGTTCTGCCGATCGGGCCCGGCCGGCTCGGTGGCGCCGTTGAGCGTTGAGAATCCCAGGACCTGACCAAGTCGAGGCGCGCGCATCGGCGACATCCTGGCACACCGCACTCCACGACCCCTGGACTCGACTTCAGCCACCCGATTTGAGGGCGTCGTCGAAGAAGCCCACGACGCGCTGCTCGTACTCCTGAGGACGGGCCTCGAGTCCGCCGGTATGCGAGGCCTCGGGGATCTTCCAGAGCGTCTTGGGCTGACCGGCCGCGTCGTAGAAGTCGGCGTTCAGCTCCTCGCCGCCGACGGGATGGCCCGAGTAGATGAGGAACACCGGCCGTGGCGAGATCCGGGCGACGCAATCTCGCAGGTTCGGCGGCGGCATCTGGTTCGAGAAGACGGCCGTGGCGGCGGTCTCCGTCGCCCAGAACGGCAGTGAGAGCCACATCGCCGGGCCGGACTTGACCAGCTGCTCGTGGATCGAACGGATGCCGGCTCCCTCGGAGACGACAGCCTTGAGCGCGTCGGTTTCCGAGGCGGTCTCCAGCATCAGCTCGCCGCCCAGCGAGAGGCCGAGGCCGGCGATCCGATCCGGATCGACGTCCGGACGGCTTTGGAGATAGTCGAGCGCGGCCTCGACGTCCCGCTCGCCGCTCCAGCGGTACGGGTCGCCCTCGCTCTCGCCGGTGCCACGGGGATCGAAGATCAGGACGCCGTAGCCGTGTCGAGCAAGCATCGCCACGTGCTCGTGTCCTTCGCTACGGCCGCTGGCCGGGAAGACGACGATCGCAGCACCGTTCTGGGAGGGCACGTACCAGCCGCTGAGGGTGAGCCCGTCGCTGGTCTCGAAGGTGACGTCCTCGTGGCTGATGCCGAGGTCGGCCGGTGGCTCGTCGGAGCCGCCGAAGTGGGTGTAGCCGTAGGAGAACAACACCGGGAACACGATCTGGAAACCGATGATGATCGCTGCCACGCCGATCAGCGAGCGGCGGAGATAACGCAGGCGCAGTGGGTCGTCGCGCCGCCTGGTCTTCCAGAGGACGACAAGGCCCAAGCCGACCAGCAGCAGGCCGCCGAACAACGCCAACAGCGCGGTGAAGTCGTCTCCCGAGAAGCCTCCGTCGACGGCGTGATACGCGCCCTCGGATGCTCCGGCCACCACGCCGAACAACCCGATGCCGAGGGCCAGGACTGCCCGGACGCCGGCTCGCATGCGTGGATATCCGACTGCTGCCAGCGCGAGCAGTACGAGTGGGACCAAGCCACTCACCAGATGGTCGGCGGCCGCCGCGCCGGCCTCGGGCTGCAGGAAGTTGTCGTCGACGATATGGACGGCGATCGCGATGACACCGGCCAGGAAGATCGTCGACTCACCGCGCACGACGCTCCCACGTGGAGCGGTGACCTGCTTCGAGTCTCGGGGAGGAGACTCCGTCGGTTCCACGAACGTTCCTTCCGACACGGGTGGGCGGGAAGGATCAACCACTTTGCAGGATTCGCCCCCCGATCTGGGGCCAGTAGGGCCAAACGTCCCCAGCCCGACCGACGTGGCTACGGTGGCTGCGGCACCGCGGAGAGTGAGGAGACGCCGATGTGGCACAGCGCCCTGGACCGACTGACCTGCCCGGCATGCGGCAGGGAGTACGACGCCGACGCGCTCCGCAGCCTCTGTACGTGTGGCTCGCCGCTGTTCGCCGAGTACGACATCGAACTGGCCGCGAAGTCGTTCACGCCCGATGCCGTACGCGATCGGAGTCCGGATCTGTGGCGCTATCGCGAGCTGCTGCCGGTGCGCGATCCGGATCAGGTCGCGCACCTCGGAGAGGGCATGACGCCGTTGCTGCCACTGCCGAGGTATGGCCGGCAGATCGGCATCCCGAACCTGCTCGTCAAGGACGAGTCGCTGCTGCCCACCGGATCGTTCAAGGCGCGGGGCGCGGCCGTCGGAGTGTCACGCGCGGCCGAGCTGGGGGCGACCCGGATCGCCCTGCCGACCAACGGCAACGCCGGATCGGCGTGGGCCGCGTACGCCGCTCGGGCCGGGCTGGACGCGCTGGTCGTGATGCCGGCCGACGCGCCCGAGGTGACCAGGCGTGAGTGTGCGGTAGTCGGTGCCCGGCTCTATCTGGTGGACGGGCTGATCGCCGACGCCGGTGCGTTGGCCGGGCAGGCGAGAGATCGCGGCTGGTTCGTCGTCTCCACGCTCACCGAGCCCTACCGGGTCGAGGGCAAGAAGACGATGGGCCTCGAGATCGCCGAGCAGCTGGACTGGCAGGCGCCGGACGTGATCGTCTATCCGACCGGCGGCGGCGTCGGGCTGATCGGGATCCACAAGGCGTTCACCGAGCTCGCCCGGCTGGGTCTCGTCGACAAGATGCCGCGGCTGGTGGTGGTCCAGGCCGAAGGCTGCGCACCGATCGTCAAGGCCTTCGAGGCCGGTGCCGACACCTCAGAGCCCTGGCCGGCCGAGGCAGCGTCGACGATCGCCTTCGGCATCAACGTGGCCGCGCCGCTCGGTGCTCCGCTCGTGCTGTCGGCGGTACGTGCCAGCAACGGCACCGCGGTCCGGGTCACCGACGGCCAGATCCTCGACGAGCTCGCGGTGGCGGCCCGCGCCGACGGGCTGTTCTTCTGCCCCGAGGGAGCTGCCACGCTCGCCGCGGTACGCCAGCTCCGCGAGTCAGGCTGGCTGTCCGGGTCGGAGCGGGTGGTCGCGATGAACACCGGCACGGCGGTGAAGTACCCCGAGGCGTTCACCGCCGAGCCGGAGCTGCTGCCGGCCGGCTCGACGCTGCCTGATCTCGATTGAGGCCTGGCTCGCCGTCAGCTCATGGGGCGTACGTCAGCGAGGCGTCATCGGCGTAGTAGGTCTGACCCGACGCAGCGCTGTAGACGGCGACACTGAAGTCGATCGACGATGCCCCGGGATGGAGTGGGACCAGCGAGCCGGTGAGCTGCTGCCACTGGGTCGACAGCACCACCCCGATCAACTGCTCGCCGACCTTCGTCTTGCCCTGGAACTCGCGGATGCGGAGATAGACCTTGCCGCCGGCGGTGTCGGAGCGCACCCACACGCTGCCGGTGTACGTGCCGGCGCTGCTGATCGGCACCGTGTCCGGCTCGTCATTGAGGGTGTTCGTGACGCTGGTCGCTCCGGTGTTGGTCAGCTTGGCCGACCACGACCCGGAGTGCCCCCCGGCGACCCGTTCGAGCGTGACGGCCGCGTACCCACCGTTGTCCCAGCCGGCCGTGTTGGTCTCGAAGCCGTTGTTCGCGATCAGGTTGTCGCCCGGCGGTGGCGGAGGGGGCGGCTGCTCAGTGGCGGTGATCACCCTGCTGGCGGTGTTGCTGCCGTTGGCGTTCGTGGCGGTCAGCGTGACCGTGTACGTCCCGGGGTCGGCGTAGGTGTGCGACGGGTTCCGAACGCTCGAGCCCTGTCCGTCGCCGAAGTCCCACTGCCAGCCGGTCGGAGCGCCGGTCGAGGTATCGGTGAAGTTCACTGCCAACGGTGCCTGGCCGGTCGTCGGCGAGGCCGCGAAGGATGCGTTCGGCGGGCTGGTCGGACCCACGACGTCGAAGACGAAGACGGCATGCGACAGCGGATCGCCCGAGCTGCGGAAGTCGTAGCCGTCGGACACCCAGAACTGGTCGTTGATCAGCTCCACCGCACGCGTGTCCAGCATGCCGAACGGCGACACGTCGAAGGTCCACCCCGGCACCAGCGTCTTCGTCGCCCAGTCGACCTCGCTCAACTTGGTCTGGCTGCGTGCGACGAACATGTCACTGCCGTCGGCGTTGAACGACATCCCCAAGATGCCGGACAATCCCGAAACCTGGAACGTCGGACCGACCGTGTTGCTGGCGTAGGCGTAGGTGTTGAGATTCTTGCTCACGCCGACATAGAGCTTGCCGTCCGCAGGGTCCCAGGCCGAGGCGGTGAAATCGCTTCCGGTCGGCAGCGGTTGGTACGAGTCGAGCTGCAGGTTGGCGCCCTGGCGCGTCAGCCGGTAGGCGGTCGGCAGCACCGTCGAGTTGCAGCAGCTCCCCGAGAACGCGTAGAGCGTGTCCGTGGCGGAGTCGTACGCCAGGCTCTCGAAGTCTCGATCGCGGTTGACGCCCGCGACTGGGCCGCCACCGAGCCGGGGGACCGCCTCGAACGCTGCGCGCCCGATGGTTCGCTTGAGTGCGCCGGTGGTGGGGTTCACCTCGTAGATCGCGCGGCCGTCGTCGTCGGCCAGCCACAGCGAGTTGTCGCTGGCCACGTAGGCGGATCCTTCGTCGTCCTTCATCGAGACGCTCGATCCGTTGAACGGCGTCGTACGAAGGGTGTGATTGAGCACCAGCTGCGGTGAGGACGTCGCTGGCAAGGCGCCACTGGCCGCGGTGCCGAGACCGAACACCATCGTCGCGGCGAACACGATCACCGCGACGGTGCCGACTCGGACTGCCGTCCGAAATGCTTCCCTGGGCATAGCGACCTAACCTCCCGGCCACAGTCGGCCTCGACGGGTGCCACCCCTGTGCTTCCATGCAAGGCCGGAGCCCCCGGCCAGACCTCGGTCATCGGTATTAGATCGCCTACGTCAGATGTCCGAGGACGCCGTCTCAGTCCTCCTCGCCGGCGACGATGAGCACGATGGTCCCGCTGTCGGCCACCGCACCCGGGCCGGGGTAGGTCGCGACGACGCCGTCCTGGTCGCCGTCGGAGTCGATCTCGACCTTCTCGACCTCGATGTCCTGTTCCTCGAGGTACTCCTCGGCGTGCTCCACGTCGGCACCGATCAGCTCGCTCGGCACGACGAACGAGGACGGCTCCTCGGGTGGCTTGCCCTTGCTCGCGATCAGGAGGACGGCCTGACCGGACGTCAGCGACTCACCGGGGCCGAGGACGGTCGCCAGGATCGCGTCCTTCGGCTCGACCGAGTCGATGTCGACTCGTTGCGCGTCGTAGCCGAGCTCCTTGAGCTCCTTCTCGAGCTCCTTCGCGTCGCCGCCGATCGCATCGATCGGCAGGATCGAGTCGTCGCTTCGCGCCTCGTCCAGCCGGCTCTCGCGTGGCTTGTGGCGCGGGGATCCCTGGCCATCACGCGCCGCGCGATCGGCGGTCGTGCCGGACGAGTCGTGGTCGAGGACCTGGACGCCCAGCGCGACCAGCCCGGCGAGGAGCAGACCCCCGCCGGCCAGGCCCGCCAGCATTGGCACAGACGACCGGCGCCGATGCGCCGACCCGGCCGCCACGTGGCTGGCCGGCGCGGTCGGGACGGGCGCCACCGGGATCGACATCGTGGGTTGCGACGCCGACGTGGCTCGCAACTCGGCCGCCATCTGACCGCCGTCGGCGAATCGCAGCCGCGGGTCCTTGGCGGTCGCGCGTGCGACGATCGCCGCCAGCCGTGGAGGTACGCCGGGCGCCAGGAGACCGACCGGCGGAACCTCCTTCGTGGCATGGCTGAGTGCCACTGCCACGGGCGAGTCGCCCTCGAACGGCACGGATCCGGTGAGCAACTGATAGAGCAGCACGCCGGCGGCATACACGTCCGAGGCCGGTGTCACGCCTTGGCTCGACGCCTGCTCCGGCGACAAGTAGTGCGCGGTCCCCAACACGGTGCCGGTGCCGGTCAGTGCGGCTAGGCCCTGTGCCTGGGCGATGCCGAAGTCGGTGACCTTGACCCGACGGTTCGGCGCGAGGAGTACGTTGCCCGGCTTGATGTCGCGATGGATGATGCCGACCGCATGGACGGCGCCGAGCGCCGAACACACCTGCGTCGCGATCTCGACCGCCTGCGGCGGCGGGAGCCGTCCCTCGGTCTCGAGCATCTGGCCGAGGTGCGGGCCGTCGACGTACTCCATGACGATGAACGACCGGGCTTCGTCGCGTCCGGAGTCGTAGATCTGCGCGATGTTCGGATGGTCTAGCCGGGCGGCCGACCGAGCTTCACGGGAGAACCGCTCCAACGACATCGGGTCGTCGGCGTACTCCGCCTTGAGCACTTTGACGGCGACAAGGCGGCCCAGCCGCTCGTCGACTCCCTCGTAGACCGTCCCCATCCCGCCGGTCGCGATCCGCCGGGTCAGGCGGTACCGGCCCGCCACGTTCACCGCAATGTCCTACGACGACCTCTTGTTCCGGCTGTTGAACGCCTGCCACTCCATGTCGTGGAGTCCGAGCTGCCGGTCCGAGCTCGGGGTTGCGGCCGGCGTTGTCGGGTCGGATCGTAGCTGCTCCTGCTCCGACTCGAGATCGGGGAGGCTGCCGAGCCGGTCGACCTGCTCGGTGAGTGCCTCGAGAACCGAGCGCAGCTGGACCTGGGCGACCTTGGCGAAGGTACGGACGTACTCGATCTCGGCCACCGGCGACTCGGGCGCAACTCCAACACCGCCCAGCGGGTCGGTCTTCTGCTGCACCGAGTGCATCGCCGCCTCGGCCGAGCTGTGGGCCTGCTGCAGGATGTCCCGCTGTTGCTTGCGAGCCGTCGACATCAGGTCGCGGGCCTGCTGTACGGCCTCCTCGATCAGCCGGTCGGCCACCTGCTGCGCCTGGCTGAACAAGGCGACCGCGTTCGCGTCCGGCTCGTTGCTCGGCTCGGACGGACTCTGGTCCGGACCATGATTGCGCAGCCGGTGCACCTCGTGACGCTGCCGATCGACCTCGGCCCGCAGCCGAGTTCGCTCGGCGTCGGCGGCCTCGATCTGATCGGCGAGACTTCGGAGATACTCGCGTACTTCGTCGGAAGACCACCCCTTGCGTGCTCGGGAGAACGACACACGCCGGATGGAATGCGGCGAACGCCGCGTGTTGATCGGATGTTCAGGAGCTTCAGTCACGATTGCTCGCCTACCTGCTCGGTTGTGCCCGGTGGATTGATGCTCCCCGTGATCCCGCCAAGTTCTTCACTTCGGATATCGCTATGAGGGACGCCTGCCGACGTCAACTCGGACGTGGTGTGCTCAACCATGCGTGGCGAGCCGCACACCAGCGCCAGCCGGCCGTCCCACGTTCCACGAGCGGCAGCCGACCCCACCTTGCCGCGGGCACCCGGGAAGGTGGAGTCGTCCGAGACCACCTCGGTGTAGTCGAACCAGGGACGCGTGCTCAGTCGCGTCATCTCCTCGCGGGCGTAGAGGTTCCAGGGCATCTTCGCGCCGTGGTAGAGGTGCACACGCGGCGCCGAACCGGCATCCCGCCAGTGGTTGTCGATCTGTTCGAGCAGTGCGCGGAACGGGGACAGGCCGGTGCCACCGGCCACGAGCAACAGATCCCGGTTCGCGGCCGAGTTCATCGTGAGCATCCGGCCCACCGGCCGGCCCAGCTTCACGGAGTCACCGGTCTTCAGCGAGCGAACGATCGAGCCGCTGACCTGACCACCGTCGACGACCTGGACATGGAGCTCGATGCTGCCGTCCGGTCGGGGCGCGTTGGCCGGGCTGAAGTAGCGCCACAGCCGAGGCCGATGCGGGACCTCCATCGCCATCGACTGGCCCGCCTCGTAGGGATACTCCTGATGCGGCTTCAACTGCACGATGCCGACGTCGGTGGTGCGTCGCTCGACATAGGTGACGTCGGCCATCCACCAGGCCGGCGCCACCTCCTCGTCCTGCTCGGCCGCCTCGATCATCGTCTTGGCGACGAGCCCATAGGCGGCCGCCCAGTCGGCGGCCAACGAGTCTGTCCAGCTCGCGCCGAGGAACTGTCGAAGCGTTGCCAGCAACGACGCTCCAACCGCGTCGTAGTTCGTCGCGACTACGGAGAACCGCCGATGGTCACGACCGAGCTGCTGGATGAAGCCGACGACCTCGTCGATCTGATGGACATTGCTCACGATCCTGCCGAGTGCGGTAACCAGCCGGTCGCGTTGACCCGACATCGCTATCGGGAACATCTCCCGTAGCTCAGGGTGCGACAGGAACAGATGCGAGTAGAAGTACAGTGGGACCTCGTCGCCGGACTTGGCGACCATTTCCCAGCTGTCCTGTAGGGCAGCGACGTCCACGTCGAGTCAGACGGTCGGGCTGGTGACGATGTCCCTCTCGGCGCCAGCCAACTCTGTCCCCACGCGACCGATGATCTCGGCATCGACGCCGGCGTCGTGCAACACGGCGACCAGATGCCCGAAAACCCTGGCGTAGTGCTCGCTCGTGATCTGCATGGAGGAGTGCGCGTCACGCAGGTCTCGACCGTCGTACTCGGCGGGTCCACCGAGGACCTGCGAGATCAACAGCACTTGATGGCGCTTGAGCCGAGGCATGTCGACGCCGGAGAAGTAGCCTTCGAGCTCTGGGTCACTGAGCACTCGTTCGTAGAAGAGCTGGACCACTTTGGTGACGGCGTCGGCACCGCCGACTCGTTCGTAATCCGTTACTGGGTGGGGTTTCTCGGCGCGCTGAGTCACAAGTCCCTCATCCGAATAGACGACGCTGCGGGCTCCCTCGTCCGCCTCATTGCTACCAGCACGGTCACCGCGGCGCAACACGAGGTCCACGCCCGACCGCCTCGCCCGCGCCGCGAGTCGCGCCTCACCGAAGCCACGAAACCACCACCTGACCTGCGTCGACTGCCATGCCGACCGACCCGATCTGACCACACCGTCGACGCCGCCCGCTCCGCGTCATGCGACGCGGGTTACTGTGCTCATCTAGATCGCGACACGGAGCCCGGGACGGGGCGGAGGGGGAATCGCTCGTCCGGGCGAGGGGATGGACATGAGAGGCAGAATCCGGCTCGGATCGATCTTCATTACGGCACTCATGACGATGGTGCTCGCCTTGTTCAGTGGGACGGGCGCCGCCGCAGCAGCGACCTGTGGATCCAAGGCGTTAGCCCACCGCGGCGCCTGGTCCCGCTCGGTGGACGAGAACACACTCAAAGCCACCGAGCGAGCACGCAAGTTCCGGGCGTGGGTCGAGGGCGATGTGTTCCTCACACGTGACAAGGGCTTCGTCATCATTCACAACCGGTCGCTGCGACCGACGACCAACTGCACCGGCTACGTCACGAACCGCACGCTGGCCAACATTCAGCGGCACTGCCGTACGACGCCGAACCACATGCGGATACCCAGCGCCTTCGGCCTGTTCAGGACGATCGCGCACAACCACGGTCAGGTCTTGAACCTCGAGGTCAAGGGACCGGGTTGGTACGCCAACAACAACCGTCCGCTGGTGCGGCTGCGAAACGCTGCCGTGGCGGCCGGAGCACTGAAGCGGGTCTTCTTCAGCAACGACACGACGTACCGGATCCTGACCGCGCTGCACCAGAGCGCGCCGAACGCCAAGACGGCCTGGAAGCCGGACGGGCGCGAACGCAACTTCACCGCGCGGCACGCTCGCCAGCTGTCGACCGACGCCGTCATGGCGCGCACCAGGCAGTGGGCTTCGGGGCAGCACAAGGTGCGTTCGTTCAAGCGGGCCGGCTTCCGGATCTGGGGCCGGCTGGCCGACAACCAGCGGGCCTGGAAGCGCAACTGGCGGCTCGGCGTCGACGCGCAGCTGACCGATCGACCCTCCGACTTCCGGCACTGGTGCCGCAGCGTCGGCTGACGTGAGTGAGGCGGTCCGAGCGCGCGCATCGCTCGCGCCCGGACCGCCCCGCCCGGGCTTAGCCGCCCGCCGCGTCGATGATCAGGTCGGTGATGAATCCTGCGGTCATGCCCAGCAGGATTCCCCAGCCGAGTAGCTCGCGACGGTGCTTGACGCCGATCGCGATCAGCTGGATCACGACGTACAGGATCGAGCCGGCGGCGAGGGTCAGGAAGATGACGCTGATCGGCTCGCTGGTGAACGACTGACCGATCAAAGTGCCCACGAAGGTCGGACCGCCGGCGATCGCACCGAGGCCGAGCAGGAACGCCCACGAGGGACGGTCGCCTTCGGCGGCCAGCGGCGCCGTGATCCCGAAGCCCTCGGTCGCGTTGTGCAACCCGAAGCCGATCACCAGGACGATCGCCAGATCGAGGTTGCCGTCGGCCGCGGCTCCACCGATCGCCAGCCCTTCGGCAAGGTTGTGCAGCCCGATCCCGACCGCGATGAACAGGGCCAGCTGCCGCGCACTCGACCAGCTCGCCACGCCGCCGAGCGGAGTCTGCTGGGCGGGCATGGTGCCCGGCCCGTCCGACCGTTGCCGAGCCGCAGCGATCCGCCGCTTCATCCAGGCCTCGTAGTAGATCAGACCCATCAGACCGACGGTCAGGCCGCCGAAGAAGAGCACGCCGTAGCCCAGCACATTGCCGAGCTCACCGCCGTGGCCCTCACCGAGCTCCTCGACTGGCTCCTCGAGCGGCTCGAACGCCGCCGTGAGCACATCCCACAGCAGGAACAGCAACACGCCGGCCGCAGTGGCATTCAGCAGTTGTCGGAGCTCCGGCGCCGGACGTTTCATCCGGCCGACCGGCAGGCCCAACAGAATCGTCGCCCCCGCGATGAACCCGAGTAGCAGGATCTGCGCGTCGCTCACCACGATCTCCTTCTCGTGTGGGATTTAGGTTAGGCAAGCCTTACCATGACACACCCGTGCCGGAACCGGAAGACCAGGGTCCGCTTAGTCGATCCGGCCGAAGGTGGCAGCGCAGGTACGGGTGCCGGGCGCCACCTCGGTGAAGCCGCCGTCCTGGACCAGCGCGACTCCGGCCGGAGCGTCGAGCAGCCGCTGCCACTGCTCGGCCGTCGCCTCGACGACACGCAGCGGATGACCCTCGGCGGCCCAGCGCAGCACGTCGGTCCGATCGAGCTGGAGCAGCGCGAGCTGAGCGGCGTGACCGACCTGGGCACACGCCTTGCCGGTCGTCAGCGACAGGCCCGGCGCGATCACGATGGTGAGGACCGGCGAGGTGGACGCCGGCTGGTCGTCTGGCAGCTCCGGGTCGGACTGCTTCGGCAGATCCAGACCGGAGATCTGCAGCCGGGCCAACGCCGGTGGTGGATCCGCGACCGGGTGCGGCACCAAGGCCCGCACCTCGGCGCCTGCCACGCTCGCGGTGACGCCGGGCATGGCGGCGATCTCCTGCCATCGCGACGCGCGCGCCCGCCGTACGACCTTGCGGATCCAGCCCTCGGACCAGCGGGCCAGCGCACCATGCCACGGTCCCGCCTCGGCCTCGGCAGGATCTGCGGCTGACTCTCCCTCTGGTACGAAGCCGACCGGCGCGGCCTCCGGCCGGGTCAGGATCGCAACGACCGACAGAGCCGCGGCGTGAACGGCATCCTCGTGGGTCGGCGGCTCGGCCCGCTCGACGCGTACGACCAGCGGCAGTGCCCACGGGTCGTCCTGCTCGCGCGTCTCGTCGATGACGCGGTCCCGCCAGCGGCGCCGCCAGTCGTCGACCGTGACGGCGAGCAGGTCGGCATCGGCCGGGCCGGCGATCCGAGCGGCGGTCTCAGGTACGGACGTCACCCCTCCATGATCCGGGCTCACGTCACTCCCTCATGGTCCGGGCCGACCCGGAGACGGGCGCAGTGCGGTAGTGGTAGCCGCTCAGCTCGGTGAAACCGGCCCGCTCGTAGAGCCGGCGCGCCGCAGCGTTGTCCCGCTCGACCTGCAGATAGAGACCGTCGGCGGCCTGCGACCTGGCCCAGCCGGCCAGCGCCGCCAGAACGCCTCGACCCGCGCCCCTCCCCCGCGCTTCGGCCAGCGTCGCCATGCCGAAGACGCCGACCCAACCGGCGTCGGCGGTGGCGCGGCCGACCGCGACGATGCGATCGCCGTCGATGACACTCGCGTACGCGCTGGGCTGCGTGACCCGGCCGAGCATCGCCCGCTCGTCATCCGGGTCGCTTCCGTGGCCGTGGACGGCGTACCAGGCGTCGAACCAGGCGGTCGTCGGCGCCGGGTCGAGCTCGAGTCGCAGCCCGACCGGAGCGGGCGCACGGATCTCGTCGATACATGCGGCCTGCAGCGACATCGGGTGTCCCCACCGATAGCCACGCTCGGCCAGCACGTCGTCGAGGTCGGCCGGGCAGGCCCCGGGACAGATCTGAAATCGCGTCACACTGCCGGATTCGGCATAGAACCGCTCGGCGATCGCGATCCGCCGATCCAGCTCCGCCCGGTCCACGTCGCCGTGCGGCAGCACGGTCGCCATCCACCACGATGACGTCGCCGAGCGCCGCAGCCACCAGTCCCCGACCCGCTCGACGTGCTCCGGCGGAAGCGCCCGCGCCGCTCGTTCCTGCAGGGCACGCACCGACGCAGCGCTCGATCGGACCGGCGACACCACGCCGTCAACGGTATCCGTACATACCTCGCAGCCGCTTCCCCGTAACGACGGTCGGCATTCGCACGATGTGGTGAGTGTGACGATCGAACCGGCCCTGGCAGACCTGGAGTACGAGGCACAAACCGACGACCTGACCCGACTGGCCAAGGTCGCATTGATCGTGGCGGCGCAGCGCCGGACCACGCTGACCGTAGGCGAGCTCGGTGCCGCCATCGGCATCGACGGCGACGAGCTGCGCCAGGTACTCGACCTCGTCCTGCGACAGCTCGCGAACGAGTGCCTGGCCGGCGAGATGCCGCTGCTGCCGGCGCTGGTGATCAATACGCAGACCGGCGGACCCGGCCACGGCTGGCCGAGCTGCAACGCCGAGTGGTTCTCCGAGGCGCAGCGGGTGTTCCGCGTGTGGGGCAACCCGAGCCGATCCACTCGCGCTGCCTGAACCGCGTCACTCGTCCAGGCGGAAGTGGACGACGTCGACCTCGGACGCCGGATCCAGCCCTGGATAGCGCCGCAGTAGCGCGGCCAGCAACTCGGTCCGGTCGGTGAACCCGTCGCGTGCGGCGTCGTCGTCGTCCAGATCGGCCACCGGCTTCGACCCGATTTCGGTGACGATCGCGTCCATCGTGGTCGACGTCTTGTCGGCATGCGGGAAGACGAACCGCACCGGTCCCGATGCCACCGGGTCGTGGCGGCGGATCGTGGTCCGCTTCGTTCCCTGCCGGACCGCGTCGAGATCGCGCTCGTCCAGGTACAGCACCTGCTGCCCGACCTTCCGGCGGTCGAACGCGTACGGCAGGAGCTCTGCGATCGGCACGGCAGCGAGACCGGACTCGACCTGCAGGATGACCCGGATGTCGGGGTAGTAGTCGTAGAGCATCTGGCGACAGCGGCCACACGGCGGGATCACGCCACCGCCGTCGGCGACCACGGCCACCATCGTCGTCAGCGGCAGCTCGACCTCCGGATCCGCCACGGCAGCTCCGATCGCGACCGGCTCGGCGCACGGCCCGCCGCTGAAGTGGTAGACGTTGACGCCGGCGACGATGCGGCCGGCCGAGTCGTACGCCGCAGCGGCCACCGTGTGGTTGTTGTCCGGCTCGACTCCGGCGATCACCGCCTGGGCCCGTCTCACGAGGGCCATCTCCGTATCGGTCAGCACATCGCGCGATCGTAGTCTTTGGGCCATGACCGACCCGCAGAAGACCGTCCTCGTCACCGGAGCCAGCGCCGGATTCGGTGCGGCCATCGTCCGGCGGTTCGCCGCCGACGGCGCGCGTGTCATCGCCACCGCGCGACGTCTCGACCGGCTGACCGCACTCGCCGACGAGGTCGACGGTGACGTCCTGCCGGTGGTGCTCGACGTCCAGGACAGAGCCGCGGTCGAGGCCGTGATCGCGAACCTGCCGGCGGAGTACGCCGAGATCGACGTCCTGGTCAACAACGCCGGACTCGCCCGAGGCCTCGACCCTGCCCAGAAGGCCGACCCCGACGACTGGAAGGTGATGATCGACACCAACTGCAGCGGGCTCGCCTACTGCACCAACGCGGTGCTGCCCGGCATGGTCGAGCGCGGGCGCGGTCACGTCATCAACCTCGGCTCGATCGCCGGCACCTACCCGTACCCGGGCGGCAACGTCTACGGCGCGACGAAGGCCTTCGTGCACCAGTTCAGCCTGAACCTGCGGGCCGACCTGCCCGGCACCGGAGTACGCGTGACCTGCGTGGAGCCCGGTCTGGTCGGCGGCACCGAGTTCTCCACGGTCCGCTTCGCCGGTGACCAGGACGCGGCCGATCGGGTGTACGCCGGAACCGAGCCGCTGACCGCCGAGGACGTCGCAGAGGCGGTCATGTGGGCGGCGAATCAGCCGCCGCACGTCAACGTCAACACGATCGAGCTGATGCCGATCGTCCAGAGCTTCGGGGCGCTGCCGCTCGTACGCGACTGACGCGACGGACGCCACACGACCACCCACAACGAGGTGCGAACGCGTATCGTGCCTCGCGGAGACAGCGCGGGACCCCATCCCCGATCCGAACTCGGAGACACTCATGGGACTCCTGCAGCGGCAGCGACCCCTCAAACACTGCGGGCACTTCGGCACCCTCGACGAGCGTGAGATGCGGCTGGTCTGCGACGCCGGTCAGGAGGTCACCGTGCCCGAGCGCTGGTCGTTCATCTGGGAGAACACTCCCGGCGACCGCGCCTATCTGCTGCTCGACGGCACGGCGTCGGTGCTCGTCGGCGGCGAGCAGATCGCGGAGCTCGGGCCGGGCGACCTGGTCGGCGAGGTGGCCCTGCGCAGCCGCCGGTTGCGAACCGCCGCGGTCACGGCGGCGACACCGCTGTCGCTGCTGTCGTTCACCAAGGACCAGTTCGACGACCTCTACCGCCGGGTGCCCGGGTTCCGCGACGCGGTCGACGCCGCCGTCGAGGCTCGTACCAGCGAGTCCGGCGCGTCGACCTAGGCCGCGACATGGAGACTTCTCCGACGCTGCTCGACGAGGTCGAGCGCACCCTGCTCGGCGGCGATCCGCGCCACACCCGGCTCGAGGTCGCCGAACTGGCCGGCGTGTCGATGGACCGGGCGCAGGGGTTGTGGCGAGCCCTCGGATTCGCGAGCACGGCCGACGACGAGGTCGTCTTCACCGACGAGGACGTCGAGGCACTCCGCCTGCTGGCGTCGCTGGTCAGCGGCGGTGTCGTCGACCCGAAGGCCGAGGCGTCGCTGGCCCGATCGCTCGGACAGCCGCTGGCCCGGCTGGCGGAGTGGCAGACCACGGTCGTACGCGAGGTCGTCGCCGATCCGGGGCAGCCACTCGACGCCCAATCGGAGCTGGTCCGGCCCATCGAGGGGCTGCTTCCCGTGATGGAGCGGCTGCAGTCGTACGTCTGGCGCCGCCATCTGGTCGCAGCCGCCAGTCGGATGCTGGCCGACCCGGGCTCGGATCCGCAGTCGAACACCCTGGTGGTCGGATTCGCGGACATCGTCGACTTCACCCGTACGAGCCGCACCATCGAGGACGCGGACCTGGCCGAGTTCGTGGACTACTTCGAGGGCACCGCGGCGGCGATCGTCGCCGAGCGACGCGGGCGCGTGATCAAGACGATCGGTGACGAGGTGCTGTTCGTGGCCGACACGCCTCGACAGGGCGCCGACCTCGCCCTGGAGCTCGCCGCCGGAGCGAGCACGACCCGGAGTTCCCATCCGTGCGGGTCGGCCTCGCGTACGGACCGGTGCTGAGTCAGCTCGGCGATGTCTACGGTCCGGTGGTCAATGTCGCGGCGCGGCTGACCTCGGTGGCCCGTCCGGAGACGGTCGTCGTCGATCGCGAGCTCGCGGCCGCGCTCGAGAGCGACTCCGACCTCCAACTGCGCAAGATCCGCCGCGTCACCGTACGCGGCTACCGCCGCCTGGAACCCTGGGCGCTGCGGCACGCCGACTGAGCTGAGCGGTCAGTGGGCCAGGGACACCTTGAGCACGATGATCACGGCGCCGAAGCTGAGGGCGATCAGGCCGGACAGGAAGATCAGGTGACCGCCGACGTTGGCGGCCATCGCAGCCGCGACCGCCCACGCGGTCATCCCCACGATCGACACAATCAGGCACAGCCACGAGGTGTTGACGTCGGAGAGGCCGAAGATCACGCCGGCCAGCGCGGCCAGGGTCGGAGGCACGCCGGCGGCGGCGATCGGCCACTCCTCGGCCGCGATGTGCCGGACGTTGACCCAGGCCATTCGATGCGGTCCGTGAATCGAGCCGCCGAACAACTCCGCGTAGACGTGGGCCAGCCAGAACACCAGCCCGGTGGCGATCAGAAGGATGGCCAGCTCGGCGGGACTCGCGAAGTCCTCACCGGGACTGGTGCCCGCCACCACGGACGCCGCGAGCACAGAGCCGTAGATCGCGCCGGAGTAGTCCCTGTGCTGCTGCGTCTCGCCGACTGCGGACATGGACGGCGACCTCCCGGATTCAGACCCACTCCGACCCTGACCCGCGACGCCGAACACTGCACCACCCCTCGCGGGTGAAGCCCCGGGTCAGCCGCCGACGGGCACGACCCGGCTCCAGACGTCGACGACCAGCACCGAACGCATGCCGACCGACTCGTAGAGGCCGAGGGCCGGAGTGATGTTGTTCGAGTCGACGTGCAGCAGGGTTCCCACGCGACCGTCAGCGGCATCGAGCGCGAACGCCTTGCGCAGCAGGTATGCCGCGATGCCCCGGCCCCTCGCATCGGGGCGGACGCCGATGCCCGCCACGTAACCACAGTCGTCGTCCTCGACGAACTGGTCGGTGCGGTCCAGGAACGCCACCGGCCGGCCGTCGAGGTCGACGACCCACAACTGGGGCCAGTCGAAGTGCGTCCGGGCGGTCCGGCGCTCGATCCACTCGTCGTAGGTCCGGCGTACGTAGCCGAAGTGCTCGGCGAAGGACGCCGCGTGAATCTCGTACGCGTCGTGCCGAGTCGCGTCGTCGGTCGCCTCCCGGATCGTGATGCCCGGGGGCGGCTCCGGTGTCGGCACCGGTCCGGTGTGGTCGATCCGCATCCGCTGGAACGTCGTGACCGGAGCGAATCCGCGTGCCTCGAGCCGAGCCCTCATGCCGTCGTCGGCGCGGTAGATGCCCTTGTGGAGCGTGACGCTGTCCGCGCCGCGGGCCTGACCCATCTCGACGGCGCGCTCGGTGGCCCGATCGAGCAGCCACTCCGCTGCGTCGCCGTCGATCGCCATGACGTCGACCTGGACCTCGTCGCTGTCGCCGTTGGCCATGGCCCATCCGTAGCCCACCAGTCGCTGATCGCCATCGAAGACCAGCCAGCTGTCCGTGGCCGGGTCGAATCCGGGCTCGGCGAGGTCGTCGCGTACGTCGTCGAGGGTGAAGTCGGGGAAGCCGACGATCGCGGTGTTGTACGCCGTCACCAGCCCGAAGATGGCCTCGGCGTCACTCAGCTGCGCCGGCCGGCCCGCCAGGCCCGCCGCCAGTACGTCGCCCATCACGCCGATCATCGTGCGCCCCCGCGGCCGGGCGGTCCACCGGTTTTCGCCGGCGGGCCGAGCGGAATCAGACGAGGCCGACTGGCGTTGCACCTGTAACGGTGTAATCACGTCACCGGAGGAGGGGCCATGGATGCCGTGGAACACGAGGCGCTGGACGCCTACTCGCAGATCGTCACCTCCGTGGCCGACAAGATCACGCCCCGCGTCGCGAGCGTCAGTGTGCGACAGCGCCGGCGCGGCGGCACCGCCGAAGGCGCCGGCTCCGCGGTCGTCCTGACCGGCGACGGCCACCTGCTGACCAACGCCCACGTCGTGACCGGCGTCGAGGAGGGCTCGGCGGCCTTCGCCGACGGCACGGTCGCCAGCATCGAGGTGATCGGGGCCGACCGGCTGTCCGATCTCGCCGTTCTCCGGGCGGACCGGGCGATTCCTGACCCACCCGAGTACGGCGACGCCGACCGGCTCCGGGTCGGCAACCTGGTCGTCGCGGTCGGCAATCCCCTGGGCCTGGCGGGCAGCGTGACCGCCGGGGTCGTGAGTGCCCTCGGGCGCTCGCTGCCGGCCCGATCGCAGAACGCGACCCGGATCATCGAGGACGTGATCCAGACCGACGCGGCCCTCAACCCCGGCAGCTCCGGCGGCGCCCTGTCCGATGCGAAGGCTCGCGTCGTCGGCATCAACACCGCGGTCGCCGGCGTCGGACTGGGTCTCGCGGTCCCGATGAACTCCACGACGCAGCGGATCATCTACGCGCTGCTGCACGACGGCAAGGTGCGCCGGGCCTACCTCGGCCTGGTGACCACGCCCGCCGCGCTGCGAGCGACCGACGCCGAGCAGATCGGCCGGCGGACCGCACTCCGCGTCGTCGAGGTCGTCACCGGCAGTCCGGCCGACGCAGCGGGCCTGCACGCCGGCGATCTGCTGCTGGCGGTCGACGGCCAGCCGCTCCAGGACGCGCAGTCGCTGCAGCGGCTAATGTTCGACGAGGCAATCGGCCGCCGGACCGAAGTGACGGCGCTGCGCAACGGAGCCCTCGTCGACGTGGTGGCCACTCCCGCCGAGCTGCGCGACTGACGCCGTACGCCGCCTGGATCCGACGCAATGTGAGCGACTGTACGCATCGGGTAGTGGGCTCGATCGAATCGCCGGTAAAGTCCGCCGAGTCCCGCGATCGACTCGGAAGGAATGATCCATGGGCATCGGAGCCGGCATCGTCATGCTCGCCGCCGGAGCCATCCTGTCGTGGGCGGTCGATGTCGACCTGCCCTACGTCACCGATGACGCACTCGGCCTGATCCTGATGCTGGCCGGCATCGTGGCGGTCGCCGCCGCCGCGTTCGCCAAACCCCAATATCAGCAATCGGGAGCCGGCACCGGAGTGGCGTTCCTGATCGGCGGCGCCATCGTGATCTGGGGCGTGAACGTCGACCTGCCCTACGTCACCGACGACGCGCTCGGCATCATCCTGCTGCTTACCGGCACCATCGCGCTCTGTGCAGCAGCGCTCTCGTATGCGCAGAGCACCGGGGCCGGGATCGGCACCGGAGTCGCGCTGCTCGCCGCCGGCGCGATCCTGGCGTGGGCGGTCGAGCTCGACCTTCCATACGTCGCCGACTACACGCTCGGCGCGATCCTGTTGGTCTCGGGAATCATCACGCTCGCGGTCTCGGGTGTGGCCGAACTGAAGCAGCGCAAGGCGCGGTCCAACTACAACGCGACCTACGGCCAGACGTACCGCTACTGAGCGGCCGTCGTCCCAGCTGTATGGATCGGCGCTAGGCCGCGACGCTCGGGCAAGTGAGCGTACGCGCGACGCCCGGTGTCTCCTGAAGGCGACGACGTACCGGGTCGGCGTCCTGACCGCCCGCGACGGCGACGACCGCGTCGTAGGGTCCGGTCACCGCCTCGACGAAGGCGACCTCGGAGAGCGCTCGCATCGCCGCGAGCACGTCTGGGACTGCCCCGGGTTCCGCCTGGACCAAGACATACGCAGCGGGCATCGACCTTTCCTCCCTCGAGAGCACCCCGACCGGTCGAGCCAAGTCGGCGGCGCGTGCCCCGACGCTACACGATGAGACCACTCGAACACAGCAGGTAGCGAAGGCACATTCGCGTCGCGGGAACCGCAGCCGCCGGGGCCCCGTCCCACCGCCAGGCAAACGTCCCGGAGGTGGGCCCCTCATGCATCGACCGTCTCAACGGATCACGGCCATCGGGGCCACGGCGGCCGGACTGGTCGCCGTCGGTGTCGTCACCGTGATCGGCGCCGGTCCCGGGACCACTCCAGCGGCGGCGGCCGACGAGCTCACCCCGTTCGACGACTGCGCGCAACTGCACTCCTGGTACGTCGAGAGCGCCCTCCCCCACGTGACCGCCTGGGGATGGGACACGGGCGGACCGATCATGGTGCCGCTCGCCACCCGGGCGGAGGGAGCACCGGTCCCCGAGACCGACGCGGTCGGCAACGGCGCCACCGGGACCAACCTGCAGGAGCAGGACGTCGACGAGCCCGACCTGGCCAAGACCGACGGCACGCTCGTCGCGGTCGTCCGGCACGGCGACCTCGTCCTCTACGACGCCACCGGCGACCGGGCCGGCGAGATCGGACGCCTCGACCTCCCGCTCCGCCAGCAGATCACCGAGCTGTTGCTGGTCGGCGACCGGGCCGTCCTGTTCGGCTCCACGAGCGCCGTCACCCCGCTCATCGAGACACCCGGCCCGATCCGACGCGACCTGCCGACCGGCGAGCCCATCGCACCCTTCTTCACCGAGCCGCGCACCACGATCACCACGGTCGACCTGACCGATCCCACCGCGCCGTCGGTGCAACGGACTGAGACCATCCAAGGCGACCTGGTGTCCGCCCGCGAGCACGACGGCACCGTACGGGTCGTCACGACCTGGCTGCCGAGCTTCCACTTCGCGCAGCCGTACTCGGGTCTTACCCCGAAGCAGGCGCTGGCCAAGAACCGCCAACTCGTACGCAGCACCTCCGCGGCCGACTGGCTGCCGAGCACCCGAGTCGACGGCGGCCCGGCCCAGCCGCTGCTGTCGTGTGCGGACGTACGCCACCCCGTCGATCCGGCCGGCGCCGGCACGATCTCCGTCGTCACGATGGATCCGCAAGCGCCGGAAGCACGCGTCGGCACCGGTGTCGCGGCCGACGGCGACCTGACGTACTCGTCGGCCGACCGGCTCTACGTCGCGACCGCCGACGACGGCTGGACCTGGACTCCAGAACCGGCGGGCGGCAGCACGACCGACATCCACGCCTTCGACGTCTCCGGTGACGAGACGACCTACGTCGCGTCCGGCGAGGTGCCGGGACGGGTGGACGACCGGTGGGCGTTCAGCGAGGACGGCGGACTGCTCCGGGTGGCAACGACGGTCGGAAAGGTGTGGGCGCCCAGCGAGACCAGGGTGACCGTCATGGCGGAACACGGCGGAGAACTGGATCCGATCGGCTCGGTCGGCGGCATGGGCGAGGGCGAGCAGGTCGAGGCGGTGCGCTGGTTCGGGGACGTCGCCGTCGTCGTGACCTTCCGCCAGGTCGACCCGCTCTACACGCTCGATCTGAGCGATCCGCGCCATCCGACGGTCGTCGGCGAGCTCAAGATCCCGGGCTTCTCGGCCTATCTCCATCCACTCGGGAACGACCTGCTGCTCGGCGTCGGGCAGGATGCGACCCGGGCCGGAAGCACTCGCGGATCGCAGGTGTCGACGTTCGATCTCGGCGACCTTGCCGACCCACGACGGCTCGACCAGCTCGGTCTCGGGCTCACCCGGACTAGCGCGATCGAGTCGGACTCCCGGGCGTTCAGCTACCTGCCCGGCGAACGGCTCGCCTTCGTGCCCACAACAAGCTGGCGATTCGGCGGCGCGACGGACGTGATCCGGATCGGTCCGGACGGCACGCTCGACCTGGTGAAGCGGATCGACCTGCCGGGCTGGTCGTCCAACGCCCGCGCGTTGCCACTGGCCGACGGCCGGGTCGCCGTCGTCGGCTCGGGTGCCGAGGTCCAGATCGTCGATCCAGCCGCCTGGTGACTGCCGGTCAGTTGGTGTTGTCGGTGATCGGCGGCCGTTCGGCCTCCGAGCCGTAGCGGAAGCGCCGAATGCTGTAGATCAGCAGCCCCAGCGCGATGATTCCCGACAGCACGATGCTCAGGCCGCTGCCCCAGCCCGCGAACGGCAGCTTCGGGCCGAAGAACCAGATCTCCCGGATCTCGGGGTCCATCCACCACACGATCCCGACGACGATCAGGGCGAGCGCGCCGAGGGTGCTCAGCATGATGCGCGGCCAGGTCTCCACACCGGCAGCGGCCGCCTCGAAGGCCTTGTCCTTCACCGGCTGCAGCCGGCGCTCGGCCCACTCGTACTCCTGACTCAGGATCGCGAGACCCGCGACCAGAGTCAGCAAGCCGGGCCCGGGCAGCGCCAGCAGGCCCACGCCGCCGATCGTCAAGACCCAGCCGACCACGGTGACCCAGGTCTTGCGCAGCACTGCCATCGGTGTCCCCTTGCCGGCGTCATCGCGAGCGCAAATCGCGTACGAACAAACGTCAGACCCAGCATGCCAGGTGGGCCGCGCACCACCGCGAACGCGGGCGGGCCGGAGCTAGCGCCGGATCGGGGCGAGCAGCGGCTGCGCCGTCCGGAGCTGCTCGGCGATCTGCTCCACCGGCGCCGGGCGGCCGACCAGGTAACCCTGCAGGCTCAGCTTCTCGCCGAACGGGACGTGGGCCCGCAGCATCTCGAGCTGGCTCTCCCGCTCGATGCCCTCGATCACGATCGACAGCCCCAGCGCCTGACCCATGTTGATCATCGACACCAGCAGCCGCAGGGACCGCGGGTCGGAGTCGATCCGGGCCGAGAACAGCCGGTCGGTCTTCAAGACACCGACGGCCAGCTGCTCGAGGTAGCCGATCGACGAGAATCCGATGCCGAAGTCGTCCAGCGCCAGCCGGATGCCGCTCGCCTCGACCTGGGTCATCACCGACAGGACCTGCGGGTCGTCGCCGACCAGATGGCGTTCGGTGAGCTCCAGCAGCAGTTCGAGCGGCTGCAGGGCCTTCTGGGTGGCCTGGACGCTCGACACGAAGTCGGCCGCGCGGAGTTGCTGGGCCGAGATGTTCAGGCTGACCGTGAGATCACCGCCACCGGCCTCGTTCAGGACCGCCGCGTCGGCGGCGACCTGCTCCATGACGAGGTCGCCGAGCATCCGGATCAGGCCGGCCTCCTCGGCCACCTGGATGAAGATGTTCGGACCGATCTCGGCGCCGCTGCGGTGCCAGCGGGCCAACGCCTCGACACCGACGATCTGCCCGGTGCCGCTCTGGACGACCGGCTGGTAGACCAGACCGACGTCGCGGTTCTCGATCGCGGCCCGCAGCTCCTCGGCCAGCTCCAGGCTTCGTACGCGGGCACGACCCAGCGCCGGGTGGTAGACGATCACCTGGTCCTTGCCGGCGACCTTCGCCTCGTACATCGCGATGTCGGCGTTTCGGATCAGGTGGTCGGCGCTGTGCGAGCCGTCGGAGAAGGCCACGCCGACGCTGGTCGACAGGTTGATGAACCGGCCGGAGAACTCGAAGCGACGGCGCACCGACATCAGGATCGTTGTGGTCAGCTCGGACAGCTCGTCGCCGTCCTCGATGTCCTCGACCAGCATGGCGAACTCATCGCCGCCGAGCCGGGCGATCCGGCCGAGCCCGTCGACGGCCGCCCGAAGCCGGCTGCCGACGTCGACCAGGAGCTCGTCGCCGGCCGGGTGGCCGAACCAGTCGTTGACCTGTTTGAACCCGTCGAGGTCACAGAACACGACCGCGATCCGGCTGGTCGGCATCCGCCGGCAGCGTTGGAGCGCGGTCTCGACAGCCCTGGCGAAGACGTCCCGGTTGGAGAGGCCGGTGAGCCCGTCGTGCTCGGCCTGATGCGTCAGCTTCCGCGTGAGGGCGAGCCGCGACAGCACCTCCTCGCCGAACGAGGCGAGCATCTCGAGTGTCTCGCGGTCGGCGAGCAGGGCGGTCGCACCGTGGATCGGCCGCTTCTCCGACACCAGCCACCAGCTCTCGTCGCCGTCGACCAGCTTGCTACCGACCTCACCGTCGGAGGGCGCTTCCTCCTGGAGCCGGCTGGTCCGCGTGTTCATGAGCAGGCGTACCTGCCGGTCGAGCAGCTCGAGCACCTCACTGGACGACGTCGCGGACTGCGCCTGGGTCGACGCTTCGAGGAGTACCGACATCCGGCGGGCCGACTCGCGCTCCCGTGACATGGCATTGCCGGCCAGCAGCAGGGTCGCCAGCGGGAGTACGAGCAGCACGATCGTCCAGGTCGGCAGGCTCCGATCCCACAGCGACGCCAGGTAGCCGATCGCACCGGCGCCGAGCGCGCCCGCCAGGGCGACCAGGACGTCGGTGTTGAAGGTGACCAGCCGCGGCGGCTTGCCGGCGTTGAGCGAGATCGACATCTCGGACAGGCCGAGGTCGATCAGGAAGTAGCCCACGAAGCCGATGCCGACCGCGACCAGCTCCTGCGGCGTGATGCCCTCACTGCCGCGGAGCAGCTCGATCAGGAAGATGGCGGCGCCGCCGCTCAGGATCATGAGCGAGGCGTTGATCAGTCGGTATCGGCGCCCGGCCACCACCGCCGACGAGAGGACCGCGATCGCCACCCACACGACCATGGCCTCGGCCGGCTCCAGCACGACGGCGAGGAAGGCCAGCACACACGACTCGAGGCCGACCTCGACCGTGGCGTCCGGCCGCGGCAGATGGATCGGGAACCGGCTGATCAGCACGGCCGCCGGCACGGCGAGCCAGTACGCCGGTGGCATGCTCCAACCGCCGCGGAAGGCGATCGACGCCGAGCCCACCGCCACGACGATGCCGAGGAATATCACGGCACGGTCGAACCACGGTGCTGCGCGGGTTGGCGCAACCGCAGTCACCATGGCCCTCCCCACGCGGCGTGATAACGGACTTACTCTAAGTGGATCTGGACTCTCCGTCACTCAGAGGCGGGCGATCCGGTCGTTTGGCTGGCACCATCCTTCAATTGTTGCCGGTCAACGGGCCAAATGACCAGGTATCGGATGAGGTCCGGTCAGAACGCCCGGACGAAGACGTGCACGGCCGCGTCCTCGTCGAGCTCCGCGGTCTCACCGCCGCGGGCGATGATGACCCCTTCCGGCCCGGTCGACGCCAGCAGCACCTGCTCCGGCAACGCCCCGACCCGTCGCATCACGGCCATCACCGTCGGATCGGTCTGCAACGGCTCGCTGATCCGGCGCACCACCACCCGTACCGGCTCCGACTCGCCCTTGACGGCGTCCGTCAGCGTGATGACCCCGTCGAGGAACTCCTCGGTCTCGTTCGGCTCGCCGAGCTCGTCGAGTCCGGGGATCGGATTGCCGTACGGCGACTCGGTCGGATGATTGAGCAACTCGACCAGGCGCCGCTCGACCGTCTCGGAGATCACGTGCTCCCACCGGCAGGCCTCGTCGTGGACCAGCTCGATGTCGAGGCCGATCACGTCGGTCAGCAGCCGCTCGGCGAGCCGATGCTTGCGCATGACCCGCATCGCGAGCCGGCGGCCCTCGTCGGACAGCTCGAGGTGGCGATCTCCTTCCACGGTCAGCAGGCCGTCGCGCTCCATCCGCGCCACCGTCTGGCTCACGGTGGGTCCACTTTGATGCAGCCGCTCCGCGATGCGGGCGCGAAGCGGGACGATGCCCTCTTCCTGCAGCTCGTAGATGGACTTGAGGTACATCTCCGTGGTGTCGATCAGGTCGCTCACATCACCCATTCTTGCCGATCCGCCCGACACGGTCCTGCCGCGTCCGATTGCCATTGACCAAGACGACTGTGAGCCCCGCTTGCGCGGACCGAGGTTGTCCGGATGTGCCACTCGGTCCAACCAGCCTCACTCGTTCCTCGCTCGGCGGCCAGGCCCATCCACGGACGCTCGCGGCACATCCGGACAACCTCGGGCGATGGCTGAGGTCCGATTGACACTGGCCGCTCGGACGTGGCGGGGCCGCGTAGGGTTCGGGCGATGGATGACGTGGAGCGCCCGGGGGCGGGTCGGTGGGTCGTGGCTGGTGTTGGGGTGGATGAGTTGCGCGTGGCGGCGACGGAGTGTCGGGGGTGCGAGCTGCATGAGCCCGCCACGCAGACGGTGTTTTCGACGGGGTCGCCGGTTGCTCGGATGGCGTTGGTGGGTGAGCAGCCGGGGGATGCAGAGGATCGGCAGGGGGCGCCGTTCGTGGGGCCGGCGGGGCAGTTGCTGGATCGGGCGCTGAAGGAGGCGGGTATCGATCGGGCTGACTGCTATGTGACGAACGCCGTGAAGCACTTCCGCTTCAAGCCGACCGCGAATCGACGGCTGCATCAGACGCCTGCGCCCGAGCACATCGCGGCCTGCCGGCCGTGGCTGGTCGCCGAGCTGGCGGCTGTCGATCCGGAGGTGCTGGTGTGCCTGGGCGCGACGGCCGGGCGGGCGCTGTTCGGTCCGGAGTTCCGGATCACCAGACAGCGCGGCATGCTCTACCCGCGGCCGCCGCGCTACGACGATCGGGCGCAGGTACGGGCCGGCTGGATGCTCGGCACGGTCCATCCGTCCGCCGTACTCCGGGCCGACGACCAGGACGCGGCGTACGCGGCACTCGTACGCGATCTCCAGGTCGCCTCGGCGGCCTTGGCAGACTGACCCACGAACGACTTGCATTCGCGGCTGCGATCGCGACCACAACGGCAAGTCTCGCGTTGAGGAGACCGATGGCGAGCGAGATCCGGATCGAACGACGGTTCCGGGGGCCGAGCTCGTCGGGCAACGGCGGCTGGACGGCCGGCCGGCTCGCCGAGCAGCATCTCGCCACCGGCGCCGACGGTCCTGTCCAGGTCACCCTGCGGCAGCCACCACCGCTCGACACGCCGCTGACCGTCGAGCCCGGCGACCAGACCCGGCTGCTCGCTCCGGGCGGTGGCATCGTCGCCGAAGCAGTCGGCGCCACGCTGCCCGGGCCGGTCGATCCGGTCGACATCGCGACCGCCAAAGGCGCCGAGCGCGAGTACGCCGGCTTCCGGAACCACCCGTTCCCCGAATGCTTCACCTGCGGCCCCGACCGGGCCGAGGGCGATGGACTGCGGGTGTTCCCAGGACCGAACGGACCGGGACTCACCGCCTGCACCTGGACGCCGCATCCGAGCATGGCCGCGCCCGACGGCCGGCTGGACCCGGCGTACGTCTGGGCCGCGCTGGACTGTCCCGGCGGCTGGACCGACGACCTCGAAGGCCGCCCGATGGTGCTCGGCCGCATGACGGCGCAGATCGACTCCCGTCCGATCGCCGGCGAGACCCATGTCGTCGTCGGCCGGCAGGTGAGCGTCGACGGCCGCAAGACCCACACCGCGAGTACGGTGTATGACGCCAGCGGCCTGGTGATCGGCCGTGCGCGCCACGTCTGGATCGCCATCGACCCGGCCGCCTTCAGCTGACCGCACGCCCGTACCCCGGAAGGCTCCCCAATGAATCACGTCCCCTGGTGGCGGCACGCCGTGTGCTACCAGATCTACGTCCGCAGCTTCGCCGACTCCGACGGCGACGGCATCGGCGACCTGGCCGGCATCACCGACCGGCTGCCCTACCTCGCTGACCTCGGCGTCGACGCGATCTGGCTGACCCCGTTCTACCGTTCCCCGCAGGCCGACCACGGCTACGACGTCGCCGACTACCGCGACGTGGACCCGCTGTTCGGCTCGCTCGATACGTTCGACGCGATGCTCTCGCGTGCCCACGAGCTCGGGTTGCGGGTGATCGTCGACATCGTGCCCAACCACTCCTCCGACGAACACGACTGGTTCAAAGCGGCCCTCACCGCAGGGCGAGGCAGCCCGGAGCGGGATCGGTACGTCTTCCGTGACGGTCGCGGCGCTGACGGAGCCGAGCCGCCGAACAACTGGCAGTCGGTCTTCGGCGGCCCGGCGTGGACCCGACTCGACGACGGCCAGTGGTACCTCCACCTGTTCGACGGCAAGCAGCCTGACTTCAACTGGGAGGACCCTGAGGTCGGCGACGAGTTCGAGTCGGTCCTGCGGTTCTGGCTGGACCGCGGCGTCGACGGCTTTCGGATCGACGTCGCCCACGGCCTGGCCAAGGCGCCTGGGCTGCCGGACAGCCAGTACGAAGCGGTCCGTGGGCCGGAGGACCTGAGCCCGACCGGACTCAGCATCGAGGCATTGGCCCCGCGGCCCTACTGGGACCAGGCGGCCGTTCACGAGGTCTACCGCCGATGGCATCGCGTGCTGGCGTCCTACGACGGTGATCGGATGGCGATCGCCGAGGCCTGGGTGCCGACCGCCGAGGCACTCGCCAGGTACGTGCGGTCCGACGAACTGCAGCAGGCGTTCAACTTCCTGTGGCTGCAGGCCGACTGGTCGGCGTCGCAGTTCCGCGACGTGCTCGTGGACACCTACGCGGCGGTCGAGCCGGTCGACGCGACGCCGACCTGGGTGCTCGCCAACCACGACGTGATCCGGACCGTGACCCGCTACGGCGACGGCGACGTGGGACTGCGACGCGCCCGAGCCGCGGCCCTGGCGATGCTGGCGCTGCCCGGATCGGCCTACGTCTACCAGGGCGACGAGCTCGGGCTGCCGCAGGTCGACGTCGCCGAGGCGGATCGCCAGGACCCGACCTGGCGGCGCGGTGGCGGCGTCGGCCGCGACGGCTGTCGGATCCCGATCCCATGGTCCGACGCCGGGCCGCCCTTCGGCTTCGGACCGAACGGATCGGCGCCCTGGCTCCCCCAGCCGGTTCCGCTCTGGGGCGACCTGTCAGTTGCGTCGCAGCAGGACGATCCCGAGTCGACCCTGGCGCTGTATCGGTCGGCTCTGCGGCTGCGACGAGAGTTGGTGCCGGACCTCGGCGACCGGGTCTCGCTGGTGGACCGTGGCGACTCCGACGTCTTCGCCTTCGCGAGGAGTGCGGCGGCGCCGGACCGTCCAGCGTTGGTGTGCGTCGTCAATGGTGGCGCCGCCGCTGTCCCGGTCGGTGATCTCGGGGAGCCGATTCTGACCAGTGAGCCCGACGCGGTCACGGCCGACGCCCTGGCGCCCGACACCGCGGGATGGTTCCGAGCCGGCTGACCGTGGCCGTCACGGCCGCGCGTACGACGGCACAACCGCGCAAGCTCACGAGCGGATCGGGCCGGTGAACGCCACCAGCGAAATCTCTTGTGCAGCGGCGGCCTGAGCCGTAGCGTCGGGCGTACACGGGAAGGAGGTGGTCCAGTACATGTATGACTCTTGGACTCGTGAGGTGGCTGTCCGCTAGCCGCCGCTGCGTGGGTTCACCGCATCAGCGGTAGCGCAAACCCAGGCAGTCACCCGACCCGCAGGGGCCGAACCTAGTCCGATCGGTGCAGTCACGGCTGCGTATGTAGTCGTGCCCGCAAAACCCCCTGCGGGTCGTTTCATGTCCAGATCCCAACGGCGTACGGGCGCTACGGCGCGAGCCGGGATCGCGTCCAACCGCCGTCGGTCAGCTCGTAACGCAGTCGGTCGTGCATCCGGCCGGTGCGGCCCTGCCAGAACTCCACCGCCGCCGGTGCCACGCGCCACCCACCCCAGTGCGGGGGCCGTGGGATCGGATCGACCGAGGCGAACCGCGATCCGACGGCAGTGTAGGCCCGATCCAACTCCGCCCGGTCCGCGACGGCCTGCGACTGCGGCGACGCCCAGGCGCCGAGCTGCGATTCGCGTGGACGGACTGCGAAGTAGGCATCGGACTCCGACGCCGACAACCGCGACGCGACACCCTCGACTCGGACCTGGCGGCCCATCGGATGCCAGGCGAACACCAACCCGCATCGGGGCTCGGCCGCCAGCTCGTTCGACTTGCGCGACTCGTAGTTGGTGTAGAAGCAGAAGCCACGCTCGTCGAATCCCTTGAGCAGCACGAACCGTACCGACGGGGCACCGTCGCGACCGGCCGTCGCCAGTGCCATCGCATTCGGCTCGTGCAGGCCCGAGGCGACGGCCTCGTCGAGCCAGCGGGCGAACAAGGCGATCGGGTCGTCGCCGGCGGCCGACTCCTCGAGGCCCTCGTCGGCATAGTCCGCTCGCAGCCGAGCCAGTCGATCCGCGTTCACGGGCCTGAGGCTAGCCCCACCTGCCGAGTGTTGGCGCAATACCGCAGGTCCCGGGAAGAGTTGGTGCAACTTCGCGCCAACACTCGGCCAGCCGGCCGGCCCGCCGCCCCACCCGGGCCCCGCCATCTCACCCCGCACCGGGCCCAATGCGACCAAAGCCCCTGGACCGTCCGGATGCCGTCGGCCAGGATGACCCGGACGATCAGCAGACAGCCGACGTGAGGGGAGTGACGCGATGGCGGAGGTCAAGGGCGGTCTCGAAGGGGTAGTCGCGTTCGAGACCGAGATCGCCGAGCCGGACAAGGCTGGCTCGGCGCTGCGCTACCGGGGAGTCGACATCGAGGAGCTCGCCGGACGAGTGCCGTTCGAGAAGGTGTGGGGACTCCTGGTCGACGGCTCCTACCAGCCCGGGCTCCCCCCGGCCGAGCGCTATCCGATCCCGGTGCACTCCGGTGACATCCGGGTCGACGTCCAGAGCGCCATCGCCATGCTGGCCCCGGCGTTGGGGATGCGGCAGCTCTACGACATCGATGACGCGACGGCCCGCGAGCACCTCGGCCGCTGCTCGGTCATGGTGCTGTCCTACGTCGGGCAGGCCGCCCGAGGCGTCGGGCGGCCGTGGGTGCCGGAGACCGAGATCGACAAGGCCTCGACGATCACCGAACGCTTCCTGATCCGATGGCGCGGCGAGTCGAATCCGGATCACGCCCGCGCCATCGACGCCTACTGGACATCGGCCGCCGAGCACGGCATGAACGCGTCGACCTTCACCGCCCGGGTCGTGGCGTCCACCGGCGCCGACGTGGCGGCGAGCATGTCCGCGGCGATCGGCGCGATGTCGGGACCGCTGCACGGCGGTGCGCCGGCCCGGGTGCTGCACATGATCGAACAGGTCGAGCGCACCGGAGATGCCGCGACGTACGTCCGGTCCGAGCTCGACGCCGGACAGCGCCTGATGGGCTTCGGGCACCGGGTCTATCGCGCCGAGGACCCTCGGGCGCGCGTGCTGCGACGGACGGCGCGCGAGCTCAACGCGCCGCGCTACGAGGTCGCCGAGGCACTGGAGGCGGCGGCGCTCGCCGAGCTTCGCGAGCGGCGACCGGACCGAGTCCTGGAGACCAACGTCGAGTTCTGGGCGGCGATCGTGCTCGACTTCGCCGAGGTTCCGGCCCACATGTTCAGCGCGATGTTCACCTGCGCCCGCACCGGCGGGTGGGCCGCGCACATCCTGGAGCAGAAGCGCACCGGCCGGCTGGTTCGCCCCAGCGCCAGCTACGTCGGCCCGCCCAGTCGCGCGGCCGAGGACGTCGCCGGATGGGACCCGGCATGGGCGAAGGGAGACTAGACCGGCGAACCTGACAGAATGGCGCCGCCGACATCGTGGTCGCCGGCCAAAACCCTCGACTTTGTGAGGTACGCGTGAGCGACGTACTGACTCTCCCCGACAGCATCAGGCCCCGAGACGGTCGCTTCGGAGCCGGGCCCTCCAAGGTCCGCAACGAGCAGCTCGACGCGCTCTCCTCGAAGGGCCGGGCGGTGCTCGGAACGTCGCACCGGCAGGCGCCTGTGCGCAGTCTGGTCGGTCGGCTCCAGGGCGGTCTCACCCAGTTGTTCGACCTGCCGGACGGCTACCGGATCGTGCTCGGCAACGGCGGCGCGACCGCGTTCTGGGACATCGCGTGCTTCAACCTGATCCGGGTGCGCTCGCAGCACCTGACCTTCGGCGAGTTCTCGGCCAAGTTCGCCACCGCCGCCGACAAGGCGCCGTTCCTCCTCGAGCCGACCCTCGTCGACGCCGAGCCGGGGACCCGACCGGAGCCGTACGCGGAGAGGGACGCCGACGTCTACGCCTGGGCGCAGAACGAGACGTCGACCGGGGTGATGGCACCGGTGCACCGCGTCGAAGGCGCCACCGACGATTCGCTCGTGCTGATCGACGCAACGTCGGGCGCCGGTGGGCTGCCGGTGGATCTCAACCAGGTCGACGCCTATTACTTCGCGCCGCAGAAGTGCTTCGCCTCCGACGGCGGACTCTGGATCGCGATCCTGTCGCCGGCCGCGATCGAGCGGGTCGGCCAGATCAACGGCATGGGCCGATGGATCCCGGCCTTCCTCGACCTGACGACGGCGATCGACAACTCGGCGAAGTACCAGACGTACAACACGCCGGCGCTGGCGACGCTGTTCCTGATGGCCGAGCAGGTCGACTGGTTCAACCAGCAGGGCGGCCTGAAGTGGGCGGTCAACCGGACGACGGACTCGTCCGACCGGCTCTACGGCTGGGCCGACCGCACCGGCTACACGACGCCGTTCGTCGAGGACACCGACAACCGCTCGCTCGTGGTCGGCACCATCGACTTCGACCGGAAGGTGGACGCCCGTGCCGTCGCGTCGATGCTGCGGGCCAACGGCATCGTCGACGTCGAGCCCTACCGCAAGCTCGGCCGCAACCAGCTCCGGGTCGGGATGTACCCCGCGGTCGACCCGGCCGACGTAGAGGCGCTGACCGCCTGCATCGACTACATCGTCGAGCGGCTCTGACGCTCCGCCCGTCTGGTTCCCCTCGTCCGGCGCCCTCGCCGGGCCCACAGCCATCCGCCACCGAGCAGCAGCAGCGCGGCACCCGACGCCACGACCCAGCCGCCGGCGATCCCGTCACCGTCGCCGTCCTCCGACGAGCTCGACGCCGCCGACCCCGCCGGCGACGCCGGTGAGCCGGACGTGTCCCGGCTCGGCCCGGCATGCAGCTTGCGCCACTCGTGCCGGGGGACCTTGACCTCGATGATCGGCGACGGCAGCTTCTCGGTGCCCACCAACACCGACCGGCCGTCGTTCCACGCGGCCAGCGACTCGCTCTGCGGCATCCGTGGAGTGTCGATCGAGCCGAGCTTGTGCCAGTCCGGGATCGAGTAGACGGCGATGTCGATGTAGGTCCGGAGCAGCACCGCCGAGCCGTCCGGCAGGTACGCCCCGTCGGTCACCATGCCGGGCGTGTTGACGTTGAGCGACCGGGCCAGGTTGACCCGGTTCTCGCTCAGGTGTTTCGGCAGTTGGTACACCTCCCCGGCGAGCAGGTTCTTGGTCACGATCGACATCCGGCCGGTCGCGGGATCGACCAGCAGCGTCTCGGCGTCGCTCGGCCCGTCGCTGTAGCGGACCGGGTAGACGTCCGGCGTCACGGTCGTGTCACCCCGCCCCGGCTGGTCGATCGCATAGAGCCCGACGGTGCGCCGGCTGACGCTGTTGTCGCCGATGTCCGCGACGTAGAGCCGGCCGTCGCCGCCGATCGCCATCGCCTCGGTGTCGTCGGCCGTCACGTCGATGGTGGCGGTGCCGACGACGTCTCCCGAGCCCAGGTCGATGACGTAGACCACGTTGTCGTTGCCCGAGTCGTTGATCGTGTACGCCAGGTTCGGGTCGATGGTGCTCTGGACCAGGGCACTCGACTCGGGGATCCGCTCGTCGGTGATCGTCGCCACCACGTCGTGATCGCCCGCGTACGCCGGTCGCACCGGACCCACGAGGACAGCCCCGGCCACCGCCGCGGCTGCGACGGCGACCCCCACCCGTCTCACGAGGCGTCCTCCAGCAGTTCGGCCAGCCGTGGTCGTACCCTCCACTGCGCGGTGAGCCGGGCGTACTCGGTCGCGAGCTCCGGATCGCCGGTCGAGCCGGTGCGGACGGCTCGCAACAGTGTGTTGCGCGGGGTGTGCTTGGAGTCGACGAACTCGACCACCTCGACGCGGTAGCCGTGCAGCCGCAGCAGCGCGGCCCGCATCGCGTCGGTCAGCGTGTCGGCCAGCCGCTCCCGGAGGATCCCGTAACGCATCACCAGGCCGAAGGGTGCGGGCGTCGGAGCCGACCGCAGTCGGCGCTGGAGATCGTGGTGGCAGCACGGCGCCGCCAGCACCAGCGACGCCTCCCATTCGACCGCCCGGGCGAGCGCGTCGTCGGTCGCGGTGTCGCAAGCATGCAGGGCGAGCACCACGTCGGGCCGCTGCTCGACCTCGGCCGAGGCGATGTCCCCGCGGACGAAGCGCAGCTGGTCACCGGCGCCGAGCTCGGCCGCCAGCTCGCTGTTGCGCTGCCGGGCCTGCTCCTTGACGTCGATCCCCACGACCCGGACCGGCAGCCCCCGGACGGCGGTCAACCAGCGGTAGGCAGCGAACGTGAGGTAGGCGTTGCCGCAGCCGAGATCGACGACCCGCAGCGGATCGTCCGCACTCGGCGAGCGCACCTGACCGGCCTCGATCGCGCCGTCGAGCGTGACCGCCAGGATCCGGCAGAACTCCTCGATCTGGCGATACTTCGCCTGCCGGGAGGGCTTAACGGTGCCGTCGCTGTCGGTGATCCCGACCGCGCGCAGGTACGGGTCGGAGGCGTCGAGCAGTCGCTGCTTCGGCCGGTCGTGGCGGCGGGTCGGCGCACTGCCCTCGCGCGCGCTCTCGTGCACCTGCGCCTGACCCTTCTTGGTCACACGTAGCTGTGTCACGGACTCGTCCGTCTCGACGTGCCAGTTGCCGAACGGCTCGTCCAGCAGCTCCTTCACTGCCGTCTCGACGTCGCCGGGCGACACGTTGCGGGTGAACGCCTGGGTGTCGTCGTACGTCGTGATCTGCAGCTGCGCGCCGGCCGCCAGATCGACCGGGCGGACCTCGACCCGCCGCCATCGCGGAGTCTGGCCACGCCGCCGACCCGCGCCGATCGCACGCACCAGGTGCTCGGTGTCGAGCATCCTGTTACGCAGGCGCGCAAGCGCGGGATCAAGGGGTTCTGGCACATGTCAAGCCTGCCAGACGGCCCCAGCCGCTAGCCGACCACCGCGGCGACCACCACGATCACCAACAGCGCCACGAGCAGGCACGGGATGATCAGGCGGCGGTAGCGCGGATGCACGGCGTCACCCTAGACCTCGCTCCTAGACCTCGCGGCGCAGGAGGTACTCGCCCAGCCGCTCGTGATCGAAGCGGCCGTCGTGGCCGGGGCGCGAGGCCACGACGACGATCCGGTCGACGTCCCAGTACGGCCCGCGGTAGTCGGTCAGCGCCTCGACCGGCCCACTCAGATCGCGCCGATCGCGCGACCTGGCGAGGGTCAGATGCGGCCGGTAGCGACGACGATCGGCGTCCCAGCCGCTTCGGCGCAATCGGGCGGCCAGATTGCCCCGCAGCCCGACCAGCACGTGTTCGGTCGACTCGACCCCGGCCCACAGCATCCGGCCCCGGCCGGGAGAGGGGAACGCGCCTCCGCCGCTGAGCCGCGCCGACGTCGCCGGCCGACCCGAGGCACAGCGGGCGACGACACGTTCGAAGCGCTCGAGCCGGTCGGGGTCGACATCGCCGTGGAAGGTGAGCGTGAGGTGCCACTGCTCGGCACGTGTCCAGGTCAGCTCGCGATAGCGACGACGGAGAGCACCGACGACCCGGTCCAGGTCGGCCAGCGCTGCGGGCGATGGATAGAGCGCGGTGAAGACACGCACGGCCTCACGTTAGCGGCAGGCGGATCAGCCCATCGCCTCGGCGAGCCGCTGCCGGAACGCCTCGGCCAGCTCCTGGTCGCCGGTCACCGCCAGGGTGTCGGCGTCGCGACGGCCCCACAGCCACAAGAAGACGTCCTCGGGCGCACCGGCGATCTCGATGCCGACCGGGCCGGTGTCGCCCTCGACGACGGTGATCTTGCGGAGGTCGGCCGTGACCGTCCAGGATCGGCCGCCGCTCGTCACCCGGATCCGGTCGTCGAGCGGGTAGTCGCTGTCGAAGTCGTCCCACGACTCGCCACCCAGCACAGCGCACAGCGCCTCGTCGATCCCGTCGGTGGCCAGCGGAGCATCGATCGCCGTGGGCACATCGTGCGCCAGCTCGGCGTCGTATCGATGGACGGCGACCTCGAGCGCCATCCGGCGGTACCAGAAGCCGACGCTCTGCTCGGCATCCCAGATCGTCTCGGCGGGCTCGTTGGGGTTGCGCGACTCGAGCTCGGCCAGGATCGCGGCGGTCGCCTCGTCGAACAGCTCGGCCGGATCGCGGTCGGCCAGCTCGGGCGGCGGCCACGGATCCGGTCGCGATCCGTCGCGCAGCCACTTGACCTTGTGCAGATAGACGTGTCCCATGTGGTCCAGCAGGTCTCCGACGGTCCAGTCGGGGCAGGTCGGGACGTCGGCGTCCAAGCCGAGCCGGCCGACCTCGGCGAGCCGGTCCGAATCGGCCCGGATCAGTCGCAGATAGGCGTCGAATTCCAACCAGCCCGTACGCGGGTCCTGGACTGTCATGCCTCACACCTTCCCACGGGCGGCCGACGATCGGCGGGCCGGGACCGACGCATCGTGGCTAGGCGCTCTCGGGTGCCTGCTCCCGCTCTGGATGGGGTCGCACGCGGCGGTCGTGGCGGACTGTGAGCTGTCGGACGGACTCGTCGGCGGTCGCCTCAGGCTGGGGTCGCTGGCCCTCGCCATCGGCCGGAAACGCCGATGTGGAGTCGTCGAGCGGATCCCGGGCGGCGACTGTGAGCGACAGCGGCCGTCCGGCCTCGCGGCGCAGGACCAGGCCGCCGCTGCGCAGGTAGGCGAGCAGCGAGACCGCGATGCCGGCCAGCGTGATCAGACCGCCGCCGACGAGGGTCGAGCGGGCGCCCAGCACCTCGCCCATCCATCCGATGAGCGGTGCGCCGGCCGGCGTCCCGCCCATGAAGATCATCAGGTAGAGCGCCGCGACCCGGCCTCGCATCTCCGGCAGCACGGTCAGCTGGATCGTCGCGTTCGCGGTCGTGATCATCGTCAGCGCGAACAGACCCACGACCGGCAGGAACAGAGCGAACGTCCAGTAGCTGGGCATCAGCCCGAGCACCACCTCCGCGACGCCGAAGGTGATCGCGGCGACGATCACGATCCGCAGCCGGGGGTACGAGCGCCGGGCGGCCAGGAGCGCACCGGCGAGCGAGCCGACGGCCATGAACGAGCCGAGCAGGCCGTACTCCCCCGCGCCCTTGTCGAAGACCTCGGTCGCCATCAGCGCCGTCGTCATCTGGAAGTTCATGCCGAAGGTGCCCACGAAGAACACCGTGGCCAGCAGAAGCAGCAGATCGGGCCGCGACCGCACGTAGCGGACGCCTTCGCGAACCGCGCCGCGGCCGCGCTTGGCCTGCTTCGACGGCTGCAGGGATCGCGGATCCATCAGGCGCAGGGAGCAGATCACGGCCAGATAGCTGACGCCGTTGATCAGGATCGCCCATCCGGTCGCTTCGACGCCGGAGCCTAGGAGCGCGATCAGGCCTCCCGCAGCGGCGGGACCGATGATCCGCGCGGTGTTGAACGACGCGGAGTTGAGGCCGACCGCATTGGCCAGGTCGTCCGTCCCCACCATCTCGACGACGAACGACTGCCGGGCCGGTGCATCGAAGGCGGTGCCGACGCCGAACAGGAAGGCCAGGACGTAGACGTGCCAGGCCTGCGCCATGCCGGTGATCGCCAGGATGCCCAGCACCGAGGCCGGCACGGCCATCATGAGCTGGGTGGCGACGAGGACCT
>Ga0209382_10001068_pt1 | contig 44061 bp, 31 predicted proteins | sample SoiMetdeltSBSDD5_FD_187599 | JGI IMG/M metagenome (GOLD analysis project Ga0209382, IMG submission 187599) | Bulk soil microbial communities from a Populus tree surrounding site in Tennessee, USA - Soil MetaG P. deltoides SBSDD5 (SPAdes) (version 2) | ecosystem: Environmental > Terrestrial >... | reverse complement strand
CTCCTCGAGGTTCTCGAGGCGCGCCTCGGCTTCGGGCGTGCGCTCCACCCGCAGCGCGTCGCGATAGCCGGTGACGGTCAGCAGGTGATCGATGAATGCGGGCACCGCCATCGCGCCTCGAGCATCGGCCAGGCCGCGGATCAGCGCTGAGAACTCCTCCAGTGAGCGGCGCGCCTTGCCGGTGACCGCGGCCGGCGGCTCGGCGGCCACCGCCAGCAGCCCCCGGCCCGCGCGCGCCTCCTCGAGCCGCGCCAGGGTCGCCGGCCCGATGCCGCGCGTCGGCGTCTGGATCGCGCGGCGGAAGGCCACGTCGTCCATCTGATTGACCGCGAGGCGCACGTAGGCCAGCGTGTCCTTGATCTCCTTGCGCTCGTAGAAGCGCACGCCGCCGACGATTCCGTACGGGATGCGGGCGCGGCGCAGCGCGTCCTCGAGCACGCGCGACTGCGCGTTGGTGCGGTAGAAGACGGCGACGCCGTTCCACGGCACGCCCTCGCCGCGGACGCTGAGGATCGTTTGGGCGACGAAGTTCGCCTCCTCGTGCTCGTCCCAGCCTCGATAGACCTTGGGCGGATCGCCCTCGGGGTTCTCGGTCCAGAGCGTCTTTTCCTTGCGCTGGCGGTTGTTGTCGATCACCGCGGAGGCCAGCGCCAGGATGCGGCGGGTCGAGCGATAGTTCTGCTCGAGCTTCACGACGCGCGTGCCCGGATAATCCTTCTCGAAATCCAGGATGTTGGCGATGTCGGCGCCTCGCCAGCGGTAGACACTCTGGTCGGGATCGCCCACGACGCAGATGTTGCGATGCTCGCCGGTCAAGAGCCGGATGATCCGGTACTGCGCCCGGTTGGTGTCCTGGTACTCGTCCACCAGCACGTAGCGCCAGAGCCCGCGATACCAGCCGACCGCCTCGGGCACGTCCTGGAGGAGCTGCACGGTCTTGAGCAAGAGGTCGTCGAAGTCGACGGCGCCGACCGCGCGCAGGCGGTCTTCGTATTTCGCGTAGACGTGCGTGATCTTCGCTTCCCACGGCCCGCGCGCCGCGTGCCGGGCGCTATCGACGCCCATCATGTGGTTCTTCCAGTAGCTGATGCGCTGGGTGACCGAGCCCGGCGTCGTGGCGCGGTCGCCGAGCTCGACCTCTTTCATGCACTCCTTGACCAGGCTCTCGCGGTCGTCCTCGTCGTAGATCAAGAAGTGCGGCGGAAGCCCGATGTGCTTGCCGTGCTGGCGCAGGATCCGCACACACGCCGAGTGGAACGTGGCGATCAGCGGCGCCTTGAGCCCGACCGGCAGCAGGAGCGACTCGACGCGCCGGGCCATCTCACCGGCCGCCTTGTTCGTGAACGTGACGGCCAGAAGGTTGCGCGGATTGACGCCGAGCTCGCCGGTGAGCCAGGCGATCCGGTAGGCGATCACACGCGTTTTGCCGCTGCCGGCGCCGGCCAGGACGAGTAGCGGTCCATCGCCCGCGGTGACGGCCTCGCGCTGCGGGGGGTTCAGATCTTCGAGGAGATGCTTCAGCTCGGCAGGCACCGGTCGATTGTACAGAGTGAACCGGGCCTCGCCAATACGAAGCCGGGTGAGGCTGGCGCCGACCGCGCGAGCGGCCTACTCGACCGTGACGCTCTTCGCCAGGTTCCTCGGCTGATCCACGTCGCAGCCCAGCCGCACCGCGATGTGGTAGGCGAGCAGCTGCAGCGGGATCACGGTGATCAGCGGCGCCAGCAGGTCAGCGCAGGCCGGCACCTCGATGACGTGCTGAGCCTTGCCGGCGACGGCCCGGTCGCCCGCGTGGACGATCGCGATCACCTGCCCATCGCGGGCGCGCACCTCTTCGATGTTGCCGAGCATGCGCTCGTAGGAGCCGTCGCGCGGGGCCAGCGCGACGACCGGCAGGCCGTCGGCGATCAGGGCAATGGGGCCGTGCTTCATCTCACCGCCGGCATACCCTTCGGCGTGGATATAGGACAGCTCCTTGAGCTTGAGCGCGCCTTCCAGCGCGATCGGGAACTGCAGCCCGCGGCCGAGATAGAGGAAGTCGCGCGCGCCGACCAGCTCGCGCGCCATCGCGGCGATCTGGGTGTCGAGCTCGAGCGTCTTCTCGACGAGGCGCGGGATCTCGACCAGGTCGTGGATCCGCTTCTTCACGTCCTCGGCGGTGATCGCGCCGCGCTGGCGGCCGAGCCAGAGCCCGAGCAGGTAGACCGCGACGATCATCGTGGAGAACGCCTTGGTGGACGCCACGCCGATCTCGGGGCCCGCGTGCATGTAGAGGACGCCGGTCGCCTCGCGCGCCAGTGCTGCGCCGACGACGTTGGTGATCGCCAGGATCGGGCAGCCCTTGAGCCGGGCCGCCTTGACCGCGCCCAGGGTGTCAGCGGTCTCGCCCGACTGGGAGACCGCGACCACGAGCGTTTCGGGACCGACCAGCGCGTCGCGATAGCGGAACTCGCTGCCGAGATCGACCTCGGCCGGGATGCCCGCGAGCTTCTCCATCATCGTGCGGCCGAGCATCGCGGCGTGGAACGCCGTGCCGCAGGCGACCAGCACCACGCGCTCGATGCCGCGCACGGTGTCCGGCGCCAGGGTCACGTCGGGAAGGACCACGTTGCCGGTCTCGGGGGCGATGCGGCCGCGGAACGTGTCGGTGATCGCACGCGGCTGCTCGTGCATCTCCTTCAGCATGAAATGCCGATAGCCGCCCTTCTCGGCCATGATCGGGTCCCACGAGATCCGCACCGACGCGCGCCGGATCGGCTCGCCGTCGAGGGTCGAGAGCTCGACCGAGTCGGCGGTGACGACCGCCACCTCGTCGTCCTCGAGCACCACGACGTCGCGCGTGTGGGACAGGATCGCGGGAATGTCGGAGGCTACGAACATCTCGCCCTGGCCGAGCCCGACGACGACGCTGCCGGCGCCCTGCTTGGCGGCGATCAGCCGATCGGGCGCCGCGGCGGACACGACGCCGAGCGCATACGAGCCCCGGACTTCCTTGAGCGCCGTCTTCACCGCCTGGTCGAGGCGACGGGTGCCCCTCAGGTGGTGCTCGATCAGATGCGCGAGAACCTCGGTATCGGTCTCCGACTTGAACTGGTGACCGTCGGACAGCAGCTGCTCCTTGATCTCGAGGTAGTTCTCGATGATCCCGTTGTGGACGACGACCAGCGATCCGTCGCAGTCGGTGTGCGGATGGGCGTTCTCCTCGGACGGCCGCCCGTGGGTCGCCCAGCGCGTGTGGCCGATGCCGAGCGAGCCGGCCAGCGGCCGCTCACCGAGCACGTTCTCGAGCGCCTTGAGCCGGCCGGGAGCGCGCCGCACGTGCAAGGTGCCGTCGTTGAAGACCGCGATGCCCGCGGAGTCGTAGCCGCGATACTCGAGCCGCTTCAGCCCCTCGATGATGATGCCGACCGCGCTCTTGTCCCCGACGTAGCCGACGATTCCACACATGGCTGACCTCAGTGCTCCTCGCGCTTCCTGGCCTTGCGGGCCGCCCAGCCTTCCTTGACGATCTGCTGAGCGCGTCCCACCGCGAGCGCTCCCGGCGGGACGTCCTTGGTGATCGTGGAGCCGGCTCCGACGTAGGCGCCCTCGCCGACGGTGATGGGGGCGACGAGGCTCGTGTTCGTGCCGATGAACGCCCGATCGCCGATCTTGGTCTCGTGCTTGTGGACGCCGTCGTAGTTGCAGGTGATCGTGCCGGCGCCGACGTTCACGCCTTCACCGACGGTGGCATCCCCGACGTAGGACAGGTGCGGCACCTTCGACCCGCGGCCGATCGTCGACTTCTTCAGCTCGACGAAGTTGCCGATCTTGGCCTTCGCGCCGACGTGGGCCAGCGGCCGCAGATGGCAGAACGGGCCGAGCGTCGCCGCCTCCTCGATCGCCGACTCGCGGATCACGCAGTATGGGAGCAAGGTGACCCGGTCGGCCAGGCGCGACGCGCTCACCTGACAGCCCGCGCCGACGACGCACTCGCTGCCGATCGTGGATTGCCCCTCGATCGTGACGTGCGGATAGATCGTCGTGTCCGGGCCGATCGTCACGGTGTCCTCGATGTAGGTGCTGGACGGGTCGAGGATCGTCACGCCGCCTTCCATGAGCCGATCGAGGATCAGCCGGCGCTGGACCGCCGCGACCGCCGCGAGCTGCTTGCGATCGTTCACGCCGGACGCTTCGGCGTGGTCGGCCGCCACGACCGCTTCGACCTTCGCGCCGGCCCGGGCCAGAATCCCGATGACGTCGGTCAGGTAGTACTCGCCCTGATCGTTGTTCGGGCGCACCTTGTCGAGGGCCGGCCAGAGCCGCGCGGCGGCGAAGCAATACACCGAGGTATTGATCTCGGCGACCTTCTTCTCGGCAGCCGTGGCGTCGCGCTCCTCGACGATCTTCTTGACCCGCCCGCGCTGGCGGATGACCCGACCGTAGCCATCGGGCGAGGGCACGACCGCGGTCAGCACGGTCGCGGCGGCGCGGCTCTTTCGGTGGTGCTCGACCAGGCGCCCGATCGTCTCGACCGACAGGAGGGGCATGTCCCCCGGCAGGACCAGGATGGTCCCCTCGCCGCACTCGGCCCGAGCCTGCTGGACGGCGTGTCCACTGCCCAGGCGCTCCTTCTGGACGACCGAGCGAACGTCCGCGCCGGCGACCGCCACCACCTCTTCGGCGTTCGGGCCTACGACCAGGACGATCCGATCGGCGAGCGTTCGCGCGGTCCTGAGCGGGAACGCGATGAGCGGACGGCCGCACAACGGATGAAGAACCTTGGGCTGCCGCGAGCGCATGCGCTTGCCTTCGCCTGCGGCGAGAATGACAGCGGTCACCTGATCCATTGCGTAAAAATTATTCTACCCCGGACCCTCGACTCACAATCAGGGTTTCCCCCAAAATCGGAGTCGCCGGGCCCCTACCCTTCGTGTCGAAGATGTGACAGCAGGCGCTCGATTCGCTCCGGCAAGGGCGCGGTGCACTCGATCACTTTCCGGAAGGCCGGATGCGAGAAGGCGAGCGCAGTCGCGTGCAGCGCGTAACCCTCGATCGAAACGGGCGAACGTAGTCGAGGCTTCCCGTACACGTCGTCACCGACGACCGGGTGGCCGAGCGACGCCAGATGCACCCTGATCTGGTGGGTTCGTCCCGTCTCCAGCCGAACGTCGAGCAGGGTGAACTGGGCGAATCGCTCGAGCACGCGGTAGCGGGTGACCGCCCTCTTGCCGCGGCCGGGCGGGCGGATGGCCATTTTCACGCGATCGCTCGGATGGCGCCCGATGGGTGCGTCGACGACCGATTCGTTGGCGCGCACGCGCCCGTGCACGACGGCGAGGTAGCGGCGCGTGACGGCCCGGGCGGCCAGCTGCGCCACGAGATCGTCATACGCCGCCGCCGTCTTGGCCACCACCAGCAGCCCCGAGGTGTCCTTGTCGAGTCGGTGCACGATCCCCGGACGGCGCGGCCCTCCGACGCCGGCGGTGGCCGGCGCGTGAGCGAGCACGGCCGCCGCGAGCGTCCCCTGCGAGCGCCCCGCACCCGGGTGGACGACCATCCCCGCCGGCTTGTCGACCACCAGTACGTGGTCGTCCTCGTAGACGATCGAGAGCGGGACCGGCTCGGGCACCAGCGTCTCATCGGGCGGCGGCGGGATCTCGACCTCGATCCGCTCGCCGCCGCGGAGTCGGTGCGCGGCCTTGAGCACGGCGCCGTCCACACGGACCAGACCGCCGCGGATCAGCGCCTGAAGCCGCGCGCGCGAGAGCTCAGGCAGGCGTTCGCTGAGCCAGCGGTCCAGTCTGGCGCCGGCCGACACGGGCTCGACCGTGAGCGCGGTCACGGGTCAGGTACGCGGTGCGGGCGACCGCTCGAACAGCACCACCAGCGCCAGGACCGCGACGCCGACTGTGATCGCCGAGTCGGCGACGTTGAACGCCGGCCAGTGCCAGTCGCGGAAATAGACGTCGACGAAATCGACGACGGCGCCGAAGCGCGTTCGATCGATCAGGTTGCCCACCGCGCCGCCGAAGATGAGGCCGATGGCCGACTGCTCCCGCCACCCGCCGGTCGGCAGGATCCGGAGCGCCACGCGCAGCAACACGACGAGGGCGACCAGCGAGAGCAGGCCGACGATCCAGCGCCACCCGACGGGAACCCCCGAAAGCAGGCCGAACGCGAGCCCGGGGTTCATCACGAGCGTCAGCGCGATGCAGCCCTCGACCACGGGCACGGGTACACCGGGAATCAGACGGCCGAGCGCGATCAGCTTGGTGAGCTGGTCGAGGACGACGACGACGGCCGCGATCGTGATGACGCGGGTGATCCGAGAACGATCAGCGCCGATCGCCGGAACCAAGCAACCGCGTGACGATCGGAACGCAGCGCTCGCAGAGCGTCGGGTGCTCGCGGTGCTCGCCGACGCGCTCGCTGCGCGCCCAGCAGCGCTCGCACTTCTCGCCGCGCGCACGGTCGATCCCGACGACCAGGCCGGGAATGTCCTGGCTCTCGTACGTGACGGCGGCGCCCGCGCTCGAGCGGCCGAGCTCGACGCGCGACACGATCAGCACCGTCGGCAGGAGCTCGCGCTTGGCGCCGAGGAGCCCCGGCAGATCCTCGGGCGCGTTCGCGATGCGCACGACGGCCTCGAGGCCGCTGCCGATGAGCTTCGCGGCCCGCGCGCTCTCGAGCGCCTTGGCCACCTCGCGGCGCACCTCGAGCAGGCGGTCCCAATCGCGATTGAGCGTGTCGTCGAGCCACTCGCGCGGCGCCTCCGGGAAGCGCTCGAGGTGCACGCTCTCGCCGTGGACGCCGGGCAGATAGCGCCACGCCTCCTCGCACGTGAACGTGAGGATCGGCGCCAGCAACCGGGCCAGCGCGCTGAACACGTCGTAGCAGACGGTCTGCGCCGCCCGCCGCCGCGGATCGTCCGGCAACGAGGTGTAGAGCCGGTCCTTGATGATGTCGAGGTAGAGCGCCGACAGGTCCACCGCGCAGAAATTGTGGATCGCGTGGAAGACTGTGTGGAACTCGTACTCGTCGTAGGCGCGCCGCACGCGGCCGATGAGCCGCGCCAGGCGATCGAGGATCCAGCGGTCCACCTCGTCTAGCCGCGCGTAGGACTGTCGGTCGCGCGCCGGGTCGAAGTCGCCGAGGTTACCGAGCAAGAAGCGAAACGTGTTGCGCATCCGCCGGTACGCATCGGCGAGCCGGTCGAGGATCTCGAGCGACACGCGGATGTCCTGCGTGTAGTCCTCAGCGGCTACCCACAGGCGTAGGACCTCGGCGCCGTACTTGGGCAGAAGCTCCTCGGCGGTGATGACGTTGCCGAGCGACTTCGACATCTTTTTGCCCTCGCCGTCGACAAAGAACCCGTGCGTGACGACGCTTTTGTAGGGCGGCGCGTCGCGGGTGCCCATCGACTCGAGCAGCGAGGACTGGAACCAGCCCCGGTGCTGGTCCGAGCCTTCCAGATAGAGCTCGGCCGGCCAGTGGAGCTCGGGGCGCGTCTCGAGCACCGCCGCGTGGCTGCAGCCCGAGTCGAACCACACGTCGAGGATGTCCATCTCCTTGCGGAAGCTCTGACCGCCGCACTTCGCGCATCGGGTGCCGGCGGGCAGCAGATCCGCGGCCGAGCGCGCGTACCACTCGTCGGCGCCCTCGCCCTGGCGGAAGATCGCCGCGACGTGCTCGACGACCCGCTCCTCGAGCACGAGCGTCTCGCACGCCGTGCAGTAGAACGCGACGATCGGCACGCCCCACACGCGCTGGCGCGAGATGACCCATTCTGGACGGTGCGCCACCATGTTGTAGATTCGGTCCTCGCCCCACGACGGGATCCACTGGACGTCGCGCTTGATCGCCTCGAGCGCGTGGCCTCGGAAATCCCGCTTGTTGAGGTCGATGAACCACTGCTCCGTCGCGCGGAAGAGCGTCGGGTTCTTGCAGCGCCAGCAGTGCGGGTACGTGTGATCGAACGGGCGCTGCGCGATCAGCATTCCCACCCGTTTCAAGTGCTCGATGATCTTGGGATTGGCCTCCCACACCGTGAGGCCCGCGAAGTGCTCCACGTCGGCGACGAATCGCCCGGCGTCGTCCACCGGGTTGTAGATCTTGAGCCCCAGCGACTTGCCGAGCTCGTAGTCTTCCTCGCCGTGGCCCGGCGCGATGTGGACGAGGCCGGTCCCCTGGTCCATCCCGACGAAATCGGCGGCGGCGATCCGGCCTTCGCGCGCGATCCACGGATGGCGAAAGCCGTGACCGGCGAGCTTGTCGCCGGACACGCGCGCCAGTACCGAGTGCTCGCGGTCGGGCAACAGGCGCACGAAGTCGTCGAGCAAGGCGCGGGCGACGATGTAGACCTCATCGCCCTGGGCGAGTGCCACGTACTCCTGCGCGGGATGCACCGCAATCGCGAGATTCGCCGGCAGGGTCCACGGCGTCGTGGTCCAGATGACCGCGAACGCTCGGCGTTGGCCGAGTACCGCCTGGAACTCCGGCGGCAGCGACGTCATCGGGAACTTGACCCACACCGACGGCGCCCGCTCGTCCTCGTACTCGACCTCGGCCTGCGCCAGCGCGGTGCGGCAGTGCATGCACCAGTGCACGGGCTTGAGCCCTTTGTAGACGAGGCCACGGCCGACGAAGCGTCCGAACTCGCGCGCGATGACCGCCTGGTACGCGGGCTCCATCGTCACGTATGGGTTGTCCCAGTCGCCGAACACGCCCAGCCGCTTGAACTCGTTGCGCTGGATGTCGATGAAGCGCAGCGCGTACTCACGACACTTCCGGCGCTTCTCGACCGGATCCATCGCGCTGCGCACGTCGACGCCCGGACGGTCGAGCCCGAGCTCCTTGTCGACCTGGTGCTCGATCGGCAGCCCGTGGCAATCCCAGCCCGGCACGTACACGGCGTTGAAGCCGGACATCGAGCGCGACTTCACGATGACGTCCTTCAGGACCTTGTTCAGGACGTGGCCGAGGTGCAGATGGCCGTTGGCGTACGGTGGTCCGTCGTGCAGGATCCACAGGGGACGATTCGTCGAGGCCTGACGCAGACGCTTGTAGATGCCGAACGATTCCCACCACGCGAGCATCTCGGGCTCGCTCTTGAGCAGATTCGCCTTCATCGGGAAGGCGGTTTTCGGCAGATTTAGCGTGGCTTTGTAGTCCATGGCCCGAATTGTCATCGTACCACAGCGGCAGCGGGAGCTACTTGGGCGTGAGCGTCACTTGGCCCTTGGCGGAGTCGATGTTGACGTTGAACTGATCGAGGAAGTCGCGACCGAGCAGACCGTCGCCGACGTCCGGCGGCAAGACGGTCGAGCCCACGGGCATCCGCCCGACGCGCGCCTCGCCGATCTCGAGGCTCTCGATCACGAGGAACTGCATCTGGCCGGTTCCGGTCACGCCGGTGACTTCCGCAGTCGTGGACGGTCCGGCGAGGCGAACCCCGGCTGCCTGGAGCACGCGCGGGCTGATCACGGTTCGGTCCGCGCCGGTATCCAGCATCAGCCGGGCATCGGCGTTGCCGTTGATGCGCGCGTCGACCATGATCCGCTGTCCCGGAATGAAGCGGATCGTCGTCTCGCCGGAGGCCTTGGCGCCCGCCGCGGGACCCGACGCCGCCGGCGCGTTCTTCAGGCCGAGGGGCACCGCCTTCCCGCGATAGCGATCGGGAACGCTATCGATACCGTCGGCGAAATGCGGCACGCCGTTGTCGTCGACCCAGCGATAGATCTGCGCGTCGGCCGGCGCTGGCCACCAGAGCACCAGGAGAAGCGTCGCCAGGAGCAGAAATATCCGTCGCATGTCGCGATCATACCGCACAGCGCAGCAAGCGATACACGACCATTTCCGGCGCGCCGGCGACCTCGTTGCGCTCCAGCCGGACGTTGTAGATCGGCTGCAAGGTCTCGGTGCTCGCCGCCAGCCGCGGGAACCACGCGGGAAAGATGATCACGTAGTCCGGGCACGTCTCGGAGATGTAGTCCATCACGCCGCTCTCGCCGCGGCGCCGGTACGGAATGATCTCGGGGGTCACCAACCCCATCAGGTCGATGACGTCGCGCCGAGAGAAAAAGGCGATCGCGCCGATGTCGTTCAGCGCGATACGCGCACTTTTTGGCAGCTGCGCATCGACCCAGCGGCCGAGATGCACCTGCATCGCGTTGATGTTCTGAACGCCCCACGCGTAGCGCGTCGCCGCGGGTACCAGGGTGGCGGCGGCGATCGCGAGCCACGCAGCCGCCGCGAGCCCGAGTACCCAGCGGCGACGTCCGGGGGCCGGGGCGGCCGCCGCGGCCCGGTCGGTTCCTGGACTCCCCACCGCGACCGCGATCGCCAGGACCGCGAGCGGCAGCAGGTGGATCGAGTAGCGCCCCTCCTGAAAGGCAGGGCCGCGGTACGGCGCCAAGAGCGCCATGCCGAGAGGATGCGCGACCAGCGCGAGCTCGACCAGGCCCAGCGCGCGGCCCACGCGCCGCCATCCCAGGATCAGTGCGGGAACAAGCGCGATCGGGAGAAGCCAGTGCGTCGTCGCGAGCCAGACGAGCCACTCCTTGAAAAACGCGGCGGGGCGCTCGATCCACGTGACGGCGGCGGGCTCGCGGACGCCGCCGAGCCAGCCGACGAGGCCACCCTCGACCTTGGCCGCCGCCGTCGCCGGGTACGGCGTGCCGGCGGTCGAGAGACTGAACAGCACGGCCGGCGCGACGACGATGACGGTGATGGCGCTGAAGACGGCGACGCGACGAAGCGTCAGGGGGCGCGCTGCCACGAGCAGCGGGACGAGCAGCAACGCCTCCGGCCGCGCCAGCACCGCCAGCGCCGCGCAGGCGGCCGAGACGAGGAGGCGATCGCGCGCGTGCGCGAGCAGCGCGGCCGCCACGAGCATCGCCGCGAGGGAGACCTCCATGCCGGACAGCGCGCCCCACGCGAGCGGCCCCATCCAGACGAGCGTGATCGCCGCGACGAGGGCGACGTCGGGGCGCGTTCCCCACGCGAGCGCTGCGCGTCGCGTGATCAGCGCGGTGGCGAGCGTCGCGATCACGCCGATCACCTTGGCCGTCGCGAGCGAGGCCGACGCGACGACGGCACCTGCACCGAGCAGCAAGGTCCACAGCGGCGCGGTCGAGCCGGCGACCGGCTCACCGGGGTTGTAGGAGAATCCGGCGCCGGCGGCGAGGTTGCGCGCGAACTGCAGATGGATCCACGAGTCGTCGAGCGGAAAGCCTTGCGCGCCGGCGATCTGCCGCTCGCGCACGAGATAGAGCGCCAGCGGCAGCAGCAGGGCGGCGGCTACGAGGAGGTCATCGCGCCACCGCCCGAAACGGGCCGCGACAACCTCACCGCGTTCTGTCACGCGCGGCGCCGACGGCGCGGCGCGGAGGCTGCGCGCGGACGAACGTGTAGTCCTCGTAGTCGACCGCCTTCTTGCCGAGCGGCAGCACGTACAGGTAGCGGCCGTGTGGGATCTCGATCTCGACGAGGCCTTCGGGGCGCACCGTCGCCGGGCTCCAGTGGTCGACGAACCAGACGAGCCGCTCGACGGTCTGCGGCAGATCGATCTCCACTTCGGGGATCGGCGACATCGTGAACGACCGCCGCGACGCTCGGAAGCCGGGCACGAGCCCCGCGACCTGGAGCTCGTAGATGGAGTATTCGGGCAGATAGAACATCGCGTGCCGGAACCACGGATAGGAGCGCGAGTTGCCCTGCTCGGTAATGATGATCGTCGTCTCGCCCGGGTAGAGCCCGCGGATCGAGTCGACGAAGCCGCTGACGACGTCCTCGTGCTCGCGTAGCGCGGCCGCGGTGCGGCTGAAGATCCAGTCGAACGCTTCGTCCTGCGCCTGGCGCACCCACGGCGACTGCGGCGTGTCGAAGTCGCGGGGCGCCGGACGCGCCGACACGAAGAACGAGCCGTTGACGAGCACGACCAGCATGACCACCGCCGCCGTGAGCGCCACGCGCGCACGCGGATATGTCAGCGCCTCCGTTGCGTGGCCCAGCGCGCTCACCAGCACCCGCGAGAGGAAAATCACCAGCGCCGGCAGGATCGTCAGCACGTAACCGGCCTGGCCGAAGTGCACGAGCGTGTAGACGAGCACGGGCGGAACCGTCCAGCCGACCAGGAACCACTCCCGGAAGGTCCAGCCCCAGCGCCGCACGTACCAGACGGCCAGGAGGCTCGCGGCCGCGAGCGGGCCGAGCGCCACGAGCACGGACTCGAGCAGGTATCGCGACATTCTCAAGGTGACGTCGAACGGACCGCCGACGATCGATGTCGGCTTGACGACAGAATCCGCCAGCTCCATCGACGCGGTGATGTATCGCTCGAGGCCGCCGGTGAGCCAGATCATCGGAACGAACCAGGTCAGGACCGACGCGGTCAGGATGCCGAGCCCGATCAGCACGGCGCGCGAGCGGCGCACGCCGAACGCCACGCAGCCGAGCCAGAGCGGGAACAGCAGGAAGAGCAGCGACTGGCGCATGCCGCCCGCGATGCCGAGGTACCAGGCGGCCAGGTATGCGTCGCTGCGGCTGCCGTTGAGCGCGCGGAAGCCGAAGTAGGCGACGGTCGACGCGAAGAGCGCTTCTCCGGCGTAGGTGAGCCCGACCGAGCCGTAGAACCAGAACAGCGGGCTCACCGCGAGCAGCGACGCGGCGGCGAGCGCGGTCGACCGGTCGTAGATCGCGAGCGCCAGGTAGTACACGACGAAGGTCGTCAGGCCGCTGAAGGCGACCGCGAGGACCACGTAGGCCGCGGTCGGATCGGAGAGCCACGCGTTCACGACGCGGCCCAGCACGACGTAGAGGATGTAGCCCGGCGGGTGCGGCTGATGCTTGACGAGATCGTACTCGTTGAGCGCGAGAGCGAACTGCACCGCGTCCCAGTTGTAGAGCAGGCGCGCCCGGTACGGCAGGCGCGAGAGGATCGTCAGGAGCGAGAGCGCGGCGGCGAAGAGGAAATCGGAGCGCGAGCTTACGTCTTGTTCTCCTCTGACTTCTTCGAGGCGGCGGTGGTGTCCTCGGCCTTGACCTCGTTGACGCCCTTCTTGAACTCCTTGACGCTGGAGCCGAGTGAGCGGGCGAGCTCCGGCAGCCGGTTCGCGCCGAAGAGAATCAGCACGATCACGAGGATGATCAGCAGTTCTTGATAGCCCAGCCCAAACATAAGGGACTCCTTTCCAGCGACGCCATACCTTACTCTCCCCCTACCCCGCGCGCAAGATGCGCCTTTCCCCGACGCGCGCGGTGACCCGCCGCTGGTCGAAGAACTCGAGCAGCGGGATGGCGTACTTCCGGGAAATGCCCAATAGATCCTTGATGTCGCTCGGACCGATCTCTTTCCGCTCGCGCAGGAACGCGACGAGCTTGCCCTGGATCGCGTCGAGCGCCTTGGCGTGAAAGAACAGGGTGTCCTTGACCCGCACGAGCTTGCCCGACTGCACCAGTAGCTGGAAAAGCTCGTGCTCCTCGTCGCCGGTGATTCCGGCCCGGCCCAGCGCCTCCTCGGGGTTGGGCGGGGTCGCCTCGGCCCGGTCGAATACGCTCTCGAGCAGATCGACGATGCGCTGCTGCTCCGCCGACAGGCGCACTTCGTGCGAGGCCAGGCGCGCCTTGTCCCGGTCGGTCTTGACCACGCCCTCGGTGTCGAGCGCCGAGAGCAGGAACGCGAAGAGACGCTCGTCGGCGGAGCCCGCGCGGCCGCGAAGCTCTTCCCGCGACATGCCGGGCTTGAGCGGGTTCGCGCGGTGGAAGGCCGTCAGCTCGTCGAGCACGAGCCCGCGCAGTCGCGCGAAGCTCTCGGCATGGATCACCGAGTCGCGATCGAAGGCGATCACGCGGCCGTGCGTCTTGAGACCTTCGAGCAGGGCGCGCAGCCGCGCGGGGCCGAACGGCACGCGCCCGGCCAGGGTCGTCAGGCGCACGCCGCCGGCGCCGGCGTGCCGGATGTGCTCCTCGAGCACGGCGTCCGGGCTCCCGGTCTGGAGCAGCGAGAGATGGTCGACCAGCGCCGGACCTTTACGCTTGAAGCGCGGCGGGTCGACGTCAAGGAGGGTGCCACCCCCGATGGTCACGATCGGCGAGTACGAGCGCACGACGAACCGATCGCCCGGACGGGCGACCAGCGGCGCCTCGAGACGGAACCGCGCGAAGGCCGTCTCGCCGGGCGCCAGCTCCGTCCGGTCGAGCAACAGCGCGCGCGCCATGATCTCGCTCGTGCCGACGTGGAAGCGCACGCGCGTGCGCGTCTTCACGGGCCGCGGCGCGTCGGGCAAGAGCTCGAGCGTGCCGTCGACCAAGGTCGATGGGACTAGCGTGCCCGGCAAGCCGACGACGTCGCCGCGCGTGAGCGCGGTACGCTCGAGCCCCTGCAGATTGATCGCGGTGCGCTGGCCCGCGCGTGCGGCGGTAACCGGCCGGCCGTGGGCCTGCAGGCCCCGGATCTTCGCCTCGGCTCGATTGGGATAGACCTCCACCCGCTCGTCGGCGGTGAGGGTACCGGCGGTCAAGGTGCCGGTGACGACGGTGCCGAATCCCTTGACCGTGAAGACGCGATCGATCGGCAGGCGCGGAAGCTCGTCGGTCCCGCGCGGCGGGACGGCCGGGGCCAAGGTGCGAAGCGCAGCGCGGAGCTCATCGAGCCCCTGGCCCGTCTTCGCGGAGACCGCCAGGATCGGCGCGCCCTCCAGGAACGTCCCGCGCACCGCGCCCGAGACGTCCTCGCGAACCAGCTCGAGCCAGTCGGGCTCGACCAGATCAGCCTTCGTCAGCGCGATGAGACCGGCCTTGATCCTGAGCAGCGAGCAGATCGCGAGATGCTCACGCGTCTGCGGCATCACGCCCTCGTCCGCCGCGATCACGAGCATGGCCAGGTCGATCCCGCCCACGCCCGCCAGCATGTTCTTGACGAAGCGCTCGTGGCCGGGGACGTCGACGATCTCGATCGTGAGCCCGGGCTCCTCCAGGAACGCGAACCCGAGATCGATCGTGATGCCGCGCGCCTTTTCCTCGGGCAGTCGATCCGTGTCCGTGCCGGTCAGCGCCTTCACCAGCGAGGTCTTGCCGTGGTCGATGTGGCCGGCCGTCCCGACCACGACGTGAGTCGGCGCCGCCTCGGTCATAGGCGCGCCGCTGCGCCGGTCAGTGCCTGGGCGAGGAGGCTCACCTGCGCGGGCAGCACGGTGCGGCAATCGAGGAAGAGCCGATCGTGCGCGATGCGGCCGACGACCGGCAGATCACCGACGCGCAGCGCCTCGTCGATCCGCATCGCGGCGTCCCCGCTGGTACCGACGGCCACCCCGGCGGTCGGCAGCTCGACGGTGGGCAGCGCCCCACCGCCGACCATGCCGCGGTCGTCCGCGACACTCGCGCCCAGACGCTGTCGCACCTCGGGGGTGAGGCGCCGCAGGACGCCTCGCGCGCGGCTCCGCACCGCGGCGAGCGGCTCGGTCAGCATCGCGAGCGTCGGAACGGTCTGCAGCGCCGTGCCCGCCTCGTAGGCGTACAACGTCGCCTCGAGCGCCGCGATCGTGAACTTGTCGATGCGCAGCGCCCGATTCCACGGGTTCTTCTTGAGTCGCGAGACGATCCCGCGGCGGCCCACGACGATGCCGGCCTGGGGGCCGCCGAGCAGCTTGTCGCCCGAGAAGGACACGAGGTCGACACCGGCCGCGACGGTCTCCTGCACGGTCGGCTCGTACGGAAAGCCCCACGGCCGAAGGTCGACCAAGGATCCCGAGCCGAGATCCTCCATCACCGGGATCCCGCGCTCGCGGCCGAGCTCGACCAGCTCGCGGGAGGACACGTCCGCGGTGAAGCCGACCACGCGATAGTTCGAGGTGTGGACCTTCAGCAGGAGGGCCGTCTCCGAAGTGATCGCGTCGGCGTAGTCGCGCAGATGGGTCCGGTTCGTCGCCCCGACCTCGCGAAGCACGGCGCCGCTGCGCAGCATGATGTCCGGGATGCGGAATTCGCCGCCGATCTCGATGAGCTCGCCTCTGGAGACGATGACCTCACGCCCGTGGGCGAGCGTCTCGAGGGCCAGGAGCACGGCGGCCGCGTTGTTGTTGACCACCAGCGCGTCTTCGGCGCCGGTCAGCCGGCGCAACACCGCCTCGACATGGCTGTAGCGCGAGCCGCGCTCTTTGCGCGCCAGGTCGAGCTCGAGGTTCGAGTACGCGCTCGCGACGGCCTGGAGCCGCTCGAGCGCCAGAGAGCTCAGAAGCGCGCGGCCGAGATTGGTGTGGAGCACGACGCCCTGCGCGTTGATCACCGGCCGCAAGGAGAACAGCCCGGAGCGCCGCGCGCGCTCGACGACGCGCTCGGCCAGGACCTCGACTGTGGCTGGGGCGGCTCGCTCGCCGATCACGCGGACCCGTTCCTGGTCGAGGGTCTCCCGGATCAGGGCCGTCAGCCGAGCCCGCGTGATCCCGTGCAGGTCAGCATGCGTGGCAAGCTGGCGCAGGAGCTGATCGACCGACGGAAGGCCGCGGAGCGCGGTCGCGCGTTCAGCGCTCATCGAGCGCGGCCTCGACCTTCTGCCGAACGCGGGCGACCACCTCCTGGGCTTCGTGACGCCACGCCTGGGCCGTCCATTTCGCTTCACCCGACTGCCGCCCGCGGCGCACGGCGTCTTCCACCAGACCGGCCCACAGCTCCTCCAGGTCGGCCGTCGAGAGGCCCTGGCCGCGGAGTGCGTGGGTCCACTCGCCGGCGAGATCCTCGATGAGGCGGTCTCGTTCGGCCGCAAGACGGCGCGCCTTCCGGATGAGATCGGCCAGTCGCGACGGCACCGTTTACTCCTTCACCAGCTCACGCACGGCGTCGAGCAGGTTCGCTTCGAACCGACCCGTCGAGGCGCACTGGTAGACGGGTGATGGACGCAGCTTACCGCTCGAGCCCTTGCGCTGCATGTGGGTCCGCATCTTCGAGTTGACGAGCACCCGGGTCCACGTCCCGTTCGGCTCGGTGAAGAGCGTGAAGGCGACCAGCGCTTCGCCCTCCACCAGATCGCCGCCCACTCGTCCGCAATCGGCGTAGACGCCGATCGGCGCGATGAAGTCATCGGAGGCGATCACGCCCGAGTCCCGCGCGATCGCTCTGATCGGCACGTTTTCGCGGGCCAGCGCACGCACGAGGGCCGCCCAGGTGGCGTCATAGCGCGCGGCGACCTCGGCCTGATACGGCGGCGGCGCCAGCGGCGACACGTAGAGCCCGGAACAAGCGGCCAACAACACGGCGGAGCCAGCCAGGGCGCACAAGCGCGCACAGGCCTTGATTGGCCGGCCCCAGGCGAGCGCCGGCCTATTTGTGGTGGTCGATACCACGATAGGCCTCGATGAAGCGGGTGACGCGCGCTTCGTCGAACTCGTCGAGCGTGTCGAGCCGCGTCCACGCGGTCAGCGCGATCTTGTGCTTCATGCCGGGATAGGGGGCGAGGATGACGTGCCGGTCGTAGCGGTCCACGACCGCCTTGAGCTTGGCGACCAGGTCCGGGCACTCGCAGTTGTACTGAACCACCACGCCGCCGTCCTCCAGGTTATGCACTTGGAGCTCGCGAACGATCGGTCGCGTGTGCACCCCCCACGGCGCGATGTACGGCAGGTGCGGCCCCGAGGTCGGCGGATCCGAGTTGTACTGCTCGTGCTGCGTGTCGGCGCTCGCGACGTGAAGATTGCCCTGATCGGGGAACTGGACTCCCGGCAAGTTCGCTTGCGCCCGATACGCAAAGTATCCGACGACGACCGCGGCCAGCACGGTGATCCCGACGACGATGACGGTTCGGTGACGCCGAGCCGCCCGTTTGGGCGCTCGCGCACGCCGTTCGCCCTTGGCCATGTCGCTCCTTTTGGCGGAAGCGTATGGGAGTCGAACCCATCGACCGTTTGTCTAGAACGGTCCACCGGATTTGAAGTCCGGGAGGCCCACCGGGTTCCTAGACGCTTCCGACGCTACAACGAAGACTCGTCGAAACGGCAAGAGTTTACCACCGGGTGCGACGCGATTTCCCGGGCTCCCTGCTACGATGGGCTCGAGGTGACTCCGCTGAAGCTCACGCGGCCACGACGGAGGCGCACGGCGGCCTCCCGCTGGGCGCTCGGAGGGCTCTCGCTCGCAGGGCTTGGGGCCCGCGTCTATCAGCGGTCGTCGCGCGACGAGATCTTCGATCGGGCGGCCGAGCTCTCCTACTACTTCGCGTTCGCACTGTTCCCGACCCTGCTGTTCCTGACTGCCCTGCTCGGACTGCTTCCGGTGCCGGACCTGATGCCCCAGCTCATGCGCTACACCGATCGGGTGCTGCCCGGCGACGCGGCGTCGCTGATCAAGAAGACCCTCGCGGAAGTCGTCCGCGGCGCCAGCGGCGGCCTGGTGTCCATCGGCGTGCTGACGGCGCTGTTCGGCGCGTCGAGCGGCATGCTCTCGATCATGAAGGCGCTGAACGTGGCCTACGGAATCGCCGACCATCGGACGTGGTGGGGCAAGCGACTGATCGCGATCGCCTTGACGCTCGTGCTGTCGCTGTTCACCTGGAGCGCGCTGCTCGTTCTGGTCTTCGGGGGGCGTCTGGGCGAGGCGATCAGCGAGTTCATCGGCCTCGGCCCGCTGTTCATGCGGATCTGGCACCTGTTCCAGCTGCCGCTCGCGGTCGCCCTGACGCTCACCGGGCTGACGCTCGTGTACTATCTGGCGCCGGCCACGGAGCGCGAGTGGGCCTGGGTGACGCCCGGAGCGGCGTTCGCAGTGGTCTCCTGGCTGGTGATGTCGCTCGGCCTCAAGGCCTACGTCGCGTATTTCGGCGCCCACAACGCCACCTACGGGTCGATCGGCGGCTTGATCCTGCTCATGCTCTGGCTCTACTGCAGTGGCGTCACTCTGCTGATGGGCGCCGAGATCGACGGGACGATCGATGAGGCCGGTGCCAAGCAGACGCGGCCCGAGCAGCACGCTTCGCCGCTGGCGACGGTTCCGCGCGACGCCTAGCCCAAGCCGCCGCCCGCCAGCGGTGGAAAGATCGTCACGACGTCCCTTGCGGTCAGACGCGCTTCGGCTCCGACGTCCCGCCCGTTGACGAGAACGACTCGCGCGAGATCGTGCGGAATGCCGAGACGAGCGGCGACATCCGTGACGGTGCTGCCTTCGGGAACCTCGAGCTCGGCTGTGCCGTCGCGACCGTCAGCGGGGAGGAATGCGGCGAGCGTAGCGAAGAGTCGGACTTCGACTCTCAACGAAACCCGCCCTGGCCGTCGAGCTCGACGGTCGGGCGGAGCGTGACGCGAAGCCGGTCACCCGGGCGAATCGCGTCTCCATTCTCGAGGTTGTTCCAGCGGACGACGTCACTGGCGGCCACACCATACAGCTTGGCGATCGAGCTCACGGTGTCGCGCGCACGGACGACGTGAACCTCCGGGCCGGACGGGCGCCGGCTGGGCGCCGCCACCGTGGCGACCTTGGCGCGCGGAGCGAGCGCGGCGGCAAACGCCTCTCGGGTGCCACCCGGTACCCGAACCTCCCACGTCCGGCCCGGCGGTGTGACGCCGCGGATCAGGACGGGATTGAGCGTACGTAGGGTCTGCAGCGGAACCCCCGTGCTGGCGGCTAGCTTGCGCAGATCGGTCGACGCGGGGACGGTGACGCGCTCGACGTCCACTGGCGTGGCCTGGCTCGGCGCGAACCCGAACTGACCGGGATCGCGGCCGATCACCATCGCGGCCTGAATGGCCGGCACGAAGTCCTTGGTCTCTCGCTTCAGGTACTTGGACTGCCGCAGGTCCCAGAAGTCGGCGGTGCCGGTAGCGCGAATCGCCTTGTCGACCTTGACCTCGCCGGCGTTGTACGCGGCCTGCGCCAGCTCCCAGGAGCCGTAGCGGACATAGAGGTCGTTGAGATAGCCGGCGGCGGCGACGGTCGACTTCTCGGGATCGAGGCGCTCGTCGACCCAGCGGTCGACGCGAAGGCCGTAGAGGCGGGCGGTCGGCGCCATGAACTGCCACATCCCTTTGGCGCCCACCCGTGATACCGCCGTCGGATTGAAGCCGCTTTCGATCATCGCCGTGAACGCGAGATCCTCCGGGATGCCCTTGGCCTTGAAGACTTCGAAGATCATGTCGAGATACTGGCCGGAGCGACGCACCCAGAGACCGACGACCTCTCGATGCTTCGTGGTGAAGCGATCGACGAAGTACTTCACCTGCGAGTTCATCGCGACTGAGTACGCCGGCACCTTCACGATGCGGAGCCGCGTCGACTGCAGGCGCGAGGATTCCGCAAATGCGTACGCCCAGGCGTCGAAGTCGTCCGGAACCCATACCGATGGGTCATCTTGTAAAGCTGCTTCGACCTTCGTGGTGTCGACCGCGACAGCCGGCCGAACGAACTCTTCGCTGGGCGCCGTCGGAGCGGACACTTCGAAAAACTCGGGCGTCAGTGACTGTGACTCGGCGTTGACGGGTGAGAGAGCGATCGACGGAAGAATTCCGGCTGAAATCGCCAACAACAGTCGGAAAGAGGCTCGATCGGCATATACGAGTAAGTTCTTTCGGTTGTATCACGCAGTGGCCGAATCGGTCAACGGGGCGATCCCCCTGAAGGGGACAATTCACGAGAAATTTGGATATCTGCCAGATTTCCTACACACTTAGGGAAAGAATAAACGGATGTCAGAAGCCGTCCTATTGGCCGTAGGAGTTCTCTCCAACCCAAACCTGTAGCGGAGGAGTGACGACGTGAAGAGATCTGTGGCGCTACTCATTGCACTGGTCTTCGGGATCGGGTTCGCCGGGCTTGCGGTCGCACAGACCCCTGCCCCCGCTCCGGCCACGCCTGCGCCGGCGACGACCCCTGCTCCGGCACAGAAGCCGGCCGAGACGAAGAAGTCCTCTGATATGAAGAAGGCGAAGACCGCGCAGGGCACCGTGAAGTCGGCGTCTGGCGACAGCCTCGTGGTCGCTGGCAAGGAGAAGGGCAAGGACGCCGAGTGGACCTTCGCGGTGGATTCCAAGACCGCGATCAGAAAGTCTGGAAAGTCGATCACCGCCGCGGATGTGAAGTCGGGTGATCAGGTCAGCGTCCGCTACATGGAGCACGACGGCAAGGCGACGGCGATGGCTGTTCAGGTGAAGCCGGGCGCCAGCTCGGCCAAGGCTTCGGCACCAGCCGAAAAGAAGTAGCCCGCTGCAGGATCCGGACGCCGGTCCTCAGCGACCGGCGTCCGGCGCTGTCTCCTCGACCACCCCCGAGAACCAGGCCCCCCTGTCCGAAAGCTCCAGGTTCTCCGATCGTCCGTTCGCGACTGTGACCTCTCGCACCCATACCGTCATGCGCTGGTACCCAGTGAGGCGAGTGCTCGGCGCATAGACGTTCCGCTTCTTCTGCGTACCGGTCGTCGTGTTCGCGCTAGCGCCAGCATTCGCGTTAGCGTTAGCGCCAGCGTTCGCGTTCGCGCCAGCGTTCGCGTTCGTTTCGGGGCTGCCGCTCGGGCGGCTGTTCGGATTGCCCTTCGTCTTCGGCTCGACATGCTTGTCGATCTTGACCGTATGAGTGGCGATGAGCAGCCAGTCCCCCGCCGGGAGATCGCCCAGGACGAAGCGACCGTCGGCGTCGACGGTCGCAGTCTTCACCAGGTCGACGGCGCCCGAGTCCCAAAGCTCCTTTTCGTAGGCGCGTCTAACCGCGACGATCGACGGTCCGGCCGTCCGGTAGCTCTCCATCGAGTTCCGCGACGTCTGCTTGATTTCCTCGAGCTTTCTCATGACGTCGGCAGATTTCGGCACGGCGATCACGGCGGTGCCGGCGAGGGGCTGATCCGCCGCCTGCGGCTTCTTTCGCTCCTCGTAGATACGGCCGGTCACGGCACCGACAGACCCCGAGGCGGCCGCGGCGCGATAGGGCGCGGTGTCGACCTCGACCGCCTGACCCGACGACGCCATCAGTGTCGCAGCCAGGACGCCGGCAGCAAGTGCCCGTGGAATCATCGCTGGACTTTCTCCGGCGCCGCCGGCTTGGTCCGCCAGCGGTTGTGGACCCATAGCCATTGCTCCGGGGCGACCCGCACCGCGGCCTCGATCGCGGCGGTGCACCGCTGGGTCAGCTCGGTGATCACCTGCTCGCTGTCGCCGGCCGCCTCGGCGTCGAGCGCCGGCTGCACCTCGATCCGATGCTCTCCGAGGCGCTCACGGTAGATGAAGATCGGAACCACCGGGGTTCGCGTGCGGACAGCCAGCACCGCCAGGCTCTTCGAGGTCGACGCCGGCCGGCCGAAAAACGACACGAACGTCCCCTCGCGCCTCGAGGCGTTCTGGTCCATGAGCAGCGCGACCATCCGGCCGCGATTGAGCGCGCTCAAGACGGGCCGGAGCGCGTTGCGCTTGTCGATCAGCTCGATGCCCGAGCGCCGGCGCAATTGGTCGGCCAGCGTGTCGAGCCACGGGGCGTCGAGCGGCCGCATCACCACCGCGGTCGGAATGCCGGTCAGCCGGTGAGCCAGGGCCAAGAGCTCCCAGTTGCCGAGGTGCGCGGTGAGCACCAGCGCTCTCCCGTGCTTGGCCACCGCATCCTTGATGTTCTCCATTCCGACGACGGTGATCCCGGCGAGTATTCGCTCCGGAGGAGCGGTCAAGACCGCGCAGAGCTCGAAGAGCATCAGCCCGAGGTGCTGGAAGGAGCCGCGGCAGACGCGCCGGCGGTCGGCAGCCGGCATTCGTGGGAAGGCGAGCTCGAGGTTCGCCATCGCACGCCGGCGGCGGCTGGCCAGCGCGAGAAACAAGAGATCCCCTATCCTGCGGCCCATCCAGGTCGCTGGCCGCCTGGGAAGTCGTCCGACGGCGCTCGCGACGGCGGAGAGAATCAGGCGGACCGCCGGCGACGCTCCCGGAGGATCTCGACGCCAATCGGAATGACGGAGAGCACGATCACGACCACCACGACGATGTGCACATAGTCGCTGATATTCGGGATCGCTCGACCGAGCAGGTAGCCGGCCCAGGTCATGCTGAGCACCCATCCCACGCCGCCAGCCACATTGTAGAAAAGGAATCGGTGATATTCCATCTGGCCCACTCCGGCCACCACCGGCGCAAACGTGCGGATGATCGGGACGAATCGGGCGATGACGATGGTCTTCGGGCCGTGGCGAGCGTAGAAGGCCCGCGTCCGCTCGATGTGCCGGGGATTGAACACGAGCGACTTCGGCCGGGTGAAGAGCCGTGGGCCCAGGCGCACGCCGATCGCGTAGCCCACGCTGTCGCCGGTGACCGCCGCGACGATGAGCAGCACGTTCAGCCACCAGATGTTCAGTCCGCCGGCGGCCGCGACGACACCCGCCGTGATCAGGAGGGAGTCACCGGGCAGGAAGAAGCCGATGAGCAGCCCCGTCTCGGTGAAGACGATCGCGAACAGCACGACATAGCCGCCCCAGCGGATCAGGTCGTCGAGCGAGTACGCTCCGCTGAGGATGCCGGAGAGCAGCTCCACGCGGGGCTACTTGCCGCGCGCGGCCACGGCCACCCGCCCCGGCGCGCCCGCCGCCGGCGTGGCGCTGCTTCCGTGGATCCGCATGCCGTAGAACGAGCGCCAGACGAAGACCATCGACACGACGAAGAAGACCGCGGCAAGGGCTCGGCTCAGGAACGGCCCGCTCTCGGCCGTCAGGGTGACGGCGAGCTCGACCGCGAGCAAGCCGAACAAGGTCGTGAACTTGATCACCGGATTCATCGCCACCGACGAGGTGTCCTTGAACGGGTCGCCCACCGTGTCGCCGACGACGGTCGCGGCATGGAGCGCTGTGCCCTTCTCCTTCAGGTCGACCTCGACGATCTTCTTGGCGTTGTCCCAGGCCCCGCCGGCGTTGGCCATGAAGACCGCCTGGTAGAGGCCGAAGAGCGCGATCGACATCAGGTAGCCGATGAAGAAGTAGGGCTCGAGGAACGCAAACGCCAGGGTCGAGAAGAACACGGTGAGGAAGATGTTGAACATGCCCTTCTGCGCGTACTGCGTGCAGATCTCGACGACGCGCTTGCTGTCGGTCACCGAGGCCTTCGTCGCGCCCTCGAGCCGGATGTTGGCCTTGATGAACTCGACGGCGCGGTAGGCGCCGGTCGTCACGGCCTGCATCGACGCGCCGGTGAACCAGTAGATGACGGCGCCGCCGGTGATCAAGCCGAGCAGGAACGGCGGGTGGAGCAGCGAGAGCCGATCGAGATTCTGCGTGAGGCCGTGGGTGAGCACGACGATGATCGAGAAGATCATCGTGGTCGCGCCGACGACCGCGGTACCGATCAACACGGGCTTGGCCGTCGCCTTGAACGTATTCCCGGCGCCGTCGTTCTCCTCGAGCAGGTGCTTGGCTGCCTCGAAGTTCACGTCGATGCCGTGGTCCCGCTTGAGCGACTGCTTCACGTTGGGGATCTGCTCGATGAGCGAGAGCTCGAAGACCGACTGCGCGTTGTCGGTGACCGGGCCGTACGAGTCGACCGCGATCGTCACCGGCCCCATGCCCAGGAAGCCGAAGGCGACCAGCCCGAACGCGAACACCGCGGGCGCCACCATCAGCGCGCCCAGCCCCGCGGTGCTAACCGTGTACGCGATGCCCATCAGCACGACGATCACCATGCCGAGCCAGTAGGCGCTGAAGTTTCCGGCGACGAGGCCCGAGAGGATGCCGAGCGAGGGACCGCCCTCCCGCGCCGAGGTCACCACCTCGCGGACGTGGCCGGACTCGGTCGAGGTGAAGATCTTGACCAGCTCCGGGATGATCGCGCCCGCCAGGGTGCCGCACGTGATGACCGTCGAAAGCTTCCACCAGAGGCTGCCGTCGCCGAGATCGCGGATCAGCTCCCAGGACGCGAAGTAGGTCAAGAGCACCGACACGATCGAGGTGAGCCACACCAGCGAGGTGAGCGGCGCTTCGAAGTTGATCCGGGTCGCCGAGCCGTACTTCGCCTTGGCGATGCCCTCGTTGAGGAGGTACGAGACGCCGCTGGCGACGATCATGAGCACGCGCATCGCGAAGATCCACACCAGGAGCTGCACCTGCACCGCCGGCTCCTTGACGGCGAGCAGGATGAACGAGATGAGCGCCACGCCCGTGACGCCGTACGTCTCGAAGCCGTCCGCGCTGGGCCCGACCGAGTCGCCGGCGTTGTCGCCGGTGCAGTCGGCGATCACGCCCGGATTGCGCGCGTCGTCCTCCTTGATGTTGAACACGATCTTCATGAGATCGGAGCCGATGTCGGCGATCTTCGTGAAGATGCCGCCGGCGATGCGGAGCGCCGCCGCACCGAGCGATTCGCCGATGGCGAATCCGATGAAGCACGGGCCCGCGTAGTCGCCCGGGATGAACAGGAGGATGCACAGCATCAGGAACAGCTCGACGCTGATGAGCAGCATCCCCACGCTCATGCCAGCCTTGAGCGGGATCGCGTACACCGGGAACGGCTTGCCCGCGAGGCTCGCGAAGGCCGTGCGAGAGTTCGCGAAGGTGTTGATCCGCATCCCGAACCATGCGACGCCGTAGCTGCCGCCGATCCCGACCAGGCTGAACGCGAGGATGATCAGCACTTTGACGGCTTCGAACTTCAGGAGCGCGCCGAAGTAGAGGACGATGATGATGCCGATGAAGGTCTCGAGCAGGAGCAGGAACTTGCCCTGCGTGATGAGATACGTCTTGCAGGTTTCGTAGATCAGCTCCGAGATTTCCCGCATCGACGGGTGGACCGGAAGCCCTTTGAGCTGCGCGAAGATCACGATGCCGAAGAGGAGCCCGAGCACGCACACGACCAGGCCGATCAGCAGTAGAGTCCGGCCGTTCATCCCGCCGACCGGGACTGAACCGAGATCGGGCACGATGAGGTTGGCCTCGCCGCCGCCTTTGTGCTGGGCTTGCTCCGGCGTGGCCGCCAGGGCGCCGGGAACAGGCGCGACTCCGGCGAGCGTCGCGGCGAGCAGCAGCACGGACGCGATCCAGAGGGCCGAGTGGGGTATCACAGATAGCGTTCGATTCATGCGGTGGGCTCCTTCAGATGGACAGATCTCCGCAACTCTACGCGACGCTGTCGAGGAGTGTCAACGAAAACCGTGGCCTGCACGACCGCCAAGTGCCCGAGTTGACACGCTTTGCTGGCCCTCGTACGATTCGAGCCATCATGACGGGCGCGTCATTCGCTACGCATGTCGACCGCCGATGAGCCCCGTCCGTCCGAGGCCGAGCCCACGGTGACCTGCCCCACGTGTGGCGACGCTGCGTTGTGGAAGGGCAACGCGAATCGCCCGTTCTGCTCCCTCACCTGCCGCCTCGTCGATCTCGGCGTGTGGCTCGACGAGGGCTACCGAGTGCCGGGCGACGACAGCGGCAATGTTTCGTAAGACGACCGGGTCGATCCTCTGTCCCTCCTGCGGGAGGCTGACGCACGCCGCCGCACCCGTCTGTCTCGTCTGCGGACGGCGTAACCCGGGCATGTGGGGATTCGCGGGACCGCTGCGGCAGATCTTTCGCACCTGGAATTTCACCAACGCGGTCACGCTCGTCTGCGTCGCGCTCTACGTCGCAACGCTCGTGTTCGATCCCTCGTCGGCGCTTCGCCCGCGCGGCATCTTCGACGTGTTCGCGCCGAGCAATCGCGCGCTGTGGGCGTTCGGCGCCGCCGGCGCCATCCCATGGCAGGCCGGCCACTGGTGGACGATACTCACCGCGATCTATCTTCATGGTGGTCTGCTGCACATCCTCTTCAATGTGCTGTGGATCCGCCAGCTCGGGCCCAGGGTCGAGGAGTACTACGGTCCGGCGCGACTGGTGGTCGTGTTCACCGTGTCGGGTGTCGCTGGATTCCTCGTGTCGAACTTCTCCGGCGTCGCGTTCACCGTCGGCGCATCGGGCTCGATCTTCGGGCTGCTCGGCGCGCTGGTGGCCTACGGGCGCAAGCGCGGCGGTGCCTTCGGCCGCTACGAGCTCCAGCAGTACGGGCAGTGGGCGCTCGTCCTGTTCATCGCCGGATTCTTCATGTCGGGCGTCAACAATCTGGCGCACGCCGGCGGCTTCATCGGCGGCTTCGTCTCGGGACTCGTCCTGTCGCTGGCGGAGCGCCGCGCCGAGACGACGTTCGACTGGGTCCTGGCGCTCGGCGCGATCATCGTCACGGTGGCGGGCTTCGGGCTGGCGCTCTTCACCGCATTCGCCTACTAGCACGGCTCGTCGGCTACGCGGGTCCGCGGAAAATACGAAAGGGGAGCCGCGCGGCTCCCCCTTCAGTGAATTAACCCGGCAGCGACCTACTCTCCCGTACCGTTGCCAGCACAGTACCATCGGCCCAGGAGGGCTTAACTTCCGTGTTCGGGATGGGAACGGGTGTGGCCCCTCCGGCAATGCCACCGGGAATCGAACTCTCGCATCGGCAATGCCTCACCGATGCGCCGAACACGAAGACTCTCGAGCGTAGCCAGACGATGCTCTCGCACGGATCAATGATGCGTGAGAAAAAACCGTGGTCAAGCCGCACGGGCGATTAGTACCGGTCAGCTGAACGCCTTACGGCGCTTACACCTCCGGCCTATCAACCTCGTAATCTGCGAGGGCCCTTCAGAGGGCTTACGCCCTGGGAGGTCTCATCTTCAGGCGGGTTTCGCGCTTAGATGCCTTCAGCGCTTATCCCTTCCGGACATAGCTACCGAGCGATGCTCCTGGCGGAACAGCTCGCACACTAGAGGTCCGTCCACCCCGGTCCTCTCGTACTAGGGGCAGCCCCCGTCAAACCTCCTTCGCCCGCGACAGATAGGGACCGAACTGTCTCACGACGTTCTAAACCCAGCTCACGTACCGCTTTAATGGGCGAACAGCCCAACCCTTGGGACCTGCTCCAGCCCCAGGATGCGATGAGCCGACATCGAGGTGCCAAACCTTGCCGTCGATATGAACTCTTGGGCAAGATCAGCCTGTTATCCCCGGAGTACCTTTTATCCGTTGAGCGATGGCCCTGCCACTCAGAACCACCGGATCACTAGGTCCTGCTTTCGCACCTGCTCGACTTGTAGGTCTCGCAGTCAAGCCGGCTTCTGCCCTTACACTCGTCGCACGATTTCCAACCGTGCTGAGCCGACCTTCGAGCGCCTCCGTTACAGTTTGGGAGGCGACCGCCCCAGTCAAACTGCCCACCTGGCACTGTCCCCGACCCGGATCACGGGCCAAGGTTAGAACTCCAGCACAGTCAGGGTGGTATCTCAACGTCGGCTCCACCGACACCGGAGTGCCGGCTTCAAAGCCTCCCACCTATCCTGCGCAGACTCCGCCAAAGTTCCATGCCAAGGTACAGTAAAGGTTCACGGGGTCTTTCCGTCTAGTCGCGGGTAGCCAGCATCTTCACTGGCGCTACAGTTTCACCGGGTCTCTCGCGGAGACAGCGGCCAAGTCGTTACGCCATTCGTGCAGGTCGGAACTTACCCGACAAGGAATTTCGCTCAGCCTTGTTACGTTCCTGAAGGAACGGGTGAGTCGTTTCTGTTCCGCTCACCTCTGCATGTCGCCATGCAGCTCGGACCATCTCATTCTCCAACTCACATTGGAGATCCGGCGTATGGCCTCTGAGGATTTCGCGCGTCGCGAATCGCCGCGCGATCTTTCCTGCTGATTGTCTGCACCGATCGGATTGTCACTCGTCGCCGAGTACCGTCGGATTCACCAGACGTCCCAGCATTTAGCCGGATGCGCACGCTGCTCTCTCAAGCAGCGGGGGCTAGCGATTAACTAACCTTAGGACCGTTATAGTTACGGCCGCCGTTTACCGGGGCTTCGGTTCAGAGCTTCGCCTTGCGACTAACCCCTCTCCTTAACCTTCCGGCACCGGGCAGGCGTCAGACCCTATACCTCCTCTTACGAGTTGGCAGAGTCCTGTGTTTTTAGTAAACAGTCGCTTGGCCCTTTTCACTGCGACCCCTTCAGGCTTTAACACCCTAGTGGGGCACCCCTTCTCCCGAAGTTACGGGGTAATTTTGCCTAGTTCCTTCGCGAGAGTTCTCCCGAGCGCCTGTGGATATTCTCCTCGCCCACCTGTGTCGGTTTCCGGTACGGACGCCTCGGCAACTGGCTAGAGGATTTTCTTGGAAGCATGGCATCAGCCCGTTTACGGCCCGAAGGCCTCCCCATCACGTTTCAGGGTCGCCTTACGGCGCTCCGACGGATTTGCCTATCAGAGCCCCCTACGCGTTTGGACCCGCACTTCCGATCGCGGGCGGTGCTTAGCCTTCTCCGTCACCCCATTGCTCATAACGTCACCGCGGCGGAACAGGAATATTAACCTGTTGTCCTTCGCCTACGCCTGTCGGCCTCGGCTTAGGGACCGCCTAACCCTGGGCGGATTAACCTTCCCCAGGAACCCTTGGGCTTTCGGCGAGCAGGTTTTTCACCTGCTTTATCGCTACTCGTGCCGGCATTATCTCTTCCGCCTCGTCCAGCCGTCCTCGCGGTCGACCTTCAACCTATCGCGGAATGCTCCCCTACCACTCAGCAGGTCTCCCTACTGAGTTCGTAGCTTCGGTGGTGTGCTTGAGCCCCGTTGAATTGTCCGCGCAAGATCGCTTGACCAGTGAGCTGTTACGCACTCTTTAAAGGATGGCTGCCTCTAAGCCAACCTCCTGGCTGTCTGAGCGACCTCACATCGTTTCCCACTAAGCACACACTTGGGGACCTTAGCTGACGATCTGGGTTGTTTCCCTCTCGACCACGCAGCTTATCCCACGTCGTCTGACTCCCGTGCTTCAACGTATGGCATTCGAAGTTTGATTGGGTTTGGTAATCTGGTAGGACCCCTAGCCCATTCAGAGCTCTACCACCACACGTCACGCACGAGGCTAGCCCTAGAGCTATTTCGGGGAGAACCAGCTATCTCCAAGCTTGATTAGTCTTTCGCTCCGACCCCCAGCTCATCCGAACTGTTTTCAACCAATACCGGTTCGGGCCTCCACCGCTTGTTAAAGCGGCTTCACCCTGGCCAGGGGTAGATCGCTTGGCTTCGGGTCTACGGCACGCGACTTGTCGCCCTATTCGGACTCGCTTTCGCTACGGCTCCGCGCCTTCGACGCTTAACCTTGCCACGTACCAGTAACTCGCCGGCTCATTATGCAAAAGGCACGCAGTCAGGCCTTCCGTCTTGCGACGGCATAGCCCTCCTACCGCTTGTAAGCGAACGGTTTCAGGTTCTATTTCACTCCCCTCACCGGGGTTCTTTTCGCCTTTCCCTCACGGTACTGGTTCACTATCGGTCGCCGGGGAATATTTAGCCTTGGAGGGTGGTCCCCCCAGATTCCTACGGGGTTTCACGTGTCCCGTAGTACTTGGGTACGCTCACCAGAGAGATCAGTGCGATTTCGTCTACAGGGCTATCACCTGCTATGGCGGCACTTTCCAGAGCCTTCGACTATCGCCTGATTTGGTAACTCTCCGGGGTTCCCCCGTGAGCGCCCCGCAACCCCAGACTCGATTTCTCGGATCTGGTTTAGGCTGGAGCCCTTTCGCTCGCCGCTACTAGGGCTATCGCGGTTGCTTTCTTTTCCCTCGAGGTACTGAGATGTTTCAGTTCCCTCGGTTCGCGTGCCGTGGACTATGAATTCGGCCACGGACGAGTGGGCATTACCCCACCCAGGTTCCCCCATTCGGACATCCTCGGATCGATGCCTGCTTGCGGCTCCCCGAGGCTTATCGCAGCTTGCCACGTCCTTCATCGCTTCCCGGCGCCAAGGCATCCACCGTTCGCTCTTAGTAGCTTGACCACGAACTTGTTTCTCTTTGTGGAGAACATCGCCTGGCTACACTCGAGAATCTCTGTATTCGGTTTTCAAAGATCGTCGCGAGTAAGACTCGCCGAGATCTTTCTTCATTCGCGCCTGGTGGAGATGACCGGATTCGAACCGGCGACCCCCTGCTTGCAAAGCAGGTGCTCTCCCAACTGAGCTACATCCCCGCTTGCCATCTGGTGGGCCTTCCTGGGATCGAACCAGGGACCTCGCGCTTATCAAGCGCGCGCTCTAGCCACCTGAGCTAAAGGCCCCAGGCGAAAAAAAATGCTACTGGCCTACCTTGAGGTGCGAGCGGAAAACGAAGCTTTGAGAGCCCGACGATCCGAGATCCATCGGATCGAACAGACCGTCGAGGCTCTCGGAGCTCCTTAGAAAGGAGGTGATCCAGCCGCAGGTTCCCCTACGGCTACCTTGTTACGACTTCACCCCAATCACCAACCATACCTTGGGCGCCTGCGTCCTTGCGGTTAGCTCGGCGACTTCTGGTACAACTGGCTTTCGTGGTGTGACGGGCGGTGTGTACAAGGCCCGGGAACGTATTCAGCGCAGCCTGCTGATCTGCGCTTACTAGCGATTCCTACTTCATGCAGGCGAGTTGCAGCCTGCAATCCGAACTGAGATCGGCTTTCTGGGATTGGCTCCCCCTTGCGGGTTGGCAACCCTCTGTACCGACCATTGTAGCATGTGTGTAGCCCTGGACATAAGGGGCATACGGACTTGACGTCATCCCCCCCTTCCTCCAGCTCTTCGCCGGCAGTTCCCTAAGAGTGCCCGGCCGAACCGTTGGCAACATAGGGTGAGGGTTGCGCTCGTTGCGGGACTTAACCCAACACCTCACGGCACGAGCTGACGACAGCCATGCACCACCTGTGCTGGTTCCTGACTTAACAGGTCGTCGCCCTTTCGGGTTTCTACTTCCAGCATGTCAAGCCCAGGTAAGGTTCTTCGCTCTGCATCGAATTGAACCACATGCTCCACCGCTTGTGCGGGCCCCCGTCAATTCCTTTGAGTTTCAACCTTGCGGCCGTACTCCCCAGGCGGACGACTTAATGCGTTAGCTGCGGCACGGAAGGGACTAACCCCCCCCACACCTAGTCGTCATCGTTTACAGCGTGGACTACCGGGGTATCTAATCCCGTTTGCTCCCCACGCTTTCGCGCCTCAGCGTCAGGAGATGCCCAGAGACCCGCCTTCGCCACCGGTGTTCCTCCCGATCTCTACACATTTCACCGCTACACCGGGAATTCCAGTCTCCTCTGCATCCCTCAAGAACGGCAGTATCAGCCGACGTTTCTCGGTTGAGCCGAGAGATTTCACGACTGACTTGCCATCCCGCCTACGCGCCCTTTACGCCCAGTGATTCCGAGCAACGCTTGCCCCCTCTGTCTTACCGCGGCTGCTGGCACAGAGTTGGCCGGGGCTTCCTCTGAAGGTACCGTCAGATCACCGACGTATTAGGTCGGCGACCCTTCTTTCCCTCTGACAGGGGTTTACGACCCGAAGGCCTTCGTCCCCCACGCGGCGTCACTCCGTCAGGCTTTCGCCCATTGCGGAAAATTCCCCACTGCTGCCTCCCGTAGGAGTCGGGACCGTGTCTCAGTTCCCGTGTGGCTGGTCGTCCTCTCAGACCAGCTACCCGTCATAGCCTTGGTGAGCCGTTACCTCACCAACTAGCTGATAGGCCGCGAGCCCCTCCAAGAGCGGCAGCTTTCGCCACCTTTCCTCCCCAATTCTTGCGTCCCGGGGAACGTATCCAGTATTAGCCTCCCTTTCGAGAGGGTATCCCGGTCTCGAGGGTGGGTTACCCACGTGTTACTCACCCGTGCGCCACTCGAACCGCCGAATTATTGCTAACCCGACGATCCTCGTACGACTTGCATGTGTTAAGTACGCCGCCAGCGTTCGCTCTGAGCCAGGATCAAACTCGCCAAGTAAAGCGATGAACCTGGTCCTCAAGCTCGAACGTGTTACTGCGAACTACGTGCAGTCACTCGGCCGAGCGCAAGGTACTCGAATAGAACGGATGGTGCTCACACCTTTTCGGTGAGCCAGTAGCATATTTGGCTTTCAAAGAGCACTACGGTCAGCTTGGAAGTGACCGGGCTTGCGTCTGAGCGCCTCACGTCTCCGCGAGGCAACGACTGACTATACGTATCACCCTAGGGCTTGTCAAGTTCTTAGCCGGTAATTTTCACGACGGCAAAATCATGCATGCGGGACTTCCAGGAGCACCCGTTTGAAGCGACGCTTTCCGACTTGAATCAGGTACTCGCCGCCCGGCGCGAGCGTCTGTTCCGTGCTCGTGACGCGCTGTCGGTCGATCTCCACCGCGCCCTGCTGAATCATCCGGCGTGCTTCGGAGGTCGACGGCACCAGACCAGCCTCTTTGAGCACGAGCCACACCGGCCATGGCGCGCCTTTCGGTGGCAGGTTCGTGGCCGAGGTGGCCCGCGCCGCTGAGATGCGGATCGTCTCGATGTCGTCGGGCACGTCGCGATTCTGGTGAACGCGCGCGAAATGCTCCTCGGCCTCCGACGCGCCTCGATCGCCGTGGTATTGCGCCGTGATCGTGCGGGCCAGGCGCTTCTTCGCTTCCATTGGATGCCCCGCGCGGAGCGTCGCGATCTCGCCTTGCGGCACTCGCGTGAGCAGCTCGAAGTAGCGCCACATCATGGCGTCGGAGACCGACATGAGCTTGCCGAAGATGTCCTCCGCCTTTTCGTTGATGCCGACGTAGTTGCCGTAGCTCTTCGACATCTTCTGCACGCCGTCGAGCCCCTCGAGCAGCGGCACCGTCAGCGCGATTTGCGGCTCCTGCCCGTGAGCCCGCTGGAGATCGCGTCCGACGAGAAGATTGAACGTCTGATCGGTGCCGCCCATCTCGACGTCGGCGTGAAGCTCAACGGAGTCGTAGGCCTGCGCGATCGGATAGAGGAACTCGTGCAGGCTGATCGGTCGCTCCGCGGCGTAGCGCGCCGCGAAGTCTTCGCGCTGGAGCATGCGCGCCACCGTCAGGCTCGCGGTCTCGCGGATGATGTTCTCGAACGTGAGCTTCGCGAGCCACGTCGAGTTGAACTCGACTCGCGTGCGCGACATGTCGATGACCTTGCCGAGCTGCGCACGATACGTCTCCGCGTTCGCCAGAATCTCGTCTCGTGTGAGCGGCTTGCGCGTCTCCGACCGCCCGGTCGGATCGCCGATCATGCCGGTGAAGTCGCCGATGATCACGATGATCTGATGGCCGAGATCCTGAAAGTCCTTCAGCTTCCTCAGCACCACCGTGTGACCAAGATGCAGATCGGGGGCGGTCGGGTCCAGGCCGAGCTTGACCTTGAGGGGCGTCCGGGAGCGGCGGGAGCGCTCGAGCTTCTGGGCGAGCTCGGTCTCCACGATGATGTCAGCGGCACCGCGCCGGATTGTCAGAAGCTGCTCGTCTACCGGGCGGAACTCCGCGACGCTCAAAGCACCCGGGGTTGTATCACACCGGTTTCGAGGGCGCAAGGCAACGGGCGGCTGTATCGGGTGTCGCACCGTATAATGTTCGGGTGATGGCTGTAGCGACGGACCGCTCCTCGGGTCCTTCCAAGCCCCCGCTGTGGCGCCGCCGCTGGTTCCGTCGCGTCCTCATCGGCCTCGGGGGCCTGACCCTCCTCGGCCTCTTGGTCGTGGGGGCCGCCGCGCTCTGGGCCTTCACGATCTTGCCGCGCTCCCTGCCCTCGGTCACCGCGCTCGAGACGCTGCAGCCGATCCAGGGCACCAAGATCTACGACGACAACGACGAGTCGATCACCGAGCTGCACGTAGAGCGCCGGATCCTGGTGCCCCTCGCGCAGATCCCGCAGTCGCTTCGTGACGCGATCCTGGCCACCGAGGATCGTCGGTTCTATTCGCACTGGGGAATCGACCCCATCGGCGTGGCGCGGGCGATCATCCAGAACTACCGCCGCGGACGGATCGTCGAGGGCGGCAGCACGATCACGCAGCAGCTGACGAAGGTGCTCTTTCTCACTCCTGACAAAAGCCTCGAGCGCAAGCTGAAAGAGGCCGTCCTGGCCCTGGAGCTCGAGCGCCGATACTCCAAGGACCGGATCCTCGAGATGTACTTGAACCAGGTGTACTTCGGCCACGGCTCGTACGGCGTCGAGGCGGCGGCGCGGACATATTTCGGCAAAGGGGTGTCCGAGCTGACCGTCCGAGAATCGGCGCTGATCGCCGGCCTGCCGCGTGCGCCCACGAACTACTCGCCGTTCGAGCGCGGCGAAGCGGCGAAGCGTCGCCGCGAGGTCGTGCTGCGCCGGATGGTCGAATTCGGGACCATCAAGGACGAAGAGGCCAAGCGGCTGGCCAAGACGGACCTCGGATTGATTCCGCCCGAGCGGCGTCGCACGACCGGGCAGTACTTCATCGACTACGTCCAGCAGACGCTCGAAGCGAAGTACGGTCCGGACCTGGTCCTCAAGGGCGGACTCAATGTGTACACGACCCTGAACCCGACGATGCAGCTGACGGCCGAGCAATCGCTGCGCGAAGGTCTGAAAGCGCTGCAGGGTCGGACGGGCACGACGCAGGGCAAGCCCGGCGAGTCGCCCGAAGGCGCTGTGGTGACGGTCGAGCCCCAGACGGGCTACGTGAAGGCGATGGTGGGCGGCTCCGACTTCTTCCGCAGCGAGTTCAACCGGGCGGTGCAGGCCAAGCGGCAGCCCGGCTCGGCATTCAAGCCCTTCATCTACATCGCGGCGCTCGAGGCCGGCTTCACGCCCGCCTCGCAGATCGAAGACTCGCCTGTCTCCTTCGCCGTCGGCAAGAACGGCCAGGTCTGGAAGCCGGAGAACTACGACCGCAAGTTCCGCGGCTCCACGACGCTGCAGCAGGCGCTCGAGGAGTCCGTGAACGTGGTGACCGTCAAGCTTCAGGAGCGCATCGGGCTCGCCAAGACGATTCAGGTCGCCCGGCGCCTGGGCGTCTCGAGTCCGCTCGACGTCAACCTGAGCCTGGCGCTCGGCACCTCGGACGTCTCGCTGCTCGAGATGACCTCGGCGTATGGAGCAATCGCCAACCAGGGAGTCTGGATGCCGCCGGTCACGATTCGCTACGTGACCGACGCACAGGGCAAGCTGCTCGAGGAGCACGTGCCCGAAGGGCGAGAAGCGGTCGCACCCGAGACGGCTTACGTGATCACCCAGATGCTGCGCGGCGTCGTCGAGCGCGGGACTGGGCAGGCCGCGAAAGGCCTCGGCCGCCCCGTGGCCGCGAAGACCGGAACCACGAACGACTACTCGAACGCCTGGTTCGTCGGATTCACGCCACGGCTCTCGACCGGCGTCTGGGTCGGCTACGACCGTCCGCGCAGTCTCGGCAAGGACGAGACGGGCTCACGGGTCGCGGTCCCGATCTGGGTCACGTACATGGGCAAGGTGCTCGGCGACAGTCCGAAGGAAGACTTTCCCGTCCCCGACCACGTCATATCGATGCTGGTCGACGAGGATCCGTCGGGCGAGTGCCTGCGCCCCGTGCCGATGGCCTTCGTCAAAGGCACGGAGTCGGGAATGGCCTGCAACGGCGTCGGGCAGCCGCGCGCCCAGCTCGCACCGCCGGCCGCAACGCCTCAGACGCCGGGCTCGACTCCGCCGCTGACGCCGCCGCCTGTCGCGGCTCCCGGTCAGGCGCCCGCGCCCGCCACGCCTTCAGCTCCACCGGCCGCCACACCTACGCCGGCGAATCCGCCTTCGCTCAAGGGCCAGACGCCCTAGCTGCGGGAGCGGGGTAGCGCCGCGCCACCTGCGACCACGCGGCGCCGTCGAAGAGCTCGCGGAACACTGCGCTCAGCTCGGCGATCGGAACCCGGATCTGCTCCATCGAGTCGCGCTCGCGAATCGTCACCCGGTCGTCGGCGCTCTCGCCGCGCTCGGTGTCCCCCACCGTCTGAACGTCGACCGTCACGCAGTACGGCGTGCCGACTTCGTCTTGACGTCGATAGAGCCGCCCGATGGCCGCGGTATCGTCGTAGACGACCCGCCAGTGCCTGGCGAGCGTGCCGCGGATCGCGTGCGCGGCGCGCACGATGTCGTCGCGCTTCTTCAACAGAGGGAGGACCGCCACCTTCAGCGGCGCCAGCTCCGGATGAAGCTTCAGCACCACGCGCTTCTCGCCGCGCACCTCTTCCTCGCGGTAGGCGTCGGCCATGAAGGCCAGGAAGGAGCGGTCCACGCCCGCCGCCGGCTCGACGACGTAAGGCACCACGTGCTCCTTACGTTCGTCGTCGAAGTACGTGAGCGATTTGCCGCTCCACTTCGAATGCTGTTTGAGGTCGAAGTCGGTCCGGTTGGCGATCCCCATCAGCTCGCTCCAGCCGATCGGGAACTTGTACTCGATGTCCACGGTGCGCTTGGCGTAGTGCGCCAGCTCGTCCTTGTCGTGCTCACGAAGGCGCAGGTTGTCGGCCGTCAAGCCGTAGCGCTGGAACCACGCCATGCAGTCCTCGATCCAGCGATCGTGCCAATACTCGTCGGCCGGACGTCCGTCGACGCGATCGTTCGGGTTGACGAAGAACTCGATCTCCATCTGCTCGAACTCGCGCGTCCTGAAGATGAAATTACCGGGCGTGATCTCGTTCCTGAACGAGCGGCCGGCCTGCGCGATCCCGAACGGCAGCTTGAGCCGCATGGACTGCAGCACGTTGTCGAAGTTGACGAACATCGCCTGAGCGGTCTCGGGACGCAGATAGGTGACCGCGGCGTCCTCCTCGACCGGGCCCATGAAGGTCTTGAACATGAGGTTGAACTGGCGCGGCGCCGTGAGCTCGCCCTTGCCGCACGCCGGGCACAGGGTGCGCTGCTGCCCGCAGTGGCCGCACGACTCGCCCGGCGGGATCGTGAACTTGTTACCCTTCGTGGCCGGACAGTAGTGCGTCCACGGCAGCGTATCGACGTGATCGGCGCGGAAGCGGTGCTTACACTCCCGGCAATCGACCATCGGATCGGTAAAGTGCTCGACGTGGCCGCTCGCCTTCCACACGGCCGGGTGCATGAGGATCGCCGCGTCGATCCCGACCATGTCCGCGCGGCTCTGCACGAAGTCGCGCCACCAGACCCGCTTGATGTTGTTCTTGAGCTCCACGCCGAGGGGGCCGTAATCCCAGACAGAGCCCGTGCCGCCGTAGATCTCGCTCGACTGGAAGACGAAGCCTCGGCGCTTCGACAGCGAGACGAGGACGTCCATGTTGATGACCATAAGTCTCTAGATATTAGCCTGGCCTGGCAACCGCGCGGGCGCCAGGGGTCGGAGACAGCCGCTCGAGGTCGCGCTGGAACTTGGTCGAGCGTGTCGGATGGCCGATGAGTCGAGTGACCTGCGATTCGAGGAGCGCGGCGATCTCCGTCTCGATCCGGTCGAGCGGGAGCGCGAACGCCTCGTCCCAGGACACCGACCGCAGACGCTCGAAGGCGCCGATGGCCGCCGGCGAAATGGCCGCGGCGTCCGCGCCGGGTCGCGTGCAGGCCTCGCAGGTCAGGCCGCCGTCGCCCAGGGCCGGGCGTGGAAATGGATAGGCCCGCCCGCACTCGACGCATGCATCGAGCCGCGGTCGATGGCCGAGCGCCTCGACGCATCGCACGCCGAAGGCGATCGCCGCGCGCGCCGGCGGCCGCGAGCCCTCGAGCGCGCGCAGCCCGCGGACCAGGAGGCCGAAGAGCGCGACGTGGCGGTCGCGCTCGGCGGTCAGACGGGCCACGCATTCGATCATCCACGCCGCCTGTGCCAGTCGATCCAGGTCCTCGCGCACGCGGTCGAAGGGGCGCGTGATGTCGAAGTGGTCCACTCGGACCAGCTCGCTGCGGCCGGTGTCGAAGAAGACCAGCTCGCCGAGGGTGCAGAGCTCGAGCGCGCTGCCGAAGCGCGAGCGCATCCGCCTAGCCGACTTGGCCACGCCGCGGATCTTGCCGAAGTCGCGCGAGTAGAACGTGACGATGCGGTCGCTCTCCCCCAGTGGGAACGAGCCGATCACGACCGCGGCGGTCTTGCCGAGCATCAGGACGTCAGCAGGAACCCGAACTCGCGGAGCGCCCGCTCGTCCCGGCGCCAGTGCCGGCGCACCTCCACGGTCGACTGGAGGAACACCTTGATTCCGAAGAACGCCTCGAGATCGCGCCGGGCCGCGGTGCCGATCTGTTTGAGCATGGCGCCGCCCTTGCCGATGAGGATCCCCTTCTGCGACTCCTGCTCGACGAACACGGTCGCCCGTATGTACAGGCACGCCGGATTCTCGCGCTCCGTGAGCTCCTCGACTCGCACGGCGACCGCGTACGGCACCTCCTGCCGCGTGAGATTGAAGATCTTCTCGCGGATCATCTCGGCCACGTAGAAGGTCTCCGGCTGATCGCTGGTCGCGTCGGCCGGGAAGAACGGCGGATGCTCGGGGAGCCTCGCGACGATCATCTCCAGAAGCTTAGCGCAGTAGGTTCCGGCCATGGCCGAAACGGGAACGATCTCCGAGAACGCGTGGGCCCGGCGCCACGTCTCGATCAGCGGCAGCATCCGGCTCTTGGGCCGAACACGGTCGATCTTGTTCAACACGCAAAAGACCGGGCCCGTGTAGGCGCGCAGCGGCTCGAGCACGATCGCGTCGGGGCCGTTCCCGCTGGAGGCATCGACGATCAGACAGACCAGGTCGACGTCCTCCACGGAGCGATGCGCGGTCTTCAGCATGAAGTCGCCCAGCTTGCCGTCGGCCCGAAACAGACCCGGCGTGTCGACGAAGACGATCTGAGCGTCCGGAAGATTCTTGATGCCGGTGATACGGTTCCGCGTCGTTTGCGGCCGCGGTGAGACGATCGACAGCTTTTCGCCCACCAGGCGGTTCAGCAGCGTCGATTTGCCGGCGTTGGGCCGCCCGATCAACGACACGAAGCCCGCTCGGCCGCTCACTGGATCATGCCCGCGAGCGCATCGCAGACCGCCGACGGTGCGGGACTGCGACGGTCTTCGACGCCCGGCGCTCCGGATGCGGCGCCTGCTCGGACGCGTCGAGCAGACCGCTCCACAGACGAGCCGGAAGCCGGCGTTGTCCGGACGACAGGATCTGGCGCTCTCGTTCGTGCATCAAGCGCGCCTCGACCGGGTCGCGATCGTCGTAGCCGATCAGGTGCAGTACGCCGTGCGTGACGAGCAGGTCGAGCTCTGTTGTCAGCGGCACCCCGACGCGGCGAGCCTGGCGCCGCGCGGTGTCGGCCGAGATGACGATCTGACCGACCAGCGGGCTCGGCCCCGGAGCTTCGAGCGGATACGCCAGAACGTCCGTACACCGATCGATGCCACGATGAAGTCGATTCAACCGCTTGATGGCCACGTCGTCCACGACCAGCACATCGACGTGGCCGGCTCGGCGGCCCACCGCCGCCAGCGCGCGCTCCGCGGACCGCGCCAGCCGCGTCCGGGAGACCGGGACGCGACGCTGACTGTTCGTGACCGCCGTCGCCATCAGGGTGCGAGAGCCGCCATCAGGATGCGGACGACTGTGTCGGCGCCGAGCCGCGCTCGCCCTTGCGGGCGTCGTGTGCGTCGTAGGCGCGGACGATCGCCGACACGAGCTGGTGTCGGACCACGTCGCCGTCGTCGAAGAAGACGAAGCGGATGCCCGGAACGCCGCGGAGCACCGACTGCACCTCGATGAGCCCGGACCCACGCGATGCCGGCAGGTCAACCTGGGTCACGTCGCCGGTGATCACCATCTTCGAGTTGAATCCCAGGCGCGTGAGGAACATCTTCATCTGCTCGGCCGTGCTGTTCTGCGCCTCGTCGAGGATGATGAACGAGTCGTTCAGCGTACGGCCGCGCATGTAGGCGAGCGGAGCGATCTCGATCGCGCCCTTCTCCATGAAGTTGGTGACTCGCTCAGTCTCGAGCATGTCGTAGAGCGCGTCGTAGAGCGGCCGCAGGTACGGATGGATCTTCTCGTAGAGATCGCCGGGCAGGAAGCCCAGCCGCTCGCCGGCCTCGACCGCCGGGCGCGTCAGGACGATGCGCGCGACCTCGCGCTTCATCAGCGCGGCGACCGCCATGGCCACCGCCAGGAACGACTTGCCCGTCCCGGCCGGGCCGATCGCGAACACCATGTCGTGATTGCGGATCGCATCGACGTACCGCTTCTGGTTCACCGACTTGGGCGCGACCCACTTCTTGCGCGACGGCACCGCGATGGCGTCGGCGAACACGCTCTTGAGGTCCGCCTGGTCGTCGTCGGACAGCATCCGGAGCGCCGCGCGGACCTCCCCCGCCCGGAGCGGCGTGCCGGCCCGTACCAGCTCCGCCAGCTGGACCAGCGCGCGCTCGGCCTTCTTCACCTGCCGCTCGTCGCCCTTCAGCATGATGTCGTGGCCCCGGGCGACGATGCGAATGTCGAGCTCCGACTCCAGCGTCTTGAGATGGTCGTCGTTGCGGCCGAGGAGCGGGAGCAGGTCTAGGTCGTGGGCCAGCGAGATCCGGCGCGTGATCGCTGCGGCTTCGTTCAACTCCTGGATTCCTTCCTCGAGTCTTCACTCGGCAAATCGAGCTTGAGGTGCAGCTCCTTCAGCCGTTCCAGCGGCACAGGCGCCGGCGCACCCATCAGGAGATCCTGGGCCTGCTGGTTCATCGGGAACGCGATGACCTCGCGGATGTTGGTCTCGCCCGCCAGCAGCATCACGATGCGGTCGATGCCCGGCGCCGAGCCGCCGTGGGGCGGCGCGCCGTAGCGGAACGCGTTCAGCATGCCGCCGAACCGCGCCTCGACGTCCGCTCGCGTGTATCCGGCTATGGCGAACGCCTTGAACATGATGTCCGGCCGATGGTTGCGGATTGCGCCGCTCGAGAGCTCGACGCCGTTGCAGACGATATCGTACTGGTAGGCCTTGATCGTCAGCGGATCGTTGCGCTCGAGCGCCTCGAGGCCGCCCTGCGGCATCGAGAACGGATTGTGGCTGAACTCGATCTTCTTGGTGTCCTCGTTCAGCTCGTACATCGGAAAGTCCGTCACCCAGCAGAGCCGGAACGCGTTGGCCTCGATGAGCCCGAGCTCCTCGCCGAGCCTCGCCCGCACGCGGCCGGCGAATTTCTCGGCGGCGGCCTTCTTGTCGCAGACGAAGAACACCGCGTCGCCCTCGCGGGCGCTGGTCGCGGCGACGAGCCGGCCCAGCCGGTCGCCGTCGAGGAACTTCGCCAGCGGCCCCTTGGCCCCGCCGTCGCCCAGCACGACGTAGCCGAGACCAGGAGCCCCCTGCTCACGCGCCCACTGGCCGAGCTTGTCGAAGAAGCTTCGCGGCTGCCTCGACGCGCCCGTCGCCGGCAGCGCGCGGACCACCGCGCCGCCTTCGATGGCCGTGGCGAAGGCTGCGAAGCCCGAGCCGCGGAAGACGTCGGTGACGTCGGCGATCAGCAGCGGGTTGCGAAGATCGGGCTTGTCGCTCCCGTACTTCGTCATCGCCTCGTCGAACGGGATGCGCGGGAACGGTCCCGGCGTCACGGCGGCACCGGCGCCGAACTCCTCGAACACGCCGCCGAGGACCGGCTCGATCGTCGCGAAGACGTCGTCCTGCGTGACGAAGGCCATCTCGAAATCCAGCTGATAGAACTCGCCCGGCGAGCGGTCGGCGCGGCCGTCCTCGTCGCGGAAGCACGGCGCGATCTGGAAGTAGCGATCGAACCCGGCTGTCATCAAGAGCTGCTTGAACTGCTGCGGCGCCTGCGGGAGCGCGTAGAACGTTCCGGGGTGAACGCGGCTCGGGACTAGGTAATCGCGCGCGCCCTCGGGGGAGCTCGAGGTCAGGATCGGCGTCTGGAACTCGGTGAAGCCCGCTTCGATCATGCGCCGGCGGATCGACGCGATGACGCGGCTCCGGAGCACGATGTTGCGATGGAGCTTCTCGCGCCGGAGATCGAGGAAGCGGTAGCGCAGCCGCGTCTCTTCGGGAAACTCCGCGTCGCTGTTGACCTGCAGCGGGAGCGGATCGGCCACGGACTGCACGACCAGCTCCGCGGCCGCCAGCTCGATCTCGCCGGTTGCGAGCTTCGGGTTGACGGCGGCCGGCGCCCGCGGGACGACCTTGCCGCCCACGGTGATCACGCTCTCGAGACGGAGCGCCTCCGCGGCCTTGAAGAGGGGGCTCGAGCTGTCCAGCACGCACTGGGTGATCCCGTAGTGGTCGCGGAGATCCACGAAGAGCAGGTTGCCGTGGTCACGCTTGCGGTGGACCCAGCCCGAGAGACGGACGGTCTGGCCGACGTGCTCCCGCCTGAGCTCGCCGCAGGTGTGAGTCCTGAGGCTAGCCATCGGCGCCACCCCCGCCCGCGGCGCGTCGCGCCAGCGGCTTGATCTCCTGTGTCGACACGTCCGGTCGAAACACGGCGTAGGAGCCGAAGCCCTCCCCGGCGAGGTCGTCGAGCTGCTTGGCCAGATTCTTCCGCTTGAGGGTGAGCGACACGACGCGATCCCCGGTCCTGAGCCGTCCGGCGGAAGCGGCGACGTCGTCCATCGGATCGTCGCGATCGAAGAGGAACGCGATCCGCTCGCGCGCCGGTGCGGCGCCGCCGCTGCGCTCCTCGAGGATCGACACGACTCGCTCGAAGCCGATCGAGAAGCCGCAGGCCGGCACGTCGTGACCGAGCAGCCGGCCGACCATGCGATCGTAGCGGCCGCCGCCGGCGATCGCGGACGTGCCGCCGCCGTGGAGCGCCTCGAAGATCGGCCCCGTGTAGTACCCCATCCCGCGGACGAGGCTCGGATCGAATTCCAGTGTGGCGCGGTCGCCGGCCTCGCGCGCGACGGCCTTCGCGATCGTGCGCAAGCCCTCGACAGCCGGAGCGGCTTCGGGAACGATCCGCGCCAGTCGCTCGAGCCGCGTGTCCTGCAAGCCGCCGTCATCGGACAGCAACAGCTCGAACAGCTTGCCGATGGCGCCCTCGTTGAAGCCGGCCTCGCGCAGCTCGCGCTCCACGCCGTCACGCCCGATCTTGTCGAGCTTGTCCAGAATCACAAAAAACTCGCCGTGGCGGGCGAAGTCGACACCGCAATGCGTCGCCATCGCGGAGAGGACGCGCCGATCGTTGATGCGGATCTTCGGCGGCTCGAGGCCGAGCGCGATCAGCGCCGACGCGGTCGCGAGGATGAGCTCGATCTCGGCGATCTCGGAGGCGACGCCGAGGATGTCGATGTCGCACTGGATGAACTGCCGGAAGCGACCCTTCTGGGGCCGCTCCGCCCGCCACACGGGGCCGATCTGGATCGCCTTGAACGGATCCGGCAAGGTGGCCCGATTGTGAGCG
>Ga0209382_10001066_pt1 | contig 44106 bp, 42 predicted proteins | sample SoiMetdeltSBSDD5_FD_187599 | JGI IMG/M metagenome (GOLD analysis project Ga0209382, IMG submission 187599) | Bulk soil microbial communities from a Populus tree surrounding site in Tennessee, USA - Soil MetaG P. deltoides SBSDD5 (SPAdes) (version 2) | ecosystem: Environmental > Terrestrial >... | reverse complement strand
GCTAGCGGAAATGCAGGCGTAGCCGCTGCACGGAATAGACGCAGTACGCACGAAGGAACCCACCGCGGCGGCGCAGCGACAGGTCCCTTCTAGCACCTTCCCCCTACAATGGGGCAGGCATGTTTTTTCGCGCGCGGTGGATGCGGGGCTCGCCCGGCCGGGAGAGGAAGCTCGCGCCCACCGAATCGTAGGGCGGATTAGGGCGAAGCCCGTAATCCGCCATCTTGGCGTCACTCGGCGGATTACGGCTATCGCCTAATCCGCCCTACACCGCCAGGTTCACGGTGACGTTCTTGCGCTGGGTGAAGCTGTCGAGCATGCCTTCCAGCGAGAACTCGCGGCCGATGCCGGACTGCTTGATGCCGCCGTAGGAGTGGCCGGGGGACTGGCCCAGCCCCTGGTTCACCTGCACCCAGCCCGCCTCGATGGCGTGGGCGGCACGCAAGGCCCGGCCGATGTCGCGTGTCCACACGTAGGCGGCGAGGCCGTAGTGGGTGTCGTTGGCCATGCGGATCGCCTCCGCCTCGTCGGTCCAGCGGATCGCCACCAGCACGGGGCCGAAGATCTCCTCGCGGGCGAGGCGCCAGTCGTTGGCGGCGTTGGCGAACACGGTGGGGATGGCGTAGTAGCCCTGCGACAGCGGCCCCTCCTTGGGCGGCAGGCCGCCGAACAGAAGCTTGGCGCCCGGCTGCCTCAGGCCCTCCTCGACGTAGCCGCACACCTTGCCGAACTGTTTGGCGTTGATGATGGCGCCGATGTCGGAGGTCTCGTCCAGGGGGTTGCCGATTGCGAGCTTCTGGGTCTTCGCGGCGAGCTTGCCCAGGAAGTCGTCGAAGATGTCCGCGTGCAGGAAGAGGCGGGAGCCCGCGGTGCACGACTGGCTCTGGCGCGTGAAGCGCATGCCGGCGATGATGCCGTCCACCACCCAGTCCTCGTTGGCGTCGGGATAGACGATGGAGGGGCTCTTGCCGCCCAGCTCCAGGGACACGGGCACGATGCGGTCGGCCGCGGCGCGCATGATGAGCCTGCCGACCTCGGTGGAGCCGGTGAAGGAGAGCTTGCGCACGCCGGAATGGGCGGAGAGCGCGGCACCCGCCTCCTCGCCGTAGCCGGTGACGACGTTGAGCACGCCCTTGGGCAGGAATTCGCTGGCGATGCGCGCCACCCACAGCACGCCGAGCGGCGCATCCTCGGCCGCCTTGAGGACCAGCGTGTTGCCGGCGACCAGCGCCGGCGCGACCTTCAGGCAGCCGAGCAGCACGGGCGCGTTCCACGGGATGATGGCGCCGACCACGCCGATGGGCTCGCGCCGCGTATAGGAGAGGACGTGCTCGCCGAACGGGATGGTCTCGCCCTTCAATTCGCTGGCGAGGCCGCCGAAGTAGCGCAGGATGTCGGCGGAGAGTCTCGCCTCACCACGCGCCTGGGTGCGGATGGCGTTGCCGGTCTCCTCGGCGATGATGCGCGCCAGCTCCTCCACCCGCGCCTCCACGGCGTCGGCGATCTTCTGCAGGATGCGCCCGCGCTCGCGCGGGGGCACCTTGCTCCAGGCGGGGAAGGCCGTGGCGGCCGCCTTGACGGCGCGGTCGATATCCTGAGGTCCGCCACGCGGCACGCTGGCGACGGTCTGGCGCGTGCCCGGCGCCTCGATGGCGATGGTGCCGCCCGCGGCCGCATCCACCCACGCCCCGTCGATCAGATGCGGCACGTACCTGCCCGCCGCCCCCGCCTCCGCCTTGCTCACCGCCACTGCCATCTCCTGGTCCTCCTTTTTGTCGAGCCGCACTTGCCGGCGAGTTTACTGCAGGACGGCCGAGCGGAGTAGGGCGGATTAGGGCGAAGCCCGTAATCCGCCGTCTTTGCCGCGTCTGGGGTGCATCGGCGGATTACGCGCTATCGCGCTAATCCGCCCTACGTCCTACTCCCTCGCCGCGCTCGCCGAACGTTCCGTCGATGGCGTCCCAGTCGGTCGGGTCGAAACCCGTCGTCATGTCGCGGTGAAACGACGAGAACGGCCAATCCTCGACATTCGCAACGAGGCCGTGCTTGACCGGGTTGAAATAGCAGTAGTGGACGTGACGCATGTAGTCCTTCTCATTGCGGATCAGGTGCTCCCAATAGCGGCGCTGCCAGATGGCGCGCTCGTTCCTCGCTTTGTGCACCTCGGTGCGGGATTCAATGGCCGGCAGCGCCTTGGAAAAGTGCGCCTTGATCAGCCGCCACCGCGTCGGGAAATCGGTGTCCTCCGGCGGCAGCGTCCAGATCGCGTGCATATGGTCGGGGAGCACCACCCACGCATTGATGTCGAACGGCCGCCGCCACTTCACCTTCGCCACCGCGTCGCGCAGCGCATCGATGTGCTCCGTCAGCAGCCGGCTGCGCCGATCCTCCAGGTTGACGGTGAAGAACCAGCACCCACCTTCGACGAACACGCGTCGGTAGTTCGGCATGGCGTGATCCAGGCGGAATATCGTAGGGCGGATTAGGCGCCAGCCGTAATCCGCCGTCAACATCATAATGGGGGCAAACGGCGGATTACGGGCTGCGCCCTAATCCGCCCTACGCGTCAGAGCATGGCATCGGCCAGCTCCGCCATCGTCCCGACCGTGATATCGGGCTGGTACGGTGTGCGCTCGAACGGGCGCTCTCGCCGGTTGACGAAGGCCGTTCTCATCCCGGCCGCCTTCGCGCCGATCACGTCGAACGCATGGTTGGCGACGAACAGGATCTGGTCCATGCGGAGCCCCAGGATCTCCGCGGCTTTGGTGTAGGTCGCTACGTGCGGCTTGAAGGCGTTCGCCTCCGCCACCGAGATGACCCGGTCGAAAGGCACCTTGTGATGTTGCTTCGCGGTCTCCAGCATGTCGGGATCGCCGTTCGACAGCACCACGAGCCGGTATCTCGTCTGCAGCCTCGCAAGCGCCGCGGGCACCTCCGGGAAGCATTCGAGCTTCTCGATCTCCGAGACCAGGCCGCGAACCTCGTCATCCGTGTAGGAGATGCCGCAGCGATCCAGGACATGGCACACCGCCCGGAAGCCGATCTCGCGATACGGCGTGTGCTCCTTATGAAGGAGGGCGTCGATCATCGAGCTTTCGAAGTGGGTCCGGCGCCACCAGGTTACGAACGAGCCCGGATTGCCCTTCCACCCCTTTGCCTCCAGGTAAGGCGCGGCGATCCTGGTCAGCCCGCCCTGCATGTCCACGACCGTGCCGTACTGGTCGAACATGCACACCTTGATCGTGCTTTTCAGAGTCTGGATATCGGCCACCGTCGGCGTTCCTCGAGGACGTAGGGCGGATTAGGCGTCAGCCGTAATCCGCCGTCAACGCCATAGTGGGGTGTGAGCGGCGGATTACGGGCTGCGCCCTAATCCGCCCTACGCCTACTCCGTCCACGGCACGCCGCCGGCGTAGGTGCGGTAGCTCACCGCGGCGAGCCAGCCCGCATCCACGGGCAACAGCACGCCCGTGATGGCCCTGGCCTGATCGGAGGCGAGGAAGGCGATGGCGGCGGCGATGTCGGCGGGCTCCGGCAGATAGGGCAGGGCGTGCACCGCCATCATCTTGCCCATGTCGCGCTCGCCGGAAGCCACCTTGGCGCGCAAGGGCGGCGTCATCACGTAGGTGGGCCCCACGCTGTTGACGCGGATACCGTGGCGGCCGAGCTCGCAGGCGAGGAGCTGGGTCAGGCGCTCGATGGCGGCCTTGCCCATGTTGTAGGCCGGGATCGGCAGCGGCAGCCGGCTGTTGATCGAGCCGATGGTGACGATGGCCCCGGCCTTGCGCGGGATCATCTGGCGGGCGAACGCGCGACAGCAGTGGACGGTGCCGTTGTAGTTCACCTGCCACATGCGGTCGTGCGCGGCCATGTCCATCTCCAGGACGGACTCCGGCTTGGGGATGAGGCCGGCACAGGTGACGAGGATGCCGGCCGGCCCGAGATCCGCCTCGATCCTGGCGGCCACGGCGTCAACCGCCTGCGCATCGGCAACATCGCAGGCATAGAAGCGCGCCGCGCCGCCCATCGACGCTGCCACCGCCTCGCCGGCAGCCACGCTCTGGTCGACTATGGCGATGCTGCGGCCGCCGGCGGCGAGCCGCCGCGCCGTGGCCTCGCCGATGCCGCTCGCTCCGCCGGTTATCACTGCGACTGTGCTCGACATGGGTAAAACGTCTCCTCCTTCGATCGACCGGGGTCCGAATGCAGGTCCTGCGCGCCAGAATGATGGCAAGTCCCTCGCCCGTCGATAGATACGTTGAGGGTCTCGCAAGCGCACAACGCCGCCTGCGCCCTAATCGGGCCACTGTGAGCGTCCAGCGTTGCCCGGCAGCTCATCTCAATGCTGCGCAATCATCCAGTCCCCAGGGGGAGACACTACATGCTCGAGAAGCTCAGAGTGTTGGCTCTGCTCGCTCCGTTCGCGCTCGCCGCACCGGTGAGCGCGCAGGACGTGGCCACGTCGAAATGGGGCCCCAACGACGAGATCGGCGCGGCCAACTACATCACGCCGGAGCTCGTCGTGAAGGCGGCCCAGCTCGTCAAGCTCGGCAAGACCTACCACCTCGGCATCGAGACCAACGCCAAGACCCCGGCCTTCCCGCCGCGCTCCTTCAAGCTCACGATCGTGCAGCCGGGCCAGGCCGGCATCCCCGGGCTGGGCCCGAACAAGACGACCTACAACGACGACATCATCGACGGCTGGGTCGGCATCGGCAGCCAGCTCGACGGTCTCGGCCACATCGGCGTCGAGTACGTCTACTACAACCGCAACAAGGGCGCCGATTTCGCGGATGCAACGGGGCTCAAGAAGCTCGGCATCGAGAAGGTCCCGCCCCTGGTGGCGCGCGGCGTGCTGCTCGACATGGCCGCGCACCTCGGCACCGACGTCGTCAAGGAGGGAACCGCCTTCAACAGCAAGGAGATCGAGGCCGTCGCCAGGAAGCAGGGCGTGGAGATCCGCCAGGGCGACGTGGTGATCTTCCATACCGGCTGGGTCAGCCTGATCGGCAAGGACGACAAGCGCTACAACACCGGCGAGCCGGGCCTCGGCGTCGACGGCGCCAGGTACCTCGTCGGCAAGGGCGTGGTCGCCGTCGGCGCCGACAACTGGGGCCTCGAGGTGCTCCCCTTCGAGGGCAAGACGATCTTCGAGGTGCACCAGATCCTGCTGGCCCACAACGGCACCTACATCCTGGAGAATATGAACACGGCGGCCCTCGCCGCCGACAAGGGCTACGAGTTCCTGTTCGTCCTGGGTGCCCCGCGCATCACCGGCGCGGTGCAGGCCATCATCAACCCGATCGCCATCCGGTGAGGCGCTCGGCCCAACCCGAACGTTCGGCCACGCGCCCGTGGGTTGGCGCTCCAAACAACCCGAGGTGAAGACCCCGGCTCCGCGCGCCCGAACTTGATCCGATCAAGTCCGGACGCTCCGGCCGGGGACGCAAGGGGGAAGCCTCGTCGCATGCGTTCCCGGAAACCGAGGCCCCGACCGCCAGGTCGGGGTAGAGGTTATCCGGGATCTTCCCCGGCCCGTTTCGAGAGCTACTCCCCCGCGCGGCGCGGGCCCGGCGGCGGATGCGCGGCGGCGGCCAGCTCGTCGGCGTAGAGCCGCTGCCAGGCATCCGTCGCGGCGCTGACGAGATAGCCGCTGCGGGCGCCGCGGTAGACCTCGGCGTCCGTGACGCCGGGCGGCAGGACGCCCTCCTCGCCGAGGGCGCGGGCGGCCGCGAGAAGGCGCCGGCGCGTGCGGGTGATCATGATGTCCGACGGCGCCAGGTGCTCCCATTCGTGGTCGACGATTGGGCCCATGCTCTCGGTGATCGCCTGGTCCTGCAGGTGGATGCCGTCGATGCCCGTGTAGATCGCGTTCGAGCGCTGGGCCTCGCGGTCGATCAGCCAGTCGTTGCCCGGATGCGCCGCCATGCGCCAGCGCCCCAGCCAGTCGGTGCTGTTGGGAAGGAGCCTGTTGCCGCGGCTCGTGCCGCCCACCGGCGTGCCGTCCTTGTAGGCGGGCTGCCCCAGCGTCATGGACGACCTGCTCTTCCCCCACCAGAAATAGACGTACATGGTGTGCTCGTCGTCGAGCGGCACCCAGGCGCGCGCGTGCATGTGGCTCTTGAACTCGCCGTTCGGCGCCTGCGTCCAGAACGGAAACAGGAAGTTGGCGAAGCGCCAGTACATCTGGCCCGGCCCGCAGCCCCGATAGCCCGCATACTGCGTGCCCCACGGCGCGTCGCCGAAATGATACTGCGGGTGGCGGCTGACCACGGTGTAGCGCAACGGCTCGTCCTCCGCCAGCTCCTCGATGTCCACGTGGCCGGCGTGGAGGAAGCCGAAATGCGAGGTGTCGATCTCGCCCTCCAGCGCCTGCAGCCAGTTGCACGCGCGCATGACGAAGCCGACACGGATCTCGTCCTCGGGAAGGTCGAGCACCTCGAAGGCCGGCAGCGCCGGGGCTGCGCGCGAGCCCATGTAGACCCAGACGGCGCCGCCGCGCTCCACGGCGGGGTAGGCCCTGGCCCTGACCTTGTGCTTGAAGTCCTGGTGCGGCGGCACGCTCGGCATGTCCACGCAGTTGCCGGCCACGTCGAACTTCCAGCCGTGGTAGACGCAGCGCAGCCCGCCCTCCTCGTTGCGCCCGAGGAACAGGGAGGCGCCGCGGTGCGGGCAGCGATGGTCCATCACCCCCACCCGGCCCGCGCTGTCGCGGAACGCGATCAGCTTCTCGCCCAGGAGCTTGAGGCGCACCGGCGCTCCGTCGCGCTCGAGCTCGGAGGAGAGCGCCGCCGGAATCCAGTAGCAGCGCATCAGCTCGCCCATGACCGTTCCGGGCCCGACGCGCGTGAGCTCGGTGCCTTCTCTGGCCGTCGTCATCCGATCCTCCCCGATCCTGCGCTGCGGGCCTGCACCGCGGCAGTCGTCGCCGCCGAGGCTAGCACACCGGGGCCGGCGCCTCACGCCTGTCCGCTGTGCGGCGAGTGGCGGGCGCAACCAAAGGCGGCGCCCGTGCGTTGAGCCCGCGGGCCGCAAGTCCGGCGTCCGGCGGGACCTGGCCCGGCATGCGGCCCATCAGGGAGAATTCTATGGCGTTTGCGACGGGCGTGCGCGCAGTCACCTTGGCGCTGGCCCTCGGGGTCGCCGGAGCTGCGGCCGCGCAGGCTCCGCAGGCACCCGCCGGGGAGCAGGCGGCGCCGGTGCCCGGCCAGATCGTGACGCAGCCGCCCGAGACCATCCTCGCCAGGGACTTTCTGGGCCAGGCCGTGCTGGCGCCCGACAACTCCAGGCTCGGCGTGGTCACCGATCTGGTGCTCGCCAGGGACGGCCGGAGGGTCGAGGGCGTCGTCGTCGCCATCGGCGGCTTCCTCGGCATCGGCGAGCGCAACATCGCGCTCATGATGGACCGGCTGACGGTCACGCCCGCCCCCGACGGGGGCCTCAAGCTCGTCACTGACATGGCGCAGGAGGAGCTGGCGCGGGCTCCGACCTTCAAGCCGCGCAGGGAGTCCGAGGCCGAGCGCTCCAAGACACCCGAGCCGGGCGACGACCCCCGACGGTAGGCGGATGGGGTGCAGGTGCATCGGGCAGCGCCCCGCCCCGACCCGAGTGTGAGGCGCAACCCAGCAGGCGATGGGCGTCTGATCCCCGCTCCAGCGGAATGCCTCTGCCGCTGCGCCAGAGGGTCGCCTGAGCCCTAGTCGGGCTCGGTTGGGGGGGAAGCCATCCAAGCAGACCTGCCGCTCCTGGGCCTCCCAGGCCGTCTACGCGCGATTCCCGAGATGACACACGCGGATGGCTCGAGGCGACGTACAACCGGGGCAAACCGGGGTCGGACCCCTGGAGACCGAGGTCAGACCCTCGCCGCGAGCGCAGCAGCTGAACCTCGAACGCCGAGGCGAGGGGTCTGACCCCGCCGCCCCGGCCGCCTCAGAACTCCATGTCCAGTTCCTCGAGCTCCATCGGTTCGGCCTTGGCGGCCGCGCTCCACTCGCCCATGGCGGGCCAGTTGAGGATCGTGCGGGTGTAGGCGGCGCACTCGCGGCTGAGCCCGACATCGTAGGTGAGGAAGCGGGTGGCGACCGGGGCGTACATGGCGTCGGCCATGGTGAGGCTGGCGCCGAACAGGTAGGGCCCGCCGTAGGCCGCGAGGCACTGGCTCCAGATCGTCATGATACGGTCGATGTCGGCCTGCGCGCCGGCCCACACCTTGAAGCCCGGGTGGTGCGCCTTCAGGTTCATCGGCAGGGCCGACCGCAGATTGTAGAAGCCGGAATGCATCTCGCCGCAGACCGACCGGCAATGCGCCCGCTTGCTGCGCTCGGAGGGCAGGAGCCCCGCCTGCGGCTTCACCTCGGCGAGATACTCGCCGATGGCGAGCGTGTCCCAGACCTCGACGCCGTCGTGTGTCAGGCACGGCACCAGGAACGACGGCGACAGCTGCAGGAGCTCCGCGCGTGCGGCGGGGTCGTCGAAGGGGACGACCTCCTCGACAACCTCGAGACCTGCGAGCCGGCACATCAGCCATCCGCGCAGGCACCAGGACGAATAGTTCTTGCTGGAGATCGTGAGCAGCGTTTCGGGCATCCGGCCATCGCGTGGTGTGGAAGTTGCATCGCTCCCCGGCGCACGGTGCAACTTCCATTCCATTGCCAGGCACAGCCGGAAACCGCATGCTCTACCTCGCCTATCAGACGCACGCCGACATCATGCTGCCGGTGCGCGCCTGGGCCGAGGCCGGCTTGCGCGCGCTCACGCCGTGGACCAACGGGGACGGCCGCACGCCGCTGCGCAACCTGACCGCGGCCTACGAGCTCCTCGCCCGTGCCAGGCTCACCCATGTGCGCCCCGCCTATGGCATCGATGCGGTGCGGGTCGGCAACCGCGAGGTCGCCGTAACCGAGGAGGCGCTGGCCGCGACGCCGTTCGGGATGCTCTTGCACTTCAGGAAGGACATGGCGGCGCATCAGCCGCGGGTGCTGGTGGTGGCGCCCCTGTCCGGGCACTTCGCCACGCTTCTGCGCAGCCTCGTGCGCACCATGCTGCCGGAGCACGACGTCTGCATCACGGACTGGCACAATGCCCGCGACATCGGCACCGCCGAAGGCCGCTTCGGTTTCGACGAGTACATCGCCCACCTCATCGAGTGGCTGGAGCGGATGGGCCCGGGCACGCACGTCGTCGCCGTATGCCAGCCGTGCGTCCAGGTGCTGGCCGCTGCCGCCGTCATGGCCGAGGCCAGGAGCCCGGCGCAGCCGCGCAGCATGACGTTGATGGCCGGGCCCGTCGATGTCCGCATCAACCCCACCAGGGTCAACGAGCTGGCGACCAGCCGGCCGATCGACTGGTTCGAGCAGAACCTGATTGCCACCGTGCCCGGGCGGTTCGCCGGCACCGGGCGGAAGGTCTATCCGGGCTTCGTGCAGCTCGCCGCCTTCATGTCGATGAACATCGAGCGCCACCGGCGCGCGCATCTGGAGCTCTACGAGGCCCTCGCCAAAGGCGATGCGCGCAAGGTCGCCGCGACGAGGGCGTTCTACGACGAGTACTTCGCGGTCCTCGATCTGACCGCGGAGTTCTACCTGGAGACCGTGGCGATCGTGTTCCAGGAGGCGCTGCTGGCCCAGCGCCGCCTGACCTGGCGCGGCAGGCGTGTGGACCTGGCGGCCATCCACCGCACCGCGCTCCTCACGGTGGAGGGCGAGCACGACGACATCTGTGCGCTCGGGCAGACGGCCGCGGCGCACGACCTCTGTGCGCGCCTCAAGCCCTACATGAAGCGCCATCACATGCAGGCCGGCGTCGGCCACTATGGGGTGTTCAGCGGCAGGCGCTGGGAGCAGCAGGTCTACCCCGCCGTGCGCAATGTGATACTCGCCAACGAATAGGGATCGGGGATCAGGGATTGGGCTTTGGGAGAGTGTCCCGGCCACCCGAAAGCTGACCCCAATCCCCAAGGCCTAATCCCTAGTCCCTGGTCCCTAATCCTGAAACGGGTCTGGTCAGTCGCCAGCGGAACGGTAAGAATAGGGACGGGGCTGCCATCGATTGTCGTCAGCTGCGTTGCAACACGCTTGCCTTCAGTGCCAGGAGCCGACCGATGCGGTCCGGTGCTCACACTTTGAAAGCCACCATGAACCTTTGTTCACGCCACAGCGACGTAAGGGGTGCTGGGCGATCGATCGGGCCCGTTCAATGAACCGAGCGACCGACGATGCCGAGCTCATCCGGCGCATTGCCGCCGGGGACGAGACTGCGCTGCGCGGGCTGTTCGCCCGCCATCAGAGCAGAGTCTACCGCTTCATTCTGCGCCTCGTCGGGAACACGGCGATCGCGGAAGAGGTGACCAACGAGGTGTTCTTGGAGGTGTGGCGCAATGCCGCGAAATTCGAGGGATCATCGGCGGCGGCGACCTGGATGTTGTCGATCGCCCACCACCGGGCCGTCAGCTATCTGCGCAAGCGGCGCGAGGAGGGATGGGACGAGGATGCTGCCGGCTCGCTCCGGGACGGGGGAGACGATCCGGAGGTGGCGGCGCAGAAATCCGACAAGGGTGCAATCCTGCGGGCTTGCCTGGACAAGCTCTCGCCCGAGCACAAGGCGATCGTCGATCTCGTCTACTACCACGAGCTCTCGGTCGCCGAGGCCAGCGAGGTCCTGCAAATCCCAGAGAACACAGTGAAAACGAGGATGTTTTACGCCCGCAAGCGGCTCTCCGAGCTGCTGCAAGCCGCGGGCGTCGATCGAGGCTGGCCATGACCGAACTTACGACAGAAGAGATGGAGCGGGCGGAGATCGAGATGCTGCTGCCCTGGTACGCCACCGGCCGGCTCAGCCGCGCCGACATGGCCAAGGTGGAAAGCTATCTTGCCCGGAACCCGCAGGTGGCGCACCAGCTCGACCTGGTGCGCGACGAACAGGAGCAGACGGTGGCCGCCAACGAGGCCCTCGGCTGGCCGTCCGGGGGCGCGCTCGACCGGCTCATGGCCGGGCTGCCGGGAGCGCCTGCGGGCGGAACGCGGATGACCGCCAGTGCGCTGTTTTTCCAGCACATCCGCGACTTCTTCACGTTCCCTACCGCCGGCGGCGTGCGGTGGGCGGCGGCGGGTGTGGCAGCGCTGGTCGCGGTTCAGGCCGTCGCCATCGCGACGCTGCTCCTCGGCGATCGCGGCGGGAGCTACCAGGTGGCATCGGGCCAGCAGGCCGGCGGCGAGACCGTCTCTGCCCTTGTCGCCTTCACGGACGAGGCGACGGCGAAGAGCATCTCCAGGCTGCTGTCCGAATTCCGCGGAAAGATCGTAGACGGACCCAGGCCGGGAGGGGTATACAAGATCAGGCTGCGTCTGGAGGATCGCTCGCAGGCGGAGGCTCAGTTGAAGCGGCTGGAGGAGCGGCGCGATATCGTCCGCGCCGTGCTGCAGAGCCGGGATTGATCGGGCCGGGTTTGATCGGGCAGGCATTGATCGGCAGGGATTGCGATGGCCACAAAATCGGCGCCACGGGGCTCGGGCGATCATACCAGGCAAGGCCGTCTTCGCGGCGGCGTGGGCCGAATGGGGCTCGGGCTGGCCTGCCTCCTGCTCCTGGCGCTGATCGTCCCCGCTCCGGCCCCGGCTCAGACTCTGGCCCAGACGCTGGTGTCGGGGTTCAAGGCCGACCGCGAGACCACGACGCTGGTCGAGCTGGCGCAGCAACGCACCTACAGGAACAGGTCGTCGGCGCATCGCCACCAGACCTGGAGGAAGCACTCGAAGTCGCACTCGTCGAAGTCGTACTCGTCGTCGCGCTACCACGGCCGCCGATGGACCTCGTCGAGGTACCCGCCGCGCCGTCCGCCGCCGGTCGCGTCGGCCTATCCGCGGCCCGACGCCCACAAGCGTCCACGGCGTCCGCCGGCCGTCTACATTCCGCCCGGAGCGTACGACGATGACGACGACGACGATCCGCCGGGGCCGACCTACCACAATCCGCCTCCGGGGAATAAGCAGGCTCTGCAGCCGCCCGTGCCGCGCCGCGAGGAGCGGGCTCCGCCGGGACGGCAGCTGCAAACGCAGCGCATGGAACGCCAGATCCTCGTGCTGATCGATCAGGGCCGGTCGCCGGCGGTCTCCAGCCAGCTGGCGCAGGCCTACGGGCTGGAGGTGGTGAGCAGCCAGCAGATCGTGCTGCTCAACGCCCGGGCCACGCTGTTCCGTGTGCGCGCGGGTCGCTCGGAGGATGCCGCGCTCGCGGCTCTGCAACGTGACCCGCGGGTTCGCTCGGCGCAGTTCAACATGCGCTATCTGCACAGCGACGACAAACGCGGCGGGCCCGCGGGGATCGACCAGTATGGACCGCGCGCCGTGCGGCTCGCCGATGCCCACCGTCTGGCGCTGGGCCGCAACGTCGTCATCGCCGTCATCGATTCGGCGGTGGACGAAGCGCATCCCGATCTCCAGGGCGCGGTCGTGCAGTCGTTCGATGTCGTGGGCGGGAAGGATGCCGGCGCCGACTTCCACGGCACGGCGGTCGCGGGGATCATCCGCTCGCACGGCGTGGTCGCAGGCGTGGCGCCAAAGGCGTGGATCATGTCGGTGCGCGCCTTCAAGACCAGCAAGGCTGCACAGCCAGAGACGACGACGGCCTACCTCCTCGCCGCGGTCGACCTGGCGGTTACGAAAGGCGCCCGCATCCTCAACATGAGCTTCGTCGGCGGGCGCGACCGGCACCTGCACGAGGTCCTGCAGGCGGCCAACCGCCGGGGCATCATCCTGGTCGCCGCGGCTGGCAACGGCGGACCCAGGGCCGAACCGGCCTTCCCGGCGGCCTATCCGGAGGTGATTGCGGTGACGGCGGTCGACGAGGACGACAACCGCTACGAGCACGCCAATCGCGGCCGCTACATCGCGATTGCCGCCCCGGGCGTCGACATCCTGGCCCCGGTGCAGGGCGGCAAGCACGAGCTGGTGTCGGGCACCTCGTTCGCCACCGCCTATGTCAGCGGCATCGCCGCGCTCCTCCTGGAACGCAACCCCGGCATGGACACGGCCAGCGTTGCGAAGCTGATCGCGGCCGGGGCCGACGACCTCGGACCGGCGGGGCGCGACGACGACTTCGGCGCGGGACGCGTCAATGCGCTGAAGGCCTTGAGATCGATGCGGGAGGTCGCATCCAACTTGCACGGAAGCCAGGATGCCGGCGATCGCCGGCCGCCTCCCGATGCAAACCGGCGGCAGCCGGCGGCGGACCCCCTGCTCCCCTAGCAGATACGCGGGATCGGGCGGACGGGGCGCAAGCCGCAATCCACTGGTCCGCCCCCGGCGCGACCCCGCCGGGACATCGGGCCGGGCTCGCGCGAGGCGGCCGCCTTCAGCCGCCCGACACGCCCTGCGTGTTGACGTAGAGCGCATAGATCGACTGGCTCGACGCCATGAACAGGCGGTTGCGCTTCAAGCCCCCGAAGCAGACGTTGGCGCAGCGCTCCGGCAGCGCGATGCGGCCGATCGGCTTGCCGTCAGGCGCGATCACGAGCACCCCGTCGAGCTCGGGCGAGCCCATGCCCCAGCCGCACCACAGGTTGCCGTCGATGTCGCAGCGCATGCCGTCGGGCGTGCCGCCCGGCCCGGCATCGAACAATACACGCCTGTTGGCGAGCTTCCTGCCCCCGTCGGTCACGTCGCAGGCGAGCATCTTGCGGTTCGGCACCCCGCGGCTCTCGACGATGTAGAGCACCTTCTCGTCGGGCGAGAAGCACAGGCCGTTGGGGCCCAGCACACCCTCCGCCACCACGCTGAGCCGGCCGTTCTCGGGGTCGATGCGGTAGACGTTGGCATCGACCTCGGGCTCGGCCTTGTAGCCCTCGTAGTCGGCCAGGATGCCGAACGTGGGATCGGTGAACCACACCGAGCCGTCCGATTTCACGACCACGTCGTTGGGCGAGTTGAGGCGCTTGCCGTCGAAGCGGTCGGCCAGCACCGTAATCGAGCCGTCGTACTCGGTGCGCACGAGGCGCCGGCCGCCGTGCTCGCAGGTGACGAGCCGGCCCTGGCGGTCGCGCGTGTTGCCGTTGGCGAAATTGGAGGGCTTGCGGAAGGTGCTCACCGCGCCCGTCTCCTCCTCCCACCTCAGGATGCGGTTGTTGGGGATGTCGCTCCACAGCAGGTAGCGCCCATCGCCGTAGTACACGGGCCCCTCGGCCCAGCGGCAGCCGGTGTAGAGGCGCTCCACGCAGGACAGCTTGAGCCAGTACTTCTCGAAGGCTGGATTGAGCGCGACGATGGCCGGGTCGGGATAGCGTGTGGCCTGCTGCCAGCCGTTGGGGAAGGCGGGGACTGGCGGAGTGGATTGGGACATGTCGCGCTCTCGAACGTGAAAAAATGCGGTCTAAGGAGAAAGACGGCCCGACGGCTCAAGCCGTTTCCGTTGCAGCTCTTCTGCTCTTACGGCGCCTTCGGCTAATGAACGCGTCCAGATCGAAGGGCCTCGAAGCCCCGCTTTGCTCGCCCTCGATGATGGCCGCCCGGAGCGCCTCCAGCTTCCTCTCGTGGGCTTCGGGCAACTGGAGACTTGCCGTCTTTTCCCCTCGTCGAAGCTCAGTGATACCAGCTTTTGGCATTCGGGCGCAAAAACCAGCGGCGCGTTCGCTGGGGAGCCCTCGGTGCGGCATCACTCGTTGCGCAATCTGCGCCGGAGGTCCGCCAGCACGCCGGACTGCGCGTTTCGCTCGCCCGGCCTGATCTCGGCGAAGTCGGCCCAATGCCGGCACAAGTCGGCAAAGCGGCGCCGCGCGGCCGGAGGCAGACCGTCCACCTCCTCGCGGGTCAGGGCGCCAAAGAGGGCGGCGATCTTGTCGGCAACGGACATGGTGACGGCTCCTCGATCTGGCTGTCCTCGCACCTCGTATGCAGGCGGTTACGCTGCACACACCAGGTTACGCGCCGGCGGTGGGCGCGTCAATGCGCGACGGTTACAACCGTCGACATGACGCGCCGCAAGAAGAAGCTGGAACCGATGTCGATCCGCCTGGACCCGGACGTGAAGGCGGCCCTGCAGGGCTTCGCCGAGGAGGAGGAGCGCAGCCTCTCCTTTTACGTCAACCGGGTGCTGCGCAAGCACGTGGAGCAGCTCGAAGCCGGGAAGCAGGATACCGAGCCGCAGGAGGCGAGGAAGCAGGAGGGTAAGAAGCGCCCGCCGGACCGATCGTAGGCTGCCCGGCGTTACCTGTATCAGACAACCCCTGGTAGTGCAGAAGTTGCAGGGCTACCCGACAAGCAGCGCCGGTCCCGCATTGCAAGGCTTGGGCTTAGAACGGTGGCTTTCATGCATTAGCGTGGCTCAGCTGCCGCGACAGACCGGAATCGGGTATAGAGGCGGCCGTGCAGCTAGGCATGGCATGGGGCGGACTGTAGAGTGCCTGACCGCCCCGGCCCACGGGCGGGATCGCATTCGACCGCGATGACCGTCACACAACCGCAATATGACTCTGGCACGGACCAGGGTTGACTGCGCATCTGGGGGGCGGGAGGCCATATGGACGCAATTGCTCACCTGGCCGGAGCCTTCACGATATTCGCCTTCCTGACTCACGTCGCCACCATCCTGATCGCGCGGCGGCGCCTCCGGGTCCCTCCCACGGAATCGTTGCCTGACACGCAGATCCCTCCCGTCACCATCATCCGCCCGGTGTGCGGCGTGGATGCCTACGAGGAGCAGACGCTGGGCTCGACCTTCGAGCTCGACTACCCGCGCTACGAGATCCTGTTCTGCTGCGCCTCGCCCGAGGATCCGGCGGTGGCCTTGGTGCAGCGCCTGATTGCCGAGCATCCGGATGTCAACGCGCGCCTGTTGATCGGCGACGAGCGCCCCACGCAGAACCCCAAGCTCAACAACTGCCTGAAGGGCTGGCACGGCGCGGCCCACGAATGGATCGTGATCGCCGACAGCAACGTGGTAATGCCCCGCGACTACCTCCAGCGCCTGCTGGCGGCCTGGCGCCCGGACACCGGCCTCGTCAGCGCCCCACCCATCGGCCACATGCCGGGTAACGTGTGGGCGGAGCTCGAGTGCGTCTGGCTCAACACCTATCAGGCACGCTGGCAGTACACCGCCGACGCCGGTGGCGGCGGCTTTGCGCAGGGCAAGAACATGCTCTGGCGCCGCAGCGACCTGGAAGCGGCCGGAGGCATCCTGGCGCTCGCGCGCGAGCCCGCCGAGGATGCCGCGGCAACCAAGGTGGTGCGCGGCCTCGGGCTCAAGGTGCGTCTCGCCGACGGCGCCTTCGTGCAGCCGCTCGGCCGGCGCACCGCGGCCCAGGTCTGGGGCCGGCAGGTGCGCTGGGCCCGTCTGCGCCGGGCCACCTTCCCCGGCTTCTTTGCGCTCGAGATACTCTCCGGCCTGGCGGCGCCGCTCGCCTGCTTCGTGTTTGCGGCGTGGGCGCTCGAGATGGAGAGCCTCGACGTTGCGGCAGTGGTGGCCGCCTACGTCGGCGTGTGGATTGCCGCCGAGGCCTGGCTCGCCGCCACGGTCGGCTGGCACTTGAACTGGCGTTCCCCGCTGCTCTGGCTGCTGCGCGAGGCCCTGCTGCCGGTCCTCCTGGTCCAGGCTTGGCTCGGCAAGTCGCTCAGCTGGCGCGGCAACGCCATGACGAGCGCGCGCACCGATGAAGTGGAGCTGCGGCGCGGCGCGCTCGGCTCCTGAGGCACCGTCGCGGCACGCCGGCAACTGCGTTGGTGGGCAATCCTGCCCCCTGGCGCTGCTGTCCGCTGGTAAGGCGGCGCGAGCAGGGTTAGCCTGCGCCGCGCCATAGCCGAGCATCCGAGAGCCCTGCATCCGAGAGCCATGCCTCCGAGAGCCATGCGACCGACAGCCATCCTCCGCCAGCGATGAGCCTTGCCGACGCCCTGCCGAAACGGCCCGTGGCCGTGACGCCGCCGCAAACCGTGGCGCCGCTGGGCTCGCTCGGCATGTTCGCCCTCCTGTTCATGCTCGTGGGCGGCCTTGCCTGGTGGCTCGGCCCCGACCTCGTGCGCGACTGGCGCATCGCGGGCGATGCAACCCAGGCCGCCGACGTGCGCATCGAGAGCCGCCGCTGCCGCTCGCGGCTCGCCGTCTTCAACCTGTGCGATGTCACTGTGATCGATGAGCGCAGCGCCGCCGGGGCCAAGCGCACGTTCTGGTACGTCTTCATCGGCACGGGGGCCGCCGACGGCCTGGCGGCCGTGCAGCCGCTGCGCAGCGCTGCCGATCCAGGCCTCATCTCGACCACGCTCGGCCTGGGGCGGCGCACCGAGCGCTCCCTCACGCTGGCGCTCGCCGTTGCCCTGCTGGCCGCCTGCATCGCCGCCGTCGCGCGCATGGTCCAGCAGAGCCTCAGCAACCTCGGCGCCTTCCGCGGCTTGAGCGGGCAGCGCCTGGTCCCGGTGGTGGTGGACATCGAGCGCAACAACCTGGTGCCGCCGCGGCGCCGCCTGTGGGTCTACCTCTTCGACGATGGAGGCAGGCGCGAGCGGGCGTTCATCGAGCTGCCGTCGAAGCGGCGCCCCCTGTTCACGGATGCCTCGGAGAAACGCGCGCTCGCCTTGCGCGGCGAGCGCGGCGGCATCCCCCTCCTCATCGACGCAGGCCTCGAGTGTCTCGACCTGACGGCGCCCGAGAAGGAGGCCTTCTACGCCGCGTGCCGCCGCGCCTTCGCACGCCCGGACGGCTGAGCGCCGCCCGGCATGCCCCTGAGGGCGCGTCGGGGTGCGGTTCGGCTTGCGCGCCGGCCCGCGCCGTCCTTCAATGCGGGCCGGCCGGAGGGACGGCGTTCGCGCGGACGGGGCAGCCATGGCAGCCAGGGGCAGGGACAAGCTTTCCATCGCCATCGTCGGCGCCGGCATCGGCGGCCTCGCCCTCGCCGCGACCCTGCGGCGGTTCGGGTTCGAGGCGCAGGTCTACGAGCAGGCGCAGCGCTTCGCCCACATCGGCGCCGGTATCCAGATGATGCCGAACTCCATGAAGGTGCTGCGGGAGATCGGCGTGGAGGAGCGCGTGCGCCGCACCTCGTTTGCGCCCTACTCCCACCTCAATCGCATCTGGGACACGGGCGAGGTCACGCGCGAGCTGCCGATGCCGGAGGGCCTCTACGGCGCGCCCTACCTGTGCATGCACCGGGCGGACCTGCACGATGCGCTGCGCTCGGTGCTGCCCGCGGACATCTTCCACCTGGGCCGCAGGCTCGTGGGGCTCGACCACAAGGCGGGCTGCGTGGCCGTCGCGTTCGCCGACGGCAGCCGGGCTGAGGCGGATCTCGTCGTGGGTGCGGACGGCGTCCATTCCGTGGTGCGCGACATCATCGTCGGTCCCGATGCCCCGCTGCACCGGGGGCGCATCGCCTACCGCGCCGTGTTCCCGTCGGAGCTGATGGGAGGCCGCGACATCGGGCCCTCGCGCACCAAGTGGTGGGGCCCCGACCGCCATATCGTCGTCTACTACACCAGGCCCGACCGCAGCGAGGTCTACTTCGTCACCAGCGTGCCGGAGCCCGCGGGATGGGTCACGCGCGAATCGTGGTCGGCCAAGGGCGACGTGCGGGAGCTGCGCGCGGCCTACGACGGCTTCCACGCCGACGTCCGCGCCGTCCTGGACGCATGCCCCGACTGCCACAAATGGGCGATCCTGGAGCGCGAGCCGCTGCCACGGTGGAGCGACGGCCGCGTGGTGCTCCTGGGCGATGCCGCACACCCGATGACACCCTACATGGCGCAGGGCGGGGCCACGGCCATCGAGGACGCGGCGGTGCTGGCGCGCTGCCTCGCCGAGGTCGATGGCGAGGACATCGAAGGCGCGTTGCGGCGCTACGAGGCCCACCGCAAGCCTCGCACCTCCCTCGTCCAGGCCATCTCCAGCGCCAACACCTGGATGAAGGAGGGCAGCTCCGACACCGCCTGGCTCTACGGCTACGATGCGTGGAACGCCAGCCTGGACGAGCCGGCCGATTTTGCTGCGGCGAGCGTTCGCTGAGCCGGCGTTTGTGGACAGGTTTCGGGTTGCTGGGGATGAACGTTCGATGGCAGGCCCGTGCCGACCGACCTGACGACAGGGGGATCGTGCATGCTCCAGAACGTGTCCGAGAGCGAGATCGCTCGCTTCTTCGACTGCTTTGTCGAGGCCTTCGCCGCCTTTGACGGCGTTCTCGTGGGACGCCTCTTCATGGCGCCGGGTGTCGCCCTGAAGCGGGATGGGACGCTGCAGGGGTTTTCCACGCGGCAGGACGTCGAGGCCTACTATCAGGCGGCGCTCGATCGCTATCGCGCATCGGGCTGCCGGTCCTGCCGGTACTCGGACCTCGACGTGCGCTTCCTCAACGACAGCAGCGCGATCGCGACGGCGAGCTGGGACCTGCTGCGAGCGGACGGTTCGGCGATCAACCACTGGCGCCAGGCCTATTTCCTGTCGCGGCTCGGCGGCGAGTGGCGCATCTTCGGCTCCGCCTTCGTCTCGGAGTGAGCCCCGCGACGTGCATCGTTGCGCGCCGCCGATTCCCGGCATTTGGCAGGGCTCGGGTACCTGCCTAGAATGCGGGTATCAGACAGGTGGGCCACGTCAAGGGCCGACGACAGGATGGGGGAGGCAACAATGGGAAGCTCGGCCAGGGCGGTAACGACAGGGCTGTTCGCGGCGGCGCTGCTCGTGCTGGCAACGGCACTCGGCACGGCCTGGGGGCAAGGCTACCCTAACCAGCCGATCCGCTTCGTGGTGGCATTCGGCCCCGGCGGCGTCGGCGATACCACCGCCCGGCTGGTGGCGGAGAAGCTCGGCGAGAAGCTCGGCCAGCGCGTGGTGGTGGAGAACAATCCCGGCGGCGGCGGCATCGCCGCGGCGCGCGCGGTCCTGTCCGCCCCGGCCGACGGGCACACGCTGGCGCTGCTCACCAACGGCACCTCGATCAGCGTCAGCCTGTTCAAGAACCTGACCTTCGACCCGCTCGCCGATTTCGTGCCGGTCTCCAAGCTCGGCGCCTTCGAGTTCTTCATCGCCGTCGGCGCCAGCTCGCCCTACCGCACGCTGGCCGACCTCGTCGCCGCGGCGCGCGCCGATCCGAAGAAGCTCAACGTCGGCACCGTCAATCCCGGGAGCACCCAGCATCTCTCGGCCATGCTTTTGAAGTCGACGGCGGGCATCGAGTTCCAGTGGGTTCCCTTCCGCAACTCGGGCGACCTGCTGGTGGCGCTGCTGCGCGGCGATGTCGACGCGGCCGTCGATGCCTACGCGGCCATCAGGGGCAACCTCGACGACGGCAAGGTGCGGGCGCTCGCCACCTCCGCCGGCAAGCGTTTCGCGCTGCTGCCCGACGTTCCGACGGCCAAGGAGGCCGGGGCCGGCGAGTACGAGACGACAGCCTGGAACGGCCTGTTCGTGAAGGCCGGCACCCCGCCCGACATCGTCGCCAAGCTCAACAAGGCGACCGCCGAGGTGCTCTCCGACCCCGCTTTGAAGGAGCGCCTCTTGCAGATGGGCATCGTGGCCGACCCTACTTCGCCCGAGGGGATGACGACCTTCTTCAAGGCCGACATCGCCAAATGGGCCGACGTGATCGACAAGCACAAGATCGAGAAGCGGTAGCGCCTGTCAGGCGCCACTGACGGGTCGCGTGCCACAGTTGCGACCGGATTCCCCTCCCCCTTGCGGGGAGGGGCTAGGGGTGGGGGTCCTCCCGACCCCTGAACATCAGGGGCGGCGCCATGTGGGACCTGCAGACGCAGTACAAGGATTCCGCCAACCTCGACGCGCGTACCGCGATCTACCGGTTCGCGACGGGAGGTGGGTTCGGCCCGCCTCAGGTCCTGGACCTCATGCTCGCGACCATTCCGGCCGATGCCGACGTTCTGGAGGTCGGCTGCGGGCCGGGCTGGATGTGGCGGAGGCATCTCGATCGGGTGCCGGGGTCGTGGCGCGTCCTCCTCACGGACCTGACGCCCGGCATGGTCGAGGAGGCCTCCGCTGCGCTCGGCGGCGACGGGAGGTTCAGCGCGCGCCGGATGGATGTGCAGGCGCTCGATCTGCCCGACAGCAACTTCGATGCCGTGGTCGCCAACTGGATGCTCTACCACGTCGAGGACCGTCCGCGCGCCTTTGCGGAGACCCGCCGCGTGCTCAAGCCGGGCGGCGTCCTGCTCGCGGCCACCAACGGCGATCGGCATGTCGGGGAGATCGACGCCTTGGTCAACGAGTACCTCGGCGACGCGTCGCCGGTGAAGGGCGGGCTTGCCTTCTCGCTGGAGAACAGTGCGGCCCAGCTCGGCCCGTTCTTCGACGACATTGCCGTGCACCAAAGGCGCAGCAGCCTCCGCATCACCGAGACGGAATCGGTCGTGGGGTACGTGCTCTCATTCGACGAGGCGAAGCAGGCGATTGTCGGCGACCGGCTCGGCGAACTGCGCCGGCGCGTGCAGGACGAGATTGGCGCGGCCGGCGCATTCGTCGTGCGAACCCACTCGGGGCTGTTCATCGCCAGAAGGGCATGACTGCCCTTCCTCGGGCTGCCTGGAGGCCGAGGAGGAATCCGTGCATCCTGGTATGGTGTCATGCCGGGGCTTGTCCCCGGCATCCAGCCGACAGTGAGGGGCAGCGCAAGCGGCTGGATGGATTCCGGCGACAAGCGCCGGAATGACAAGGTGTACGAAGCGTCGGAGCTGCTCCGAGTACACCGCTACCCCGGGCAGGAGTGCATGCGAACCATCAACGTCCTCACCATCACGCGCCTCGGCGACGCGGAGCGCGCCAGGATCGAGGCCATCGACCCGGCGATCAGGCTGACCGATGCCGGCGGGTGGTTCGACGGCGAGATCCGGGAGACCTGGCCGGCGTTCGCCTCGCAGCGCTACCTCGGCCGCAACGCCAACGGGGCGGGGACGCGTGAGGAGCGCGACCGGCTGCTGGCCGAGGCCGAGGTGATCCTGGGCAGCTGGCCGTTCCCGCTCGATCTGCGCTCGCGCGCACCGAGGCTCCAGTGGTTCCATCAGCGGCCCGCGGGCGCCAGCAACCTGAAGCTCGGCGACCTCTGGGGCAGCGACGTGGTGGTCACCACCGCGCGCGGCCTGGGCAACGTTCTGGCGATGGCGGAGTACACTATCGGCGCCATCCTCTACTTCGCCAAGGGCCTCAACCGCGCGGGCCTCGACCGTGACGCCGAGGCGTTCGACTTCCGTGCCTACCGGCCGCTGCAGATCGAGGGCAAGACGCTGTGCGTGGTCGGCGCGGGCGGCATCGGCCACGAGGTCGGCCGGCTCGCCGCCGCGCTCGGCATGCGCATCGTCGGCACCCGGCGCAGCCCGCGTCCCGGCGACACGCTGCCCCACGGGTTCAGCGAGCTGGCGGGCCCGGCCGAGCTCGACCGCCTGCTGGGCGAGAGCCACTTCGTCGCCGTCTGCTGCCAATGGACGCCCGAGACCACCCGCCTTTTCAACGACGAGCGCTTTGCCGCCATGCGGCCGGGCAGCGTGATCGTCAACGTGGCGCGCGGTGAGATCATCGACGAGGAGGCCCTGATCTCTGCCCTGCAGCGCGAGCATCTGCGCGGCGCCGCGCTCGATGTCTACGTGGGTGAGTTCGAGGGCCCGCCAGACGCACGCTTGTGGTCGGACCCGCGCGTGCTCATCACCCCGCACATCTGCTCCGCCACCGACGAGGACCGCCATCGCGGCGTCGAATTGTTCTGTGACAATCTCGCCGCCTACGTCGCCGGCAAGCCTCTGCAGAACGTCGTCGACTGGAAGCGCGGCTACTGAGGCAGGCGCAGGCTGGAGCCGGAGATAACGTATGGCCGTTCACGCGCGAAGGACCGGATGGGTGCGCAAGGCCATGCTGGCCGGGCTGGCGCTGGTGGCGGGAGCATCCCTCGCGCTGGCCCAGCGCGATGCCATGGAGGATTGCCTCCGCAACAACGACCCCGACACCAAGATCCGGGGATGCACTACCGTCATCGATCGCGATCCGGGGGCCGTCTGGGCCTATGTCAGCCGCGGCACCACCTACATCGGCAAGAGCGAGTACGAGCCGGCCATCCGCGATCTCACCATCGCGATCGACCTCAGCCCGCCGAGCGCCGGCAACTCCTTGGCCGGCAGCTACAACAACCGTGCATGGGCCTACCTCAAGGCCGGCAAGGCGGCGCAAGGCCTGCCCGATGCCGAGCGCTCGCTGCAGCTCAATCCCGACAATACGCACGCGCTGGACACCCGCGGCCACATCCTCGAGGCGCTGGGCCGGCGCGAGGAGGCCATCGCCGATTTCCGCCGGGTGCTGGCGCTCAACCCCAACGATGCCAACGCGCCGGAGGCGCGCAAGGCGCTGGAGCGGCTCGGCGCGCAGCCGTAGGGTGCAATAAGGCGACAGCCGCATTGCACCGACTACGCCATCGAACCCGAGAAGACCGGTGCAATACGGGCTGACGCCCTGTTGCACCCCTACAGTTTGGCTACGGTTTGGCCAGCACGCCTCCGGTTACGGGAGCGGGAACGCCGGTGGTCCCGGGGAAGGTGATCGGCAGACCCTTCAGCGCGCGCACGGCCAGGTAGGCCCAGGCCTCGGCCTCCACGGCGTCGCCGTCGCAGCCGGCAGCCTCGGCGGGGGCCACGGCGCTCTCGACGCTCGCGGCGATCATGGTCATGAGGGTCTTGTTGCGGCGCCCGCCGCCGCAGATCACCCACAGCCGCGGCTCCTCGGGGAAGTGCGCACGCGCCCGGGCGATGCCGGCGGCGGTAAAGGCGGTGAGCGTAGCCGCACCGTCCGCCACGGAGAGGTGCCGGACAGGGTCGATGGCGAAGGCGTTGCGGTCGAGCGACTTGGGCGGCACGCGTCCGAAGTAGGGGCTCATGAGCAGCGCGTTGAGCGCGTCCTCGTCCACCTTGCCGTCCGCGGCGGCCCGGCCGCCGGCATCCACCGCCGTGCCGGTGTGGCGCAGCATCCAGTCGTCGATCAGCGCGTTGCCGGGCCCCGTGTCGAAGGCGATGAGCGAGCCGTCGCGCCCGATCCAGGTGACGTTGGCGACCCCCCCGATGTTGACCACGGCCACCGGCCGCTCGGGCAGCCGCGCCGCCACCGCCCGATGGTATACCGGCACCAGCGGCGCACCCTGGCCGCCGGCTGCGGCATCGGCGGCGCGCAGGTCCCAGACCACGTCGATGCCGGTCAGCGTCGCCAGGCGTCTCCCGTCGCCGAGCTGCACCGTCAGCGTGCGCACGTCATGCGCGGCCTCGGGCTCGCCTGGCGATACCTTGTGCAGCACCGTCTGACCGTGGAAGCCGACCACATCGACGGCATCAGGCGCGATCCGCTGCCCGGCCAGGAATTTCTCGACCGCGGCGGCGTGGCGCTCGGTCAGCTCGCGCTCGACATCGGCGAGGCAGCCGGGCCGCGCGTTGCGGTCGGTGAGGCCGCGTGCGTCGTCGAGGGCGGCGGCGAGGCGGGCCCGGAAATCCGGCTCGTAGGCGAACGTGGCGAAGGGACCTCGCGCCACCCGCTCCTCCCCGTCCGTGTCGATCAGGGCCACGTCGATGCCGTCCATGGAGGTGCCGCTCATCAGCCCGACGGCGCGCAGCATCCTGCTCATCGTGCACCCTCGGGCTTGCTCACGGGCCGCTTCCTCGTGCATGTTCCGCCATCCTCGCCAGACCCTAGCCGCGTTCGCGGCTTCGCTCAAACCACGGGCTGCCGTCCATGGCCAAGTTCAAGTCCGATTTTCTCAATGTGCTCGACGAGCGCGGCTTCATCCACCAGGCGTCGGACCTCGAGGGGCTGGACGCGCTCGCCGCAAAGGGCGCGGCCATCGGCTACATCGGCTTCGACTGCACGGCGCCGTCCTTCCACGTCGGCAACATGATCGTTTTGACGATGCTCGCCTGGCTGCAGCGCACCGGCAACAAGCCGATCGTGCTGATGGGGGGCGGCACCACGCGCGTCGGCGATCCCTCCGGCAAGGACGAGACGCGCAGGATTCTGCCCATCGAGCAGATCGAGGCCAACAAGGCCAGCATGCAGCGCGCCTGCGCCAAGCTTATGACGTTCGGAGAAGGCCGCACCGACGCCCTCATGCTCGACAATGCGGAGTGGCTGACCAGGCTCAACTACATCGAGATGCTGCGCGACGTCGGCCGGCACTTCTCGGTCAACCGCATGCTGACGCTGGACTCGGTCAAGAGCCGGCTCGAGCGCGACCAGGAGATGAGCTTCATCGAGTTCAACTACCAGGTGCTGCAGGCCTACGACTTCGTGGTGCTGGCCAGGGAGCGCGGCTGCAACCTGCAGATGGGCGCCTCCGACCAGTGGGGCAACATCGTCACCGGCATCGACCTCGGGCGGCGCATGGGCACGCACCAGCTCTATGCGCTCACCACGCCGCTGCTCACGACGGCGTCGGGCGCGAAGATGGGAAAGAGCGTCGCCGGGGCGGTGTGGCTCAACGAGGACATGCTGGGCGCCTACGACTTCTGGCAATACTGGCGCAATGTGGAGGACGCGGACGTAGGCCGCTTCCTGAAGCTGTTCACCACGCTGCCGATGGACGAGATCGGCAAGCTTGCCGCGCTGCAGGGCGCCGAGATCAACGACGCCAAGAAGGTGCTGGCCACCGAGGTCACGTCGATGCTGCACGGCCGCGACAAGGCGGTGCAGGCCGCCCGCACGGCCCAGGAGACCTTCGAACTGGGTGCCCTCTCCCAGGACCTCCCCAGCGTGGAGATCGCTGCCAGCGAGCTGGCGGCAGGCCTCGGCGTCCTGGCGGCGTTCGTGAAGGCCGGCCTCGTCAAGTCCAACGGCGAGGCGCGCCGCCAGATCGCCGGCGGTGGCCTGCGCGTCAACGACGCCGCCGTGGCGGACGAGAAGGCGCAACTCACCGAGGCGGACCTCGCCGGCGGCGTGATCAAGCTGTCGCTGGGCAAGAAGCGCCACGTTCTGTTGCGGCCGGTGTGAGGCTTACATCCATGAGACGCCCGTGGCTGGTTGCTCTCGCAGCTGCCCAAGCGTTCGGGGGCGTCATGGTGGACGCCACTGCTGAGGATCCGGTTTCGGAGCCGCCACTGGTGCCCGAGGTCGAGAGCGCGATGGCTGAAGGCGCGCCTCTCGTAGAGGAGTGCCGAGCGATCTTGAAGAAATCCGTGGATGGGGACCGATGGCAAGTGGGCCCGTCGCTTATCGCGAACAGCGACAAGTGGGGTGTTGTTTATCGCGCAGATTTCAAAATACCTGGTCCAGATCTTTCGCCTCTGATCAATCGATTCGTGTGCTGGCGGACGACCGGCGGTCACATCAGGATCATGATGGCTGTTGGCCAGGGTATTGCGGCCCTGGACGGCACAAAGTAGCAAAACGTAGGGTGCAATAAGCCGAAGGCGCGTTGCACCGACTCACCGGTAAGATGCGGTGCAATGCGGCTATCGCCTTATTGCACCCTACCTCTGGGTCTCGAGCCTGCGCAGCACCTGGGGCAGCGTCTCCGGCAGGTCCTCCGCGATCAGGCCGAGGCCGAAGGCGGTGGCCGCCTCCCCGTGCAGCCACACGGCCGCGCAGGCGGCCTCGAAGGCCGGCATGCGCTGCGCCAGGAGGCCCGTGACCAGGCCTGCGAGCACGTCGCCGGAGCCGGCGGTGGCGAGCCAGGGCGGGGCGTTGTCGTTGATCGCCGCCCTGCCGTCCGGTGCGGCGATCACCGTATCGGGCCCTTTCAGCACCACCACGGCGCCGCTGGCCGCGGCGGCGGCGCGCGCCCGCTCCAGCTTCGAGCCGCTCTGCAACTCCGGCAGCTCCCCGAACAGGCGCTTGAACTCGCCCTCGTGCGGCGTCAGCACCACGGGCGCTGAGCGCGCCGCGATGGCCGCGAACACGGTGTCGCGGCCGGCTTCCGGCTCGGCGCTGCGCATCAGGAAGCCGAGGCCCGCCGCCTTGACCGCTGCCTCCCCCGGTGCGAACGAGGTCAGCGCGTCGGCGTCGAGCACGGCCGCTGCCGCGGACCTGAGCACCGTCAGGACGGTCGCCGCGGTCTGCACCCCGACACCCGTACCAGGGCCGATCAGGACGGCGTTGTGGCGCTCGTCCGCGAGCAATTCGGCGAGCGCACCGTCGGAGGTCAGGGCGCGCACCATCACGGCGGTCGCATGCGTGGCGTTGACTGCCGTGGCAGCGGCGCTGCCGGCCAGTGTCACGAGCCCCGCGCCGATGCGCAGGGCGGCGCGGGCCCCGAGCCGGGCGGCGCCCGTGGCGTCGGGCGGGCCGGAGAGCACCACTGCGTGGCCGCGCGTGTACTTGTGGCCCTCGATGCGCGGCCAGGGGAAGTGCGCGGCCCATAGCGGGGTGCCGTTGCGGCGGGTGCGGGGGGCGATCTCGGCGAGCACGCCGGCGGGGATGCCGATGTCGGCGAGGACGACCCTTCCGCACCGCGCCCGCCCGGGCATCAGCACATGGCCCGGCTTGAGCCGGAAGAAGGTGACGGTCCGGGTGGCCTGCACGACCGGCCCTGGGGCGTGGCCGGTGGTGCCGTCGAGCCCGCTCGGGACGTCGACGGCGATCACCGGCTTGCCGGCTGCATGGGCGGCATTGATGGCTGCAACCGTCTCGGCGGCGGTGCCTGCGAGCGGGCGCGCGAGGCCGGCGCCGAACATCGCGTCGACGATCAGGTCCGCGCCGTCGACCGTTGCGGGAGCGAGCGGCTCGACTGCACCCTCCCACGCCCGCGCCATCTCCGCGGCATCGCCCTTCAGCTCTGCGGGCCCGCCCAGGAGGCCGATACGCACGCTGCAGCCCCGCTGGCGCAGCAGGCGCGCGGCCACGAAGCCATCGCCGCCGTTGTTGCCGGGCCCGCATGCCACCGCCACCTCGGCGCCGCCGTGCAGCAGCTCTGCCGCCGCATCGGCGACGGCACGGCCGGCGGCTTCCATCAGCGCGCGGCCGGCGACGCCGCCGGCAACCGCCAGGCGGTCGGCGCGGCCCATCTCCTCGACGGTCAGCAGCTCGTCGGACAAGGCCCTGCCTCCACAGTCGGCAGCTGGAACTTCACGCAAGTGGCACATATCATGCCCCTGCCGGCTGAAGTGCGCCAATGCCGCGAAAAACGAGGAAAACGGTGCCCCTCAGACGGTGCCGCAGGATGCTAACGACTTGTGCAGTTGCCCATTCTTTGAGCAAATTCCGCAGTTGCTCATGAGCAATGCTGCGCTGTAGAGATGATTTGGTTGGAACGAATTTCGACGGCTTTGGGCCGTGGCGCCTGCCTTGGCACGCAGCCTGCTTCATCGTTTGCAGCCCGATGTCGGGAGGTGAAGGGACGAATGAAAAAGATCGAGGCCATCATCAAGCCCTTCAAGCTCGACGAAGTGAAGGAGGCGCTGCAGGAGATTGGCCTGCAGGGCATCACCGTCATCGAGGCCAAGGGGTTCGGCCGGCAAAAGGGCCACACGGAGCTTTATCGGGGCGCGGAATACGTGGTCGATTTCCTGCCGAAGGTGAAGATCGAGGTGGTGCTGGCCGACGAGTTGCTGCCCAAGGCCCTGGAAGCGATCCAGAAGGCTGCGAAAACGGGTCGCATTGGCGATGGCAAGATATTCATTTCCACCGTCGAGGAAGCGATTCGCATTCGCACTGGTGAGACCGGGACCGACGCGATTTGAGGGAACGGGGCGCCTGACAGTTCGCTTGCGCCTCCGGGCGGGTGGCTCGAGCCGGGACCGCCGCAACCACATCAACGAACACGGCTGAGTGAAGGACAGGGGAAATAGGATGGCAGACAGACCGAAGAACGTTGGCGACGTGCTGAAGCTGATGAAGGACAGGGAAGTGAAGTTCCTCGACCTTCGCTTCACCGACACCAAGGGCAAAGTGCAGCACGTCACGGCCGACGGGTCGGTGGTCAACGAAGGCATGTTTGCCGACGGCTACCCCTTTGACGGCTCCTCGATCGCCGGCTGGAAGAGCATCGAGGCCTCCGACATGATCCTGATGCCCGATGCCACCACGGCGCATCTCGATCCGTTCTTCGCCCAGACCACGATGGCGATCTATTGCGACACGCTGGAGCCCACCACCGGCGAGATGTACGAGCGCGATCCGCGCTCGATCGCCAAGCGCGCCGAGGCCTACCTGAAGCAGACCGGCGTCGGCGACACGGCGGTATTCGGTCCCGAGGCGGAGTTCTTCATCTTCGACGACATCCGCTACACCGTCGATCCCTATAACACGGGCTTCAGGCTCGACTCGGCGGAGCTGCCCTCCAACTCCGGCACCGACTACGAGATGGGCAACCTCGGGCACCGTCCGCGCACCAAGGGCGGCTACTTCCCGGTGCCGCCGGTCGACAGCGCCCAGGACATCCGCTCCGAGATGCTTTCGGTGATGGCGGAGATGGGCGTCGTGGTCGAGAAGCACCACCACGAGGTGGCCTCCGCCCAGCACGAGCTCGGCATCAGGTTCCAGCCGATCGTGCAGTCCGCCGACAACATGCAGACTTACAAGTACGTCATCCACAACGTGGCCCAGGCCTACGGCAAGACCGCCTGCTTCATGCCCAAGCCCGTCTACGGCGACAACGGCTCGGGCATGCACGTGCACCAGTCGATCTGGAAGGGTTCCACCCCGGTGTTCGCCGGCAACAAGTACGCGGATCTTTCGGAGACCTGCCTCTTCTACATCGGCGGCATCCTCAAGCACGCCAAGACCATCAATGCCTTCACCAACCCGACCACCAACTCCTACAAGCGTCTGGTGCCGGGCTACGAGGCGCCGGTGCTCCTCGCCTACTCGGTGCGCAACCGCTCGGCCTCCTGCCGCATCCCGGTGGCGACGAGTCCGAAGGCCAAGCGCGTCGAGGTGCGCTTCCCCGACCCGGCCGCCAACCCGTATCTGGGCTTCGCCGCCATGCTGATGGCCGGTCTCGACGGCATCCAGAACAAGACCCACCCCGGCGAGGCGGTCGACAAGAACCTGTACGACTTGCCGCCGGCGGAGCTTTCCAAGATCCCGACGGTGTGCGGCAGCCTGCGCGAGGCGCTCGAGAACCTCGACAGGAACCGCGAGTTCCTCAAGAAGGGCGGCGTGTTCACCGACGACATGATCGACGCCTACCTCGAGCTCAAGATGGCCGAGGTGCAGCGCTTCGAGATGACGCCGCACCCGGTCGAGTTCGACATGTACTACTCGGTGTAGCGGCGGCTTCCCCGGTTTGGAAAGGGGCCGGACCCACGCGGGTCCGGCCGTAGTTTTTTGGCGTGCGCCCGACCTCGGCGGGCTCGACCCGCGCTACTTCGGGTCGCCGGATCTTGTCGGGTCCTGGCGGAGCGGTCCGGCGCGCAGCGACATGAGGTCGACCCAGTTGCGGCGCCATTGCTCGGCCACCTGCACCCACAGCTTGAAAGGCACGAGCGCCATCTCGCTCAGGCGCGCCATGTCCGACATGGGATCTGCAAAGGGCGAGCTGCCGGGCAGCGGCGCGCGCGGCCGCACGGCGTGCGCGATGCCCGAAACGTCGTGCACAGACTTGAGCTGCTGCTCCCAGGCGTCCATGATCTGGTCGATCATTTGGGTCTGCGCCTGGGCGGTCTTGAGCAGCGGCTCCCTGGCCGCGGCGATCACGGGCTCCGGCCAGCCGATCGCCCGCTGCGCCGCCGCCATCTGATCGACCGCCGTCGCGAGGCAGCGCTGGTTCGCGGCCGATATCTCGTCGCGCCACTGCGCCAGGGCGTCGAATGCGCCCGCCACCGCCCGGCGGGCGTCTCTGCTCGACGCGGTCTGGTTGGGTGGTTCCGAGCTGCTCTTCTGGTTGGATAGTTCCGAGGTGCTCATCATGACCGGGCCTCGTTCCCTTTGTTGCGCTGCGCCCGCGATAACAGGGGGCTTGCGGCCAGGTATATCAGGAGGAACCCTGAAAGCCGGGTTCCCCTACCCGTCATCCCAGCTTCCACCCGTCATCCCGGACGGAGCGATGCGAGCGCTTGCGCGAGCAGTGCTCCGATCCGGGACCTCGTGAGGCAGACGCCGACTCGTTCCGGGAGGTCCCGGAGAGCCTCGCCTGCGGCTCGGCTTCCGGGATGACGGGTGGGACGCAAGGATGGCGGATGGCGCAGCTCACGCCGGGGGCCAGCTGGCCCGCGTGCGCAGCGCCAGCGCCGCCTCGCGCGCCTCGCGCAGGACCTGGGCGTGGTCGAGGGCGGTGAACCGGCCTGCCTGGCGCAGGATGCGCCCGTCCACGATCACGGTGTCGATGTTGCCCGGCTGCGCGCGCGACACCAGGGCCTCGTAGGGATCGCCGAGGGGTGTCATGTTGATGTCGGCGGTGCGCACCAGCACGATGTCGGCGCGCTTGCCGGGCGTGAGCGAGCCGGTGCGTCCGGCGATGCCGAGGTCGACTGCGCCGTCGAGGGTGGCGAGCTGCACCAGGCGCTTCAGCGTGAGGGGAATCTTGGCGCCGATGCGGTGCTCGTGCAGCGCGAACAGAATGCGCATGCCGACGAACGGATCGCAGTTGTAGTTGGTGGTGTGGTCGGTCGACAGGCTGACCTTGACGCCGGCTTCCAGGAGCTCGCCGAGCTGGATGACGCCGACGCTCTGCGGGCGGCGGGCCTCTCCCGTGGGCGAGGTGGAGTAGCTGGCGCCGCGCGCCTTCAGGATGTTGCGTTCCTCCGCCGTGGTGAGCAGCGGATGGACGAGCTGCACGTCGGGGCCCAGAAGGCCGGCTTGCTCCAGCGCCATGATCGGGCTGGCACCGGAGGTGTGCATGGTGATCGGCAGTCCGAGCGCGCGCGCTCCACCCCAGTCCTGCCTGAGCATGTCGATGGTGACGACGCCCCGCGCGCCGGCGCCGCCGACGTTGAGCGTGCCGACGTTACGCGAGCAGATGCCCATGGTGAGGAGGCCGTCGCCCGGCGTCCAGGCCTTCTGGGTGCGCGCGACGGCGGCCATGTCCATCGGCTGGTCGTCGGGCATGCCCTGCACCGGGCCGTAGGCGAAGCGCCCGCGGATGCCCGAATCGCGCATGGCGGAGAGCTCGGCATCGGCGTGCCCGGAGCTGCGCACGTTGTGCGCCCAGTTGTGCACCGTGGTGACGCCGGCGCTGAGCGCCTCGGCGATACCGAGCCTGACGCTGCGGTAGCTGTCGTCCGGTGTCATGTGCGGCCCGAGCCGGCTGGTCACGGGGAAGTATCCGAAGGCGCTGGCGTCGGCCCGCACGTACGGCCGGAACAGGCTGGTCCACAGATGCCAGTGGGTGTCGACGAAGCCCGGCATGCAGATCATGCCGGCGCCGTCGATGACCTGCGCGCCGCCCGCGTCGAGCTGGCGCCCGACGGCGACGATGGCACCGTCGCGCACGTGCACGTCGCCGGGAGCGAAGTCCCCGAGGTTGGAATCCATGGTCAGCACGGTGGCGCCCCGGACGACGAAGGTTGCTCGCTGCGGCAGCGCCGCCGCCGTTCGCGCGGTCGGCCCTGCCTGTTGCGCGAAAAGTCCCCTCGATGTCGCCGCCAGCGCTCCGAGCGCGGTCGCGCCCTTGAGCCATGTGCGCCGGTTCACACGACCGTGTGTCATGGTCTCCTCCCGTGTGTATCTTTGTTCTGCGCAAGTCTCCCAGCATACCCACGGCCACGAGCTTTGGCGACGGCCGCGCGCGCACCCGTCATCCCGGCCGGAGCGATGCGAGCGGCACGCGAGCAGCGCTCCGAGCCGGGACCTCGGGAGGTGGCGCGACTCGCCCGACGAGGTCCCGGATAGCCTCGCCTGCGGCTCGGCTTCCGGGATGACGGGTGGGACGGATCTGCTACGGTGACCCCAGCAACGAACGCCGAGGGAGGTCGCCCATGAGACGCAGCACCGAGCGGTTTCTCACCACGCACACCGGCAGCCTGCCGCGGCCGGAGGACCTGGTGCGTATGATGTACGCCAAGGAGGAGGGCGTGCCCGTCGAGCGCGGCGCGCTGGCGGCCAGGATCCGCGCGGCGGTGACCGAGGTGGTGGGCAAGCAGGTGGCGGCCGGCGTCGACCTCGTCAACGACGGCGAGATGTCGAAGCCCAGCTACGCCACCTACGTCAAGGACCGGCTCGACGGCTTCGGCGGCACCGGCAACACGTTCGTATACCAGGACCTGGCCCAGTTCCCGAAGCTCGCCCAGCGCGTGTTCGGCGACCCGGGCCGCTCGCGCCGCAAGACGCCGGCCTGCAACGGCCCGATCGCCGTGCGCGACAGCGGTGCGGCCGATGCCCGCAGCGATGTGGAGAACCTGAAGGCTGCGATCGCCGGCACCGCGGCGACGGAGGGCTTCATGAGCGCGGCCTCGCCGGGCGTGGTGTCGCTGTTCTTCCGCAACGAGCACTACAAGGACCACGAGACCTACCTCTTTGCCATCGCCGAGGCCATGCGCCAGGAGTACGAGACCGTGGCCGGGGCCGGCTTCGTCCTGCAGATCGACTGCCCCGATCTCGGCATGGGCCGGCACATCCAGTACGCCGATCTGAGCCTGGAGGAGTTCCGCAAGCGTGCCCGCCAGCACGTGGAGGCGCTCAACCATGCCGTGCGCAACATTCCGGCAGAGCAGCTGCGCATGCATCTGTGCTGGGGCAACTACGAGGGCCCGCACCATTGCGACGTGGGGCTCGCCGACATCGTCGATATCGTCCTCCTGGCCAAGCCGCACGCCGTCTCGCTGGAGGCGGCCAACCCGCGCCACGCGCACGAATGGACCCTGTTCGAGCGCGTCGAGCTGCCGGAGGGCAAGGTGCTGATCCCCGGCGTCATCGAGTCGAAGTCGAATTTCATCGAGCATCCGGAGCTGATCGCCCAGCGCATCGCCCGCTACGCCAACCTCGTGGGGCGCGAGAACGTGATCGCAGGGAGCGACTGCGGCTTCGGCACCTGGGTGGGCCAGGCCGCCGTCGACCCCGACGTGGTGTGGGCCAAGCTCGCCGCCATGGCCGAGGGCGCCCGCATCGCCACGAAGCAGTTCTGGAAGTAGCGCCCCGCGATCGGCAGCCGGCGCCTCGAATACCGCCTTTCTCGGCATCTCCGCGTGTGCCATCCTGCGCGCAAGGCCGGGCGAACGGCCAAGCCGAAATTCAGGGAGGGCCACGACATGCCGGCACCGCGGAGAGCACTGCGATTACTCGGCCTGTTGCTGGGGAGCCTGCCGGCTGCCGTAATGCTCGGTCTCACGGCCCCGCAGGCAGCGGCGCAGGCCTATCCTGAGCGCACCATCACGCTCATCGTTCCGTTCGCTGCGGGCGGCGCGGCCGACACCGCGGCGCGCATCATGGGCGATGCAATGTCGAAGATACTCGGCAAAGCCATCGTCATCGAGAACGTCGCCGGCGCCGGCGGGGCGACAGGCACCCTGCGCGGCAAGAACGCACCCCCCGACGGCTATACGATCGGCCTCGGCCACATGGGCACCAACGCCGCCGCCATCGCCGTCAACCCGAAGCTGCCCTACGACCCGCGCACGGACTTCGACTACCTCGGACTCGTCAATCTGACGCCCAACCTGCTCATCGTGCGCAATACCCTGCCCGTGGGCACCTTGCAGGAGTTCACGGTCTTCGCGAAGGCGAAGGGCAAGGACCTGAAGATGGGGCACAACGGTATCGGCTCGCTCTCCCATCTCACCTGCCTGCTCTATTTCCAGCTGATCGATGCCGAGCCGACCTATGTCGTCTATCGCGGCTTCGGACAGACCATCAACGACATCCTGTCCGGCTCCATCGATGGCACCTGCGATCTCGCGGCGTCCGTGGTCGGCCATGCGCAGGGCGGCTCGGTCAAGGTGTTCGGCGTGGCGGCCGACGAGCGTTCTGCAGCTCTGCCGGACGTGCCGACGTCGGCAGAGGGCGGGCTGCCGGCCTTCAAGATCGAGAGCTGGCTGGGCCTGTACGCGCCGAAGGGCCTGCCCGATGCGATACGTGCGAAGCTGCGCGCCGCGGTTCTGAAGGCCCAGGAAGACCCGGTCGTCCAGAAGCGGTTCGCCGACATCGGCGGCGCCGTCCCGCCCCCCGAGAAGCGCGGCGCCGACTACATGACCGCGCTCGTCGCCGGCGACGTGGCCCGATGGATCGCGGTCGTCAACAAGGCGGCGGCGTCGAGCCGCTAGGTCTGCTGGTCGGGCGCAGACGGCCCGGCCCATGGCCGGAAACGGCGGGTGCGGCTACCCCCGCTTCCAGCCGAGCCAGTCGGCGATGGCTTGGCCCATGACGAGGGCCTTGTCGGCCTCGCCGAGCCAGGGCTGGTGCTCGGTGAAGTGGGTGATGCATTCCTTCCACGTGCAGGGCATGCGGGTGATGTCGGTGCCCCAGAACATGCGCCCCGGCCCGAACGCGTCGTAGACGGCGCGATAGTGCCTCTGCAGGCTCCTGAAGGGATAGGGGTCGGTCACGTACTGCGGCCCGCCCGTCACTTTGACCGCGACATTGGGATGCTTCGCCAGCGCCACCACCTGCGGCATGGTCGCGAATGCCGCGTCGTCCTTGTTGCCGCGGGCGACGCCGAAGTGGTCGACGATCAGCTTGAGCCCGGGGTGCCGCGCCGCGATTGCGCCGACCAGCGGCAGGAACTCGCCCGCGAGCAGGGCGATCGGCAGGCCCAGGCGCTCGGCCGCCGGCCACAGCCAGTCCATGGTGCCGTCGGTCGGCCAGGCCTTCTGGTGCGGCTGGAGGAAGGTGTAGCGCAGGCCCAGCATGCCCGGCTGCTGGCGCCAGGTCTCGATCTCGCCGCGCCGCTCCGGCCGATCGAGCGGAATGCGGCCGAGGATCGCGAACCGGCGCGGATGCAGGCGCGCCGCCTCCACCGCCAGCGCGTTGGACTCGGGGTCCCAGCTCGGCGGATGCACGATCACGCCGTCGACACCGGCGGCGTCCATGTCCCCGAGCGCCTCGTCCAGCAGGTATGGCGCAGTGCGGTGCGGCGCCACCACCGTTCCCTTGGTCCACAGATGGATCTGCGCATCGATGATCTGCATGGCGCGTGCTCCGGCAAGGTGCGGTCCTTCACGTCAATGGGCATCCGTGAGTGGCCCGGATACAATCCCGCTCGTGCGAATATGCCACGGCGCCGAGGCGAAGCGTACCGATGGAGGACCGGCTCGGGAAGGCGGGAGCGTGACGTGCAGGAGAGGAGACTTGCCATGGCAAGCGAGGGGTTGAAGCCCGGGCTGGCGGCCGAGATCGAGACGGTGGTCGACGACACGCTGGTGGTCAGGCACATGGGCGGCGAGGGTGTGCTGTCGACGCCGTCGATGATCGCCCTGATGGAGCGCGCTGGCATCCGGGCCGTCGAGGCGCACCTGCCGGAGGGGCATACGACGGTCGGCTTCGAGGTCAACGTCAAGCACTTCGGCGCGACCCCGAAGGGCCAGACGGTCATCGTCAGAGCCGAGCTGCTGGAGGTGGACGGGCGCAAGCTCCGCTTCAAAGTCGAGGCGCGCGATCGGGACAAGAAGGTTGGCGAAGGCACCCATCGCAGAGCGATCGTTGCGGTGCAGAAGAAGGCGACGTAGGGCGCAATCGACGTAGGGTGCAGTAAGGCGAAGCCGCATTGCACCGGTATTGGCCTCGGTCCACGCAGACCGGTGCAATACGGGCTGACGCCCTATTGCACCCTACGTTTAGCCACGTCAGCGCACCTTGTAGAGGGCGTGGCGGCGGTTGCGTGTGAAGGGGCGAACCTCGGTGGGCCAGCGGCCCTCCTCGACCGCCCTGGCCCACTCCGGGCTGACGAGCACGTGCGGGCCGTCGATCTCGTAGATGGCGCTGTGGCGCGGGCCTTCGTGCGCCACCTGCCTCTCGGCGCCGCCGATGCTGAAGGCGAAGGGCTCGCCCACCATGCGCGTCACGCTGTGGACGCCTGGCACCTTCAGGAGACTGGGCACGTGCTCGCTGTCATAGACCTCGTTGAAGAGCGCCTCCTTGTCGGTGTCGACATCCATGCTCGCCACGAAGAGGTATCTCGAGCCGATCGGCATGATCCCCTGCCCCTGGTTTGTCCCGCGCCCGCTCCGGCGCCGGCCATGCTATCCTGGCCCGACGCCGACTGGAAAGGCCGACAGCCATGAAGGCCATGGTCCTGGAGAAGCCGGGCAGTCCGCTGCGGGAGCTGGAGCTGCCGACGCCCACCCCGTCCGCCGGCCAGGTGCTGGTCGAGGTGGCGGCCTGCGGCGTGTGCCGCACCGACCTGCACGTCGTCGACGGGGACCTCGAGGAACCCAAGCTGCCCATCATCCCCGGGCACGAGATCGTCGGGCGCGTTGCGGCGCTCGGGCCCGGCGTCACGCAGCTCGCGATCGGCGAGCGCGTCGGCATTCCCTGGCTCGGGCGCACCTGCGGGGTGTGCCGCTACTGCCGCAGCGGCCAGGAGAACCTGTGCGACGCGCCGGGCTTCACGGGCTACCAGATCGACGGCGGCTATGCCGAGTACGCTGTCGCCGAGGCCGGCTATTGCTTCCCGATCCCCGGCACCGAGCCCGACGCGGATGTCGCCCCGTGGCTGTGCGCGGGCCTGATCGGGCACCGCTCGCTGCGCATGGCCGGCGATGCCGAGGCGCTCGGTATCTACGGCTTCGGCGCCGCCGCCCACCTCGTCGCCCAGGTGGCACGGTTCGAGGGCCGGCACGTCTATGCCTTCACCCGCGCCGGAGACCGCCAGGCGCAGGCGTTCGCCCTGTCGCTGGGCTGCGTGTGGGCGGGAGCCTCGGACCAGCGGCCGCCCGCCGAGCTCGACGCCGCCATCGTGTTCGCGCCCGTCGGCAGCCTGGTGCCGGCGGCGCTGCGCGCGGTGCGCAAAGGTGGCACCGTCGTGCTCGGCGGCATCCACATGAGCGACATCCCTGCGTTCCCCTACGCGATCATCTGGGGCGAGCGCGTGGTGCGCTCGGTCGCCAACCTGACCCGCAAGGATGCGCAGGAGTTCCTGGCCCTCGCGCCCAAGGTGCCCGTGCGCAGCCACGTGGTGGCGATGCCGCTCGCGGAGGCGAACCACGCCTTGCAACGCCTGCGCTCGGGCCAGCTGACGGGGGCGGCGGTGCTCGTTCCCTGACCGGCGCGGGACGGGGTCGGGGATGGGGGTCAGACCCCTCGCGACGACCTTCTGTTTTCACCACCAGGTCAGTGGCGAGGGGTCTGACCCCCTCATCGCGAGACGTCTGGCCCCTGCCGAGGATGGTGGAGCGGCAACCCTTTTGTCACCCACACCTGACCGAGGAGAAAGGTCGAGCACGATCGGGGCCGCCGCTCCACCGTCAATGCTGCCGCATGGCGGCGCGCGGACCTTGACCTCGGTCAAGCGTCGCACCGGTGGCACTTGTCGCCGGCCGCCGCCGTCCCGGCCACATGGGGCCCACATGGGGTCCGGGGGGGCCCAGGGCGGCGCACTCCTGCCCCGCACTGCCATGAACCGGAACCGGCTCCATTGCGACCCATGGACATACTGACCCAATGGAAGGGACTGCCACCATGAAGAGACTCTTGCTCGCCACCGTGCTTGCGTTCGGCGCGCTCGGCACCGTCGCCCCAGTCAACGCTTCGCAGTACGTCTCGCCCTGGTTCGAGGGCCAGTGGTTCTGCAATATCGAGGGGTCGAGCGACCGTCTCAGCCTCAGGTACACCATCAAGGACGTGCCCAACGTCAGTTGTCGCGGCGACCGCTGCACGCATAGCGGCTACAAGTTCACCCCCCAGGCGTCGGTCCGCATGTCCCGGTGGAACCAGGCCCATTCCGGCCAATTCGTCGTCGACCACGGCAGCTACATCACCTTCTACTTCATGGGCGACAACAAGCACTTCGTGAGGCTCGACAAGGCGGTGCGGATCGGCACCCATCGCCGCCCGGCATTCGGCACCTTCTCGCACGGCGGGAGGAACTGGAGGATCAGCTGCCGCAAGTCGTGAGCCCCGCACGCCATGCGGCAGCACTCCGCGGCAACGGCGTCGGAGCCCGATGCAGGCGTGGGCGGCGGACCTGGCCGACGATGGCCGGCAAGCTGCCCGCGCCGCCCTGCATGGGGCGGACTTGACCGCGGTCAACCGTCGCTGCGCCGCCGGCGCTCGTCCTCGTCCTCCTTCATCTCCAGCCACATGGCGTTGAGCACGCCGAACGCGCACGCGAGCGGCAGGCCGAGCATCCAGGCGAAGTACCACATGTGCATTTTCTCCTTCCACCCGTCATCCCGGAAGCCCAGCCCCGCAGGGGCGAGGCTATCCGGGACCTCGCCGAGCGAGCCGCTGCCTTCACGAGGTCCCGGACCCCGGATCAAGTCCGGGGCAGCGCTGCTCGCGCTAGCGCTTGCAGCGCTCCGTCCGGGATGACGGGTGAGTTGGCAATCCTCAATAGGCGCTGCCCTTCTCACGCTCGATGGTAGCCTCGTCGACCTTGCCCCAGAGCACGCGGTAGACCCAGGCGGTGTAGGCGAGCACGATCGGCAGCAGCACGATGGTGGCGACGAACATGTTGAAGAGCGTCTGGTGGCTCGACGCCGAATCCCACACCGTGAGGCTCGAGCCCGGATCGATCGAGCTCGGCAGGATGAACGGGAACATGGCGAAGCCGACGGTGGCGATGATGCCGAGCACGCTCGCCTTGCTCGCCAGGAAGGTCGCCACCTCCCGCCTCGTCTGCAGCCCCAGGAACGCGCCGGCGGCGCCGAGGAAGCCGAGCGCCGGCGCGATCAGCGTCCAGGGATGGGCGGCGAAGTTGGCGAGCCAGGTGGCGCCTTCGCGCGTCACCGTCTTGATCAGCGGATTGGACGGCATCGCCGGGTCGATCGGGCTGGGAGCGGTGATGCGATAGCCCGGCAGCCACAGCCAGACGAGGAGGCCGCCGAGGGCGAAGAGGCCGATCACGGCGAGCGCGGCCCACGAGGCGTAGCGGCGCGCGCGCACGGCCACGGGGCCGTCCGCCTTGAGCCCGAGCCAGGCGCCGCCGTGCATCACAAGCATGGCGACGCTCAAGAGCCCGCACAGCAGGGCGAACGGGTTGAGGAGGTCGAAGAGCGAGCCCTCGTAGAAGGCTCGCAGATCCTGGTTGAAGCGGAACGGCACGCCCTGCAGGACGTTGCCGACGGCGACGCCGAAGAGCAGCGCCGGCACGAAGCCGCCGGTGAACAGCGCCCAGTCCCAGGCGGTGCGCCAGCGCGGATCGTCGCGCTTGGAGCGGTACTTGAAGCCGACCGGGCGCAGGATCAGCGCCGCCAGGATCAGGAACATGGCGAGATAGAAGCCCGAGAAGCTCACCGCATAGAGGGGCGGCCAGGCCGCGAAGATGGCGCCGCCGCCGACGATCAGCCACACCTGGTTGCCTTCCCAGACCGGGCCGATGGTGTTGATGGCGACGCGGCGCTCCACGTCGGTGCGGCCGACGAACGGCAGGAGCGTGCCGACGCCCAGGTCGAAGCCGTCGGTGACCGCGAAGCCGATCAGCAGCACGCCGAGCAGGAGCCACCAGATGAGCTTCAAGGTGCCGTAGTCGATGAGCTCATAGAGTATCATGGGGGGTCACTCCGCAGGGGCAGGGACGGCCTCCGGACGAGGCCCGGCGACGTGGTCGGGTCCGAGCCGGATGTACTTGAGCAAGAGCGTCACCTCCACCACGGCGAGGACGGAATAGAGCGTCACGAAGCCGAGGATCGTCAGGGCCACCTGGCCGATGCCGAGGTGGGAGACCGCGACCGCGGTGGGCAGCACGCCGTCGATCGACCAGGGCTGGCGCCCGTGCTCGGCGACGAACCAGCCGAGCTCGGCAGCGATCCAGGGCAGCGGGATCGAGAAGACGGCGACCCAGAGCAGCCAGCGGTAGCGGTCGAGCCGGCGCAGCGAGGAGAGCAGGAAGAAGGTGGCGGTCAGGACGATGAAGTAGAACCCCAGGCCGACCATGATGCGGAACGACCAGAACAGCGGCAACACGGTGGGGACCGTGTCCCATGCCGCCTTGTCCCGCTGCGCGGCCGTGGCGGTGCGGGGATCGTCGACGTAGCGCTTGAGAAGGAAGGCGTAGCCGAGAAAGCGGCCGTTGTCCTCGAAGGCCGCCTTCACCTCCGGCGGGATGTCCTTGCCCTTGGCGGCACGGATGGTCTGGAGCGCGTCGTAGGCCTTGATGCCCTGGTCGATGTGGCCGCGCGCCTTGGCGACGAGCTCGGTGATGCCGGGCAGCTCCTGGGTGAGGGAGCGGGTGGCGATCAGACCCAGCACCCAGGGGATCTTGATGGCATAGCGGGTCTCGCGCGCCTCCTGGTCGGGGATGCCGACGACGGTGAAGCCCGCGGGGGCAGGCTCGGTGTGCCACATGCCCTCGATGGCCGCGATCTTCATCTTCTGGTGCTCGGTCAGCATGTAGCCGCTCTCGTCGCCGAGCACGACCACCGACAGGGCGGAGGCGAACCCGAAGCTCGCGGCGACCGCCATGGAGCGCAGCGCAATGGCCCTGTGGCGGCCGTGCAAAAGGTACCAGGCGCTGACGCCCAGCACGAAGATCGCCGCCGTCACGTAGCTCGCCGATACGGTGTGCACGAACTTGGCCTGCGCCACCGGGTTGAACAGCACCTCGTAGAAGCTCACGATCTCCATGCGCATGGTCTGCGGGTTGAAGGCGGCGCCGACCGGGTTCTGCATCCAGCCGTTGGCGATCAGGATCCACAGCGCGGACAGGTTGGAGCCTGCCGCCACGGCCCAGGTGACGGCCAGGTGCTGGCGCCTCGTCAACCTGTCCCAGCCGAAGAAGAACAGGCCCACGAAGGTGGCCTCCAGGAAGAAGGCCATCAGTCCCTCGAGGGCGAGCGGGGCGCCGAAGATGTCGCCGACATAGTGGCTGTAGTAGCTCCAGTTCATGCCGAACTGGAACTCCATGGTGAGGCCGGTGGCGACGCCGAGCACGAAGTTGATGCCGAACAGCGTGCCCCAGAACTGGGTCATGGTGCGCCAGATCTCCCGCCCCGTCATGACGTAGACGGTCTCCATGATGGCGAGGATCGCGGACAGGCCGATGGTGAGCGGCACGAACAGGAAGTGATACATCGCGGTGAGCGCGAACTGCAGCCGCGACAGCGAGACGACATCGAGCTCCATCGGCCAAGCTCCAATGTGCGGGCGCAACGACGATGCGCGGGCTCATAGCCCATACGTAGCACACGCCCCAGCATACTCTCTAAACTGCCTCAACCTGTCTTAACTTTCGCGCCCGGCCGGGCGCGCGTTGCCGCAGCCCGGGGAGACGACGCGGCAGCAGCGCAGGCAATCCGCAATCCGGTGTGTCGCGACAACCAGCGTGGCCCTGTGCGCGGCTCTGCGCACATTGGCCATGACCTCGTCGGCGAGCGCCGCGTCGAGGCCGGCGGTGGGCTCGTCGAGCAGCCAGACGGCCGGATCGAGCAGGGCGAGGCGGGCCAGCGCCAGGCGGCGCGCCTCGCCGCCCGAGAGGCCGATGCCACCCTCGCCGAGCCGCGCCGCGAGGGCCCCGGGGAGGGCGCGCACGCGCTCGGCGAGGCAGGCCGTCTCCAGCGCCTGCCACAGCTCGGCGTCGCCGGCTCCGGGAGCGGCGAGCCGCAGGTTTGCCGCGATGGTGTCGGCGAACAGCTCGGTGCGCTGGGTCAGGAGACCGACAACGCGGGCGCGCTCGGGCTCGGCGATGGCGAGGACCGGTCGGTCGCCGACGAGCACCGCGCCGCTGGTGGGGCGCGCGAGGCCGGCCGCCAGGGCCAGCAAGGTCGACTTGCCGCTGCCGCTGGGCCCCGAGAGCGCGATGTGCTCGCCGGGCGCGATGGCGAGGTCGAGGCCGGCGAGGACGGGCGCGAGGCTCTCGCCGTAGCGGAAGGTGACGCCGGCGAAGGTCAGCGCCGGCGGGATGGCCGCAGCGGATGTGCCGGCCGTCCCCGGCGGGTGCGACTGGCGCCCCTGCGGATGCCATCCCCCGTCGAGCAGCGGGGCCACGCGGCGGGCAGCCAGGTGGACGCGCCCGAACGCGAGGGCGCCGCGGCGCAACGGCTGCAGGACCTCGAGCATGGCGAAGGCGACGAGCATCAGGGCTGCGACCGCCGGTCCCGTGATGGCGCCGGCGCGATATCCCGCCGCCGCCAGCAGGAGCACGCCGGCGAGGGCGAGCGCACCGGCGAGGTTGAGCGCCGCGCCGGTGGCGAGGTCGACCGCGTTGAGCCGCCGCGCCGCGCGCGAGGCCCTCTGCGCGGCCTCCATGGCCGCTGCGCGCTGCGCCTCCAGGCTGCCGGCGACGGCAAGGTCGGTCTGGGCCCGGACCAGGTCCACGGCGCGCACGCGCAGCGCCTCGAGGGCCAGCGCATGCCTGCGCGCCGTGCGCCGGCTCGCCCAGCCGGCCGCCAGGGCTGTTGCGAGCCCGGCCGCCCCGAGGGCGGCGAGCGCCCGCGCCGCCGAGCCCTCGACGAGCATTGCGCCTGCCGCCAGCGCCGCGGTCGCGAGGAGGGCGGAGGCGAGCGGCAGCACGATGCGCAGGGCGAGACCGTCCAGCGCTTCCACATCGGCGGTCAGGCGCTCCAGCAGCTCGGCACCGCGCAGGCGCGCGAGGCGGTCGACCGGCTGGCGCGCCAATCCCCGGAACAGCGCGACCCGGAGGCGAGCGAGGAAGCGCAGGGTGGCATCGTGGGTGACGACGCGCTCGCCGTAGCGGCCCGCGGTGCGCGCCAAGGCCAGGAAGCGGATGCCGGCGCTCGGGCGGAACACGTCGAAGGCGAGGCCGACGCCGGCGGCGCCGGCGAGCGCGCAGGCCGTGATGAACCAGCCGGACAGGCCGAGCAGGGCGACCCCGGCGAGCAGCGTGGCGACGTTGAGCGCGATGCCCGCCAGCAGCCAGCCGCGGTCGCTGCGCCAGAACAGGGCGAGTACGGTGCGCATTGGCCTCATGGCGACGCCTCCCGGACGCTCCCGCAGCGCGTGGCGCCGAGCCGATCCACGTCGATCGTCCGGGCCATGCGCGCCATGAGCCGTGGGTCGTGGGTCGCCACGACCAGGGTGCGCCCGCGCGCGATGACCATGAGGCCGTCGATGACGGCACGTGCGGTCTCCTCGTCGAGGTGCCCGGTGGGCTCGTCGGCGAGGATGACATCGGCCTCGGCGAGCGCCGCGCGGGCGAGGGCCAGGCGCTGCGCCTCGCCGCCGGAGACGCCGTGCCCGGCCTCGCCC